>OBEQ010659461.1_pt1 | contig 34964 bp, 34 predicted proteins | sample 1670901 | NCBI WGS metagenome assembly OBEQ01 (sample SAMEA104232315, study PRJEB22302) | groundwater metagenome | biome: forest; feature: aquifer; material: groundwater | place: USA | collected 2011-08-07 | depth 5.4 m | reverse complement strand
TCAGTTAAGTCATCTGCAGGCACATACACTGCTTGCACAGAAGTAATAGAGCCTGTTTTAGTAGACGTAATTCGCTCTTGTAAGGCGCCCATTTCTGCCGCTAACGTGGGTTGATAACCCACCGCAGACGGCATACGGCCCAGCAAGGCAGAAACTTCTACCCCCGCCAAGGTATAACGGTAAATGTTATCGATAAACAACAACACATCACGACCTTCATCACGGAATTTTTCAGCAATGGTCAACCCCGTTAAAGCAACACGCAAACGGTTACCGGGCGGTTCATTCATTTGGCCATACACCAGCGCTACTTTGTCTAACACATTCGACTCTGTCATTTCATGATAGAAGTCGTTCCCTTCTCGTGTACGCTCGCCCACCCCGGTAAACACAGAGTAACCACTGTGTTCGATCGCGATATTACGAATCAGTTCCATCATGTTAACGGTTTTACCGACGCCCGCACCGCCAAACAAACCTACCTTGCCTCCTTTTGCAAAAGGACAAACTAAATCGATGACTTTAATGCCTGTTTCAAGCAACTGCTCATTCGCCGCTTGCTCTGTAAATTTAGGGGCTTCGCGATGAATCGCCCAACGTTCTTCTTCACCAATAGGGCCTTTTTCATCAATCGGATTGCCTAATACATCCATAATGCGGCCCAAGGTCTTCTTGCCCACCGGCACACAAATAGGCGCACGCGTATTTTTCACTTTCGCACCACGCTGCAAACCATCCGTCGTGCCCAGCGCAATCGTACGCACGGTACCATCACCAATTTGTTGTTGAACTTCCAGTGTCAACCCCACGCCTTCCACCGTTAAAGCGTCAAAAATGCGGGGGATATGTTTATGTGGGAACTCCACATCGACTACTGCACCGATAATTTCAACAATTGTACCAAGATGTTGGTCCATGATGTTTCCTCTACGCTATAAAAATTAAAAAACTAAAGAACACGGGGTTAACTTTAAGTTATACAGCCGCTGCACCGCTGACGATTTCTGCTAATTCTTGTGTAATACTGGCTTGCCTTGCCTTGTTGTAAATCAATTTCAACTCGTCGATGAGCTGACCTGCATTATCTGTTGCGCTTTTCATCGCAACCATTTGCGCCGCTTGAAAGCTCGCAAGATTTTCTACAACACCCCGATACACTTGAGATTCGATATACCGCGCTAACACTAAATCTAATAACGATTTTGCTTCTGGTTCATAAATATAATCCCAGTAATGCTTGTCTTGCTCTTCTTGCTTTGGCACTAACGGCAAGAGCTGTTGCAACGATGGCTTTTGCACCATCGTACTCATGAATTGATTGTAAATCAGATACAACCCATCCATTTTGTTATCGTAATAGGCATCTAACATCACTTTCATGGCGCCCACTAAATCTGTTAGCTGTGGTGCATCCCCTAATTGCGTCACCGACGCCAACACATTGCCGCCATAACGCCGGAAGAAGTTTTCACCCTTGTTGCCAATGACACAAAAATCACATTCAATATTTTCTTTTTTCCAATCATTGATTGCGTGCACTGCCATTTTCAACAAATTGATATTTAATCCGCCGCACAATCCTCGATCAGAGGTCACCACAATTAAACCAACACGTTTTTTCTCACGTTTTTCTAAAAAAGGATGTTTATATTCTGGATGGGCAGACGCCAAATGGCCGATCACACTCTGAATACGCTCAGCATAAGGGCGCGCCGTTAACATCCGCTCCTGCGCTTTTCGCATCTTGCTGGCGGCAACCATTTCCATTGCGCTCGTGATTTTCTGCGTGCTTTTAATACTGGCAATCTTGGTACGCAGCTCTTTCGTACTAGACATAACTATCCTGTGTAAGTAGCTTTGAAGGACTCAATTGCTTTTTTCAATGCATTTTCAATTTCTGCATTGTAATCACCCGTTTCATTAATTTTATGCATCAGTGCTTTATGGGTATGGTGCATGTACTCTTTTAACGCCTGCTCAAAAGCACGTACTTGAGATAACTCAACATCGTCTAGATAACCTCTGTCCGTTGCAAAGAAAATCACAGCAATGTCTGCTACGCTAAGAGGGCTATATTGATGTTGCTTCATGATTTCGGTAAAGCGTTGACCTCGGTTTAATTGCTTTTTAGTAGCCTCATCTAAGTCAGAAGAGAACTGTGCAAACGCAGCTAACTCACGGTACTGCGCCAAGGAGATACGCACGCCGCCCGCCAGTTTTTTAATGATTTTCGTTTGCGCGGCTCCACCCACACGTGACACCGATAAGCCTGCATTCACAGCAGGACGAATACCTGCGTTAAACAAATCGGTTTCAAGGAAAATTTGTCCATCTGTGATAGAAATCACGTTGGTTGGCACGAAAGCAGAAACATCCCCCGCCTGCGTTTCAATCACGGGCAAGGCTGTCAGCGAACCCGTTTTACCTTTTACTTCACCTTGGGTTTCTTGCTCAACGTATTCCACGTTGACGCGAGAAGCACGCTCTAACAAACGAGAATGCAAATAGAAAATATCCCCAGGATAAGCTTCACGACCTGGCGGACGACGCAACAACAAAGAAATTTGTCGATACGCCCAAGCATGTTTGGTTAAGTCATCATAAATAATCAATGCATCTTGACCACGGTCACGGAAATATTCACCCATCGCACAGCCAGCATAAGGCGCAATAAATTGTAATGAGGCGGCATCAGACGCATTTGCTGCAACCACAATGGTTTTCTTCAAAACGCCATGCTCTTCTAGTTTTCTGACGACCGTTGCAACAGAAGAAGCCTTCTGACCAATTGCAACATAAATACAGAAAACATCAGAATCTAGTTGGTTTAAAATCGTATCGATCGCAACGGCTGTTTTTCCTGTTTGACGATCGCCAATGATCAACTCACGCTGACCACGACCGATTGGCGTCATGGTATCAATAGACTTAATCCCTGTTTGCAGTGGTTGAGAAACAGATTGGCGACTGATAACCCCTGGCGCCACTTTTTCAACAGGCGAAGAAAATTTTGTATGAATTGGGCCTCGACCATCAATAGGGTTGCCTAAAGCATCTACCACACGCCCCAACAAGGCTTCCCCTACCGGCACTTCTAAAATGCGCCCTGTGCACTTCACCACTTGCCCTTCAGACAAATGTTCATAAGGGCCCAAGACCACCGCACCCACAGAATCACGCTCCAAGTTTAATGCCATCCCGTAGGTGTGCTCATCAAACTGGATCATCTCACCTTGCATGACATCATCTAGGCCATGAATTCGGACGATACCATCCTTTAAGCTGACAATCGTACCTTCTGTACGCACTTCAGGCTTAACATTAAAATGCGCGATACGCTCTTTAATTAATTCACTAATTTCAACAGGACTAAGTTGTTGCATAGGTGTTCCTTTAATCAGTTAATGCATGGGTAAGACGGTTTAATTGACCACGGAGCGAGCCATCAATGACGACGTCATCCGCACGAATCAATAGGCCCCCTAACAGACTTTCATCAAGGTGTTCGCGCAAAGCCACTTTTCGTTGTAAGCGCGCAGCCAACTTTTGAGAAAGTTGCTGCAGCTGCACAGCATTCAACGGGATAACGCTGTAAACATCCACATCCGCTACTTTTTCATGCGCAGCTTTACATTGATGGAAAACATGGGCAATGGCAGGCAACAAGGCCAATCTTTTGCGACTTGTTAAAAGCGCTAAAAAATGCTGCATGAACGCATCGGCTTGCTCCCTCAAGACGCTTTGAATCAACTCAAGCAACTGCGCTTCACTGAAGTGAGGATTGCGACGCAACCCCAACGTTTGTGGATCACGAAGCACTTGCGAAGTGATATTCAAAAATGTTTGCCATTCAGCGACTGCCTTGCGTTCTAAAGCAAATGAAAACGCCGCTTTAGCGTAAGGTCTTGCGAGCGTTAAATTATCTTGCATTGTTAAATCTCACTCATCATCTCATCAATCAATGCTTGATGAATCTGGGGGTTTAACTGCTGCGCTAAGATTTTTTCAGCCCCTTTCATCGCGATAGAAGCCACTTGTTTACGCAGCGCATCTTTAGAATGCGCCACTTGTTGATCGATTTCTGTTTGCGCCGCTTTCTTTAAATAATGACCTTCTTCTCGTGCTTTTTCTTTCGACTCATCAATGATGTTTGACGCTTTTTGCTGCGCTTGCTCAATGATTTTTGCAGCTTGCGCCCTGGCTTCTCGCAATTCTTCCACCGCTTTATGTTGAGCCAACGTTAACTCATGTTTCCCTCGATCAGCCGCCGCCAAGCCGTCTGCAATACGCTTTTGGCGTTGCGCTAATGCTGTCATGACCGGTGGCCACACATATTTCATCGTAAAACCAATGAACACCCCAAAGGTGATCATCTGGCCGAGCAATGTCGCATTAATATTCATCGCGGCATAATCTCCTATTAGTCAACAACGATTACGCGCCAGCTACTTTAGTAGCAGCTTCGCCTACGAATTTCAGCAATGCTTGTTGGAATGGATTGGCAAAAGTAAAATATAACGCGATACCGACACCGATCATGGTGACCGCATCCAGCAACCCTGCAACAATAAACATTTTCACTTGTAACATAGGCACCATCTCAGGTTGGCGCGCAGCTCCCTCTAAAAACTTACCCCCTAACAAACCGAAACCGATTGCAGTGCCCATTGCACCAAAACCAATTAAAATTGCGACGGCAATGGCCGTCATGCCTTGCACGTGCGCGACTAATGCTGCTGCTGTTTCCATAGTTTCTCCTAGATCAATAACAAGTTAATGAGACTCGTGGGCCAAACTTAAATATACGATGGTAAGCATCATAAAAATAAACGCCTGCAAGGTAATAATTAAGATATGAAAGATTGCCCAAACACCCCCCAGCGGCCATTGAACCCACCACGGGAGTAAAGCAATCAATATAAAAATTAATTCCCCTGCATACATGTTACCGAACAATCGAAGCGCTAATGAGATAGGCTTAGCCACTTCCTCAACCACTTTTAAAATGAGGTTGATAGGTAAAAATGCGATACCAAAGGGGGTGCAGGTCAGTTCTTTTGTAAAGCCCCCTACGCCTTTGATTTTGATGCTGTAAAACAAAATAAGAAAAAATACGGTGAGCGACATCGCAAAAGTCAGGTTGGGATCAGTCGTAGGCACCACTCGCAAGTAAGGAATATGCATGAAGTGCGCCAGTCGGGGTAAAAGATCAACGGGCAATAAATCCATGAGATTCATCAAAAACACCCACGTAAAAATCGTTAAGGCCAGCGGCGCTATCAATGCGCTGCGCCCATGAAAAGTATCTTTTACCTGCGCATCAACAAACTCGATCATGATTTCAACAAAATTTTGTAGTTTGCCTGGCACCCCGGCTGTTGCACGACGCGCAACAACGTAAAAAAGCAGGCAAAATAAAGCGCCTAACACCCCTGAGAAAAATAACGTATCGAGGTTCAACACCCAAAAGCTGCCCTCGCCCGCACCCGAAACCAAAGGAAAGGTTAAGTTTTCTAGGTGATGCTGAATGTATTGCGAAGTGGAAATTTCCGCTGAGCTCATGCTTGCCCTCTACCCATCCACACCATTAACCAAAGCGTTGCTTGCATCACTAAAAACCCTGCAAAATAAGGGCCAATCTGTGGATGCACCACCTTGAACGCCAATAAAAATAACAGGCCCGTTAGCAACAACTTCGCTGCTTGGCCTGCGCACATATCCCAAAAAATACGTTTAACCTGCATTGCGCCCGCGCGCTGAAAGCTCTTCCAGACAAAATAAGTGTACGGCAGCAAAAAAGTCACTCCGCCTAAAAACACACTCCAAGCCGTTGTTTTACACCGGATTGCTACTGCTAACGTGATGAAAACAAGCAAATAACATTGCCATTTCCAGAGACGATAAATGTCTCTTTTTCTATTCAAAGCGGAATGCACAAGGAAGCCTCTGCGACGCGACTGGCGAAGTATAATAACTACACAGGGATTATGCAACGGTTTATAAAAAGATACCCATTTTGGGTACGATCACCCAAAATGGGTATTGTAAGGCAGATCAAACTTTGAAGTGATCGAGGATGCCTTGTAGTTCATCCAAGCTGTTGTAGCGGATGGTGATATTGCCCTTCCCTTTGGCGTTGTAGCTTAAGTTAACACGTGCACCTAACACTTCTGCTAAGCGCTGCTGAAGATGGCGAACATCGGGTGACACCGTTTTGGTTTTGCTTGTTGTCGCAGATAACTGCGTCAGGCCGCGCACATAGCGCTCCGTTTCACGCACAGAATACCCTTTGGCAACCACCATTTGCGCAGCTTGGCTTTGTTGCGTGCCCGTTAATGATAACAATGCCTTGGCATGACCCAATTCAATTTGACCTTGCTCCAATAGTTTTTGTACGTCTTGATTTAAGTTCAACACCCGCAACAAATTGGTAATCGTCGCGCGTGATTTACCAATTAAGCTCGCGACTTCTTCATGCGTTAACCCAAACTCTTGAATCAAGCGTTGCAACGCAAACGATTCTTCTAACGCATTTAAGTCTTCTCGCTGAATATTTTCAATGAGCGCCAATGCGGAAGCTTGATGATCATCAATGTCTTTTATAACCACTGGCACTTCATGCAAGCCCGCCAATTGCGCTGCACGCCAACGACGCTCACCTGCAATAATTTCATATTTATCCGCTGCTATTTTTCTCACAATAATCGGCTGAATAATCCCAGAGGCTTTGATAGAGTCGGCTAACTCCTGCAATGCTTGCGCATCCATGGTTTTGCGGGGTTGATATTTCCCTCGCTGTAATAAATCAACCCCTAATACCTGTAAACCACTCAACAACGATGGCACTGCCGCAACAGGCGCCTCGGCTTTAGGCGTCATGTCACTCAACAAACTGGCTAAACCTCGCCCCAAACCTCGTTTTTTAACGGATGTCATACGCTCTCCAGCACTGGACGTGATTGCTCGTTTTTATGTTTTTGTAACATCTCTGCCGCAATGGCTAAATAAGCCGTTGCCCCTGCAGAATGTTTGTCATATTGCAACACAGGCAACCCATGGCTCGGCGCTTCTGCTAAACGCACATTACGCGGAATCACCGTTTTGTAAACAAGGCTTTCAAAATGCTGCATCAACTGTTCAGAGACTTGTTGTGTGAGACAATTGCGGCCGTCATACATCGTACGCAACAACCCTTCCACCACCAACGCAGGATTAGACGTATGACAAATGTCTGTAATCGTTCCTAACAACCCAGTTAAACCTTCTAAGGCATAGTATTCACATTGAATGGGGATTAATACGGAATCTGAAGCCACTAACGCGTTGACGGTGAGCATGTTGAGCGAAGGCGGGCAGTCAATCAAAATATAATCGTATTCATGTTGCATGCTCACCAAAATATCACGCAACCGAAACTCTCTTTTTTTTTCTTGAATCAAACTGATTTCTGCTTCCGTGAGATTGCTGTTACCGGGGATTAAATCATAACGACAAGGTGTTTTGACTAAGGCTTCTTGGATTGACATTTCTTTTAATAATACTTCATTGATGGAGGCGGTTAATTGATTTTTATTCACCCCGCTACCCATGGTGGCATTTCCTTGCGGATCTAAATCAATCATGAGCACGCGACAACCATAATGCGCCAGTGAAGCCGCGAGATTGGTGGTCGTTGTCGTTTTGCCCACACCGCCTTTTTGATTGGCAATAGAGATTGTTTTTGCCATACGCGTCCCTTTTTGGTTTTGCAACGAGCAGGATAACATTCTACTTCAAAATAAGGTAACCGTTCACGCAATGGAGTCAATTTCAAGATGGATTGCTTCGCTACGCTCGCAATGACGGCCCGGAGGGGGAGATTATCTTTACGCTTCACTTGCAATGACGGAGGGAGAGAGATTGTCTTTGCGCTTCCCGCAGGGAAGGTAACCGTTCACAACCTTACTTTCTAAGGTAAACCAGTAACAAAGAAATAGCTGCGGGGGTCACACCCGCGATGCGCGCTGCTTGGCCGACGGTGTCAGGCCGCGTCGTTGAAAATTTCTGCATCACTTCAGCAGACAAGCCTTTTACACGGGCATAATCAAAATGCGCTGGAATACGGGTATTTTCATGGCGCTGCTGCCGCGCAATTTCGTCTTTTTGGCGCTCAATATATCCTTCATATTTCACTTGAATTTCAATTTGCTCCGCCACTTGAGCATGCGCCACCGCAGGGCCTGCGGTTTCAACCCTCATCAGCGCGGCATAATTCACTTCAGGGCGACGCAATAGCGTCAATAAATTATATTCATGCACTAACGGTTGTTGTGTAAATTTTTCTGCAAAATCTTGGGCGGCACCCGATGCAGGTTGGATCCATGTAGATTTTAAGCGTTGCGTTTCTTGCGACAGTAAGGCCATTTTTTCTTGAAAAAATTGCCAGCGCACATCACCCACCAACCCTAATTCACGCCCCTTTTCTGTCAAACGACTGTCTGCGTTATCTTCACGTAATAACAAACGGTATTCTGCACGACTGGTAAACATGCGATAAGGCTCTTGTGTGCCACAGGTGATCAAGTCATCAACCAACACGCCAATGTAAGCTTCATCACGACGCGGACACCAACGCGCTTCTCCCTTTGCTGCCAGCGCTGCGTTCAATCCCGCTAAAATACCTTGCGCGGCGGCTTCTTCATAACCCGTCGTACCATTAATTTGACCTGCAAAAAACAAGCCCTCAATCGTTTTAGTTTCTAAACTGGCGTGCAAATCTCGCGGATCAAAATAATCATATTCGATGGCATACCCCGGGCGCGTAATATGCGCTTTTTCCAACCCTTGCATTGAACGCACAAATTGCAATTGCAAATCAAATGGCAAGCTCGTGGAAATTCCATTCGGATAAAATTCGTTTGTGGTTAAGCCTTCTGGCTCCAAAAAAATTTGATGTGAATTTTTTTCAGCAAAGCGCACGACTTTATCTTCAATAGAAGGACAATACCGCGGGCCCACCCCTTCAATCACACCCGTGAACATCGGTGAACGATCTAGCCCTGAACGAATGAGATCATGCGTTTTTTCATTGGTATAAGTGATATAACAAGGTGCTTGTTGCGGATGTTGTGACGGGTGCCCTAAAAAAGAAAACACGGGCAAAGGCACATCGCTGCCCTGCGCTTGTAATGTAGTGAAATTAATACTCCGGCCGTCAATGCGGGGAGGCGTGCCTGTTTTTAAGCGCCCCACTCGTGGCAAATATTCTCGTAATTTCACCGCCAATGCAGTAGCAGGAGGATCGCCTGCCCGACCACCGGCATAACTTTCTAAACCCACATGAATTTTGCCCGCCAAAAATGTGCCGGTAGTTAACACGACAGCAGGCGCTCTAAATTGCAAGCCAGCTTGTGTGATGACCCCGCTGACTTTGCCCGCTTGAATCATAATATCTTCAACAGCTTGCTGAAAAATCGATAAATTTTCTTGGCGCTCTAAACACTGGCGAATCGCTTGACGGTAAAGCACACGATCTGCTTGCGCACGCGTGGCACGCACCGCAGGCCCTTTGCTGGCATTTAAGATACGAAACTGGATGCCGGCAGCGTCAATCGCTTGCGCCATAGCCCCCCCTAGCGCATCGATCTCTTTTACCAAATGACCTTTGCCTATGCCCCCAATTGCAGGATTACAAGACATTTGCCCCAGGGTTTCTAGATTATGCGTCAGCAATAAAGTGCGACGACCCATGCGCGCGGCGGCCAATGCCGCTTCTGTGCCCGCATGGCCGCCGCCAATCACGATAACATCATAATGAAAAAACGTCATAAAAAAGCGCTTAAAACCCACTCGTTAAAACCGGAGAGTATATACTCATACACCATGCAAAAAAACGTGAAGACCCCCCTGGCGCGCTTTTTAAGGCAGTCTTAAGCCGAAAGCACAGACGCAGGTGCCTCCTCCTTACGCAGCGCCTGGCGCAAAGCATACAGTTCGCGATAAGCACGCTTACCAAAAAACGTTGCTTTATTGTCACCACACTTCAACACTTGCCGAGCATGTTTCATTCTGCCAGCAAAAGATTCTTCCTCTTTTTGAGGCGCTTCAGGCTTAAAAAATGCAACAATTCTTGAGAAAATATACGCCAGCCACTTACCTGGACCTTGATAAGCAAATAACTCGCGGTAGTCTTTTGATTTTTTTAACGTCCAAAGTGCTTCTGCGTATCTTGCTGAATTTGATGCCTCATTCAAACAGCGATTCACTGCTTTATAAAAATCCTGCGCTTTGCCATTTAAATGCGACGGAAACACATTTAATGCAGCCTCTAACTCGCGTAGCCGCGACAAGAGCTGATCATTCATTTTCCATGAAGGTTGCGGCAAGGCAGATCGAGGCGGCGATGAGGGAGGAGAAGAGACTAAGGAAGCGTCAGGGGACGCAGGTGGATCTAAGTGAAGCAGCACATTCCGGCTGCCATTCAACGCAGGTAGACCTGCTGCTTGCCAAGCAGTTTCATCAACCTGATTTTCCGATAGATCTACCATACGAGAAGATTTACGTGCGCTGAGTGCCGGGCTAAATTGCACTAAGCGCTCAGGGCTCTCACCCAGCTGATTACGCGCAAGATTCATTGTCAATGGTGTTGGACAAGCTGCCATGCCCTCACATAAAAGACTGAAACGCTGATCATCCAAACGAGCCAAACCATTGTCAGCTAAATCTAATACCAACTCTTGCGAGCTCTTCACCATCATCTGGTGTACCACGCCCCAGGCATCCTCTGCTAACGCCACTAAATTATTTTTCGATAAATTTAAAGTAAAGGCTGCCGTACGCGCGCTTTGCGCTTTCTGTAATGCTTGCCAACGCGCCAACGGCATCGCGCTCAAATTATCTTCCGTCAAATCTAACACTAATTCTGCAGGGTATTTTTCAACAATCTGACAAAGCTGCGCCCAGCTCTCATCACTTAAACTTGCAAGATCACTGTGTGATATCACCAAGGTAAGCGGGTGATTTCCTGTTAAAAACTTATTCGCGAGCGGCGCCCACAATGCTTGCTGCTCATTCATTTTCTGCAGTCTTAAAAGAATAGCCCCGTCTTGCGAGATAGCTGTTAAAATCGTTGCAGCATCTTCTGCTGTTGCATCAATTACAATTTCTGTTGTCATGATGAGCCTCTTTGTTCTGTTGATAAGACTATTTTGCTAATGCGCTGTAATGATTTTGCCGCCCTCATCACCACGCTGAGTTTGTTCCGTCAAATGCTGCGCATACAAAGCATCAAAGTTGATCGGCGTTAAATAAAGTTGTGGGAAAGTGCCGCGTGTTACAACATCAGACACCGCTTCACGCACATAAGGAAATAAAATACCAGGGCACACACTGCCTAACATCGCCTTCAACTGCGCTTCAGGAAAATGTTTCAGGGTAAAAATACCCGCTTGCTTTACCTCGACTAAAAATACTGTTTTTTGCTCGAAGGTTGCTGTCACTGTGACAGACAATACGACTTCATGCGCATCTTCATCCAGAGCATGCGTTTGGGTTTGTAGTTGCAAATTAATTTCTGGCTGCCATTCTGCACGGAATACTTGTGGTGATTGGGGTGATTCGAAAGATAAGTCTTTAATGTAAATACGTTGAATTGAAAATTCAGGGGGTGTGTTCTCGGTCATGCTTTGCTCCTATGTAAGTAATTTATCGAGTTCCCCGCGTTGATCTAGCGCATACAAATCATCGTAGCCGCCCACGTGGTCATCATTAATGAAAATTTGTGGCACCGTACGGCGCTGACTACGCATTAACATTTCTTGTAACAGCACATCGTCTAAGTCCACTCTTAATTCTTCATATTTTATTTTTTTTGCATCCAATAATTGTTTTGCCCGCACACAGTAAACACAATTTTCTTTAGAATAAATAACGACTTTCATATCGACCTCCTGTCATTTTGCAATAGGCAAATTTGCTAATCGCCAAGCTCCAAAACCACCTTTCAACGAGTAGACTTTTTGAAATCCATGACGACGCAGCGTGCGCAAGGCATGCATAGATTGATTACCCGCCTGGCAAACTAAAATCAGCGGTTTTTCTTTATATTTTTCTAATGACGATAGCTGCGTTGGCAATTTTGCCAAAGGAACAGAACGCGCTCCTAAAATATGGCCTTCTCGATAAGTCGCTTCATCACGTAAATCAATCAGTTGCGCATGCTCACGGTTCATCAAGCGCACCGTTTCTTGTGTTGTCACATGCACAATACCGCGCATATGTTCACGCACTTCTACCACCGCCAACAACACCAGCACCATGGCGCCCGCTAGCCATAACTCCCAATGCTGGATCACAAAAGACATAAAATCGTTCATGCTTCATTCCAAATCAAAAAAGGATAGCTGGCAATTAAAACACAGTTGCTGCTGAGTTTATACCTGGGCATACTGCTCACCGGCCCTTAACCATCGACGAATCAAAGCAGGAATACTTTGCGGCGTGGTTTGCTCCATCAAGCGCGCAGCCTCATAAACAGCAGGGATCAAGGCTTTATCCCGCAAAATATCGGCAACGCGAAATTGCACCAACCCCGTTTGGCGGGTACCTAATATCTCACCTGGCCCCCGCAACTCTAAATCACGCTGCGCAATCATAAAGCCATCTTGCGTTTCACGCATCACTTGCAAACGTGCCCGACCCAAGGCAGACAACGGCGTTTGATAAAGCAGCACGCAGTGACTGGCCACCGTCCCTCTGCCCACGCGACCTCGCAATTGGTGCAGCTGCGCCAGCCCCAAACGCTCCGCGTTTTCAATCACCATTAAACTTGCATTAGGCACATCCACACCCACCTCAATCACCGTGGTCGCCACCAACAAATCTATTTCACCTCGGTGAAAAGACGCCATGATCGCTTGCTTGGCTTGCGCCGTTAAACGACCATGCACTAACCCTACGGCAAGCTCTGGCAAGGCGTGACTGAGTCGACTGTAAGTTTCCATCGCTGTTTGACATTGCAAAGTTTCAGACTCTTCAATCAGCGTACAAATCCAATAAGCTTGCCGCTTCTTTCGACACTGATCACGAATACGCAAAATAATTTCATCACGTCGCGTTTGTGGCAACACCACCGTGGTAATCGGCATACGGCCGGGCGGCAGCTCATCCATCACCGAGTGATCTAAGTCAGCATACGCCACCATCGCCAAGGTGCGTGGAATCGGCGTTGCACTCATGATCAATTGGTGGGGCATTTGCAGCGCTTTATCACGCAACGCCAACCGTTGCTGCACCCCAAAGCGGTGTTGCTCATCCACAATCACCAATCCCAACTTGGCGAACGTCACTTCCTGTTGAAATAAAGCGTGCGTTCCTACGATCATCACACGCGACATCGTTGCTATTTTCTCTAATTGCAACGCGCGCACTTTTGATTTTTGCTTGCCACTTAAAAATAAAACTTCAACACCCAACGGCGCAAACCACCGCGTGAAATTGGCAAGGTGCTGCTCTGCCAATAACTCTGTGGGCGCCATCAGCGCAACTTGATAATCGCCTTCTAATACTTGCAACGCCGCTAAAGCAGCAACCAATGTTTTGCCTGACCCTACATCGCCCTGCACCAAACGCAACATGGGTTTTTTTTGCTGTAAGTCTTTATTGATCTCTTCACACACACGCACTTGCGCACCCGTTAATGTAAACGGCAGGCTCGCCAATAACTGCGGCACCCATTGCACACTCTTGGCAAACGAACATGCTGTATGCTGCGTGATTTGTTGACGATTTTTTTTCAAACTCAAATGATGCGCCAACAATTCTTCAAACGCCAAACGCTGCTGCATCGGGTGCACACCTGCCGCTAATATCGCAACACGGGTTTCTTTGGGCGGACGATGCACATAGCTTACGGCTTCTTGCAAACGCGGCAATTTAAATTTTTCTAAAATTGCAGCAGGCAAATATTCTTTTAATAAAGCCCCCTGTATTAACAATTTTAACACTTGGTCTGTCAGCTGGTTTAAAGTGCGTTGCGATAACCCTGTCGTGCTCGGATACACAGGTGTTAAACGATCTATCACAGGCAAAGAAGTGTGTTCCGTCACCAGTTGATATTCGGGATGAATCAATTCCCGTTGCGCACCAAAACCACGCACCTCTCCAAAAGCACGCACACGCGCGCCCATGACTAATTTTGTTTTTTGATTTTCAGAAAAATGAAAAAACCGTAATGCCACGACCCCGGTTTCATCTTGCAAATAACAAAACAGCGTGCGACGTGGTTTAAATTTTATTTGCACACTCATCACCGTGCCTTCTAATAACACGGTGTCTCCCACCTGTAGCTGATTGAAGGCCACACACGTTGTGCGATCTTGATAACGAAAGGGCAGGTGAAACAATAAATCTTGCAGTGTTTCGATGCCGCATTGGCGTAACTTTTCAAATAAAGCAGGCCCTACGCCCTTTAAATAACGGCAAAGCGTTTTATCTAAAAAAGCGCTGTTTTTCTCTGCTAAACTGATATGATTCATAAGGTAATCATCGCTGCAAGACAAGGAGTGTTTATGCACGCGGAATTCCATCACTCATTATTTGTTTTTAGAACGCTCGAAATTGAGCAATATCTCAAATATACCCTGCTTTTCTTGCTAGTGTTAGCGCTCATCACGCTCTACTTTTATGACCGCGAACAAAAGGAACATAGCATTTGGCGCAACTACCCCGTCATTGGGCATATGCGCAATTTCTTAGAAGCATTGGGCGTCTATTTACGTCAATATTTCTATGCCATGGATCGCGAAGAACTCCCCTTTGATCGCGCCACGCGCTCCTGGATTTATCGCGCTGCCAAAAACGTTGAAAATGTCGTCAGCTTTGGATCCACACGCAGTTTACACCCTGTCGGCACCATCATTTTCGTCGACGCGCCTTTTCCGCCCATTGGCGAAAATGTGGTATTACCCAAGCCCACGCTGATCGGGCCTCACTGCAGAATCCCCTACACCACCAATTCTCTTTTTAATATCTCTGCCATGAGTTATGGCGCACTTTCAAAAGAAGCCCTCACCGCTTTATCACACGGCGCACGCATGGCAAATTGCTGGCTCAACACGGGCGAAGGCGGCATTTCACCTTATCATTTAGAGGGTGGCGCAGATTTAATTGCACAAATTGGCACAGCCAAATATGGCTTTCGCGATTTAGAAGGCCACCTCGATGAAAAACGCTTGCTGGCGGCAGCGGCCTTGCCCCAAGTCAGAATGTTTGAAATCAAGTTAAGCCAAGGCGCTAAACCTGGCAAAGGCGGCCTCTTGCCTGCCGTTAAAGTCACCCCTGAAGTTGCCAAAATTCGTGGGATTACCCCTTATGTTGACTCCATCAGCCCCAACCGCCACTTAGATATTGGTAACTCACAAGAGTTGCTCGACAAAATTGAATATATCCGTGAAGTCACTGGCAAACCCGTTGGTTTTAAAATCGTGTTAGGGAGTTATGAATGGTTAGATGATCTTTTCCAAGAGATTATCAAACGCGGACCAAAAGCCGCACCTGACTTTATTACCTTAGACAGTAAAGAGGGCGGCACTGGCGCCGCGCCCATGAGTCTCATGGATTATGTAGGGTTGCCTATCAAAGAAAGTTTGCCTGTGTTGGTCAACAAACTTTATGAATATGGTTTAAGAGGACGCATCAAAATCATTGCTTCAGGAAAGTTAGTCACCTCTGCTGAAGTGGCTTGGGCACTGTGCATTGGCGCAGACTTTATTAATTCTGCACGCGGCTTTATGTTTTCTTTAGGCTGTATTCAAGCATTGCGTTGCCACTTAAATACTTGCCCCACGGGCATTACTTCACACATGCCACGCTATCGTCGCGGGCTGGATCCTAACAACAAATCCGTGCGCGTTTTTCATTATGCAACCAATGTGGTGCATGAAGTAGGGATTATTTGCCATGCTTGCGGTGTCGAAGAACCCCGCCAGTTACAACGCCATCATGGTCGCATGGTGATTGAAAATGGACTTTCTAAACTTCTTTCGGAGCTCTACCCCATTCCCGCCGCGCGATATCATTTTGATGAATATACTTCTCGGTAATGGAGCGGGTGATGGGAATCGAACCCACGCTATCAGCTTGGGAAGCTGAAGTTCTACCATTGAACTACACCCGCTTACTTCTCGTCACTTTCATGGCGTAAAATTGAATTTAAGTGAATACGCCATGATGAGTATGTGTGAACACTGACATCAAAAAAAACCCCTGCTTAGCAGGGGTTTTTTATAAAACCCGACTAAACTACACCATTTCCTTCAACTTCTTGAGTGCACGCACTTTCACAACATTGCGCGCAGGTTTTGCTTTAAACATCATTTCTTCACCCGTGAAAGGATTCACCCCTTTACGCGCCTTTGTTGCAGGCTTGTGAATCACTTGGCATTTAAACAACCCTGGCATGATAAATACGCCCGCGCCGCCTTTTTTAAGATGTCTTTCAATTAAAACGATGAAATGTTCGAATACCCCAGCAACTTGTTTGCGTGTTAACTCTGTTGAATCGCAAATTTCATTGTACATTTCAGATTTGTTGTACGCCTTAGAAATTGCAGTGGTTTTTTTTACAGCAGGTTTAGCAGATTTTACAACTTTCTTTTTAGCAGCTTTCTTTGCAGCCATGTCAGTATCCTCATGTGTTGTGGTAAAAAGAAACAGAAAGTCAACGGAAATAACGATATCACAAATCATGGTTTTTTCTAGCGTTTTTTTCTATTTATTTATTTTTTTATTATTTTTCTAGGGGTAAATCGACTTGTTCAGTAATGTTTTGCTCAAGTGGCGCTAAAACAGGCAATTCATCGAGGTTTTTCATATTAAAATGATCAAGGAACTGCTTGGTTGTGGCAAACAAAGCAGGACGTCCAGGCACTTCTTTATGTCCTACCACTTGAATCCACTCACGCTCTAACAAGGTTTTCATGATATTAGGGCTCACTGATACACCACGAATTTCTTCGATTTCAACACGGGTTATTGGCTGACGATAAGCAATTAGCGCCAACGTTTCTAATAACGCACGCGAAAAACGCGCTGGTTTTTCTTCCCACAAACGACTCATCCAAGGGCCATAATCTGCTTTCACTTGAAAACAAAATCCACTGGCTAATTCTTTTAATGTCACTGCTCGTGTTGAATAGTCTTGCATTAACATCGTCATCACTTCACGCAGCTGCGCTGGTGTGGGCGCCTCCCCTTCAGGGAATAACTGACGAATACGATCCAGTGTCAGCGGCTCACCTGCTGCAAATAACAACCCTTCCACAATCTGTTTTATTGCTTGCAATGCCATACCCTTTCCTTAAGCATTCGTGGGACGCACATAAATCGGCAAATAAGGCGCTTCTTGCATGGCTTCTATCGCTGCTTGTTTTAACAACTCCAAAACCGCAAGAAACGTAACAACCACCCCCAACCGCCCTTCTTTCAACAATAAAAGATGACTAAAATGCGTATATTCTTCACCTTTTACTAAACTCAACACACGGATCATTTGTTCACGCACAGACAGCGGCTCTGCCGTCACCGCATGTTTTGCAAATAAGGCCACGCGATACATCACTTCTTGATAAGCTAACACCAAATCAGCAATCACTAACTTCGGCGGAGGGCGCGACACTGTAAAAGCGGGCGCTTGTGCGCGCGCTAAAAACGTATCGCGATGTTGTTGCGGTAATTTCTCTAGGGCTTCGGCCGCGTGCTTGATTTGATCGTATTCTTGCAAGCGACGCATTAAGTCTGCGCGCGGGTCGGCTTCTTCTTGCAATATTTCTGGTTTTGGCAGCAATAATCGCGACTTGATTTCCATTAAGGTCGCGGCCATCACCAAATATTCTGCTGCCAGCTCTACTCGCAACACTTTCATCACATTAATGTATTGCATGTATTGCCGCGTAATCTCTGCCACAGGAATATCTAAAATATTGAGGTTTTGTTTGCGAATTAAATACAGTAAAAAATCTAACGGGCCTTCAAACGCTTCTAAAATAACTTCTAAGGCGTCGGGCGGAATATAAAGATCTTGCGGCAATGTCATCAACAACTCACCCTGCACCTTGGCCAAGGGAATAGGGTGTGCCGCTACTACCATTTCCGAAGACATGCCGTGATTTCCTGTTGAGCTCATTTTATGGACAAACGAAAACTGCTATAATTTGCATTCCCTTAGTCGAGTTATGTTAATCGCTCAACACGCAAAAGACCATCCCATGAAAAAAAAGAGCGCTTATTTCAGCTGTTTTTTGCTCTTTTTTAGTAGCCTCGGGCTTGCTGACACCTGCCCATCGTTATCTACTTGCGTTGGCATCGGCCCTGGCGGCACGTGTAATGGGTGGTATGTTTTAGACGGCCCTATTTTAAGTGACAACCCCTTCTTTCAAGTGATCTCTCGCAATGCCTACCCCTTCACCACCACGTGCCAATATAATTCAGGGCATTTATCCCTTGTTACGCTGCAACAAGCAGCCCCCGTTGCACCTTACTTGTGGTCCACTAAATATATCGCTGGCCTTACGTTCTGGGTCTGCGTATCATCCCTCAAAAATTGTTCTTTTACATTGATAGGTTAATTGTATGCTTCATCCCTCGCTCACTATTGCCTTGAAAGCAGCACGCAATGCCGGTGACATTATTCTCCGCGCTTTAGAATTTTTAGATCGCATCACCTTTACCGAAAAAAGCACCCATAATTACGTCAGTGAAGTCGACAAGCTGGCTGAGCGCGAAATCATTAACGTCTTACGCGCCTCTTTCCCCTCTCATGGCATTTTGGGCGAAGAAAGCGGCCATCATCCGGGGGATGACCATGTCTGGATCATTGACCCACTGGATGGCACCTGTAATTTTATGCATGGCGTCCCTCATTTTTGCGTGTCTATCGCGCTACAACACAAAGGGCGCCTTGAACATGCTTTAGTGTATGACCCTATCCGCCAAGAAGTCTTTAGCGCAAGCCGCGGGCAGGGTGCACAACTGAATGACAAACGTATTCGCGTCAGCAAAACGGCATTGCTCAATGACGCACTCCTCAGCACGGGGTTTCCTTACCACACCCACGCCTTGTTGCAGCCTTACTTACATATTTTTCAAACCCTCTTACCCGTTGCCGCAGGCATTCGCCGACCTGGCTCTGCTGCACTGGACTTAGCCTATGTCGCCGCAGGCCGTTTTGACGGTTTCTGGGAATTCAATTTACAAGCGTGGGATATCGCGGCAGGCGCCTTACTGGTGAAAGAAGCCGGTGGCTTAGTAGGCGATTTAAACGGGGAAGAACACTACTTAGAAACAGGCCATGTCGTGGCAGGCAACCCTAAAATCTTCAAACAGCTACTACAAGTCATCAAACCTATTGCAACCCCATAAAAAAACCGCCTTTTCACTTTAATGAAAAGGCGGTTTTTAGGTAGTCCGCGTTGCGTTTATCTGGCACAACCACCGAGTACGGCTTGTACACGGCTACTCACTTTCTGAGCATCGGCACCAAAATCTACGCCAGCACGATCTTTGATTAGCGCAGGATACGCAGTGCAGTATTCAAGCGCCTTATCTGCACCAAAGAGATTCAAACGTAGCATACCGCGTAAGGCACGCACATCCGGCGTTGGCGGCACCACTGCTGGTGTAGCTGGTGCGGGTGTTGTTGAAGAAGCCGATGTTGCGCTGCTGGTTGCTGTTGCTGCCGGTACAGCAGGTACCGCATCAGAAGGAGGGATAGCCACATCAAACTCTTTTAATAAAGACCCCTCTCTAGCTTCACCTTCCACACCCATCCTTATGATACTGCCATCGCTCGCATTTTTCCTCCAGCTGTCATGCACCATCACTAGCCTGTACGCATTCGGATGCGCTAGCATAGTCGTAGCTAGCACTGGATCATTCAAGACATCTGTATCTGCCAAGCTAGCCTGTAGCGCTGCTTTTTCTGCTTTTGCTTTACGCCATAGTGCAGCGTGTGCAATTGCAACCCCGACCAGCCCAACGACTGCTGCCACTGCCGCCACTGCCGCTTTCACAACCCACAAAAACGCCCCTACTACAGCAACGAGGCCCGCCACCCCCAGTTGGATACCCAACTTAATACGCTTAGGGATAGAAAGACGATTCTCACTCGCACCCGTAAAAAGCTGATTCTCAGCATCTGCGCCCCACTTGGCCGCCTTTGCCAATAACAGCTCGGCAGGCAAAATAAAGCTCAATAAGCCCATACGCATATCATAATGCACGGTGGGCGCCTGACCTTTTTGAAACTGCCAGTCCGTCACTTTACCTGCTAAAAACTCATACATGTCTTTCATGCGTTCTTGAAAAGAAGAACGTAAAATACGCGCATCACGGTGATAGTGTGCCCCTTCCGTTAAGCTTTCGAGGGGATTCACTTGTACCTGACCTACCCTTTGGTCATCAAGGACGTTACTCGCTTGCACGCCAAACCAGTGAGAAAACGCTTGCAGCTTTGCTTTCGCTGCTGACGGCCGCCTTTCACTTGTTGGAGCGCCGCCACCCGGTGCTGATGGACCTAATAATGCGGCTGATTCACCACCATCAAAATCCCCCACATCAGCAGTAGTAGCAGCACCCACACCCCCGCTCGCAGCGGCATCATCCACGCGACGACTTCCCTCTAAATTTTCACGATTTCCTGCTGGCATCCCCATTCCCCCTCTAAGCGTTAGATTCAATCAAAACTGACAAAAAATAAACATTTTACACACCAGCCCTAGAAAATCAAATAAAAAAGTCATTATTCGTCCTAATCCTTGATATTAGCGAATTTTTTGTCTATAAATCACATAAATCATCTAATTTCATGGAGTACCATGCCTAAAAATAATTATATTTCTCGCTACTACGGCGACCTAAATGCTTACTGCCAGCCCAACAAAGTACTTATTATTTTTGGGCCACGCCAAGTAGGCAAAACAACTTTAATTAAGCACTTCTTATCTACTGCTACGTTCAAATACAAACTAGATTCAGGTGATGATATTGCACTACAAATGAGTTTGTCACAGGCTAATTTTAAAGTTTTAAAAGAATACGTCTCTGGCTACGAGCTCATTGTGATTGATGAGGCACAAAAAATCCCTAACATAGGCTTGAGCCTTAAAATTATGGTGGATCAAAACCCAGGTCTACGTATTATCGCCACAGGATCTTCTTCTTTTGATTTAGCAGGTCAAGTGGGTGAACCGCTCACCGGAAGAAAAAAAACACTCACCTTATTTCCCATCACACAATTAGAATTATCGAAGCAACTAAACCCTTTTGAATTAAAGCAACATCTCAGTGACTATTTGATTTATGGCACATACCCGGAAGTGATAGCAGCAGACACCCAAAAAGAAAAACAAGCCTATATTACAGAGATTGCGCATTCTTACTTGCTAAAAGACATTTTGGAATTAGAAAAAATTAAAAATTCCCTCACCCTGCTCGACTTATTAAGATTATTAGCGTTTCAAGTTGGACACGAGGTCTCTCACCATGAGATCGCTCAAAACCTAAAAGTGGATACAAAGACGGTAGCGCGTTATTTAGATTTATTAGAAAAATCTTTTGTTATTTATAATTTGAGAGGGTTTAGCCGAAATTTAAGAAAAGAAATCACAAAAAAAAGCAAATATTATTTTTATGATTTAGGCATTAGAAACGCCCTGATTGCTAACTTTAATGCACTGAATTTGCGTGACGACATCGGAAGACTCTGGGAAAATTTTTTATTTATTGAAAGAATGAAAAAACAATCTTATCAACAAACCAATGTGAATTATTATTTTTGGCGGACTTGGGATAAAAAAGAAATTGATTTAATCGAAGAACGCGAAGGCAGACTTTTCGCATATGAATTTAAGTGGCGCAATGAAAAAGCAAAGATACCCAAAGAATGGCTGCAAACTTATGATAATGCTTCTTATGAAATCATCAACAAAGAAAATTATCTTGATTTTTTAACAACTGAAGCACCATGAGGATAGATTGCTTCGCTTACGGAGCAATCTATCCTTGAGAAATGAGAAACAAATACCATTCACCACCGATTGGGTTTCACCTTACCTCTAACGCCTAGGAGAAGGGGCGCGTTGAGTAGCGGGTGTAGGCACATCTGATAATGCAGAGGGTGTAGGCGGTTTTTTATTGCTTACACCAAACGTTTTTTGTAAATCTGCAGGTATCTCACCTGTTTCACTCAGCCCTTTTAACATCCTGGCCAAATGCCCTGTTTGCACAAGATCAGTTGATTGATCTGATAAAAATTTTTTTGTTTTACTATCACCAAAATCATTCCCATATTCAGGGCTTTGCAACACCTTCACAAGACTATTAACTTTATCTTTCATGGCAGGAGACAAAAAAGACGACTGCTCGCGCCAAGCAGAATACGCTTCAAGCGCTTCAACCGCTTTAACCGACAGCAATGCATTCTTGTCAGCCGCCATAAATTTATCCCTCAAACAAGCTTCTTTGTAACCACTATAGCAACAAAAAGCCGTTTTTTTATTAAGACGCCATGAGGGTTAGATCATCAACTTAACTAATCCTTAAATTGCATCTGATAGAGCGTTGCATAATGGCTTTTGTTAGCTAACAGCGTGCGATGATCACCCATTTCTACCATGCGGCCTTTTTCCAATACTATGATCACATCTGCATTTTCGATGGTTGATAAGCGATGTGCGATCACCAAGGTCGTGCGCGTGTGCATCAACTCTTCTAGCGCCGCTTGGATATGACGCTCTGATGCGGTGTCTAACGCCGACGTCGCCTCATCTAAAATTAAAATGGGCGCATTTTTTAATAAAGCACGCGCAATGGCAATACGTTGACGTTGCCCTCCTGAAAGCAACACGCCATTTTCACCCACCAAGGTATCAAACCCTTCTGGTAATTCCGCAATAAACTCTAACGCATGCGCTGCGGTTGCCGCCTTCACAATCTCTTCGCGCGGCACATCAAAACGACCATACGCAATATTGTTAGCGACGGTGTCATTGAACAACATGACATGCTGGCTCACAAAAGCAAACTGATGGCGCAGAGAGGTTAAGTGAATGTCTTGCACCTCCTTGTCATCAATCAATATTCGACCTGTAAACCCATCGTAAAAACGCGGCAACAAATTCACGAGCGTGCTTTTACCGCTACCAGAGCGTCCCACTAACGCAATTGTTTTGCCAGGCAACACCGTGAAATTAATTTTTTCTAATACCTTTTTTTCATTTGCATAAGCAAAGCTCACATCACGATATTCTACTTTACCTCGAACACGCTTTACGTGATATTGCCCCGTATTTTTTTCAGCAGGCTCATCTAACAACCCAAATAAACTCTCTGCAGCAGCAATTCCTTTTTGAATGGTGCTATTAACCGTGGTGAGATTACGCATAGGCTTTAATAACGCTAACATGGACGCAATCATCGAGGTAAACCCGCCCGCAGTGATATCAGAAGCACGCGCGGTCGCAAAATAAAGCATGATGGCAATCACCACCGATGAAATTTGTTGCACTGATGCAGAGGCTAAAGAATGCGTCACAATGACTTTTAATTCTCGCGCACGATTGTTTGAAATAATTTTATTAAATTTATCTTCTTCATATCGCTCGCCACCAAAAATACGAATAATTTTATAGCCAGTAATACTTTCTTCTGCAACATGGGTAATTTGCCCCATGGAATCTTGCAAGTTTTTGCTTAATCGGCGCATGCGCAAACTGGAATAGCGCGCGATTGCTGCAATCATGGGCGTGGTGATTAAAAATAACAGGGTCAACTTCCAGCTTGTAAGCAACATCACTACAAATAACCCTATCACTAAGCAACTCTCACGCACCAACGTGACTAATGAATCTGTGCTCGCTTTTGCAACTTGCTCAACATTATAAATCAGCGTAGAAATCAATTGGCCCGTTGTTGCATGATCATAAAAACGCGCAGGCAAACGCATTAAGTGCGAAAAAATTTCTTGGCGAAATTTCACAACCACATTGCGCCCAGCCCATGCCATAAAATAATCTGACATAAACCCTGCGCCACCCCGAATAAGAAAAGCAACAAAAATGCCGACGGGTAAGAGTTGAATAAAGTGTTTGTCTTTTGCAATAAACCCTTTGTCTAACAAGGGTTTTAAAATATAAGCAAACCCCGCATCTGTGCCAGAAGAAATAATGGTGCCGATGACGCCCAACATGATCGCATAGCGATATGGCCAAGCGTAACGTAATAATCTTTTATAAATTTGGCTACCTGTCACGGTGGGGTGCTCCTACTTTTTTAAAACGTCAACTTAAAAGAATAACAACTATTTTTCATTTCTTCAGGATGGATTGCTTCGCTTACGCTCGCAATGACGGCCCGGAGGGGAAAAAGCGCAATGACACCCCGGAGAGAGTGAGCGCGCAATGACGACCCGGAGGGGAAAAAGCGCAATGGCACCCCAGAGAGAGTGAGCGCGCAATGGCACCCCGCAAGGGTGTGGGCAAGCAATGACGGCCCCTATTTCTTTTTTAGATAAAAAACAAAAACATCTTCCTTCATTTCATGCCGCAACAACACATGTCCTGACACACTGGCATACGTTTTAAAATCAATGACTGCGCTGCGATCTTTCGTGATCACTTTTAATATCTCACCTGATTGCATCGCACTGATTTTTTTCTTAGCGTGCAACAACGGGTAAGGACAGACCCACGCTAACGCATCTAACAACACATCGTAGTGCATCAATCTTGCCCCGTTAAAAAATGCTGACGAAGCCGGTGTAATTGATCACGTACTTTTGCTGCTGTTTCAAATTCTAAATTTTTTGCATGTTGATACATCTGTTGCTCTAGTTTTTTAATTTTCTTCGCTAACTGCGCAGGGGACATCGCCTCATAGTGCGCCATTTCTTCTGCTACCTGTAAATAACGCACAGAACTGGCTTGTTCGTTGTAACGATGGTAACGCGCCCCTTCTAACACATCGGTGATCTCTTTTTTCACTGAGCGTGGCGTGATGCCTTTTGCAAGATTATCTTCATGCTGCTTACCACGACGACGTGTTGTTTCATCAATAGCCCGTTTCATAGAGTTTGTTATTTTATCTGCGTACAAAATAGCTTTACCATGCACATGACGCGCTGCACGACCCATGGTTTGAATCAGTGAACGCTCTGATCGTAAAAACCCTTCTTTATCTGCATCTAAAATCGCAACTAAAGACACTTCCGGCATATCTAACCCTTCGCGCAATAAGTTAATGCCCACCAAAACATCAAATTGCCCCAAACGTAAATCACGAATAATTTCCATGCGCTCAACGGTATCAATGTCTGAATGCAGGTAACGTGTTTTTGCGCCATGCTCTCCTAAATAATCTGTTAAGTCTTCTGCGGTGCGCTTGGTCAGCGTGGTCACCAACACGCGCTCATTCACGCTGACACGCTTGCGAATTTCAGACAACAAATCATCGACTTGATTTCCTACGGGTCTTATTTCAATTTCTGGATCTAACAACCCTGTCGGCCGCACAATTTGCTCCACCACTTGACCTGTATGCGAGGCCTCATAAACACTGGGCGTGGCTGACACAAAAATAGTTTGTGGTGTTATTTTTTCAAATTCTTCAAATTGCAAAGGGCGATTGTCTAGCGCAGAAGGCAAACGAAAACCATAAGTCACCAATGTTTCTTTACGCGCACGATCACCGCGATACATCGCCCCCAACTGCGGCACGGTGACGTGCGACTCATCAATCACCATCAATGCATTTTCAGGCAAATAATCCATGAGTGTCGGGGGCGGTTCACCTGGTGTACGCCCTGACAAAAAGCGAGAATAATTTTCAATGCCTGAGCAATAGCCCAATTCATTCATCATCTCAAGATCAAAGATCGTGCGCTGCTGCAAACGTTGCGCCTCAACCAATTTGTTTTGTGCGTGTAATGTCGTTAATCTTTCTTGCAATTCTTCTTTGATTTTTTCCATTGCATCCAAGATCGTTTGTCGTGGTGTGACATAATGGGTTTTAGGAAAAATTGTTAACCTTGGCACACGCCGCAACACTTCTCCTGTGAGCGGATCAAAATAACTTAAATTCGCCACTTCATCGTCAAATAATTCGATGCGCACCGCTTCTTGTTCTTCTTCAGCCGGAAAAACATCAATCACTTCTCCACGCACACGATAAGTGGCACGCTGCAGCGTCATTTCATTTCGCGTATATTGCAACGCCGTTAACCTGCTTAAAATCGTGCGCTGATCAATGAGCTCGCCACGCGACAAAGGCAACATCATTTTTAAATAAGATTTTGGATCCCCTAAACCATAAATCGCAGACACCGTTGCCACAATGATGACATCTTGTCTTTCCATTAATGCTTTGGTTGCAGATAAACGCATTTGCTCAATATGATCGTTAATTGCGGAATCTTTTTCGATATAAGTATCTGAGGCAGGCACATACGCTTCAGGTTGATAGTAGTCATAGTAAGAAACAAAATATTCCACGGCATTGCGCGGGAAAAACGCTTTCATCTCTCCATACAACTGCGCCGCCAAGGTTTTATTCGGCGCCAAAATTAAAGTAGGACGCTGCACAGCTTGAATCACCTGCGCCAACGTAAAGGTTTTACCTGAACCCGTTACACCCAATAAGGTTTGATAAGCAAGCCCGTCGCGTAACCCATGGACTAATTTTTCAATTGCATTAGGTTGGTCACCCGCAGGCTCAAAAGAAGAAACTATCTCGAATAATCTGGTCATGCCCTTAAAAAAACGCCTATAAACTACTTTCTAAACCCATCGCGGGGCGTATAATAGCACAATTCCCTTTTTCGAACTTTCAAGGCCTTTTTTATGGAATATTTGTCTGCGCGCGTGCAACGCATAAAACCTTCCCCCACCCTCAGTTTGTCTGTCAGGGTTAATCAATTAAAAGCAGAAGGGCACGACATCATCAATTTAGGCGTTGGCGAGCCCGACTTTGACACCCCTGACTTTATTAAAGAAGCCGGCATCCAAGCCACGCGCGATGGCTTTACCAAATATACCGCCGTCGATGGCATCATGAGCTTAAAAAAAGCGATCGCCCATAAGTTTGAGCGTGAAAATGGCTTAACGTATGAACCAAAACAAATTTTAGTTTCCTGCGGCAGCAAACAAGCTATCTATAACTTGGCACAAGCTTTATTGAATGAGGGCGACGAAGTCATTATCCCCGCCCCTTATTGGGTGTCTTACCCTGACATCATCTTGCTGGCCGGTGGCATCCCTGTCTGTGTATCCACCCCCTTTGATCAACACTTTAAAATCACCCCCGCCCAACTTGAAGCTGCCATCACCCCCAAAACAAGGCTCTTGATTCTCAATAGCCCCAACAACCCCAGCGGCATGATTTATAGCCATGCAGAATTACAAGCACTGGCTGAAGTGTTATTACGCCACCCCCATGTCTTTATCGCCAGCGACGACATGTATGAGCATATTCAATGGACGGGCAGTCGTTTCAGCAATATCGTCAATGCTTGCCCTGCGCTTTCTCAGCGCACCATGGTCTTTAACGGCGTATCCAAAAGCTATGCGATGACAGGCTGGCGCATTGGTTATGCCGCAGGGCCTGCCTATCTCATTCAAGCCATGTCTAACGTTCAAGCACAAAGCACATCCAGCCCTAACGCAATGGCCCAAGTTGCTGCAGAGGCCGCCTTAAACGGCCCACAAACCTGCATCCACGACATGCAAAAGGCTTATCATGAACGCGGTGCGGCGGCCGCTCATGGCTTTAAAGCCATACCGGGTGTCAAATGCACGCCTGCTGAAGGCAGCTTTTATATTTTTCCTGATTTGTCTGCTTTCATCGGCGAAATCCCTGGCGTAACAAACGATTTACAACTGGCAGAATATTTACTCATGGAAGCAAAAGTAGCACTCATCCCAGGCAGTGCCTTTGGCACCCCTGGCTGCATACGCTTGTCTTTTGCGTCTAGTCTACACTCTATCAATGAAGCGATGAGACGCATTCAACATGCGCTAAAACGCTAGAGATATACGTTTTCCTGCGATGGATTGCTTCGCTGCGCTCGCAATGACGGCCCGGAGGGGGAAAGAACAATGGCAGCCCGAAGAGAAAGGGAACAGACGGCTCGAAGAGAATGAGAAACGGCCGCCCGAAGAGAAGAGGAACAGACGGCTCGAGGAGAAGGGGAACAGGCAGCTCGAAGGGGAAAAAGCGTCATTGCGCTCTCTCTTTCCCTCCGGGCCGTCATTGCGAGCGCAGCGAAGCAATCCATCGCAGAGAATGAGAAACGGCCGTCATTATACTTTCAGTTGACATCATTGTGTGAACGATTACGGGAAGGGACGCCATGCCAAACCAAGAGAATGACAAAATAGGCCCTATTGAATTAGGCCAAGGTTTCAACCCCTTCAGCAATCAACCTGGCCGATTAGCGGTGATTAACAGCAACACCATCACCGACAGAAAACAATTTAATATGCAAGTCATGGTGGCGGTAGACAACACCCTAGAGCAACTGTATAGACAAATAGCCCTGACGACGAACCTGTCTACCCCCAGCTCTGTTGTCTCTGGCAAAACAACACTGCACAGAGAGAGCAGTCATCAGCGCGAAATCATTGAACTGGCCGTTTTCGCTTACACCGTTACCAGTAAGCGTTATCTTGAATCACGCTACTTACCAGAACCCAGCAGCATCCCCGCCCCAACAACCTCTTCCGCTTCTACTTGGGTGGATGATTGGTATAACGCCTGTGGCACAAAATTTGTTCGCGGCATTGATTATGGCCGCGCCATGCTCGCTGTTTTTCATATTGAAGTCAGCCATCGCAAAAATTCACACACGGTAAAAACAGAGCTAGAAGCACAACTGGGTAACACGGAAGGTCATATTAGCCTTCAACATATTGCTGCCAAACTGGCTAAATTTAATATCGTCAAAATCTACTTAGAAGGGTGGGGCATCACCATTCCACCCGCTTATGCGGATATCAGCCACACCGATGTCCCCACCATCTTAAATGAGCTCGCTTCTCTCATTAACCATGCCGACGGTGATGCACCGTTAACTTTACACTTTGCACCTTATACCGTTTTATTCACAGAAAATTTGGCGCTCATGCGCGAGTATTACTCGCAATATATTCAACCCTTAGAAACTTTATTTAAGGCGTTCAATCATTTACATAAAAAAATACACACTGCGCTCAATTTTTATTTTACTTTTGACGAAACCAATCCTTATCCCGGTAAGTTCAATGACCCTCACCACTTAGCACTTTGCCAACAGAAAACGTCGCTTGAAAAGCTGGCCTTGGCGTTGACGCAAACACAACAAGCTTTAGCGCACGCCCCTTCACTCACCACCCTCTCTCTTGACCGCTTTAGAACACAGCTCGCGCGCTACAGCAAAAAATTTGCTGAACTAGAAAAAACTCTCCCACAACACAGCCAATATACGTTGGTCGCCAACGTAGATTTAGCCTTGCGCCCCTGGGAAAAAGTAGGCCAAGGGTGGCGAAAGCGTATCAGTAAGCGCTTTTCTCTCACCCTACCCCCCAACACAGATTATATTTTGCTGACCATCGCGCCACGTCGCACCGAGACCGCTGCTTCTCCAGCAGAAGACACCACCACCAGTATCACCACATCTCACGATGACAGCGTAATGCCTGCAGCGGCGCCTTCAGGTGCAGAAAATGCCAGCCATGATACCTCCACAGACAGCGACAGCGAATTACCCTCTCCCTCTCCGCTGGTAGCCGCTGCTCTACCACACCCCACTTACCTTGATAAGCAAGGTGACAGCAAACCCCTCTCGCTTGTTTTAAAAAGCAAAGGGGCTTTGCCGCCTAGCCGCATTATTGCGCCTTTATTTATCGATGGCGGCACAACGCTTATTCACCGAAGTCGTCTAAAAAAATTCACCTCTTTTTGTATTGCAACCGCTTCTAACCCCCAACTTCAAGAAGGAGTTTGCCCTATGCAACTTGCCATTCATGGCGCAACCGCCCGGAAAACACCTCGAGAAGAAGACACGGAGCGTTGGAACACCTTCTTCCCACCCAGTCCCGATGCCTTTCCTAAAGGCCGAATCAAGCAACCGTTTGCAGGGAAAAAAACAGATAGAAGTAATGAGACAGCAGCAGCAGATACATCAACACCCTCACCCGGCGCCGCATCGTCTAGCACCTGATAAATAACCACCCAACACCAGGCCACTTACCCAAAAGCTAAGTGGCCAACTGGTGTAATAAGTTAAAAACAAGCTCGCCATTAAAATACCCCACGCCAGCCCCACACTGAGTAAGATGCCTGACCAAAAACAGCGAGCCCATTGCAAAGCAATGGCCGGCGGCCCAATTAACAAAGTAAAAATCAACAATACGCCAACTGCTTGACTGGCCAGTGTAACCCCCACGGCCATCAAACAAAGAAATAATAAACTGACTTGTTTTAAAGGCACGCCTCGCGCTTTAGCCAATTCAGGCTCTAGGCTTGCAAACAATAAAGGGCGTGATAATAGGCTTAACACTGCCAAGCAAATGGCCGTAAGTGCTAACATCATCCACAACATCTTGGTTGAAACACCCAATAAGTTACCAAACAAAATACTGGTGGCCTGCCCCGCATAACCTGGGCTTAGCGATAAAAACAAAGCCCCTAAACCCAATGCAAAAGCTAATACCACCCCCATCGTCATATCATTTTTTAATAAGCGATCACCTAACACCCCCACCAGCAGTGTGCTAAAGAGTGTTAACACCAACTGCCCTGTCATGGGCGAAAACCCTAATAACAGCGCCCCTGTTGCCCCTGCAAAGCTAATATGCCCCAAGGCATGGCTGGCAAAACTCAAATTGCGCAACACCACAAAATAACCCAGCACGCCAGACAAGAGTGCAATCAACCCGCCCGCTAAAAATGCATGCCGCATAAATTCATAGTGAAAAATATCCAAAAGACCTCCGAACACTTGACTGGTTTTAAAAAATGCCAATAATAAAAAGATGGCATGTAGATGGCTTACCGCACATGAAAGAATATTTATTGAAAGTAGGTAGAAAACTTCATTTTTTTCCCTCAAAAAATGCAATCAAAAAAGCCCAAGCACTCGTTCGAAACCACGCTAAAGGAAGGAGCTTGCTGGCAGAACTAAAAAAAATGCGACAAGGAGATAACGCCGCCAAATAATTCCCCTAACACTTACGGCTTCGTAAGTTAGCAACCAAAACACCATAACTATAGCAAGGTGCATTACGCACAGTGATGATGAAAATCACCCACACTGCGATTTTGACCTAACACAAAAATGCGGCCCTTATAATTTAATACTTCGATAGGCATATTATAAAGACACGATAAATTATCGCTGGTAATCACTTCTTTTACCGTCCCCAACTTCGCTTCGCCATTCACAACATACAGCACGCGATCCATCACGGGCAGCAATGCATTAACATCATGCGCGGTAAATAACACGGTAATCTGCGCCGTCTTGGCAATGTGCGCAATCAATTCAATGAGCTGCTCTTGGTAATGCAAATCTAAATTATTCAATGGCTCGTCTAACAATAAAATTTGTGGATCACCTAACAATGCTTGCGCGAGCAATAGACGCTGACGTTCACCCCCTGATAATTTTAACAAAGAACGTCTCGCGAGATTGGTTGCAGACACACACGTTAACACGGCTTCCATTTTCTGTTTATCTTGCTTGCTTACCCACGGTATGCCAAAGCGATGGGCTTGCAGCGCGCTTGCTAATAGTTGATATCCCGTTAAATCCACATGCGTTGGCAAAAAACGGCTTTGCGGTAAGTACCCTATTTTTGGATGTCCACAACGCGGCGTTTCACCTAACACGGTTAATTGTCCACGCGTAGGATGTAACAAGCCTAAAATTAATTTCAACAAAGTACTTTTGCCTGCCCCATTGGGCCCCAACACACCCACAAACTCACCAGCACGCACTGAAAATGAAAAATCTTTTATAATTTCTTTGTCACCAAAGCGGATATTTAAGTGATGCGCATTAATGAGATCCATACAAGGCCTTTTCTACTGCTTGTACTTGGCTATACAACCAAGCTACATAGGCTTGATCCAATGCTTGTGTTTCTTGCACACCTACCATCGGTATTTTCTGCGCTTGCGCTAGTTTTTTCATGCGATCTACTAAAGGAGAATGCATCTGCGCGTTATAAATAAGGGCGTTTACTTGATGATCTGTCATCGCTTGCTCAAATGCGGCAATATCAGCAGGGGTTGGGCTGACTTCATTCATGATGTTTTTTGCAAATCCTTGACCTAACACACGCAATCCTAAATACGTCGCCATCGGATCAAACAGTGGCTCTGCCACTAATATTGCTTGGCCTTGAATATGTTTTTTGATCTGTAACAATTTTTCATTCAACGCCGCCATCTCTTTTAAAAAGACCACTTGTTGTTGATTGTAATAATTTGCATGCTGTGGATCTTGCGTTTTCAGCGCCAATACTAATGCTTTTGCATAATACGGCATGGCCAGCGGATCATACCAAAGATGAGGATTTGACGGCGGGTTGGGCAACAAGCGTGCTACTTCCATCACGATACGATTTTTTGAGTGTGTTCCCAACAATAAATTTTCTACCCACAGATCATAGCCTGCGCCATTAAACACAACGATGTCTGCTTGCGCCAATGCCTTTGCTTGCACAACGCTGGCTGTAAACACATGGGGATCTTGATTGACTTGAGAAAGGAGTGAAACCACTTGCACATAGTCCCCTCCTAAACGCTGCGCCACCTGTGCATAACTATTTTCAGCAGCGACAATGGTCACCAGGGCATTTGCAAAAGAGGTTATGCTCAGCAGCAGCAAACAACACCCTAATCCGCGCCAGCAATTCATGCTTGGGTCGCCGCTAAGGTTGTTAAATATTTCATAATGGCTTGGCACAATGCTTGTGTGCCCTCACCCGTTACAGCAGAAATCATAAAAACAGGGCCCTGCCAATGTAATTGCGACACGACTTCTTTGACCCAATCATCCCGTTCTTCTTTTTGTAATAAATCTATTTTATTAAACACCAGCCAACGCGATTTGGCGGCTAATTCAGGGCTGAATTTTTCTAATTCTTTAATAATGGTTTGGGCGTTATAAATAGGATCGTGGCCATCGAGCGGGTTCATATCAATCAGATGTAACAACAATTTCGTGCGCGCTAAATGCTTTAAAAACCGTACCCCTAACCCCGCCCCTTCTGCTGCGCCTTCAATTAAACCTGGGATATCTGCCACCACAAAGCTTTGTTCAGCGCCCACACGCACCACACCCAAGTTAGGGTAGAGCGTTGTAAAAGGATAGTCTGCAATTTTAGGACGCGCAGCAGAAATGGCGCTGATTAAAGTAGATTTTCCTGCATTGGGTAACCCTAACAAACCCACATCCGCCAACAGTTTCAACTCTAAGCGTAAATTGCGTTTTTCGCCTGGCGACCCTGGCGTGAATTGTCTGGGTGCACGGTTGGTGCTGCTTTTAAAGCGCGCGTTACCAATGCCATGAAACCCGCCTTGCGCCACCTTTAATGTTTGGTGATGGGTTGTCAGATCGCCCAACACTTCATCGGTGTCTTCATCGTAAATCAACGTCCCCACGGGTACGCGAATAACGAGATCTTCTGCACTTTTTCCCGTGCAATCACTGCCCATCCCTTTTTCGCCATTCCCCGCTTTAAAAACACGGGTATAACGAAAATCAATTAACGTATTTACATTTTCATCAGCACGCAGAATAACACTGCCACCATCTCCGCCATCTCCCCCATTGGGGCCACCAAAAGGGATGAATTTTTCACGGCGAAAGCTGACACAACCATTGCCGCCTTTGCCTGCTTCTACGCTAATATGTGCTTCATCGACAAACTTCATAAGTGGATTTTAATCGCCTAGATAAGTTACATACCACCATAAAAATAAAACGCGTTGTGAAAAAACACAACGCGTTTTATTGATGATTGCGAAATAAAAAATATTACTGTGCGACTTGCGCCTGCAATGCCTCTACCATCACAACGCGACGGTTTTTGGGGCCTTTTTTGGCAAATCGAACCAACCCATCAGTCAGTGCAAACAAGGTGTGGTCTTTACCCATTCCCACATTTTCACCAGGAAAATATTCTGTGCCTCGTTGGCGAATAATGATATTGCCTGCCAACACAAATTCATCACCATATTTCTTCACACCCAACCGCTTTGAGTGTGAATCACGACCGTTTCGTGTACTCCCACCCGCTTTTTTATGTGCCATGACTCACCTCTTTTATAAAATTTCGGTTACCTTGATTGCTGTATAATTTTGACGGTGACCCATCTCTTTGTGATAGTGCTTACGACGACGGTGTTTAACAATATGCACCTTTTTGCCACGACCATGCTCGAGCAACACCGCACTGACCTTTGCCTCAGGCAGATAAGGCGCGCCAATTTTCACATCATCGCCCTTGGCGACCATTAGCACGCGATCAAAATGCAACGTATCACCCACTTCGCCAGCTAAGGTTTCAAGCTTGACGGTTTGCCCTACTGCAACTCGGTATTGCTTACCGCCACTAAAAATCACCGCGAACATAAGATGCTCCAAAATTTAGAATATTTATAAAAAGGGGGCTATTGTAAACAATCTTCCCCCCCCACGCAAGGGGAATAGGCTTTTAAAAGCCGCACAAAACGACCATTTTAGCCATCGTTAAACTATAAAGCCCCCAAAAACCCACATTTCCAATAAGTTTCTAACATAAACCGCTCGTTTTTTGAGACATTGTATAATGATGCCTACGTTGCTGCTGATGGCGGTTTAGTTGGAATGCTGAAAGGAATCATCGAAAGCCAGTTGAAAAAGTCTCAGGCTCAAAAGTAATTGGTGGCACATTAAATTTGTCTGGCAGTTT
>OBEQ012024308.1_pt1 | contig 34974 bp, 37 predicted proteins | sample 1670901 | NCBI WGS metagenome assembly OBEQ01 (sample SAMEA104232315, study PRJEB22302) | groundwater metagenome | biome: forest; feature: aquifer; material: groundwater | place: USA | collected 2011-08-07 | depth 5.4 m | reverse complement strand
TGAAGAACGAAAGCTCACACTACCTCGAAGCTTTACGGTAGCGTAGCGTCAACGCTACGCTACTTTTTTTGATTTTTCATCTAGAAAAATATATCGCATGCGCAATTCTCTCAGACCTAAAGGAGTGAAGTGTTCTTGCGCATAGCTGAATATAAAAATAAAGGTCGTTAGTTATAGGTTGTTTCGTATTGGCAAAGAATACGAAGGATACAATTTTGATTGATGACTAAAGAGCCAGAGTAATTGCTAAAAGGAAAGGTTTGAAAGTGGCGGGTATTCCTGCATTTTTATTATTTTTTAAGAGGAAGAATGTTGTTTCTTTGGATGAGTTGAAACAGATAGTAAATGATTTGAAAGTAAAAGATTATTATGAATTTAGTGAGGAATCTAGAAAATTATTGTTAAAGTAAAGTTTAGAGAACTTTGCAAAATTAAGTTTTTGAGAAATTTAAAGGCGTAAAACTGCAATATTTGAGTTCCACACGAAAAAATCAAAGAAAAAGTGAATTATTCAAACCTCTCTAGGGACTGACGTAGTTTTTTGCTGTAACTCAACTATAAGATTTCTGCATTAGCAGACTAGAATGTTTCGATGGGGCACTTTTTTGTTATTATCACTCAAGATGTTTTCTTAGTGCACTAATTAAATCATCTCCAAATTTACTTGTCTGATTAACATATAAATTGGTTTTTTCTGTTGGTAATTGACTCCCACCAGTATATATTGCTGGACCATTGTATCCCCTACGCTTTAGTTCTTCGACAACATCCCATCCTGTCACAAAATCGGCAAGGTTTCCATCAGTACAGACTACAGCTATGCTGTCCAAATTTTCAATTTGTGCCATGACCTCATCAACACAAATTTTTGCATGCCTATGTCCACTATGGATTATTGTTTTGTAAGTAGGAAAAGCTGTTTTTAGTATTCTTTGAGCAGTTTCTCCAAAAAAATCTTCGTCCTCAAAGTAAAAGATTATATCTTTTTTTAATGTCGCAATTCCCATTATTCTCATTCTCCAGTTTCTGCTTTAGAGGTCATATTCTCTCACATCTAAGGTGGTGTTTTCATCTAGTTTATCATAAACTCTAGCACTTAAGTTTCTTGAAGTTCCGGCAACGTGAATAAGGCGAAATTTGACTTCATCTAGTATGAGTTGTTTATCTGCAATTTCCTCTAAGCGGGAATGTAAAGTAAGTGCTTTTCTAGGAGACAAAACACAAAGGAGCGTAACCCTGTTTTGGCTTTCCTTAGCTTCACAATCATATAATCTATGAGTGCACCCTACATAAACTCCTTCTTTCTGTTCCCAATCAGTACAGCGAAATCTATAACGCGTAATTGGAGAGTCGTGCCTAACTTCCGAATCTTCATTTGTAACATTTATGTCTCGGTACTTTGCTTCCTCACCAAACGGGGGCAAGGCGATTAATTGTTTAATCCTTTCTTGTATTATCGGCATTTCTTCTAAGATTGTATTACAAGTTATAGCAATTTGTGTTTTCATTTTTGTTTACCCCCTAAATATTTTATTACTTCCTAGTGGAAGTTAGCAACTAGATAAATATTATCTCCCCCTAACGGGACAATAATAAACTAATTTACACCCAAAAGGGGGAATAATAGAAAGATTTAAATAAAAGCTTGGCTTTAAGATAAAAATGACGGTAGAAACAATTTTAGAAGAGATAGGACTTACTAAGAATGAGATTAAAATATATTTAGTACTCTTGAAATTAGGCTCTACAAGCACAGGGGCAATCGTCAAAGAGACAGGAGTACATGCCTCAAAAGTGTATGATAGTCTTAATAGGTTGGCACATAAAGGTCTGGTTACTCATGTTATTATTGCGAATACAAAGCATTTTAAGGCAGTTAATCCCGATAGATTAATTGATTTTTTGGAAGATAAAAAGAAAGATATTGAGACCCAGGAGGACGAGATTAAAAAATATCTCCCCGAACTAAAATCGTTTCAAGAAGTAGGAGCAGATGAAACTGAGGCAGAGGTTTTTAGAGGGTGGAAAGGGATGGAAACAGTGTTCAACGAAGGAATTAAAGAAATGGGAAAAGGAGATATTTGGTATGTCTTAGGAGCATATGCTGGAGAAGATAGGGAAAGAACAGACAAATTTATTCAGAAAGTCATTATGAAGTGTGAGAAGAAAAAGATGAAATGGAAGATTATCTATAATGAAAGTGCCAGAAATACGTTCAAATATGAACAAGAATCTCCTATTACAGAGAATAGATTTTTGGCACAAGAAACCCCGGCGACAATTAATATTTACAAAGACGTTACTTTCATTGCTTTGTGGATTAAAAATCCTATTGCTTTTCGTGTACGAAATGAAAAGGTTGCTGATTCATTTAGGAATTATTTTAAGTTCATGTGGAATCTGGCAAAATCATGATTTTAAGCGAAAACTTTAAATAATACCCTAACAATATTAAGACAATGGTAACAAAAACAATAAAAAGCGAAACTCTTAGCTTTACTGTGCCTGAAATGCTAAGAATGGAACTAGGGGCAATTCCTGAGACAGGGTATTACGACAGCACTTCCGAGTTTTTAAGAGATGCGATGAGAACTATTCTCGCGGCAAGAAAAGATCTTAGAATAGCAATAGCTTCTGTTCTCTATAAAGAAGGAAAAATTTCTTTAGGAAAGGCTGTTGAAGTTGCGGATGTGAACTATGAAGAGATGAAAAAGATTTTCATTGATAAAGGCATTAAGTTACGCAGAGGAGCAACTACTAAAAAAGAAATGGAAGAAGAATTAGGAAAATTGGGAAGTTAAAATGGCAATTTTGGACACTGATTTCCTCAGTTCTTTCTTTAAGATTGGAAAGCTAAAGCTGGTTTTGAAGGCGCTGAACGTGAAGCAGGTTGTAGTTCCATCAACAGTGTATGAGGAATTGAAAGAAGCCAAGTTTTTCTATGAAATTTCTTCTTTATTTGCTTTTGATGAGAAAGAATTGGATGAAAATCGGTTCATTCTTGTTAAACCTGTTGATTTGATTGAAGGAAAAGCGAATTTTACAAAAGAAGAGACACTTACTCTGGGCAATGGAGAATTAGGTTGTTTCATATTAGCAAAGAATACTAAAGATACTATTTTGATTGATGATCAAAAAGCCAGAGTAATTGCTAAAAGGAAAGGTTTGAAAGTGGTGAGTATTCCTGCATTTTTATTATTTTTTAAGAGGAAGAATGTTGTTTCTTTGGATGAGTTGAAACAGATAGTAAATGATTTGAAAGTAAAAGATTATTATGAATTTAGTGAGGAATCTAGAAAAGTATTGTTCGATTAAAGTTTAGCTCACGTTCCATTTAGTTCGTTGCCCCGGGAGATAGGATTACAGACCAATAGGTTTATATATAATCTTTATTCTCTAGTAGTACCAGGTGTTAAAATGAGTTTAGATGAACAACTTCCAACCGCAAATTGGCCGGGAAAATCAGGAAAATATAAAGTGGTTCAATTGATTATAGATGGAAATCCACACTTACGATTTGGAGAGGGGTATGAAACGCATTCAGTTATAATTATGTCGCTTGCAGATAAATTAAGAAGAGATTATCCTAAAACTGATTTTTCTGATTCTACTGGGACTTATCAGATTCCTGCCCCGGAAGCAGGATGGTATAAGCTTGTTGGTGCTGGAAAAGCAAGCATAGATGTCGATGGGAAAAAAGCTTCTTTATCCGGGAACAGTTATAATTATGGGATTGGAATCAACCCAGAACATCTAGATTCGGTAAGACATTTAATACAAGACTGGAAGTTGGAATAATTACTTCTCAGGCCAACTTAAAAATTGCATTTAACCTATGCGCTTATTTTTTTTTCCATCGAGAATCTGTCTTTCCAGACCATTTCTTACAGGTTGAGAATGGTTTATTATTATCCATTAAAACTTTCTCTGGAATAATCTTGCCTTGGCCTTTTTTTATTTCGTATGGATTTCAATAATGTCGCCTTCTGCTAATGTGCGGTTTAATCCAACAGTTAAGCCTTCATGTTTCACGCTGCTTCCCCAGATGCGCGCGTATTTGAATTGGGAGACAAAATATTGCTACTCTAGATATGGTCCTTTATAATATTCCTTATGCAATCTTAAATTCGTATTTGGTTGTTCATCAAAAGTGGAATGTTCTAGAATATAATCTATTCTTTCTAGCAATTCATCGGGAGATTGCGGCGGAGATTTCCATAAACTTTGACAAGCCAAATGGTTTTTATAAACCCGCCTAAATTCTTCAAGTGTTCCCATTCTCTCAAGAGTATCTTTTCCAGCATTTAAACCCTGGATTACTTGTTCTAGAAATTTTTTTTCTGTTCTTCTATCATCTAATTGTTGAATTTCACCGTACATGTCTCCATAAAGCATATTCGTAGATTCCCAATCTTCAGCATGAGATTTACCTGTTTTCTCTGGGTCGATATGGGTTCTTGCAATAATATGGCCATATACTCTCGTACCTCTTGCAGTTAACTTGCCTAGTGGTTCTCCTAACGCTGCATGAAAACCACCAGACCAAGCCCTAACCGGTCTAAGTATTCCTACACCATAACTTATAGGATCAACTGCAAACATGGAAGTAGATCTCAAAGAGATTCTGTTCCTCAGGCCATCTCGACAAAGTTCATCGACTCTATTGGCATCAAAATAATTCTGGTGATATAATGTGTGTGGTGTTCGTGCGCTACCACTACCATCTTCCCAATATTCTGGCACGTCTAAAAGTTCATAATATCTCGGAGAAACTATTCTTTCTAGGACATCAGTTTCATGAATAATATCCTCAACTTTAGCATCTCCCCTTTTAGGTTTAGTTGCACTTCCTTCAAAGACCGGAACTAATGGGGTTCCTCTGGAAAGTGCAGCCATATGTCTGTGAAGTTCGTTCCATATAACTGCAAATTCCATTGCCATGAAACTACTTTATAGTTACTATTTATAAACTTGTACAGTATAACAGAAATCTTTATATAGTAACTCATAGTTTCTATGTAGTAACTCTGTGTTACCATGACTACTTTAACCAAAAAAGAAAGAGAAACTCTACTTATCTTGTTCAAAGATTATGATACGTTCTACAATGCAAGTTCTATCAGCAAAGTACTTAACATAAGTCACGTAGGTGCTCAAAAAATCCTTAAGAGGCTTCTCCAGGAAAATTTAGTAATCAGTAAAATTATTGGCAAATCCATCATTTACAAACTTAATTTTAATGAAGCTTATGTGAGCCAATTGATAACTTTTTTGCTCGCGGATGAAGCCAATAGTTTCAAACGCTGGAAAGAAGAATTTAAAGAACTCTTCAAGAAAGACAGAATTATCATGTTTTTTGGCTCTGCCATTAAAGACTATGCCCATGCTCGTGATATTGACCTGATGATTGTTCTTGAGAATAATGATCTAAAAGAGGTAAATGAAATCATTAAGAAAAAAGAAGAAATATTGCCAAAAAAGCTTCACACCATTAAACTAAATCACCACGACCTTCTGGAAAATATTAAAAAGAAAGACAAAGCGTTTGTGGATATAATAAAAAACGCTATCATCCTTTATGGACAAGATAAATATGTGAAGGCGCTAAAAAATGTCTCAATCCTCTAAGCATGTGGAATGGTGCTTAAACAAGGCCAAGAAAGAAATTGAAGAATGCAAAAAGCAGGGCAAACGACTAAAACATAGAGGATTGCTAAAAGTAGATCAGAGCGTAGAAGAAGCAAGAAAACATTTTGTCAAAGCAGAGCATGATTTTGATGGAATCACGAAATTCAGAGAAATTGGATTTTCTGATTGGTCAATGTCGGCAGGGTTTTATTGTATCTATCATAATTTTCTTGCCATCGCTGCTAAATTTGGCTATGAATCCTCAAATCAAACCTGTACCATTGCTTTGATGAGGTTCCTCAAAGAGACAGGAAAAATAAACCTTGATAAGAAATTCATTGAAGCCTTGGAATATGAAGGGATGGAAGAAAGTAAAGAGCATAGCATCATAGAATTGAGAGAAGATTATACCTATGGGATACAAATCACGGTCAAAGACGAAGCAAAAATCAATCAATTGAAAGAAATCTGCAAAGAACTGATTGACATCACGAAAGAGATCATTTTCCAATAACTGCAAAAAACTCCACACTTTAGCCTGCTATACAGGGGAATTAATCTACTAACTTTCAGGAAAAACTACACCAGACCATAGAAAGATACAAAAAAGAAAAACACAAGCCTGAGAAAAAAGTTAGTGATGAATTTTCAAACTATAAAAATGGGGCAACAAAAAAATTTTATAGAATTTGTAAAATAGTAGCAGGAGTTCCAATCGCCTGTAAAAAGTATGGACTCAAACACAATAACAGCTCTATTGAAAGATACAACAAAAATATTGAAGATCGCTACAAAACAACAAGACACTGGAAAAACGGTCAAGTGCCAAAGCCACTTTGAAACTAAGGCAAATTATTCACAATTTTGTAAACTCCCCTATGCAACTACAAGGGAAAAAACCCGCAGAAACTGCAGGCATTCGACTAAACCCTGGAAAAAATAAACTACTCAGAATAATTGAAATAGTACATATGCCTAAAAGTTAAGAATGTCAGCTTTCTCTGGAATAATCTTGCCCTGGCCTTTTTTTATTTCGTATGGATTTCAATAATGTCGCCTTCTGCTAATGTATGGTCTAATCCAACAGTTAAGCCTTCATGTTTCACGCTGCTTCCCCAGATGCGCGCGTATTTGAATTGGGAGACAAAATCTTTATGGACTTTCGATGCCAGATCTTTTACAAGTGATCCTTTCGGTAACGCGACGGGCGGCCAGTCTGCTTTTTTTCCCGGCATTTTCGTTCGTACCCAGATAAGTCCGAGTTTTGTCCAGATCGCGTTGCGTAAGTCTTGATACCAGCAGATGCTGTATGTACTGGGAAACTGCTGCATGGTTTTATTGAGCGCAACAAGACAGGCGTGTGCGCCAGGTTTCGGATGTTTAAGTGTCGCTAAGGTAAGGCCGCTTGCGCTAAATTCATGTTCAATGGCACGAAGTTGTTCTGGACAGTCTTTCGTACCATCAAGCACAAGAACGATAAGATCAGAACTGCGCGCGATGCTCATATAGCTTGGTCCTTTATCGCTTGCGCTGAATGCGGGGAAGAGCGCGGGAATTTCAACTAATTGGATAAGAACGCCTTCATAATCCATCATGGCGATAACCGGTTTTTGCGTCGTAAATTCATAATGCGCGACTTCAGTTTTAACGTTCGTTAATAAATTCAGAATCGTGCTTTTTCCGCTGTTCGTTAATCCCATCAAAACAACCTGGGCTGCGCCTTCTTTTTTAATCGCGATATGGAAGCCACCTTTTTTGCGCGCTTTTTCTTTTTCCGCTTTTGTCCGTAATTGAGAGATTTTTGTTTTCAGTTCCTGTTGTAGACCTTCACTCCCTTTGTGTTTGGGGACAACAGAAAGAAGATTTTCTAGAGCAGTAATTTTTTCTTGTGGAGTCTTTGCATCAGCGACTTTCTTCTGCGCTTCTCCATATTCATATCCCGCGTTGACTGGCATAGTTGATAAGAAGTGTGCGAATCTTTATAAATAAGTGTTTCTATTTTTGGAAAGAAAAAAGATGGAAGTCAAAATCACGTTTGATACAGAAAAAGAGTCTGTTGAAGATCTGAATAGATTAATCGCCGCGTTACAGGATTTAGTGGAGAAGAAAGTAAAGGCAGTCACGTTAGGGAATCCGTTAGCTTCTTTATCTGTTACAAAACCCGCGCAGGCCCAACAGCCGCAGCAGACACAGCAACAGCGTAATGTTCCTGCGGGTGGGCAGACAGCGGGCGGCGGCCGTGTTATCCCGTATCAGGATATTTCGAATTTGATGGATAAAGTGCTTTCAGGAAAAAGATAAGGTGAATACAGTTTATATAAATATTAAGGTATAACGGATTGTATGGGATTAGAAAGATTCATTGATTTTCTGTTGGGTAGAGATCCGGTAATTAGGCAAGCGGAAACAGTTGAAAAAGCGCGGGATGTCCCTGTGAAAAATATAAAAGAAGGCGGATCAGGATATATGCGTGTATATTGTGGGGGAACAAATGAAGAGTCCTTACAACCAGGTTAGATCGAGATTTCGCTAAAAAAAAGTTGGAAATAATCATCTTTCTTTGATCAATAGTTAAGGTGGATATCTTTTTAAATAAAGAATAGTTTTGTAGAAGCATGGCGCAGTCAGTCACACTCATTCATGGGGTTACCGCGTTTTTATGGGTTATTCTGGGTATGGTGATTGGGAAAGTGCTGGGGAATATTGCCCGGCGCTGGCTGAAGATGGTGGACTGGGGGCGAAGATTCAAGATACGTGATGAGGAAAAAGTGGAGATCGCGTATTATGTGTCTGTCGTGCTGCGGTTCATCTGTTATAGCGGGGGGATTGTGTATGGCTTGCGCCAGTTAGGGGTTTCATCGCGTTTTCTCATAGGGGTATTAATTGTCGTGGTAGTGCTTGTCGGTATTTTTATTGTCTTGGCAGTCAAGGATTATATTCCGAATATGCTCGCAGGATGGTATATCAAACGCACACAGAAACTGAAGAAGGGGGATAAGATCACGCTGAAAAATATCCAGGGCGAGATCGTGCATATCGGCTGGTTGGAGACAAAAATGCAGGCGAAAGATGAGTTGGTGTTTATCCCAAACGCGGTATTGAATAAAAGCGAGTTAACAAAAGAGAGTAAATATTAGAAAGTAAAATACTGTAACGCTTCTTCTTCAATAAAATGTAATGGTCCGGGAATAATAAGACATTGCGGATACGAAGGTAAGGAAATAGCGAAGAATTGTTGGACAGTCCCGTATTTAATCATCGCGTGATCAGTTCCTAATGCAGAACAGCCAATGAGCATTGTTTCTGGAGTGATCAAATGCTGTTGTTTGCGTGTTTCACTTGCGAGAAGAAACGTTAACGCTTCCTGGATCGTCATAAATTTTTTATCAGCGGGATGAAGGTCAAGGAGAAAAAGCGTGTGTAAGCCCATATGTTTGTTTTGTGCGAGAACATCGTACGGGCTGTCAATCTGCTGTTCGGGATGGGTAAAGGGGATGGACGTTATTCTGCCGAATTTGTATAAACTTACGCCAGTATCGCCGACCGCGGTAAGGATAGAGGTGTTATGAATGATCTGATACGGAATTTGCTGCGCGCGCGCGCGTAAGAGGAGGTCGGTATGGGTCGTTGCCGCGAAGACATCGCCGACAACGAGAAAGGCAATGTTGGTTGTCCGCGCATCTGTGAGGATTGTTTCGGTGTGCTGTTCAAGAAGGGCGCGGTCCGCGGGCATGATTTTTTTCCCAAGAAGGGCTTCGAGTTTGGGTACGTCGCCAAGATACGGGCAGGTATATGTGTCGAGGTAAACAGCAGTACAGCTGCGTAACACATGGCACGCGCGGAGCGTGAGATCCTGTTCGTCACTGAGACCGATGCCGATGAGGTATAACATGGGGGATTTCCTTGATGCTGCAACTGATCAGAGCGCCGACGAGAAAGGATATAAGGGTTATGGAAGAGGGAGGAAACGCAAAGCTGATGAGAAAGAACGCGAAGGCAAGAAAGGCGGGGAAGAGTGCATGGGTTCCATATAAAAGACTGCCGCGCGCGAGCCCGTGCACAAACGTCAGGGAACTGAAAAGTAAAAAGATCTGTTTGGACAGGAGCGTATGGGTTAAGAGCAAGCCAAGGTAAATAAAAGAAAAAGGGAGAAAGAATCCGATGATTGCTCCTGTGAAGAGGGGAAGTGCAGGAAGAGGGAAGAGAAACAGGCAGGTGCTGATCAGGAAGAGGGTACTGAGGAGACAGAGCAGATGAAAGAAGATCGTTCCTTGTCTGCATTCTTCTTCTGTATAATGGCCTAAAGCGTAACCGATGAGAATACTGCTGCCCGCGATCAGATAGGGAATAAACATTTAGAATAAAAAGAAGAGGCGCTTAAAAAGGTTCTTATGGTTCAAAATTGGTTGTTCCTCTGAAGGTGGAGGTTGTTTCTGGAGGGTAGGGCTTATTCTCACCTATATTCCAGTTAAGACGGAGATTGAGATACAGGCGGTTATCATTTTCCACAAGATTGGTCGCTGCCGCGTTCGGGACACCAAGAGGATTGGTAATCTGGCGGGTGCTGTATCCGGCAACAAGCTGACCGTATTGATGATCAAGAACAGTGCTGATGCCCCATTGTCCATTGCTGCCGAGGGGAAGAACCTGGAGTCCTGCGCCCAGGTGTAACGCGCCGACACCAGGAAGATTAAATGTCGTCAGATTGCGCGCGTATGCGTCCGGGGTTACGCCGATGGAGGGGGATGCGTGTTCGTCCCGTGTTGCGCCAGGATAAGCAAAGTTGGATTGTTCCTGAAGACGGAATCCTGCGCCCCAGGAGATTCCTGCATGTTGTCCGAGAAGATGTGCGCTGTATGTGGAATTCCATCCGCTGCCAAGATCAGTGGATTGTCCTTCAAAGGTCTGCGCGGCGCGCAGGGATTCAAGTTCTCCTGCAAGAGCAAGGCCAACGCGTCCGTTGGTATTGTCGTCTCCAGCGCGGAAAAGGGAAGGTGCGTTCCATGCAAGACCAAAACGTGTTGCGCTGACGTTTGCGTTGAAAACGAGCTGGTCTAACGTAAGGGTGTTATTCTGATGCCAGAAAGAATTGCCATGGACGGTGAGTGTGCTTTCTCTCAGACGAGATCTTTCTGCTTCACTGATATGCCAGGTGAATGATCCGCCAAGATCATATTTCATTACGGTTTGTGTGCCGCGTTTTTCCCCAGTAACCTGATCAGTAATGGTGCTGTCAAAAGATTCTCCGGTAACGTTTCCTGTAAGGGTAAAAGCGGAAAGGCGTCCGGCAAGATCCAGACGGAGTAGAGACCGGCCATTGTTGTGCCGTTCCTGTCCTAAACCGCTGGATTGCATATAATCATGAGACCCTGATAAATGGGCAAGACTGATCGCGCCATACGCGCCATACTTTTGAGATAAAAGAAAGGAAATTGGCCAAGTTGTCTTGAGTTTTTGGATGAGTGATGGACTCTGCGCTGGTTGCGGGGCAGGTACAGGGGGGACTTGCGGCTGTACGGGACGATTATTCGTTTGTGTGGCAGGCGGAGTAGGAGAAGAGGGTGATGGGGTTGGGGGTGTAGGAGGAGGAGAGGGTGGAGTTTGGGTATCTAAATTAATATCAATAGTATTAGAAATAGTTGTAGTGCGTTTTCCTTTCTCCCATTCTGTTGTAGAAAGTGTGTAGTCCTTATCCCCTTGGTGCAGGTGCATGGTAATAGTACTTGTCCCGTCAAAATAAGTAGGAGTAAATGGTTCATCCTTTAATCTGACCGCGGTTGGTGCTGTTCCGTCTCCTCTTTTATCTTTCTCATCAGTATCGGTAACGACAAAACGGATATTGTTTCTTTCTATCCGGACAATTTTATGTTGTTCGTGAATTTCAGCAGTCGGATCATGTTCAACACCATCAATTTGAGAATATAATTTGAATGTAGCAGGAATAGCGATGGCGGTAATATCTTTTTCTGGAAAAACAATAGCATCATTCTTAACGGTGTACGCATCATGGCGCATGTATCGCACTTCTTCAGGCTTCTCTTCTTCTGCGTGTGCGGGTGCCGCAGCAGTGAGGGCAAGCGCGCCAAGAAGGGAAGAAAGTGTTTTGAATGTCATTTTTGTTATTACACTGGAGTGATTATAGATATTTAAATCTTTCGTTCCTCTTTTTTTTGCGCTGTTCAGCAATTATTTATTTTTTAACAGCAAACGTGGTGGGGACACGGACAACACAGTCGCCCCAATGAGTTGTAAAGTATGCGTTTAATGCGTCTTGTGTTTGTGTACGGGTCTGCAAAGCAACTGCCGTATACGGAGAAGAAGACGATACAGGCTGGTTGTTGTAAAGAACATGCTTGATATGTCCGCCGCCTTGACTGTAGGTGGCATCAATGATGAGGTGGTCTCCTGCCTGAAGAGTAATCTGGTTGGCGCGAACAAGATTAATGACGTACGATTGAAGAGGGGGGGTAATGGAAGCAAGTTTCTCTTGGATGGACGAAGCAGATCCAGGTACATAACAGTTGCCAGTTAATGAGTAAGAGAGGGATTGATAGTGATAGGTACGAGTTTTAGGTGCTTTTTTCGGTGAAGAAGAATGCTTTTTTTTGTCCGTTTTTTTTGATGATTCTTTTTCGGGAGTTTTAGGAGGAACGGCAAGTTCAAGAAATTTTGTTTCTACAATGTTATTGATTGTATCAACAGGAATAGCAATAGTGATGGAGCGGTATGGAGTCACACTGAGATAAGAATTTATTTCGGCATCGGCATAACGTTGGGTTGAATAATCTTTTTTTTCTTGTGCAGGAATTTCCTTCTTAGTTAAATCTTTTTTTGTGTACTTCACTTTGTTATGAGAAAAAGAATCAAAGGGTTTAGAGGGATCTTGGTCATCATAGGGATGATCAACCTTAATATAGACTTCCTGACTTCTTTTAACGTTAATGCGAGGGAGAGATGATGCGTGCGCAGGATCAGGTGCAGGCAAGTTAGTAATTTCGCCCCATGCCTTTTTAGGATCAGAACTATTTGATTTTCGAACCCAGACACGCAGGTGATAAGTATCATCCTTCGTTCCTAGCGGTGTGCCTGTGTCAGCGAGCTGATTCTCTTGTAAACCACCATCACGTTGTTGTGCCATACCTCCATCGAGACGCTGTTCTAAATTTTCGGTAGTAGAAGATTGTGCGTATGAGCTATCTTTTTTTGATCCGCATCCATTGCTACAGCAGCTTCGCGCAAGCAACATTGCGGCGAGAAGACTGACGAGAGCAACTGTTTTTGTTTTGCGTTTTCTTTCAGATTCCAGCGCGGCGACATTTCCTTCCGCGTACAGCTGCAGACCCCGTTCCTGAATAAATGCTGTTCCTGTTTTTCCCTTAAGCGCACGATCCATATTGTTTATACGATACCTATAAAAGATATCATTGTCATAACGCCAGGCCATGATCTCGCTGAGAGACTGATTGCCCTGTGCATCGGAGAGAAGAGCCATGAAAGATTCACCTGAAAAGGGATTTGTGTTCGGCGGGCAATAAAGAGCGACCGTATCAGATTGATGTCCCTTTAAAAATGCAGGGTTATACAGGTCAAGAACGCGGTGTAAGTTCTTGTTCTTTTTTGCTATTCTTCTCTTTTCTTTGAATGCGTCAAGATCAGCGCGTGTTTCTTTTGTATCTGCGTCCCAGATCTGGCGGAGAACAGTCCCGGTCGTTTGCGTAAAGTTCATAATATCCTCAATGGGCGCAGTATGCTGGAGAATAGTTGTTTGTCCTATATTCTGTTGCATATTGGTTTCAGAAGTATACTCTCCTGATTGATGGAGGTACATACTCAGTATTTTTTTTGTGCGGAACAGGCCATCCGCGCGTTCAAGGGCGACGACGGTTGTATTGTCTGCGGTATAAAGCCGTGCAGTTGTATATCCTTCCTGCGCAAACCATTCTTTGTTCGTTGTTACTCGTTCTCTTTTCAGTTCCTGAGGTGTAAGGAATGTGTTCAGAAGTTTCTGGAGTTGTCTATTATTGTAATGTGTACGAAGGGTGGCGAGGTGGTTTGTGATGCCCATGATCAGGATGGTTTATTTTTTGGATGAAGTAAATATCACAGTGAGAGGAACACACGTTCCTGGTGCTGCGTCAGGTACAACATACGGATGCCGCGTGAAAACAGCCGCTGCTTCTTTCTTGAAACAGTCGTTTTCTGTAGTGCTGGCGATATATTCAATACGAATGGGTTTTCCAAGATGTTCATGATAGGTAAACCCGCCTGAAGATAAAAAACAGTGTTGCGCTGCCTCTGTAAGGTCGGCCTTCATACTGTTTTGATACGCAAGGAAGGATTGTGTGTCTCCTCCTGGAGCAGGATGGTAAAACGTGGTGCACGCTGCTGGATCAGGGGTGGGTATGACTGCGGTATAGTGGAAGCGGGATTGTGCTTGAAGATGCTGGAAGTGAGGGGTATAATAGCCTGCTTCTGTTTCATGTTGAATACGCTCATCAAGACTTGCAAAAGGCGGTAGACTTTTTTTGTCTGGAGCAAGGATATTGCTAGTGCCACGTGGAGTGACAGCATAGAGTTTCTGTTCATTGCCGGTAACGTAATTTCTGTCCTTTATTGGGACAGTAGAAAGAACCGCTCGATAGTGACGATCCTCTGATGGAACAGGATCAAAATGAAGAGTATAGTAATTGTTATTCTGGCGAAGAAGAGCAATGAAAGATCCGCTAATTACTGCTCCTGCTGCATTGAAAGTATCAGTTGGATAGGTATTAATTGTGGTTGGGAGAAGATCATAATCAGCATCCCATCCTTCTACACGAATAATTTTTTTTCCATCTGCGTTGAAAAGAATACGTTCGGGTGTTCCATTATTGTTAACATGGGTAGTGAATTGGAGTTCTTCCCCGGGAACATTCGGATCAAAATCACCGTACATGATACTGATGGGAAATGTCGTGAATGGTTGTTTTTTATCTTTGTATTTTTTTTGGTATTTTTCACGGAGTTTATCTTCTTGTGTATGCAATGAAGTAGGATTGCTGATGACTGGAGCGGCTGCTGAACTAATAGGATGTTTTTCAGGCGTATACGTTCGTACGGTTGCCTCGTCAGAACGTGTTGTATGTGCTGTAAGGTTTTTATCAACAGGACTGTAAACCCATAGTGTTGTTCCATCGCCAACCCAGGCAACAGGACGGTCAAGCTGGGCAAGAGATACGCTTAATGTATTTATACTGTTAGCAGCATTAGCGGGATATTGTAACGCATACAAGCCATTGCCCTTAGAAAGAATAAAGAGCTGATCAACCGGTGTTGTTATTCTTCTTGTCCTTGATCCCCCAATGGCAACCTCTTTGGTTTCTTCCGTAATTGTACCAAACTCGACGTTTTCAAATCCCGTAACAGAAAGAATGCGGGTAAGATCAGCACTCAAGATGATCGTTTCTACTTCTCCATCCTGATCTACGTCAGCCGTAAAAATATATTCAATGCCATTACTTTTTTTGTCCACATCAGTACGTTCTGTTTTGAGAATAGGTAAAGGTGTTGGTACAGTAGGATCAGCTTGTGCAGATGCGTAGGAAGGGGTAAGACTAAGCACAAGACCTGCCAGCCCGCCCATAATAAAACTTTTACCACTCATCTGTGAATGCAAGATGTGATTCTATATAAAACTTTCTTTTGAAGACCGCGGCGCGTAAAACCATAAATTTTCATGTTTAAACTTTCTTTGAGCATGTTCAAACGTTTTGATTCGCCTCGCATGTTGCAACTAAATTTTATGAAGGATTTATCGTGGATGTGTGTGTTTAAAAACGGCAGATAAGTATTTAAGTTTTTGTTCGTAAGTGTTATCGATGAACCCGTTAGAAACATTTATCATTGCTGCATCCGCGCTATTTGCCTCGTCATGCGGGAGTGATTTTCCTACAGAAATATGTTCGGATAAGAGGCCTGCACTGCAGCTTATCGCGTATCAGTCAGAATGCTGGCATGAGGAAAGATATGATCCAGCCACTGATAAAGCGTATACAAGGCAGGATCTGACAGAAAGACGAAATGTCATTGTAAATACAAGCGCGGCAGTAGACTTTGATTTCTGTGCAAGTAAGTATTATTCCCGTTATGTACTTGATTTTGATGACGGAAGTCCTGTCGTGGAAGGGATGCCAGATCAGTGTCATATAAAACACAAATATGAGTATCATACGGAAAAAATACGTTTTTTCTCTTTGCAGCTTTTTCCAGAAAAGTGCGGGGAACCTGTAGAAAGAAAAGTAGAAGTGTCCGGGTATTCTCTTATTCCTGTATGGGATCCTGTAACAGGAAAAATTACAAGCGGTTATTCTCCCTGTTATTGACGCATTAATGAATTTTTAAAGCAGATCAATTATCCGGCTTTTCTATGATCTCTTCCGTAGGGTATGAAATATTTACATTTTCAAAATTCTTTTCAAGAGATCCGAAAAAAAAGAATTATGGCAAACGCTTCACAAGTTCCGCAAGACTGCTTTTCTCATTCAGCTGAATCCTGAACAGGTTACAATGCCGCTGCAGATCATCTGAAGAAGGATACGTTTTCTCAAAAGGGATTCCGGTATGAATACGATTTTCAGCACGGAATTTCGGATGCTCATAACTTGTAATCCTCCCATCAGGATGATAAAAAATAAATACGCCTACGATTTTCTGGTCATGCACCCATTCACCGCGGCCAGTTGCTATTTCCGTATATCCCTCCTGCAATCGTCGTTCAAGAATATCTTTTCGCACATATAATTGTTCTTTTGGCATGAGCAACGGAAAAATCTTGTTCTATTTAAAATATACCGGCTTAAAAAGAACAGGGAAAAATGTGTTTGCTGCGTCTTGTTTTTGATTCTCAGGAAAAGCCACAAAAAATGAACATTTAATAAATATGTTTCCATCCCCCCTTTTATGGAAACCATCAATCATCATGCTGCTGCAGTGTTCATTCTTTCCGATGAAACCAAACAAAAATGTGTCGTTCAGGTATATGACAATGGATATCCTGTTTCTCTTTTTCGCTCCCATTTCAATCTCTGCGGCGGTAATGCGGGAAAAGATAATTCTCCCCTTTCCTTACTCAAACGCGAACTTAACGAAGAGTGGAGTGATCTGCCTTTAGAGCAGGAGTCAGAAACGGTCGGGGCTATTATCGGCGCCCCTGCCTCTGATGTTAAGAATGTCGAATATGTAAAAGGACGCATATACGCGCCTCGCTTGTTTCGTCAGGCCTTTTATAACGCAGTCCTGGGCAATCTTGTCCCTTATAGGGATTATAGAATCAATATTGCAGGCGCACCCATTGGAAAAAAAGAGGATCTTGATTTTATATCAAGTGTTTACGTTTCCCGTATTAATCCTCTGCTCATTACTGAACTTGAAGAAGAGCTTTCTCAAGAGCATGAACTTACGAATGAGGGCATAACAAGAGTTTTCAGGATAGACGCTCTTATGCGGGGGGATGTTCGCGGCGCATGGGCTTGTCCGACTATTTTGCGCGATATTCTTTGTCTTCCATTTCCTGATTATGATTTTGTTCGCGTCACGAAAGGAGAACAGCCACGCGCTTCTTTTGCAGAATATAAACAGGACTTTCAGTACAGGCGCGATCCCGAGTGTTAACCAGCAAGGATTGAAATTACGACTATTTTGAAGTATTTGTACGTGGTCAGATCGCTTTTAATGTACCGAATGAAAAATTCAGTACTATAGTAACGGACATAAATATGTATCCAATAAGCTTTCAAAACCACCTGTAAACACATTAAAGTTTTGTATAAAAATAAATGTCGTTAGTTATAGGAAGAATGAAATACAAAAACGGAGAGGATTTTTGGAACGGATAAGAAAAATGTACCTGAGGTCACACAAGGATTGATAGAAATACGCTGTTCGCCTAAAGAACAGTGCAAGGACAAATAAATTTCTTCAGTAAGTCAGGAAAAAAACTGGTCAAAAAATAGATACGCCGAGGGTGGGACTATCAATCATAGAAAGGCACTACGCCATATTCATGATAGCGCTCTATGGTTTTTGAACCCACAAGTCCGTGAGGACGCAGGATCTTTACAGACCATAATATATAGCAATCCTGTGCCATACCAGGTTAGGCGACCTCGGCAGTATTTTTTAGGTGACTTGTTTCTTTTATAAAACTTACTTATGAGCCAGTAGATAAGCAAGTAACTTTTTGGAAACTGAATCAAGTGGCGGATTAAATTTTATTTGGTCGCCCGTACATGATACACAGGACAGGACATAACCTGCTCTCCAGAATCAAGCATACTCCTGTGCATTAAAAACTGGCTATCCACTTGAAATCCTGCTGCTCTGAAATCATGAACTAACCCGTCTAATGAACTGTAGGGAAAAAAGCGGGAATGCCTGCCAAACTGTTCCATCATATCTGCGATCTGTCTTCTTGCCATTGAATGATCAGAAGGAGAATATTCCTGGGCAAGGGTTCTGTAATAACGGGCATACCGGGAGCGGTCTATATCTCCTGGAACAATAATTTCTTCATCAGCGAAAGCAGCGCCATGTTTAAGCCATTGGTGGATATTCCCTGTTAAACTTTTTTTATCTTTATGGGAAATATGGGTAAAAAATAAATGTGTGGCAATCAGGTCAAACATATCTCTGTTGAAATTTGCCGGGTCAAGGGCATCGCCTTTTTTATACGTAATAGCTGCACCGTAAAGCTCTGATCCGCAGTACTTTTGTGCTTCATCTAAAGGTTCTTCACTGCAGTCAAAAGCGGTTATTCTGGGATTTCTGACGCCGTTTAAGTGCAGTAACGCTGCAAGATTTTCCAGGGAATAAATCGTGGAAAAACCAAGTAACAGGACAGAAGGGGCGTCTTTTGTACCCATCGTAGTAATCGCTTTTTTATAGTATGCGGCGTCATAAGGATGACCTAATGTGCTCGCCCCGGACATGAGGGCGTAATAAAGTCTGGCCAGTTCATGGTATGTTCTGTTGCTTGCATATGCGGCGTGAAAGGCGCGGTATTGCCGTATCTTTGATAAGAGTTCAATTGCTGTTTCAGATTTTCCCAGAAATCTTTCGTGGTCAATAACAGTATATTCTTGATGGGATAGCAGCGCTAATCGTTGCTCATCAGCATTCCCCAGTCTGAGATCGCCTTGAAGAACATAAGGGAGATTGCCTCGTATTCGCTGTAAAAAATAATCCGTATCTTCCATAGAGTAAAGGAGACGTACGCAAAACATTTATTAAATTTGCTATAATCAAAGGGGGATGGCAAGAGACTGGAGAAAGCCTTTAGAACATATATTCTACTCAGAAGAATGGAAAGAGCTGAGAAAGACGAAACTCGTAACTCCGGAATCATATGCGCCTGCATCAACCCTGGTTAATAATGAAGAAATGCCGGAAGCGGTAATAGACCCGGTCATAAATGATGTAAACGATGAAAGAAAGAGGTATGCGCGATTTGGGAGCGCATTGGAGGAAAAACTTGCGAATATGATAGTAAGGCTTGAAGGAGGGTATATAGAAGGGCATGAATCTGCATTAGGTGCTCTGTTTTTTCCATCGGGCATGGCTGCGATCAGTAATTGTATAAATTATTTCAGTTTAATGATACCGCAGCGTGGAAGGGAAAAACTGCATTTTGTTGCGCATGAAACATTGTATCCGGAAACAAAATATTTTTTCACAGAAATAATAGAGCATATGGGTTTTGGAAAGACGTTCTTTACTGATATGCGGGATGAAACTGCGCTCGCGCGAACTTTAGCGGTCAATCAGGATCAGATCGTGGCGGTTTTTTATGAACCGATAAGCAATCCGGCGCTGGAATATGTCGATACGAGAAAAGTCAGGGAAGTGGCAGACTGGTATGATATTCCGATAATTGTAGATAATACGTTATTAACGCCGGATTTACAACAGCAATTGAGATTGGGCGCGGACATAGTGATACACAGTTTAACGAAATATGGCTCTGGAAAATCAGATCTAACAGCAGGAGTAATGACCAGTCATAAAAAATTTATAGACTGCTGCAGGCATATTCAGGGAACAACAGGGAATATTCTGGATCTCGCGTCAATGGATAAGTTATGCGAACGTTTGCCCTCCCTGCCGGAAAGAGTAAGGCAGCATGCAGCAAACGCAGCTAAGATCGCAGGATACATGCGTGGTTGCGGGTATATTAAAGAAGTATGTTATCCTTATGTAAACTCTGCACGATATAATTCTCCAGGAGGCATGGTAAGCTTTATCATTGATGGGGAAAGAGAGAGAAAATTGCTTGAAGCATGTGTTGCGCAAAGGCATAATCCTCTTGCAGTACAGGTCGGATTTGGAAGCGAGAATTATCGGGTGATTCCTGGTTCCTATCTTTCAGAGGATATTCCAAAAGGTTTTATGCGCTTATCAACAGGCGTAACACAGGCAGATGATGTTATAGATTTTCTGCGTACGCAATTAAAATAAGCTTAATATGAAATTCATTTACGCTTTTTCAGCGCATATTCTGTTGCGCGGACAACAATACTGAATAAGAGATCGCCCATGCGGTATATATTTCCCGGAATGACATCGGCGTTGGGATTTTCTGGGGCGCGTAAGATCGGGCCTAGTCCAAAATAACCAGCATAGACCCGTTTTCTTCCCGAACTAGCAGGGCATTGTTGAAATTCCCCGTCATAATCATAACAGGGGGCGTGATCGTCTGACCGGAGTTTAATACCCTTTATCGCAAAATGCCTGGGCAAGACGTGCGCCAAAATAGCGCTTTTCATTCCAGACGCCTTTTGATTTAATATGCTCGATTGCTGTTGCCATAGCCTCAAAAAACAACCTTAGGGGCTATATAAAGATTACTTTTTATTAAACTATTGGGTAGTAACATTTATATTATTTGCGTAGTATACAGTCTGATGAAAAACAACATCCTTGGCTGGTTAGTAAAAATGAGTGCGGTGATCGGACTTGCAGTTGCATTACGTTTCCAAATTGATCCGACATTTTACATTTTCTTAGGCGCGATCTTTTATATGGGGTATCAGTTACAGTATACGCCGGAATTAACGCCGGTAAAAGTGCCGCGTCAATCAAGAACAGTCACGGTCGCTAAACGCATTTAAATGAATTCTTATCATAAAAAGACATGGATCCAGAATTACGGAAACAGTTAGAAAAGAAAGCGTTCAATAAGTTTACGGAAGAAGAGACCATTATTCGTGGGTGTATTTATGTAACAAAACCCGGTCCAGGGTATGCAGTAAAAGTCAAAGAACAGAAAACACCAGAAGAACACCGTGCGCTAAGTGAATTAAAAGAAAGATTATGTACCCAATTACGTGTCCCTCGTTCCATGATCGAAGTCGATAAAAAGAAAGGGCGTTTATTGACATCGGAAAAGATTGTGATGAAACATAAGGAAAAATTAAAACAGATGAACCTGATTCCTGCAGTTGTGGAAGAAATGCCGGAACAGGATTTTTTGGAAGTACAGATTGATTTTATCTGATTAAAATTCGCAGGAGAGGGTATGCGATCTTTCATTGATTTCAGTGATATGCGCGATTGAAATCCTGTATTTAGTACGTTCTCTTTGCAGATCTAATCGCATTTTAACAGTATCTCCAATGCTGATAAGTGCATCAAGAGCGGGTGCTTCAGGACAGGTAAACTGAAAGGTTTCAAAACCATTGTCTGTCGCAAGAGAGAGCGTATACACATCTCCCTCAAGTTTATTTTTCTGATAGTTTTCACTTTTGACGGTTCCAGAGATATAAATAGGATCTGGCTCACGTAATGCTTCTTTGTTAGCATCGCAGTTCGCAAAGCCGATATAGGCGAGAAGGCCATACTTAACAAGCGCCTGATAACGTTTCATAAAATGCCAACAGAAGAACGGTATAAAAAGATTACGATCATGGAAAAATTTTCTTACGTATGTGTTTTATAGGCCTGCACCGGGCTGGCAAAGATCGTTTCCCCCTTATATTTTACTGCCGCGAGATTTTCTAAAAGGGGATCTGAGAGGCGAAAAAGCATCGGGGCTGTTGTTACCGGGCCAGTATAGACTGTATAAAGAGACGCGACCGCGGCGCAGAACTGTTCCTCATCAGATTCATCATGCTCACTTTTCTCTTCAGTAATTTCACGTAGATGGTACAAATAAGAAAATGAATTACTCCATAAACCAAGTTTCGATTCTATTTCTCTCGATCGCATTGCCGTGGCGAAAGACCCAGGATCAAGTCTATCAATCTCCCTGTAAAGAGTATCTATACGTGTTGAAAGATGGTCAAGATCGCCTTCATCAAACAGCCGATCGTCCTCAAAATGTACGGATGGATTCATTGCGGGTATCGCACAGGGAGCAGGCAGGGGTTCATTGCTTTGATTGAGATGCCTGATATAACAATTAAAGAGAGGATGTAATGCGCGTACATCGCGTGCTATATTTTCAGTCGTACAGGAAGGAAATTCTAGACGATAACGCTCAATCTGTTCCTCTTCTTTTCCTGCTGAACGTTCTAACTCTTCAACGGCCTTAGGTAGATTCTTTTTTCTTGCGCGTAATTCAGTAAGCGTATCATAATAGTGCCGTATATGTCTTTTGATATCAAAAATTCGCGAACACGCGCGTGCAGGGGATAATGTCGTGGAAAGTTCTCTTATCTTCTGACGCGCCTCCTTTATATCTTTCATTCTTGCCCGGAATTCTGCAGCATCCGGTTCTTGAAGCCTATCCTGGATACCTCTCGCAAGAGCGGTACGCGCCTGATCAGAGAGAATAGGATAAATATGATGCCCGACTTCATGATAAACTACTCCAAAATCAGTACACTGACTCCGGTCAGGGGTGCAATCAATAATAATGGTCCGGTTTCGATAAGCATAATACGCATTTAATTTTCCCGCGTCATACGCCGTATTAATTCTTATTCTTCCCTGTAATTCGTGATAAATCAGGGGATGAACCTTCTGTAAAACTGATTCTAATCGTTGAATAATCTTTTGATCGGGATCTTCATAGGATATGCGCCCAATTTGCCGGTCAGAACTTCCTGAAGGAACACGGCAACCAAACAGAAGAGCAGAGAACGCCACGGTCTTCAGAGTAGTGCTGATATTCATTGATAAGCAGGAAGAAGAAAAAATATATAATGGTATTTATGAACAAAAATTCGCGAAGTTCGTTTCAGAAGGGTTATTTCTTATGATCGTCGAGAAGATTAATCTCAATGTTAATGCCCTGCGGAATAGGAACGCGCATAATAAGGCGCAGCGCGCGTTCATCAACGCCCAGATCAATGAGTTTTTTATGGATACGCATTTCAAAGCGTTCAAAGCTTGCTTTCCCATCGCCGCAGGGACTTTCCCGTGTGGTGATCTTTAAACGTTTAGTGGGCAGGGAAATAGGGCCATGCATGGATGTACTGGTCCGTTTGGCGATATCAACGATATTCTGGCAGAGTTCGTTGAGTTTATCAATATCTGCGCTGGCTATTTTAATGCGTGCGGTTTGCATGAGCCAGGGAGAAAAAGATGCTTTTTAAACTTTTGCTTTATCTCCATTATAGAAGAACATGAAAAAGAATACCTGCCGTCTCCTAGTGCTTTTTTGTATTTTAGTATTGCTAAAGACCGGAATCGCTTTTTTTGTCCAGTCCCCCTCTATTTTTTCTGATGAATATTTGTATATGAAAATCGCGCGGAGTTTTTTTTATCATCATGAGTTTTCCGTGCATCAGATACAATTTCATAACTATCCGCCTTTATACCCGACCCTCCTTTCAGTTATGTACTTCTTCCAGGAGATGCACCTTATTTATTTTGGAATGAAATTCCTGAACGCAATAATCTCGTCACTTATCGTTATACCCCTCTACCTATTGGCGCGGACATTATGGGATGAAAAAGAAGCATTTTTACTTACGATTGTAACAAGTTTATTTCCTGGCTTTTTCGCGTTCTCACCTTATATCATGGCAGAAAATCTGTTTTATCCGTTATTTTTAACAACGATTTACGGCGTATATAAAAGCATTACAGAAAGTAAAATATCCTGGTTTATACTTACAGGCGTATCCTTCATTGCCGCATATATGACCAGGGTAATTGCAATAGCGGTTATTCCAATATTTGCAGTACTGATAATACAGAAGTGGTTGAGAGTAAAAAGGAGGATATTATTGTCAGCAACACTCTTGCTGGGCATATTGCTTATATCGGGATTAATAGTGGGATTTACATCGGATACTCTGTGGAGAAATATTCATTTTATAAGGAACATACAGGTGAAGGATGGGATATTTTTTCTCATCTGGATAGCGGGGTGGATAACGTATGTTGCGTTAAGTACGGGCATTATCCCGTTGATCGCATTAACTGCTGGCTGGAAAGACGATAAACGGCGCGTGTGGATTCTTATCGTTATAGGATTAGGGGTTACACTCACGGGCATATTAGCGTTGCGTGCGGCGTCAGGGCTTATTAAAATCCAGAATCCGATACATCTTCCGGGAAGACCAATTGGAAGATATATTGATATGCTTTCTCCGTTGGTGATTATTCTTGGATTGAATATGATAAAGAAAATACAAAAGCCAGTCTATTTTCTTTGGGGCGGTCTGTTCGCGGTCGGAAGCGTGATCTTCTTTTTCCCGCTTTTACCGGCAAATAATACGACGCTGACATTAATTGGGGTTTTTCAGTATGGGATGGGATTACTTAACATCCCGCAAGGATATCGGTTTTTTTTAGGCATGATAGCTATACTTATAATGCTTACAGGATGGAGACTACTGCAAGAAAAAAAGGAAATCAATGTGCGTTTTATATTTTTAGGATTTTTACTTTTTTTTATATTAACAAATATGCTCGCATCAGGAATAGAGATATTATCCGCGAAGGAGTGGAATAAACAAGAGCATGTAAAGTTGGGTGAATGGTTACAAAAATATAATACCGATCATGCTCGTGTCGTTATTGACAAGAAATATTGTACGGCATATGATCCGCGGGATACAAAAAGTGTGTGTTCTCCTGCATTGCATACAAGTCTTCTGGGCGTTTGGCTGAATAGTGAAATTGTCGTAAAAGAGCAAAAGGAGGTAAAGGCAGGGGATTTTTTTATTACAAAAGAAGAAACATCATTTGTTTTGATACGAAAAACAGAAAGTGGAACGTATTTATATAGGAAAATGTTCCCACAACAGCCATGAAAAATATTATTATTACCATCCCCGCCTATAATGAAGAGGAAACGATAGGGTATGTTATTCAGGATATTAAAAAGACGATGCAGGAAACAGGTTATCATTGGAAGATTCTGGTGGTGAGTGATGGAAGCAGAGACCGTACGAATGAAATTGCGAAAAAGCTTGGCGCAGCAGTATATATCCATAACTACAGGCGCGGGTTAGCAGAAGTGTTCCGCAGTGAGATGCAAGAATGTTTAAGAATGAAGGCAGAGATTATTGTGCACATTGACGCAGACGGGCAGTATGATGCGAAAGATATACCGCGTTTAATTGCAGAGGTGGAAAAAGGATATGATCTGGTGTTAGGAAATCGTTTTCGAGGCGGTATTGAAGAGATGCCGGTCATGAAAAAGATAGGGAATCGTGCGTTTTCAAAGGTGATCTCGAACATTCTGAAATATCCGGTAGGAGACTGTCAGACAGGATTTCGCGCCTTTACACAGGATGTCGCACAATTGCAGATTATTAGTAATTATAGTTATACGCAGGAACAGATCATCCGCGCGGTGAAAGAAAATTTTAGAGTGAAAGAGATCCCGACACATTTTGGGAAAAGAATTGCAGGTACAAGTCGTTTGATGAGTAATCCGTTTGCGTATGCGTTGCGTGCGTGGATTAATATTATTCGTCTGTATCGCGATTATAATCCGTTGAGCTTTTTCGGCCGTATTGGGTGTTTTTCTGTGGGATTAGGAATACTCGTTGGGGTGTGTCTTGTAATTCTTTTTATTTTCACAGGCAAAGTAGGTCATGTCCCCCTCACTATTTTCAGTATTTTGCTGATAATTATTGGTATTCAGATTATTTCCATTGGGTTTTTAGCGGATATGATAAAGAACAGAGAGCGGTGAGTTGGAAAAGATGACACATTCTTTTGTATCAATAGGATATAATGCAGTATTATATAGTGTACAAATTCTAAAAAGAGGATCAAAAAAGAGAATGCGGATCTTACGCGCGTATGTGCATTATATATTTTCGTATCTATTTCTTGGGTGTGTATGGGGGCATCAGAAAAGAAAAGAGCGTTTTTTAAAGTATACGATCCATTTTTTTGATTATGCAACGTTTATCTATCTTATTGAGGAGATTTTTATTAAGAAGGAATATGAGTGTGAATTAGGAACAGAAACCCCGTTTATTATTGATTGTGGCGCGAATATTGGAATGGCGACGTTGGGGTTTAAAGAGCGTTATCCGCGAAGCACGATTCTTGCATTTGAGCCAAGTAAAAAAACGTTTGAGCTTTTAGAAAGAAATGTGCGGGATAATAAATTACAGAATGTGCATATTCGTAATGTGGCGCTTGGCGAACGTGAAGGAAAAATAACGTTATTTAGCGAGAAAACAAAACGAGGTTCTCTGGTTGCGAGCGTGATACGTGAACGTATTCAGAATGATGTGGAAAAAGAAGAGGTGAATGTCGTAACGCTTTCATCGTTTATAAAAAAGAAGGTGGATCTGTTAAAAATAGATGTGGAAGGTGCAGAAACAGCGGTTCTTGAAGAGTTGGATAAGGCGGGAAAATTGCGTTTTGTGCGGCGAATGATTATTGAGTATCATCATAATATTGGGAGAGATAAAAGAGCATTGGGAAAATTTCTGACGTTGATAGAAAAGAATGGGTTCCAATATAATATCGGGGCGCAATATCTCTACCCCTATAAGAAGAGACAGGTACAGGATATTATGATTTATTGTGCGAGAAAAGAATGAAGAAAGAAAGTAATCTTGTGATTGGGGGAAATGGGTTTGTAGGGAAAGTATTAGTGAAGAAATTAAGAGAGAGAAAACAGGATGTAAAAATATTAGATAAAGAAAGAGACGATATTCAGGATCAGAAGAATTTTTTGCATAAGAACATTCTTAATCTGTCTGAGGTTGATCTTCCATTTTTTCAGAATGTCAAAACAGTGTATTATCTTGCCGCATATCAATATCACTCTCCCCTGCCCCGTTTTGGAAAATATAAGGTCTTTTATCAGAATAATGTGGTTGGTTTAAAAAAAGTGATAGACCTCTGTGTCAAAGCGGGAGTGCGGAAGATTATTTATGTTTCTTCAGATATGGTCTATGGCATTCCCCAAGCTGTCCCAATTCAGGAGGATCATCCAACACATCCGATAGGGGGATACGGAAAAACAAAGAGAGAGGCAGAAAGAATGATACAAGCGGGGTCAATCCCGTATATCATTCTGCGGCCACGTTTGATTATTGGTGCAGGGCGTCTGGGGGTATTTGAAAAATTATTTGTATTGATACACAAGGGTCTGCCGGTCTTTCTTATTGGCAATGGGAAAAATAGGTATCAGATGATTAGTGTCTATGACTGTGCAGAAGCGTGTATTCTTGCTGCGTTGAAGGATAAAAAAAATAGGGTGTATAATCTTGGATCAGATCATTCTCCATCTGTATATAATCTGATACAAGAAATTATGGAAGAAGTACATTCATCGTCAAGAATAATCAAATTAAATGCATTTCTCGTGAAAGTATTATTGCGTACGTTGACGATTTTGTATATTCCTTTATTAGAACGGGAGCAGTACGAGATTGCGGATCAGGATTACGTACTTGATACGTCAAGAATCAAGAAAGAGTTGGGATGGAAACCAGTATATGAAGATAAGATGATGTTATTAGAAGCGTATAAATCTTATCACGACAGAAATGTTTAAAAATAAAGAATTGCAATAACCATAAGAATCCAAAGGATCATACTAATCAGAAGGGGTTTATCAGAGAAGAGACGTTCTGGTCGTCCGATAAGACCGAGATTTGTATAACTGAGGGTGACATAACGGGTGAGAGCGTAGAATGTAACGGGGATAGTAAGAACAAGAAGCGGCCGTCCCTCAAAAACACTATAAATAGCGTACGAAACTAAAAGGAAGGTAATGCTGATGAGTATAAAAGAGTCAATGGGGATGGTTTTGTACTGTGCTAATACTGAACGATGATCAGAAGAGTGTGCTTTGAGGGCGTGCAGTTCTGCTTTGCGTTTTCCTAAGGCAAGGATAATGGCGAGAAAGAATGCGCCAATAAGATTCCATGGGGAGATATTGGTAGTTGTGACAATAAAGATGCCTGATGCCGCGCGGATGACAAAATTAATCGCTATGAAAATGACATCAAGGAAGAGTTTTTTTTTGAAGTAAAATATGTAAAGTTGTGAAGAGATAAAAAGTAAAAAGACAGACGTAAAGAACAGGGGGGATATAAGGAATGCGATGAAAAGAGAACTAAGAAATAAAAGAATAATAAGAACGATTGCTGTAGGAATAAAAAGAAGGCCAGATGCAATAGGGCGATGTTTTTTAGCAGGATGTAAGCGGTCTTCTTTTCGGTCGACAATATCGTTGATAATATAATACGATGACGACATCAAACAAAGACTGCAGAATCCAAAAAAGAATTTGAGGAGTAAAGAGAAGTTGAATAAGTTAAGGGAAAAGATAATCGCGATAAAGATAATAAGGTTTTTGTACCACTGTCGAACGCGAAATAAGGAAAGAAAAATGGCGGGTTTCATAGGATATAGAGAAAGTGCGATGTTTTTTAACGTTATGGTTTGTATCTATAGCTTAGATACTGCCGCTCAGGATAAGAAAAAAAGCGTGGAACGCATAAAGGATAAGCATGAAAAGGAAGATAAGGGAGAGTATTTTTTGCAATAAAGAATCACGGATAGAGTGCGTTTTCCAGATGATGAAAAGAATAAGCGAGCCAATAAGAATACTAAAGAAAAAGAAAAGAAAGAGGGGAGTATGAAAAAGAGTAAGAATAGTCGAGGTATAGAGTGTGAAGGCAGCGGCATCTTGTTTTGGGACGGCAAGAATTTGTTGTCCCATAAATGATGTGAGTGTAATATAGGAAAGGATTGTGGTAAAGATGATGATCACTTTTGATAGGTGTTTTTTTTTGAGCGCGTCATAGCAAAAACAGAGCGTATGGGTAGAAAGGATGACAAGGGAAGGAACAAGGAGAGAATGATTATGCGGGCCAGATTGACGGACAAGGATCATTAAGGGCAGAAGAACGATAACAAGAAGGATCCAGAGGAGATCGAGTTTTTTTGCAGGAGTCGATAGTTTCCATGTGGATGTATGTGCATGTATGATCATTATCAGGATGCCGATGAATGCGGGGATAATAAGAAGCGCTGCTTGTTTCAGTGAGCCATAAGCATAAAAAATTTCTATAATACGGAATGGGACAACAGCACTGCGAGCAAATGGGTGTTGAAGAAACCAAAGGAAAGGGAGATCAAAAATAAATGCGCGTCCGATAAACCAAAAGAAGGAAGGCAGGAAGGGAATAATATAAAAAGGCAGAATAATAAAGATAGAGCGAATTGAGCGTTTTTCGATAAAAAGGAGGAGTGCTTCCCAGAGAAAGAATACAGCAAGAAGAATAATTGCTTTCGGAAAATTAGAGAAAACCATAAACGTACTAAAGACGATCCAGAGGATACGCCCTTTTTTTCCTGGATAAAGCATAAAGAAATAAAGAGAGGTAAGAAAAAAGAAAAGAGCGATTGGTTCAAGAATAGCATCGTTACGCGTATTATAAATAGCAAAGGGGAAGAAGGTGAGAAGAAATATTCCAAGTATAGTTTTTCTTCGTTCATAAAAGCGATGAAGAATAAAGAAGAAGACAAAAAGATAGAGCATGCCAAAAAGAGGAAATATAAAGCGTAAACCAAATGGTGTTTTTCCGAGAATAAGAGCAGAAAGATGAAGGAGTTGCCAGCCAAAAGGAGTTGTGGCGCTCTGCATGCCATAATTGAGATGAACTGCTTGTTTGGTATAATTATAATTAGCATGTGAGGCCCATAATGATTCTGGGGGGATCCAGAAAAAATTTTTAAACGAGGTGATACTCTCTTCATAGCGAAAAATGACACATGTACGTTCATCAAGACTATACGGTATCCTATCGAGATTATAAAAACGAAGAAAGAGTGCGCTGATAAAAATAAAGGTAAGAAAGAGGATAAATATTGTTTGTTTGCGGCGCATGAGCAGGTGATAAGTAAATACTATAAAAAGCTAGTGGTAAAAGAGGGGCAAGAACAATTTAAAAAGGGAAATGCATGTCGGTAATGATGGCAAAGAAAAGGACGATTGCCGCGATTGTACCTGTGTATAACAGCGCGAGTTATATTGAGGAGACATTACACTCGCTTTTTGTTCAGTCGCATAAGTTTGATGAGATTATAGTAGTGGATGATGGAAGCACAGATAATACGCTTGATGTGGTAAAAAAGTTTAAGGTTAAGATTCTCAAACGCAAGCATCAGGAACGGAGTGCGGCACGCAATGCAGGGTGGTGTGCGGCAAAAAGCGATATTATTGCAATTATTGAAAGCGATGCGGTGTTTAATCGGGACTGGGTGAAAAATGTACTTGTCGGTTTTGAGAAAGGATATGAAGCGGTAATTGACCGGAGATATTTCTATAAACCTACGACGTATATTGCGAAGATGAATGATCATTTTTATGATTTACGGTATAAAGATTACAAACCCTTTAGTGCGTGGATCTTTACACGTGCATTGCTGGAAGAACTACGCGGTTTTGATGAAAATTTGAAAGGCCCGGAAGATCGGGAACTGGGGGATCGTATACGTGCGTCTGGTCGTGAAATATTTTTCGCAAGAGGGGCAATTCAGTATCATAAAGGGGAGCCAACGACAATAAAAGGGGTATGTCGAAGAAGTTTTTTTTATGGGTCGCGCATGATTCCGTATTGGAAAAAAACAAAAAAAATACCGTATGTAAAACTCACGTTTTTTTTAGTATTAGTGGTATGTATTTTTTTCCAGGTGAAAGTTGCTCTTCTGCTTTTTATAATGTATACGATCTATATTTTTGGAAGAGATGTGCGGAGGGGGATGAAAAAAGAGTATGTGTTTGTGCATCCGTTGTATGTGACCGTAAGCGAGACAATCAATGTGATTGGAGTGATATATGGGCTTCTTGTGGGTGAAGCGAAGAAATTGCGATAAGAAAAGATTAAATACACTGTTTTTCACAGGGGAAAGATGAAACAAAAAACATTAAATTTGATAGCAAAGAGCACGTTCTTGTTCTTTATAGGAATGATTCTTGTAAAATTGTTTAATCTCGCGTATCGTATTATTATCTCTCGTTTTCTCGGGGTAGAGGGTTATGGTTTTTTTTCGTTAGTGTTTGCGATCTTTAATACTGCTGCGATTATTGCGGTCATGGGCATAAATTATTGTTTGAGTATGTATATTCCTTATTATGCGGTAAAAAAAGAGCAGGCAAAGGTGAGGGGGATTATTTTTTCATCGATTGGAATAACCTTGATAACAAGTGTTCTTGCCGGCTGTGTGCTTTTTTTTGGTGCTGATTTTATTGCGATGAAGATGCATAGTTTGGCGCTTGTTCCTTTGCTGAAAGTGGCTGCGTTTGGGGTCCCTTTTTATACTCTTTTTTTAAATTTGCAGAAAGTGATGGAAGGGTTTAAAGTTGTTAAATACAGTATTACCGTAGAAGCGGTATATAGCGTGTTGCGGGTGCTGACAGTTGTTTTCTTTTTAGCGATAGGATCTGCAATTATGGGCGCAGTCGTAAGTTATGTCGTATCGACAATATTTGCGGCAGTGATCGCGTTTGGCATTATTAATAAAAAACTGATTAAACTAACAAAAATAAAGGAATATGACTCGTCAATGTTGAAGAAAGTTCTTTTTTATTTCTGGCCGTTGTTGTTGACGAATATTATGGTGCCGTTAATGAGTTGGACTGATACGCTTTTTTTAGGGTATTTCAAAAACCCGCATGAGGTTGGGTTGTATAATGCGGCTGTACAGATGGGGGGATTGCTTGTAATAGTGCTGACAGGATTTAATAGCATTTTACTCCCGCTGATGGCGGAGGCATATGCGAAAAGGGATATGCATGAGATGCGAAGGATATATTATGCTGCTACGCGGTGGATTTTATTAATCACGTTGCCGATCTTGCTCATTTTTGTTTTTTTTGCACAGACGATTCTGGCATTGACATTTGGGGGTGATTTTGGTGGTGCGTCGCGGGTATTTATTATTCTCAGTTGCGGTTTTTTTGCGACAACATTCTTGGGGGTAAGTAATGGAATATTATATTCAATCGAAAAAACAAAAGTAGTATTGGCAAATACAGTTCTTGTTTTTATTCTGAGTATAGTACTGAATATTGTGCTTATTCCAAGATATGGAATGATTGGAGCCGCGCTTGGGACGGCGTTCGCGTCTATTTTTATCAATAGCCTCCGGGCATTGCAGGTGAAGAAGATATTACATATTCATCCAATAAATATAAACTTAGCGAAACCTGTGCTTGCGGGGGTAATTGCCATTATAGGAGCGTTGGGGATAAGCGAGTATTATTTTTCCAGTGTTTCACCAATAATAAATTTTATTATCGCGATAATCATTTTCCTTGTTCTCTACCTGTTACTTCTTGTTGTGTTGAAAAGTTTTCAGGAAGAGGATAAGGTGATTTTAAGAATGATAAGAAAAAGAACAGGAGTAAGAATAGGTGTTCTCGATCGGTTTATAGGGGATTGATAAAAATTTAATGAATTAAATCCTGGAAAATATTGCGGAATTGTATTCCAGTCGTTTGACATACTTTTGTATTGTCTGCAATCATAACAGGGATATCTGCGGGTCTGAAGCGTAGCGGATCAACAGCGATAGTAATGTTTTTCCCTGATTTTTCTATCATTTTTTGTAAAATAAAGCTAAGATTGTATCCTCTGCCACTTCCCACATTATAAACTTCTCCAGGTATTCCTTTTTCCATAAGAAGTCTATATGTTTTGACGACGTCTTTGACATCAGAAAAATCGCGGATAATATCGAGATTGCCGACAAGAATAGGTTCACCATTGCGGGCGTTGGCTATTTGTTTTTTGAAGGAAGGGAGAGCGAAACTGTCTGGCTGATCATCGCCAGTATGACCTGATGCGCGGACAATAATAAGGGGAAGATTATAACAGGATGCTGTCTTTTCCATTTCTATTTTTGATATTCCATAGGGGGATAAAGGGCGTATGGGGTGTTTCTCATCTGTAGGAACATGATGCGCTTTTCCGTAGACTTCAAAAGAGGAAACGATGAGCACTTTAGCATTTATCTTGTGCGCAGTTAACGCATCAAATAAATTTTTTGTGCCTATAACATTGATTGCATAACATTCGTCTGGTTGGGAAAAACTTTTGCTTACTGAGCTGAATCCAGCGAGATGAAAGATGACGTCTGGTGTAATCTTTTTGATGATCGTAGAAACATTATGGGGATCTTTGATATCGCATTGAAAGGTATATTCTGAGTTTTCAGCACTTTTTGAAATGCCATAAACCGTATAATTATTTTCTTCAAGTTCTCTCTTTAGATGTTTTCCAACAAAGCCGGTAATGCCTGTTATTAATGCTTTCATTCCGTTGAAGAAAGAGGGGCATATATAAATATTATTAATTCTAAAATTTTGCGTTTTTTTCTCTTCAATTTTAAAACTATTAAAAACGTTGTTTTTTTGGGATATGATGCGCAGCAGGATGAGTTTTTTGTTTCTTATGGATAAAATAAAGAAGAAGTGCTAAAATGACAGCGATAAGAAGAACAAGAAGGAAAATGCGAACGCGGCGGGAGGAGATAAGGGTTGAAGAATTGGGTGTTGTAGGAGATTGTTCTGCGGTCTCTTCTGCGGTTTGGGTTTCTGGTGTTTTTGTGGTAATAACGGGTTTTTGTGTTATACTATTTTGTTTTGCGATAATTGCAAAAGTGCTAAATCCTCCTGTGTCCGAAGTAAAGAACTCACTAGTCTCATCACCGCCAGCAGAGGTTGTTTGAAGCGCTTTCCAAACGCCATCACGGTAGACATAAAGGGCGATATCTGAAGTAGTAAAGCGGTTATCTTTCAGCCATTTGGTGGGGACAGCGAATTTGATTTGTGATTTTTTCACATCTGCGCTTGTAAAGCCACTTGTGCTGACTTCAAAGTATGAATAAGATGTTCCTGAGGGGGCTGGAACGCTGGCGGGTTTCGTAGAGGTAGTCTGCACATTAACTTTTGCTCCGTTAATTGCTTGTGCAAGGGTAAACGTAACTTGACGTACTTCTTGTGTGCTAATAGGGGCAGTAATAGTCTGTTCTGCGGGGGTAGAACTTATAATCGTACTGGAAGAGCCACCGCCACCGCCTCCACCGCCTCCACCGCCGCTAGATCCGCCAGAAGTAGGAGGATCGATACGATCAAAAGTGAAGCTCACGGTTTTTGCATTGCCTGCTTTATCTTTTGTTGCGCAGGTAAATGTGGGCGAATCATAAGATATTGCATTAAAGGTGTCTGTACAACTTGATGTTCCTGTGCATCGGTTTCCGCTTTTATCAGTGCGAGTAAGAGTAACATTATTAGGGTTTGCGTCGGTTTGTGCGCAGGTCATCGTAACATCAACACCTAGTGTCGCAGTAGTACCGCTGGAAGCGGTCATAGTCGCAACAGGCAGGGTATTGTCAAATGTAATAACCCGTGTTTCACTCACGTTAACGTTGCCTGCTTGATCATACACCGTCACATTGTACAGGTACTGGCTGTTTTGGCTCAGACCAACATAACTGAAGTTGACTGTGGTATTAATGGTAGTGTTAGCAGTACTGGTGAGAAGATATTTAAGAGTAGCATTGCTATATGTACCGTTTGCGATAATAAAGGTGATGTTCGCGAGATTCGCGTCAAACAGGCTCACATTCAGGAACAAAGTATCTTCGATACGAAATGAATTATTGGCCGGCGTGGTTACTGCAAGGAATTCTGTACGAGCTTGTGTGTTATCTAGTGTGATCACGCGCGTCTCACTCGTGTTCACGTTCCCTGCTTGATCGTACACGGTTACATTGTACAGGTACTGGCTATTGCTGCTGAGGAAGGAGATATTTAACGTGACATTCGTGGTCGTGTTCGCGTTCGTGGAGAGTAAGTACTGGAAGGATCCATTTCGATAACCAGAACTGTTGACGAACTGGAAAGTGATGTTCGCGAGATTCGCGTCAAAC
>OBEQ011403688.1_pt1 | contig 34974 bp, 30 predicted proteins | sample 1670901 | NCBI WGS metagenome assembly OBEQ01 (sample SAMEA104232315, study PRJEB22302) | groundwater metagenome | biome: forest; feature: aquifer; material: groundwater | place: USA | collected 2011-08-07 | depth 5.4 m | reverse complement strand
TTGTCGATTCTCCCCCTTACGAAGGGGGAGTTAGAGGGGGTTCAGACCGAGAACTTCTTCTCATCGATGCCGGAGCCACGAACATCTTTGAAGAAGACGGCTCCACAGAAATCCATTGCTCCACGCACGATCTTTCCAAGCTCGCCGAAGCCGTCACCTCACTCGGACTCAAAACAGACGTCGCGGAGTTCCAATGGATCCCAAAAACCCTCGTCGAAGTCAACGAAGCCACCGGCACCGCGGTCGAAAATCTCATCGAAATTCTCGAAGAATACGACGACGTCAGCCGCGTGTTCAGCAATGTGGCGTGATGGAGTTCTTCTCGATGATCTTCACGATTCCGTTCGTCGCGTCCACTTCCAGCAAATCTCCATCGTGAAAAATTTTTGTCGCGATTTTTGTGCCGACGACGCACGGCTTGCTCAGCTCGCGCGCGACAATCGCGGCGTGGCAGATGGTTCCTCCTTCATCCGTGACAAAGGCAGAAGCGATCTTCATCGTTTGGACATAATCCGGATTTGTCATCTCTGCGACGATGATGTCGCCTGGTCGAACGTTAACGAGATCTGCTTTTTTGATGACAAGACGCGCCGTGCCTTTAGCATATCCTGGCTGCGCCGTTTTTCCTCGGACTTCTTTTGTCTCTTTCACCGTCTCTTCTTCTAAGCGAACATTCTGTGCCTGTAAAGCATCTTGAAGATCATGGAGTGGATAGACGACGCCATCGAACAGGCCATATCCTTGCAAACGTTCACGGATACGTTCTATTTCTTTTGGGGGAAGCTCTGACCGTACAGTCGTGACCAGCTCTTCAGGCGTGACCACCGAAAAGAGATCGGCGTGTTCGGCGGGAGCGTATGCATCCCAAAATTTCTTTTTAAGGTCGTGCATGAGCTCGGTGTGTTTTTCACTTTGGACGCGGTAGGCCAGCGCTTGCTCTCGAATGGATGCCGGTATCCCCTCAATATCTGGAATAAAAAATGCGACCGTCATGGCTGTCCACCAATCCGTGACACGAAAGAAGTAATCCAAAAAATTGTCCGTTGTTTTTATGGGCTGGAGGCCTTGAAGATAACGGTTGAGCGGGATCCATGCCGTATCAAGATGTTGGGTGATTTCTTTCCAGGTTTCGGGTCGAGTACGAAGGCGCGTTTCGATCTCGCCGTACAAGCGTTGGAGCTCCTCATCTGCCCAGCACACGTAGACCTTGTCACTCACTGCCGGGCGATAAAAGAGAAGATGCTCAACCACATGACCCACAAATTTTTTAAAACCAGCCCGATCGCTACGATCCCACATGCAGAAATGCACGAGCGCTTTTTCCCGCGAGAACTGTTTTTTAAGTGTTATCATAGATCAGGTGATTATGGCATCTGGCGGGCCATTAGGCTAGACTCTGGTTATGCGTATCCTCGGCATTGATCCTGGGTTCGATCGTCTGGGATTTGGCGTGATTGATCAAAAGGGGAGTGATGCGGTGTGGGTGTATCACAGCTGCGTGCAGACGCGAGCCGATCAGCCGTTTACCGAGCGGTTACAGGTGATTCGCGATGAAACGCGCGCGATGATCGAAAAGTTTCAGCCCGCATGCGTGGTGGTCGAGCGTTTATTTTTTCAGACGAACGCCAAAACGGCGATGGGTGTTGGCATGGCGCGCGGCGTCATCTTGCTCGCGATTGCGGACGCAGGGGTGCCGCTCGTGGATGTGACGCCGGCGCAGGTGAAAAACGGAATCACGGGCTGGGGAGGATCGGATAAGCGTCAGGTGCAGGAGATGGTGCAACGCTTGCTGCATCTCAAAGAAGTTCCAGAGCCCGATGACGCCGCCGACGCCCTCGCAATTGCCATGGTCGGCGGGCTTCTGAGGGCTAGGTGAGGTTCCGCTTTCATGTTTTAATGGTTCCCATATGATGCGCAACGCCATCCTCCATGTTCCAAAACAGTTTGCGTTTGATCCGGTGATCGAGAATGGGCCCCTGATCGGGGAATTCCGTCATATGGTCGTGGCCGGCATGGGTGGATCTCATCTGGCGGCGGATCTGATCAAAATCGCAGACCCGAGCCTATCGCTCACCATCCATTCAGATTATGGTCTGCCTTTTATTGCCGAAGAACATCGTAAACGCACGCTCGTGATCGCAAGTTCTTATTCCGGCAACACGGAAGAGACGATTGACGCCTATCAAACCGCCCGCGCTCAAGGTCTCGCGGTTGCCGCCATTGCCGTGGGCGGAGCCCTCATCGAACACGCCAAATCAGATCACGTCCCGTTCATCCAATTGCCTGACACCGGCATCCAGCCTCGATCTGCCACGGGATTTAGCCTGCGGGCATTTTTGAAACTGATGGGGAAAGAGGAGCTTTTGCATGAAGCGCAAAGGCTGGCGCAGGATTTGCGTCCTGAGATCATCGAGCCAGATGGCAAGGCCTTGGCCGCGCGCCTGATCGGACGCGTTCCGATCATCTATGCTTCGCGCGTGAATGGGCCGATCGCGTGTAATTGGAAGATTAAATTCAATGAAACCGGCAAGATTCCAGCGTTTTGGAACGTTTTCCCCGAGTTGAATCACAATGAGATGACCAGTTTTGATCCAAACGCCTCAAGCCGAGAGCTATCAGAACGCCTGACTTTTATCTTTTTGCGTGACAAAAGCGATCACCCGCGCATCCAAAAGCGCATGGAGATCACCTCCCACCTGCTCAAGGATCGAGGTTTTCCCGTGGAAATGGTCGAGCTTTCCTCCGACGTCCCCATCTTTCAAAAAATATTCGAATCCCTCCTTTTAGCCGATTGGACCGCCCTCTTCACAGCCGAACATTACGGTTTAGAGTCTGAGCAGGTGCCGATGGTGGAGGAGTTGAAACAGAGCCTGGTTGATTGATTTTGAAGGCTTTCAAATTATTATGTATAATGGAAGGGTGAAGATTTAACCTTTCCATTATACATATCAGTTTATGGCTACCAACAATCTTATCGCCAAACTCTATCAATCTCCGAAAACAATCTTGACGACAAAGGATATCGCCTTGATTTGGAGAGAACCAAACACGATTCATCTGAACTCAAAAATTAAATACTATGCTAAAGAGGGTTCGCTGATTCGTCTGACGCGTGGGGTATTTGCAAAAAATAAAGAGTACGACGTCAAAGAACTCGCCACGAAAATTTATTCCCCTTCTTATATAAGTTTTGAGACGGTCCTCCGAGAAGCTGGCGTTATTTTCCAACATGATGACTCCATCTTCGTAGCCGGTCCCTATCCTACGACAAAAAAAATTGACGGTCATGCCATCACGTTTAGAAAATTGAAAGACCTGGTTCTTTATAACGCGCTTGACGTCAGGCATGTAAAGAATTACAGCATCGCCACCCCGGAACGAGCATTCCTCGACACGATCTATCTCTCTCCGAAATTTTATTTCGACAATTTGCGGCCGATCAACTGGAAAAAATGTTTTGAACTCGTGAAGATCTACGATAACCGGCAATTGATGGAACGATTAAAAAAATATCAGAGGGCTTATGCTTCATAGAGAAAAACACCAATTGATCATGGGACGCATTTTACGGGACATCTATACCACAACTTCGGTGTCTTCGCTGCTGGGCTTCAAGGGGGGTACCTGCGCCTATTTTTTCTACGGGTTGCCTCGCTTTTCGGTAGACTTGGATTTTGATTTTTTGACACCGGATACATCCACTCAAGAACTCGTATCTGGGAACATCAAAGAAATTCTGGAACCATACGGCGAGATCAAAGATCAGCACACCAAGCGCAACACGATCTTCTTCCTGCTCTCTTACGGTGATGCTGACCACAATGTGAAAGTGGAGGTGAGTACCAGGACAGACATCCCAAATATTCAAGGGCACTTTGCCTTAAAAGAGCATCTGGGTATTTCCATGCTGGTTGCCAAGCGGCCTTATTTATTTTCTAGTAAATTGGCCGCCCTCACATTGCGAAGCGAAACAGCGATGCGCGACATTTATGACATCTGGTTTTTTGCAAAAAATAACTGGGACGTGGATGCCGAGGTGCTTCGATTGAGGGTTGGTAAAAGCGTGAAGGAATATCTTTCGGATTGCATGAGGGTGATCGAAGAGGTGAAAGATAACCAAATTCTTCAAGGTCTTGGTGAGCTTCTGGATGAGAAAGAGAAGGCCTGGGCGAAAAATCATCTGAGAGAAGAAACGGTGTTTTTGCTGAAGAATTTGCAGTCTGTACGAACATAAAATTTCGTGGCCTGGGGCCTTGAGCCTTTCTCACCCCGCTGCTATACTTTTCCTGGGTATTTTGAACTGTTTTTTGCTTATTTATGCAGATATTCTGGCATGGGCTTTCTTGCGTTCGCATCGAAACTTCGCAGGGGGACACACAGGCAACGCTGGTCACGGATCCATACGGTTCGGACACGGGTTTGCGCTTTCCGCGGACGCTTGCTCCAGATGTGGTTGCGCTTTCGCATCAAGACAAAGATCGCTTTCCTTTGGATGGATTTGAGTCCAAACCTTTTGTGATTGTTGACCCGGGCGAATATGAAGTGAAGGGGATCTTCGCCTATGCGGTCGCGGTTGTGGATGCAGAGCATGGATGGCCGCACACCCTCCTCTATCGTTTTGAAATTGAGGGAATGTCCGTGGCATTTTTGGGAGGATTACATCGCGTGTTGAACGAGGAAGAGCTGGGAAAACTCGAGAATATTGATGTGCTCCTTTTGCCCGTCGGCGGTCATGACCGGTTGGATGCCAAGCAAGCGATTGAGACCATCAATGCGGTGGAACCGCGCATCGTAGTTCCGCTCTATCATCAGGTTGAGGGAATCAAGCAGACGCTTGGGACGGCGGATGCTTTTTGTAAACAGTTGGGCGCGTGTCAGCGCCAGGATGGAAATAAACTCAAGATCACGAAAAAAGATCTGCCTGCCGATGATGTGATGGTCGCCGTGCTTGAACGCGCCTAGCGATCCTCTCAAGATTTCGTATGCCCGCGAACCTCAACCGACGATTGATTCTCAAGCACGCCAAAGCGCGATCGCGTCTGCCCCAGGCGTCCAAGGAGGTCTGGTTTGCGGCGGTCTTGATCTCTTTTCTTGTCGTGGCTGGAGGATGGCTTTTTACGCTTCATCCGAGTTTGCGTGCGCATCTGGCCGGAAAGAGCGACGGGTTGATGCAGCAGGTCCACGAGAGCACGGATCTTCTCAAAGAACATCTTCGCGCCTCTTCCTCCACACCTCCTTCTTCTCTTTGATTTTTTTGCTTCGTATGTCTGACCATTCTTCCGAACCCTCCATCTCTTTTCTCGCTGGTAAGATCGAGCCGCGCGCCTTGGTTGAAGAAATTCAGACCTCGTTTCTGGATTATGCGATGAGCGTGATCGTGGATCGCGCGCTTCCGGATGCGCGGGATGGCTTGAAGCCCGTGCATCGTCGTATTTTATTCGCGATGTGGAATCTGGGATTACGTTCGAGCGGGAGATTTCGGAAGTCAGCGACCGTTGTCGGAGAAGTGCTCGGCAAATATCATCCGCATGGCGACACGGCGGTCTACGACTCCATGGTGCGCATGGCGCAGGATTTTAACATGCGCTATCCGCTCGTGCGCGGCCAAGGAAACTTTGGTTCTATGGATGGCGATCGCGCTGCGGCCATGCGGTCCCCCGAGGCCAAGCTCGCCGCGATCGCGGAGGAAATGCTGTTCGACATCGATCGCGAGACCGTAGATTTTCGTCCCAACTACGACGGCTCGCATGAGGAGCCTAAGGTCCTGCCATCCAAATTGCCGAATTTGCTTTTGAACGGGACGCTCGGCATCGCGGTCGGCATGGCGACGAATATTCCACCCCATAATTTGAGTGAACTTTGTAACGGGATCGCCGCCTTGATTGAAAATCCAGACGTGACCCTCGAAGAATTGATGAAGCACATCCCGGGTCCGGATTTTCCGACCGGCGGAATCATCTACGATGTGCAAGCCATGAAGCAGGCGTACACCACGGGTCGCGGCGGGATCGTGATGCGCGCGCAAACCGAGATCGTCGAAGAAAAAGCCGGCACCTTCCGGATTCTCGTCACCGAACTTCCGTATCAGGTGAACAAGTCGCAGCTTTTGGAAAAGATTGCCGAGCTTGTGACGGAGAAAAAGATTGAGGGCATTCGCGATTTGCGTGATGAGTCCAATAAAGAAGGGGTTCGCGTGGTGATTGAGCTCAAAAAAGATGCCTATCCCAAAAAAGTGTTGAATCAACTGTTTAAGATGACGCAACTGCAAGAAACGTTCCACGTAAATTCGTTGTGTTTGGTCGATGGCATCCAGCCGCGCATCTTGACGCTGAAGGGTTTGCTCGAGGAATATCTCACGCATCGCAAAGACGTCATCCGTCGCCGCACCACGTTTGATCTGGAGCGCGCCAAAGATCGTCTCCACATCTTGGAAGGGTTGCGCATCGCGCTTCTGCACATCGATGAGGTGATCACGACGATCAAGAAGTCCAAGGATCGCGACGAGGCGCGCGGGAATCTGATCAAAAAATTTAAGCTTTCCGAGATTCAATCCGTGGCGATCTTGGAGATGCGCTTGCAACAACTTGCGAATTTGGAACGATTGAAGGTGGAACAAGAATACGACGAGAAGCGGAAATTGATTGAGGAGCTTGAAGGCATTCTCGGTTCGCCGAAGAAAATTTTAGGGATCATCAAGAAAGAAGTGCTCGAGTTGCAAGAACGGTTCGGTGATGAACGTCGCACCGTGATCGTGCCGCATGCGGTCGGCGAGTTTTCCATGGAAGACTTGGTGCCGCAAGAAGAGACAATCGTGATGCTGACCTCTGACGGATACATCAAACGCCTGGCCCCAGACACCTTCCGCACCCAAGCGCGCGGCGGTAAGGGCGTGGTCGGGTTGGCGACCAAAGAGGAAGACATCGTGAAGCAGATGTTTACAACCAACACGCATACAGATGTGCTGTTTTTCACCACGCGTGGCCGTGTGTTCCGATTAAAGACGTATGAAATTCCACAAGGCACGCGCACGGCCAAAGGCCAGGCGATCGTGAATTTTTTGCAGCTCGCTCCGGGCGAACGCGTCTCGGTTACGCTCCCGCTCGATGGGATGGAAGGATCGAAATATCTGGTGATGGTCACGAGTCGCGGCACGATTAAAAAATCCGCGCTCGATGAATTTGAAAATGTGCGTAAGAGCGGGCTGATCGCCATTAACATTCAAGAGGGCGATGAACTCATCTGGGTCAAGCCTTCCACGGGCACCGATGACATCTCCCTGGTCTCCTACAAGGGCCAGTCCATCCGCTTCAGCGAAGAAGATGTGCGCGCCATGGGACGCAATGCCGCGGGAGTACGCGGACTCAAACTCAAAGGCGAGGATCGCGTGGTAGGCATGGATATCATCAATCCAAAACTGGCCAACAAAGGGATGCTCGATCTTTTTACGATTACGGAGAATGGCTTGGGCAAGCGCACGAATCTCAAAGATTACAAAACGCAGGGTCGCGGAGGTTCTGGCATGCACACTGCCAAAGTGACGACAAAAACCGGAGGCGTGGTCGGCGCGTTCATCTCGAACACGGATGATGAAAACGATTTGGTGATCATTTCCAAAAAAGGAATTGTGATTCGTCTGCCGTTTAAATCCGTTCCCTCGCTCGGCCGCGACACCCAAGGCGTGCGCGTGATGCGCTTCAAAGAAGAGGGTGATCTGGTCAGCACCGTAACTTTTGTGTGATCGGTTCGCTTCGAGGGCGCGTGATTGAGAGAGCCACGACGTGGGTTCTTTTGGAGGTATCGGGTATGGGGTATCGCGTGTATGTGTCGCCTGCGGTTCTGTCAGCATTGCGTGGGGAAGGCGAAACGTTTTTGTACGTGCATGAACAGGTGCGGGAAGACGCGGATGACCTGTATGGATTTCTTTCGCTCGCAGATTTGGAATTGTTTGAGCGGTTGCTCACCATTTCTGGCGTGGGTCCGAAAGTTGCGATGACACTCTTGTCTGTCGGATCCGCAGACACGGTGCGTGGCGCGATCATGAAAGGGGATCTTGCGCTACTGACGTCCGTGCCAGGCGTTGGAACAAAGACCGCGCAGAAAATCGTACTCGAACTCAAAGGCCAGCTTGTTGAAGCCGGACACGATGCGCCGCAGGATCGCGATGTGATTGAGGCGTTACAATCTTTGGGTTACTCGATTCAGCAAGCGCGCGAGGCATTGAAGGCGGTGTCATCAGATATCGTCGAGACCTCGGCGCGCGTGCGCGAGGCCTTGAGATTTTTGGGAAAATAGTATGTGGACCCCGTTCCCGCAATCCGACGCATGGGGAAAATTTCAGGCGTCCTTGGGAAAGGCGGTGCGTCGATATGAGTTGAAAGACGCCTCTGGAAAAATGTTGGCAACAGCGCAGTTTGTCGAAGAGGTGCGCCACGGAGTGTCGTATTGGTTTGCGGCGCGCGGGCCCGTGATCGCGGAAGGGGCGGATCCGCTCGCGGTGATGCAAGAAATCGTATCTGATTTGCCGCGAGTGTCTTGGCCCAAACGCAGTCTCTGGTGGCGGATGGAACCCACGTTGCCGTATGGGAGCGTTTTGCCAAGCACCATCATCAACGCGCGTTCTCTCAGTCCCGCCTCGACCATCCTCGTCGATCTTACACAAAGCGAAGAAGAACTCTTGGCGCAGATGCATCAGAAGACGCGTTATAACATTCGCTTGGCGATGAAGCAGGGCGTGACCGTGCGCGAAGGGGAGAGCGCGCAGGATCTCGACGCTTTTTTTGCGCTTTTGAAAGAGACGGCCTCGCGTGATCGCTTTCAGTCGCATCCAGAAAAGTATTTGCGCAAGATGGATGACGTTCTTAAGAATGGGAGAATGTCGCGCGTACGATTGGCGGAAAAAGATGGGCGCGTGTTGGCCGCTCATTTGGAGATTTGGTTTGGCGATACGGTCACGTATTTGCACGGAGCATCATCATCGCAAGAGCGCACGGCTATGGCGCCGTACGCTCTACATTGGGAAACGATGCGCGCGGCCAAAGCCGCTGGCGTGCGCTTTTACGATTTGTGGGGATGCAATCCCGAGGATGTCACGAGTCCTTTTTATAAACCATCCTGGGAAGGGATCACGCGCTTCAAGGTGGGTTTTGGCGGACGACGCGTGGATCTTATCGGGACCTGGGATTTGCCGCGGTATCCCAGGCTGCATCGTCTTATTTCTCCACCTCGCACGCCCCGCCGCAGCACTTCACGCCCTGTTTCAGAAGACTAAATCGTCCCGGCCCTGCGAGCACGAGCGCTGCGGAAATGGCGAGTAGAGCGAGATCAGGATCAGACAAAGGGAAAACAAACTTTTTCATCATGGAGATCGCGACGAGCATGACAATCCCGGTCAACGCGGCAAACACGTGGACGTATACGCCCAAGAGAATCGCAATCCCGCCGACAAACTCAGACAGCGCTGCCGCATACGCAAACAAGGTCGGCATCGGGAATCCGATTCCCGCGACCATGCCGGTGAAGACCTCCATCCCTGGATGTCCGCTAAAGAGTTTCCCGTACCCGTGCATGATAAAAATAAGTCCGGCCGCAACGCGTAACGCGAGCAAGGCCCAATCGAGGCACTGATGTTTGGAACAAGAACTTTGCATACCAAAAAGAGAAAAGAATAAAAACTATTGATAGTTTAGCGAGGAGGGGAAAAGGGGAGAAGGGGAGGCGTCAAGAGGTTTGACATGGATGAGTCTTCCCACGTACGTTATCGCCGACCCGAAGGTGGGTTAGGAGGTTCCGATGTCCAAGAGCAAGAAAGATCGTCACGATCATGACCCCGCGTATCGGTGCATGGGTGCGCCGGTCGAGGTGTGGCCTGTCACCAGGGCTAGGACCCCGGAAGACATCTTCCGGCACTGCATGCCGCTCTTCGGGGCGGCGTTCCTTCGTAGGATCTTCCTGATCCTGGACAAGGCCATCGGCCTTGGGCTGCCCATCATCCTGCCCATGGCAGGACCCATCACGGTTTCGAATCAACATCGGAGCTGGGTCAATCCGCTCCTCGAAACCGGGTGGATCGCGTACATCACCGTGACGGACGCGATCTGCTACCACGATGGCCACGATTCCCTCGCGCGATTCAAGAAGCGTCCGATTCGCGAGGTCGCCATGCGTGGAAGGGACAAGGAATATGGGAAGCGCGGCGTCATCCGCGTGACCGACGGCGGATTCCCGGAGCAGATCCTGTTCGATCAGGACGCCATGATCACGGCGTTCCTGCGTCAGCCGGAACTCCAGCGGAAGATGACCGGAACCGAGTTCCGCAATCTTCTCGGGAAGTACTACGCGCGGCAGGAAGAGGCGAACGGAGTCGAACCCGGGCTCCTCTCCACCTGCTGGCGTAACGGAATCCCCGTATTCGTCGGTGCCCCTGGGGATGGGTCCGTGTTCCTGAACCAGGTCAAGCTCTGGGTCGCCCACAGGCTCGGGAAGATCGAGCACAAGTTCGAGCTCGACATCGAGGGCGAAGTATTCGAGAGTTGCGCCTACCACTACTGGGGTCTCACGGCGTCGGACGCTCGAGCTCTCGCCATCTTCATTCTGGGTGGTGGGGTGCCCAAGAACTTCTCGCTTCAGCCCGAGCCCACACTCTCGCAGATCTTCCTCCTGCCCAACATCCGTGGGTACGAGGTGGATGTGCAGATCGTCGGCGGGGCCGAGGAGAACGGCGCTCTCTCTACCTGTCCTGCGACCGAAGCGCATACGTGGGGCAAGGTTTCCGCGGAGGCCCTCGACTCGCGTGTCGAGAGCTACTCGTCCGACTACACGACGCACGTGCCCTGGATCGTGTGGGCGCTTCTCGACAAGCGTCGGAGGTTCCAGGAGCTGCGTGAGCAGATCGGTCCGAGGAAGCTCTTCCAGAGGCATCCCGAAGCGCGTGGCTATTTGCGCGAGAAGGGTCAGCTGCGTCTGTTCGATCGCCGCGACGAGCTCAACCAGAAGTTGATGGAGCGTCTCGGCCGACCCAAGCAGATGAGGCGCCTGATGCGTACCTTCAGCTTCCCTCTCGCCTCGCCCGCGCGCTGAAACATAGCGCGCCTCATTCTCTTTGACGCCCCGCGCGTCTCTTCCTTCCGCATCACCACATCGGAGAACCGCACCACGTGTGCCTCTCGGTGTTCGTGGTGCGGTTCTTTCGTTTTCTTGTCGCTCTCGACGTGATAAGGTTTTGTGATGTTGATCTTCATCGATGAATCAGGTGATCCAGGACTAAAGGTCAATCAAGGTTCAAGTGAGTATTTTTCGGTTTCTTTGGTTGTCTTTGAGGATGAAGATGAGGCAGTCGCCTGTGATCAGCGTATCGAACTATTGCGTCATGAGATTGGATGGAGAGTTGGTAGCGAGTTTCATTTTCGTCGAAATTCTCATCGGGTAAGAGAAGCTTTTTTGAATGCCGTTCAACCCTACAGCTTTTTTTATTACGGCATTGTGATCAACAAATCTAAGTTATATGGCGAGGGATTCAAAAACAAAGAGTCTTTTTATAAGTATGCCTGTCGTCTCGTTTTCGAAAATGCGAAAGAGAAGCTGCATGATGCAACAGTGATTATTGATCGTAGCGGAAACAACGATTTTCGTAATCAGTTGAGTTCCTATCTTAAGCGGCACATGAATGACGATGGGCATCGTCTCATTAAAAAAATAAAGATGCAGGATTCAGAGAGTAACAATTTATTGCAATTAGCTGACTATGTAGCCGGAGTGATAAATCGTTCTGTTCAACAGCAGAAAAATAAGGCTGACGGTTTCCGAAAGATCATTGCCCATCGAGAAATATTTGTTCAAGTTTGGCCGAAGTAATAGAAAACCCCCAGTCCTATTCCCGGAGGAAACGCGGCGATAAACGCCACAATTCGGATTGAGGGCACTTCCATTTACAAGATACCTAAAACTTTCGGGGGAGTCAAAAACAACAAGAGGCTCGGAACCGCGTCGAGAATGACGTGGAACGAGCCTGTGATGAGGAGAAGGTGCATGCGCGGGAGGTTACCGCGCGGTGCGATTCCGCTGCGAGAGGAGCGCGTAGCCGATCATCTTGTAGAGCAGACGCGCGCCGACATTGCCATCCCACTCGTCGCCGTCGGGTCCGGGCGCGACTTCGCACAGATCGAACCCGATGATCGTGTGCTTCTGCGCCACGACCTGGAGCAGGGTCGTGATGTCCTCCAGCGAAGGTCCGCCAGGCACCGGCGTACCGGTATGCGGACACTCGGCCGGGTTCAATCCATCGATGTCGAAGGAGAGGTAGACTTCCGGCGGAAGCGCGTGGGCGATGTCCGTGCAGAGGCTCACCCAGGAACGGCCTTCGGCCCGTGCTCGGACGATCTTGTGCTGCAGGAACGCATCCACGATCCGACCGCCAGACTTCCGGATCATCTCCGCCTCCTGCTCGCAGAAGTCGCGAACGCCGACGGGAACGATGGAGGTGACGCCCGGAAGGCGCTTGACCACGTTGTGCATGATCGAAGCGTGCGACCAGGTGAATCCCTCGAACGCTTCCCGCAGATCCGCGTGCGCGTCGAGATGCAGGATGCCCATGCCCGGATAGCGCTCGGCGTACGCCCGGATGGCTCCGAACGGGACCGAATGATCCCCGCCGACCACGCCGACCAACCGGCCTTCCTTGAGGAGTTGTTGGGTGCGGCGGTAGGTGAGACGGTTGAGCGTTTCGCCGGCCGCGTTGACCCGCTTGAGTGCTCGCTTCAGGGGCTTGGAGTCCCCGATGTCTCCGCCGCGCTTGAGGATCGGGAGCGCGTTCGCACGCGCGATCCGATTGAGTTCGACGAGAGTCCGCGGAGGCGGAACCAGGTAGATCCCGGCCTCGTGGGGGTTGCCCATCACCGGATCGTAGAGATCCACCTGCATGCTCGCATCGTAGATGGCCTTAGGGCCCTTGTCCGTCGCGCCTCCGTACGAGGTCGTGGCGTTCCACGGCGCGCCGATGAGCACGACCTTGCTTTCGTCTTCCCGGTACGGGAGTCCGAAGAGGCCATCGTAGGTCGCGGCCTTGTTCGGATCGAACGCGGGCTTGGAGGCAGGAGGCTTTTTCGTCTTCTTCGTCACGAGACTTCTCCCTTCGCGATCACGTAGGCCACCCGATCAATTCATCGACCATGAACCCCATGGTCACGAGGGTCACGAGGCAGGCCATGAGGGCCGCCATCGGATCGACCACGAAGGTGATCGTGATCTCCGGCCCGCGGAGCATGGCCCAGACACACGTCGCCCATCCCCTACACATGCGGCACCAACCACTTTCCGTTGTCTTCTTGATGAGACAACTTGCCGTTTTGTATCACGGATTAGAATGGAGGGGCAAGGGTTGTTCTTTGGTTTGGCGTGCGACGATTCCCCGCATCAGAATGAACACAAAAATTTGTAGCACGGCTCCGCTCAAGAGCGTGGCGCGCAGGGCATTCTGGGGAGAAGCGATGTAGAATATCAGGAAGGCAATCAGTGCCACGACACGGCCGATGCTCAGAAAAATTTCGCGATCAAAGAGGTAGCTATAGTGGGAATTTTTGGTTTGTCGCTCTTCACGATCTACCACGTCGTACATGGTTGTGATGAGCGCCATCCAGCGTATGTCGACGGTAAGGGCATTGGCGATCACATAGATGATGAGCGCCAAGGGAGAATAAAAAATAACGAGCAAGCTCGTGGAGATCAGGGTCGAGGCCACCCACCAAGCGAGAATCGTTCCTCGCGAAGAACGCGGCGCGCGTGTGCCGATGAGATAGATGACGATGGAGGCGACCAAGGCCGCGGCAGATTGGAGCGTGCCGAGCACATCTTCTTGTCCCAAGAGAAGGAGGATAAGCAGCGTCGGAATCACCATTTCGAGCGCGTGTTGAAATCCATGCAGCATTTCCACCCAACGTATGCGATTCCATTCGCGACGAGCATCGCGCACCCACAGGCGTTCGAGGTTCGGCGCAGGCAGATGGATCGGAAATGCTAACCATCCGGCAACGGACAAGAGCAGGAGGCCGAGCACGGTCATGGCTTCATACGCCTGTTGGGTCGAGTACCAGCCCAGACGTTCTCCCAACAATAACAACCATCCGATGAGGATCGGCATGAATACGGACGCGATGGTGCTCAAGATGGATTCGAGAGCGGTGAAGCGTAGACGGTGCTGTTCCTGGACCAGTCGCAGACTCAGAAAATTGCGATTCGCCCAAAAGAATCCAGCTGCAAGTCCGAATAATCCGCCGAGCGCGCCGATCACGAGCAGGGAAGACGGACGGATGAAGACCAGCAAGAGTGGGGGAAAGCCTTGCAGAAGACAGCCCATGCCATAGAGCAGCGCTGGGCGTACACGCCGCATGAGTAACCCGTTGAAATAAAATCCTACGGGGATGACGAGACAAAATCCGAGATTGTAGATGACAATGGCCGTGGCAGTGGTGTGCGTGCGCCATAAAAAGACGTTCGTAAACAAATCCGTCATGGGGCCAGCCAGGCTGAACAGAAAAAAGGAGAGAAGGAGTCGTGAGAAGAGGCGCGGCATAGCAGGAAACAGGTGAGGCAGTATCGCATTGTTTGGGGAGGGCGTCTATGTTAGCCTTTGCCCATGAAACAAATCGAAATCGAAATGCGCGGGCCGCTTATGGAGAGTGACTATCATCGTTTGGATGAGTGGTTGGGGCAGCACGCGCGGTTGGTGGAAGATAAACGTCGCGTGTTTGATATTGATGCGGATGGAGATGATTATTTTCAGAAGCGGTATGGGTTCTGAACCCGTGTCTTTGGACCTGGCATGGGAGGCGGTGCAATCTATCTACACAACCTATTCGAACACCCTGGCGTATCACGGGGGCTTGCAGAAGTTTTGTTCGTTTGCGGAGCAGACCGCGTTGATTAAGATCACCAAGCGTCACGTTCAAGGGTATTACGATGCGGAAGAGATGGAAACTTCGGCTTCCGCAGGCTTGCAAGATTTTTTGGATCCACGTTGGCGTAAGGTTTTTACCGATCAAGCTCGTGATGCTCTTCGTCGCGCCCGTGTGTTTGTGAAAGCGCATCATGAACGCGCGGATCAGCTTTCGAAGCAGGAATTATTTCGATGCATCCGAGAGGCCACGGCTATTCATCAGGACTTGTTTGTCGCTTTTACCGCCTGTCAACCGCAATACACCTCTCGCGTGTTCACGCATCTGCGGACGTTATTGCCGGCCTCTCTTTCGGAAACACAAAAGAGAGATGTGCTGCAAACCTTGATGCGGTCCATGCATCCTACCCCGATGCGACAAGAAGAAATCGTGTGGGATCGTCTTCGTAAGGCGCGTCATTCGGCTCAAGCCCTGGCTCGTCATGTCCGTTTGTATGGACTCTTGGGAGCCGCGGATGGATTACCTCCGTGGACCGTTGCAGATTTGCAGCGACGCGGGCCAATTGCTTCTGGCACGGCATGGGAACGACAGCAACGCGCCATCAGAAAAGCGCAAGCTGATGTCATCAAGCGTTATCATCTCTCGCGCAACGTCGTCGCATTGAGTCGCGCCGTAGGTGAGCTCGGCCATCTCCGTTTGTGTTTGCGCGTGCAAGGTTGGATGCCGCTTGAACATCTTTTGATCCAAGAATTTTTTCCGCGACTCGCGAAGGTTGTGCCGTATACGGTGCGACAATTGGAATGTTGTCGTCCTGCAGAGCTGTTTCAGATCATGAAGGGTAAGCGCTCGGTGTCTGCGCGGATGTTGGATCAGCGTTGGTCATGGGTCGTGTATGGGATGTTGCGCGGGAAAGAAGTGTGGTGGACAGGCGAGACAGAGAAACGAAAGTGGAAAAAACTTTTCACCGCGCCGCCAGTCTTCTCAAAATTTTTGTCAGGGCAAAGCGCAACCTCTGGGCGCGTCAAAGGTCGATGCTATGTGTTGCGTTGGGGCGCCGCAAATTTTTTGTCACGCATGCAAGCCATGCCGCGCGGCGCCATTCTCGTGGTCGGACAAACGCGACCGCAGCTCATGACCGCCTTGAACAAAGCGCGAGCGATCGTGACGGATGAGGGCGGGCTCTTGTCGCACGCGGCGATTGTATCGCGTGAGCTGAACATTCCTTGCGTGATCGGCATAAAAATCGCGACAAAAATTTTACATGATGGCGATCTCGTCGAAGTCAATGCGACGCGAGGAGAGGTGAGGATTTTGGGATCGACTCACAACTGAGTTATACTGATCGGGATGAAAAAGTTCCTTCCCTTTTGGTTTTTTCTTCTCGTCTACAAATTCGGCGGCACGTTGCATTATTCCCTGCTTTCCCCGTTGGGAGAAAAATTGTTTCCGCTGTGGGCCGTGGGAACCATGATCGCTCTAGGTTCATTGGTTCAACTCGTGCTGGATGTTCCGGCCGGACATTGGTTGGATCGGTTTGGGTATTTGAGACTGTTGAAATTTACCGCATTTATTTTTTCGTTTGCCGGGCTCTCTCTTCTTTTTGGACTCACAAAAATTTCTTACATAGCGAGTTTGACCGCAGCCACGTTCGGCTGGCTCTTTTTTGGCCCGGGCGTGAGCGCGTATGTGCTTTCCCACGCGCCCAAGGCCAGCGCAGGAAAGTTTCTCTCGCTGAGAGACACCTTTGAATCCGTGGGCGTGGTTCTTGCGAGCGCGGTTCTGACTTTTGTGCTCACGCTTACGCCTCGACCCATGGGTCTGCTTCTTGGAGCCCTGATGCTCATCGCACTCGTAGCTCTTTTTTTCAGCCCGCGCGAACCCGGCCATGCTCTCGAACCCAAAGTCGCGACGCACGGCTATGAAATTCGCCGCGCGTTTCTTCCGGATTTATTGCGCGCGCTTCGGAGATTGAATCCGGCGAGCACCATGCTGCTTATTTTGGGAGTAGCATCTTCCACGTTTTATGGCGTGATCTGGTTTGTGGTGCCCATCGTGATTGCGCATCAAGCTTCGTCATCTGTGTTTGGTTTTGGATTAGGTGTGTTTGATTTTGCGATCGTGGTTCTTGGATTTATCCTCGGCAATCTTGCGGACAAAGGCAACAAGCGGGCCATGGTTTTCTTTGGACTACAACTCTTTGCCGTGGCCGGCATTCTTCTCGGTTTTCATTTTGGATGGTTGTTTCTCCTCTTTGGCTTTTTGGCCACCACCGGCGATGAAATGGCGAGCATCTCGCTGTGGTCCTGGCTGCACGCGCTCGATCGAGACCACGCGCACGATGGGATCATCGCTGGCGCCATCTCCCTGTTTCACGATTTGGGTTGGGCCTTAGGCCCGTTTTTCGGCGGCATTCTCTATCCGCTCATCGGCCCGTCCTGGACCATTGCCTCTGGCGCATTTTTGATTTGTATGACTTGGGTGATCTATCAATGGTTGATGCGCGGGCATCACAGTTTTGCGTCGGTAGAAGTTCCTCCGAAGCCACGGAGGTTGAGGGTGAGGTAGGAGGCTGCGCCACGTGAACAGCATCAACCAAAAACAACAGTTGTGAGCTGCTGTTTTTACGTGGTGGACCGTGTCGGATTTGAACCGACGACCCCCGCCTTGCAAAGGCGGTGCTCTAGCCAGCTGAGCTAACGGCCCGGGGGAAGAAAAGCAATAAGTCTATCAAGTTCATAAAGTTTCGGCTCCCAAACTTGATAGACTTTATGACTTTACGGACTTTCGCATTGATCGTCAACGAGAAGACGCGTTGCGTAAACGATTGATGAAACGGCGTGTGCGTGGACCAAAAATCCCAAGACCGGACGGACGCGTGCTGTCGAAAATTTCTTTTCGAAAAAAGATTTGGAAACCTCGCAGAGCCGTGCTGAGGCGTAAACCGAAGTAGGTCGTTTCTTTTCCCGGTGATCCCGAATCCGTCTTCGCCAATACAAATCCGTTGTCATTCAAAAACTTCTGTAAGCCTTTCACTTCTTTTCCCTGGGATCCCATACTCCAGATTCCGGTGAACAAGATCTTGGCCGATCGCAATCCTTGCTCTTCTTCGACGGAAGAAAAATTCATGGTCGTCGTGGTTGCGGCGATCGCCGTTGAGGTGGAAGAAATCTCTTCTGGGGATCCGCCACCGACATCGGGCGGCGTCGAAGTCGGCACCTCGTTTTTTTGAGGAGGATGATAGTAAATTTGAGAGCTCACGAGCGCGGATACTCCATAATCCGTAAACAACCGAGCGAAAATAGGATAGATTCCGGCCGGACACAACGGCGCGATCGCTGTGCTCGTCGTAGCCGGTGTCGCCGGACACACATCCCAAGTACGCGTGGCTTGGAAAGGTTGGAGACCTGCTCCTTCGAAGGTCGAGGTGTTGGACAGGGAAGAGTAGACGATGCGGGGCCCTTGCGGATCATGGCTGAACACCAGTTGCACCGTGCTCGTGGTCGTCGTCGCAGCTCCGTTATTGATCTGTAACTGCGCGACCAACGGAGGGAGCGTCGGATTGACGGTTCCGCCGCCTCCGCCGCTCGTGCTGATGAGAGAATTGATGTTAAGGGCATCAAGCTCCGTGGCTTGCGTGCCGGTCGTATTCACAAGAAAAGCTCGGAAAAAGAGCCGACCCGGGCCCACTTGAGGGGCAAAAAATGTGAGGGCCGGATTCAGATCGCCGATCACATTGCTCTGCGTATTCGTCGTCGCGCTCGTCCAGCCGGAACCGCTCCAGTAATACCAACTCGATCCATCCGGACTGAACTGATAACGTACGGTCCCTTGATTATTGGATCCAAGCGTTTGAGTGACTTCCTGGATAGAGGAGTAGGCCACGCCTGTTGTCGGTTGGATGCTCGGCCAGGCCGGAGAATAGTGCGTGGGACCAACCGTCACGCTCTTGATTTGAGGGAGATAGGAAGCGTTGTCGGTTTCCAGAGTCGCGCGATATTGCAAGGCGCGGTTGTTGGTCACGCTGTTGAGGCTCAGCGACGGCGTCGAAGTGGTTTGATTTAAAAGTTCTGTGTAAAATGTGGCGTTGGTTCCATCCGGACCGATAAAGGTTCCGCTTGCGCAGACACCATCGCTGCAAGAGCGCACCTGGAATTTAAGGCGGTTCGCGCCGCGACGGTAATGATTCAACACATCTGTTGCAGAGAGGGCGCGGCTGTAGAGCGCGGTTTCATCCAAGGAGCCGTTGAAGGTTTTACTTGACCCGCCATTGAACGCGCCTAAGGTGAGCGCGATGGAGGAATCGGCAATGGATCCGGATGCGGTCGTGGTTTTTGATAGAAGACCGTCCACATATAAATTCAATGCCGACCCGTCGTATGTCATGGCTACGTGGTGCCAGGCCGAGGCGCTGCGGCTTTGCCAGTCTGAGACCGTGTAGATTCCGACTGAGGTGTTGAGAAGCACGGTGATCCCGGGCAAAGAGGAGGAAAGGCCATCACCGCCATGCATGGCGCGTAAAGCATAGGAGGCGTTGCCGCCGCCGGTCGTGTCATAGCGGATGATATTACCGCTAAAGGTTACCGGGGCGACGAGATCAGGAACAAAGTAGATGTAACGACCGTCAAAGACCGCTCCATCGGAGCGTGCAATGGTTCCGGAGCCACCGGAAAGATCCCAATAACTGTAGGAGGCTGTATCGGAGAAGCTGTTCAGCGTATCGTAGCGTACGGTTTTGCCATTGCTCGAATTTGCGAATGGGACAAGATAGACATAGCGTCCGTCAAAAATGCCGCCGACAAATCCCGTAAGCGTACTGTTGATCGTCGTAAGATCCGTGATGGTATAGGCTGAACTGTCCGCGAAACTGCTTTGGGTATCGTAGCGCGTCAACAATCCGCCTCCTCCGGAGATAGCCAAATCTTGAATGAAGTAGACATAACGTCCGTCGAATACGCCGCCTACGTAACCCATGGCATTGGCGTTGATGCTGCTTGCGTGGAAAAAGCCGTAGGACGAACTGTCGCTAAAACTGCTTTGGGTATCATAACGGGCGATGGGCGAACCGTTGCTGAGAGGCGTAAGATACAGATAGCGCCCGTCAAAAATCGCACCGGCAAATCCTCGAGCAGACGCATCAACGGTCGTCATGTCAAAAAACGTGTAGGAGGCAGAGGCGGTAAAACTCGATTGCGTATCATAGCGCGTGATCTGACCGCTTTTAACGGTTGAAGAGAGGGTGTTGGGAATGAAGTATACATAGCGTCCGTCAAAGGCTCCGGCCAAAAATCCTTTGGAGTTGGCATTGACCTGGCTTGTGTCAAAAGTCGCGTAGGACGAGGCGGAACTGAAGGAGCTTTGCGTATCGTAACGCGTGATCTGGCCATTGACCGTGCTCAAGGTCGCATCCGTGGCATTGGGAACGAAATAAACATAACGTCCATCGAACACGGCGGCTTTGAAGCCTGTGGAGGAGGGACTGACCGTGGCCATATCAAAAAAGCTATACGATCCGGAGCCGCTGAACGAGCTTTGCGTGTCATAACGAGCAAGGAGCCCGGAGGCCGTGTTGGATGTGTCAGTACTCCGAGGCACAAAATAGACATAGCGACCATCAAAGATGCCGCTCTGAAATCCTTTGGCGTTTGCATTCAGTGTCGTCATGTCAAACGTCGCAAAGCTGCTCGTGGCCATGGTCGAAGAGGTTGACCATTTTTCTACGTAGCTCTGAAAGAGATTTTTGCCCGTGGCATTGGTGGGGTTGATCCAGGTCTCGGCCGTAAAAGCGCTCAGGCTTTCGGTGGCAGTGACATCGCCGTAGCCCACATAATCATTGCTTCCGTCAAAACTCAGACCGTTACCGAAGCGTCCGGTCGCGCCTGCGGTCGGGCAGGTGGAGCCGGAACAACTTGACGTGACGAAATGGGCAGAGGCATCAAGAAAAGAGGTGGCGCCGGCGGGTTCATTGAAATGATTGAGTAACAGATTGCCAGTCATGTCCGCATTGCCGGCAGCGTACGCGGTTTCAATCGTGGATGTGCTGGGCAATTCTTTCCAAAAAGGCTGCGAAGGAACCCACGCGAGGCTCGTCCAAGAGGTAGAAGTCGCCACGTCCATGGCGCGCGAGGTAAAGGTGCCGGCGCTCGTATCTGCCACGGATTTGGTCACGGCAGAAAGACTTGAGTCGTACGTCGTGCCGCTGTGCGTCCCGCCGTTAAAGCCCGAGGAACTATTGTCATCATCCGTTTGATCCAGGGCCTTGAGGCGCGCCACTCCGCTTGTGACTTCGATCAAAGAGCTGTCAAAAGTGAAGTCCGAGCTGGTATCAAAAGAGTAGGTGGTGGATGCAGCGGAGGATAGAAAACTCCAAAAAAGATACATGCCCAAAAAAGCAATTTCGATGGCAAGCAGGAGTGAGACGAACAGGAGCACCACGCGACAATTAAAAACCGTATGCACATGCGTTTGACAAAAACACACCGCATCGCTCGCGTTTTTACGTACACGATGGGAAAGGGGTGGCCGTGAGACCATGGAGAGATGATACCACGAAAAACTTTATTACGTTGCAGGTGTGAGCGCAGGTTTTCCGGAAAGCACCGCCAAGATATTGTCTGCCGCGAGTTGGCTCATAGCTTGGCGCGCTTCGATGGTGGCGCTGGCCGTGTGCGGCGTCAGAATCACGTTGGGAAAAGATTTGAGTTCGAGTTTGTCCGTGAGATCACAGTCCAGAGCAGGCTCACACTCAAAGACATCAAGCGCGGCGCCAGCAATCCGTTTGGTTTTGAGCGCGCGCAGCAAGGCTTTTTCATCTACGATGGGCCCGCGCGCCGTGTTGATCAAAAAAGCGGTCTTTTTCATCAGTGAAAATTCATCCGTGGAGATCAGATGCCGCGTCGCAGGGAGCAAAGGAACGTGCACGCTCACAAAATCAGATTGGGCGAGGAGCGTTTCCAGGCTCACGGCTCGCGCACGAAAGGTTTTTTCCAAATCCGGTTGGCGATGATGATCGTGATACAAGCAGCGCATCCCGAATCCACCGACGGCGTGTCTGACAACCGTGGCGCCGATCCTTCCGGTGCCGATGATCCCCAAGGTTTTTCCGTGTACGTCCGTGCCCATCAAGAGTGTCGGCGACCAGCCCTGATATTTTTTGGCGCGAGCATACGCGTCGGCTTCGACCAGACGATGCGCAAGCGCGAGCATGAGCGCAAAGGTGTGCTCAGCCACGGTTTCAGACACTTCGGGCGCCGGTGTATTGGTCACAACGATTTTATGTTGGCGCGCCGCTTTCAAATCTACATTATCAAATCCCACGGCGTAATTGGCGATAACTTTGAGTTGCGGGCCAGCTGCTTGCATCACCGTATCGTCTATCTGATCCGTCAGCAAAGAGAGCAGAGCATCGCATCCACGCACGCGACGCAGCAGCTCGGCGCGCGGGATGATGCGATCCTGTTCGTAGATGTCGAGATGATGTCCGGTGGCTTTCAGGGCTTTCAGTCCAGCATCGGGAATCGCACGTGTGATGAAGATGTTCATAGTTCAATAAGCTCACTATAGTGTACCTGTTCCGGAGGTCGCGTGGTAGCATGGAAGCATGGGTAAAAAGTTCATCCCTCTCGTCGTCCTTGCATGGATGTTTGTAGCGCTTCCGGCTTTTGCGCAAGAAATCATTCGCGATTTTTCCGTGGAAGCAGAGCTTGGCGCGGATCGCGGTCTCACGGTGACCGAGACGATTCGCTATGATTTTGGCGGCGGATTTCGCCACGGGATTTTTCGTCTCATCCCTGAAGTGTATCAACGCAACGGAGCTCACTATCGCCTCCACTTCACGTTGCTTCAAGCATTGATGGATGGCGGCGCCGTGCCAGCCACGGTGACCGATCGCGACGGGAATTGGGAAATGCGTCTCGGAGATCCGAATCAGACACTCACCAGTCGCCATACGTATCAGATCCGCTATCAAACCGAGCGGGCCATCAATGACGTCAATGGTCGTGCCGAGTTGTATTGGAATGTCATCGGATCTCTGTGGCCGGTTCCTATCGAAGCGGCATCTTTTCGTCTCCACGCGCCAGCCTTGCCCGAGGCAACCGCCTGTTTTGTGGGGATGTTTGGCGCCCAAGAGGCATCGTGCGCCATGGCGGAGCAGGAGACGGGTTGGGTGGTACGGGCCGAGCGTCCTTTACGTCCGTATGAAGATCTTACGATCGTGGCCGCGTTTCCGCACACCGTGATTCCCGCGCGTTCGCCCGGCGAAGTCTTGTGGCAGTTTGTCGTAGACAACCTCTGGGCGTTGCTTCCGTTTGGAACTTTTTTTCTCATGCTCGGGATCTGGTGGAAGTGGGGGAAAGAGCCGCGCGGACGCGGGGTGATCATTCCGGTGTACGAGGAACCGGAAGCCTTGGCCCCGGCGTTGATGAGCGCGCTTTTGGAGCAACATGTGTCGTTGCATGCCATCACCGCGACGATTCTCGATTTGGCGCGGCGCGGTTATCTCAGCGTGAAGATCGAGGAGAATGGTCGCATCTCATTTGTGCGACAGCGCGCGCCAGATGCGGAGCTTCTCGGATATGAGCGGATGCTTTTGGATGCGCTGTTCAAAAAAGGTACGCAAACGGAGCGTTCTTTGCAGGATCTGAAGGGAACGTTTTGGGAACCCATGCAGCACGCGTGCCAGGAGCTTTGCCAAGAGCTTGTTCGGCGCGGATTCTTTGGGCGGAGTCCTTTGGTGGCACGCGCGCCATGGATTTTGATCGCCGGGATGCTGGCCATCGGAGGATTTTTAGCCGGTGGGCTGTTCATTATTTCATGCGGTCTCTCCGCCCTCATCATCTTTGCCTTTGGATGGCAGATGCCGCAGATGACCAAGCGCGGCGCGCTCATGGCTGAAGCATGCGAGGGATTTAAACGCTTTTTATCTGTCACAGAGAAGCAACGTCTTGCCTTTACCGATGCGCCAGAGCGCCGGCCCGAACAGTTTGCGCGTTTCCTTCCCGCCGCCGTCGCCTTTGGGGTCGAACATCGCTGGGCCGAGCGTTTTGCCGGACTCGAGCTCCCTCCGCCCGCGTATATGAGCGGTCCCTGGACCACCTGGAACGCCATCGCCTTTTCACAAGCCGTGAGCACCCTTCACACCCAAGCCTCTTCCTCGATGTACCACGCGCCCTCATCCGCCGGCATGGGCCGCTCGGGTTTTTCGGGCGGCGGCGCAGGTGGCGGTTTTGGCGGAGGCGGGGGAGGGAGCTGGTGAGAAAGTCATTCATTTGTTACTCTAGGCACATGTCAGAAAGCCAAAAAGACAAACGAAAAAAGCAAGAAATACAAATGATTCGTCGTCGTGCTATCCCTGTATTGCGTCGGTACCATATTCGTCGAGCATCTCTTTTTGGTTCATTTGCGCGTGGTGAACAGAGGAAAAAGAGCGATGTGGATTTATTGGTGGATGTTCCAAAGAGGATGGGTCTTTTTGAGTTCATTGGATTGAAACAGGACTTAGAACAGCGACTGGGCCGTCCTGTTGATTTGGTCACGTATGCGTACATTCATCCCTTTCTGAAAGAAAGAATCCTGAATGAACAAGTGGTGATTTATGCAAAAGGATCCTAGGATTTATCTTTTGGATATCATGCAAGCGATAGCCGATATTTTTCGGTATGTTGAAGGGATAGAGAAGGAAGATTTTATTCATAACAGCATGGTACAGGATGCGATTATTCGAAAATTTGCCGTGATTGGCGAGGCGGTGAAGAAATTGCCTCTTTCGGTCAAACAAAAAGAGAAAAGAATTCCATGGAAAAGGATCGCGGGTATGCGAGACATCGTCGTTCATGATTATTCAGATATTAATCTGAACGTTGTTTGGGATACCGTCAAAGAGAATCTTCCGAAGTTGGATAGAGCCGTGCAAAAATTGTTGAAAGAAAAAGAATAATATGGAAGACCTTGTTTTTTCTGGCGTACAGCCGACGAGTGGATTGCATCTGGGGAATTATATTGGGGCGCTCAAACAGTGGGCTACCATTCAACATAGCCATCACAGTCTTTTTTGCATCGTGGATTTACACGCCATCACCGTGCCACAAGATCCAAAGGCTTTGCGCCAGAGCATTCTCGAAACGGCGGCCGCGTATTTGGCGAGCGGGGTTGATCCCAAGCGTTCGCACATCTACGTGCAGAGCGAAGTGCCGGAACACGCAGAGCTCGCGTGGATTCTTTCGACCATCGCCAAGCTCGGCGAGCTCGAGCGCATGACGCAGTTCAAAGAGAAGTCTGCTAAAGCAGGCGAGCGCGTGGGGCTCGGATTATTCGGCTATCCCGTGCTCATGGCCGCGGACATTCTTTTGTACGATACGACTTCGGTGCCCGTGGGCGAGGATCAGATGCAGCATCTGGAGCTCACACGCGTGTTAGCCAAACGCTTCAACGATCGTTTTGGTCCCACCTTTACCGTGCCGCAGGGATTGATCCAAAAATTCGGCGCGCGCATCATGAGTTTGCAGGATCCGAGCAAAAAAATGGCTAAGAGCGATCCGTCGGGCTTGAGTAAAATTCTGTTGAGCGACGATGCGGATACGATTCGCAAAAAGATTACGCGCGCAGTTACGGATTCGCATGCGGATATCGTCTATGATGTGGAAGAGCGGCCGGCACTTGCCAATCTGCTCACGATTTTCCATCACATGACCGGGCGAACCATCAAAGAGATTGAGCAAGAGTTTGTCGGCAAAGGATACGGCGATTTCAAGAAAGCCTTGGCCGAAGCCGTGATCGCGCATCTCACGCCGATTACGAAGAAGCTGCGGATGTACTTGGACGATCCTTCTACGCTCACCCGTCTTTTGAACGAAGGTCGCAATGAGGCGCACACGCGCGCTAGCGAAAAAATGAAGCTCGTTCGTGATCGCGTGGGGTTAGGACGGCAATGAGCTATGACCGAGTTTCCAAAAGATTTATCCCCGCTCATTCCTACCGATGCGCAAAAGCCTCCCCACAGGCCGGGAAAAGAGGTGCCCTGGACAGAACTTATAACGGAATTAGATGGTGAAGAAGCTGCAGCTCAATTTTTGATAAATCAAAAAACAGAAGAGGAGATAAATAATGATAGGGAAAGCATAGACGAATTAAAGGCACGCATAGGAGGATTAAAGGAAACAAGGGGGGCACTAAAACGGGGAATGGATACAATTAAAAGGAAACAAGCGTTGGGTAGATTCAAGAAATTTAAAGAGCCGGAGTATCAGTACTTCGTAGCCAGAATACGGCATATAAATTCTGAGGTGCGTGATCTCGAACGAGCATGGGAAGAGGAGGAAAAAGTTCATCTTAAAAAATTTAGTAAACAGATAAAAGTGGATCCGCAGGATCTCTTTCATCATCGAATGTTTGGAGGTCACGATTTATTGATGGAACGTCCAGACATTATCCATGGAATAGAAGAAGTTCTTGCCATTTCAGAAGTACCAGAGGTAAAAGAAAAAACTTATACCGGTTATCTGGGTGATTCCTTAGAACATGAAGTCTTGCCTAATTTGGTCTATAATCATCATTATTCACATGCCATTGATCTGTGGGATTTAAGTGTGCGTCAAGGTGTTCATAAGGACGATAGGTTGGCTTACTATCATAAGCCAGGCTTCTTTTTTGAGACGATCAAGAATGCATTGGCGCAGGAGGTTGGAATAGTTTCATGGAAAGAGTTATCAGATCCAGTCAAGCGATCTCGTCTTGCGAAGCATATTGAATTTCAATTTGCAGAAACCAACCCAATGTTTTTTGTTGCCTGCGTTATACGGATGCATGATGTTTTTCCACGTTTTGTTGTAAACGTGAATGGAAAAGTAAACAAGCTCTCCTCAGAATATGAGGAAATTTTCAAAATGTTGCTTCTCAAAAATGAGAAAATTGCGGTCAGAAAAATTTTAGATTCAATAATCACAATCCCGAGTCATGTCAGTACATATGGACTCCGTGAAGTTCTGGACAGCCTGGATCCAGTTTTGCGAAAGCAGCTTTTTCGAGTATGTCTAGATCAAGATGGAATTCTATTATTAATCAATGGGGGAATTTTTAAAACTGAGGAGGATTCAATGGATGAGGAAGAGCGGTCGATCGGCTTCTCTTTAATTAAAAAGCAATTAAATAAGGTAGGAATTGGCCGCGAGTTTTTTAGTTTTGTTGAAAAATTACACTTGACCACCGATCAAAAAAACGAGCTAGAGGATGTCATAATAAATCATAGGCGTGGAGAAGAGTTTATAGAAGCGGTAAGTTTTTTTTCTAAAAGAGCACAGATCAGGATTGTGGAAAAATGCGATCGAACGATGTTGGGAATTCTATCGGAACATCTTAGGTTTCAAAGAAACTTACCGAGAGTGATTGCTGAACGCCTCATAGAAAACGGTTTTAGAAAGAGTGTTGCCGATCACCCCCATGTCTTTGACGATCTCAGTCCTGCAATTGTTGGGCGTTTAGCAATCTATCGTGAAATAAGTAAAAAAATTGAAGAAAGTCCTTCCCGTACCGTACGGCGCATGAAAGAAGCACTCATTGAAGAACTTTTCATATCCCCTGATCCAAAAGAGGCATATGATCGCGTTGAAGGAATCTTCATGCGCAACCATATTCCTTTGGCTGGGAAAATTTTTTTGATATTTGAAACTATCTACGGAGATAGCCACATACAAAGAGCATTCAGTCCTACATTGAAAGATTCGAGTCCCCGCCAAGCAGGTATGCTTATCTATAAAGATCTGTTTAATATTCACCTCGATACAGGTAATCCCTCGTTACGTGAATACTTAGTAGATCTCCAAGACATGCTTCCTTTGTTGGAACGGGTTCGTCGGGATGAACTGGCTGGGTTATCCGAAGAACAACAAAAAAAGATTGAGGATTTTTTTCGGAGAGTGTTCATATTGAACGAAGTTTCGACGTATCATAAACAATACACACCGACCCCGACTGAGGTTGGAGATATTCGAGTTCAGCTTAAGCAATGGGAAGCATCCCTCGGTGTGCATGACGGACAATCCCTTCATGCACGTTTAGAAGAGATGTTTTTGAAACCCGCTCATATAACTTCTATCGAAGAAGCTTTGACGCGGATGGATTCATCCAAGAAGCGGGCAGACAAGATGAATCGTGAAGTGGTCGCAAGTAATGGTGACATACTTGCTCTACGAGAAGGAGACTTATTGAAAGGCGTCGAATCTTCGTTTTTTCTTTCGTATCTCCAAAATGGAAATGTTGCCAAAGAATTTTTGGGCTACGCAGCAGCCAGCGACGGTACCGTCCTTGATACAGATGTGAGCCGTGTATTAGCTGCAGATATGGAGGAGGGAAATAAATCCGCGTTGGAAAAATCTCTTGCGCATCAGTACGGGGATATTATTTTAGTCATTCGTCCAACACCGGATCGTTTTCTGCAAACGTCAAATAAAGGGATTATCAGTGTTCATGATCAGATCCATGGGAAGACCGCCCCGTATGAATTATTTCAAGCACCCGTCGCTGATGAAGAACGCCACTATGCAATACGTACCGGTGTACCATTTACGGAGGTCCGTTGGATTATCATGAAGGCACCAAGACGTCGTGAATTACTTGATCTCAAGATGGATATTGTGGCGAATGGATATTACGTCGCAATTGCCGACCTCGAAGGAAAGATTTTATTTCCACCCGAAGAATTTAACCGTTTGAAAAATCTTTATGCGGGTTCAAGCGTCATGCCGGACGAACGGTTGATTGTCGACACAGTGGCTCAGAATACGTTACAAGAACGGATACTATCCGACTTACAACGGGAAATAGGTGATGAGCGTCCAGTGCTCGAAAAAATAAAAATTGAAATAGAGGGGCGGGTGAAGGAAGCCCTTATTCAGGCAGGCGTTCCATCACGCATCAGCCGAGAATTTTCGATTGGAGCAGAAGTGATGAATACGGGATCAACTTCTCGGTTTACGAGTGTTCCAGGAGAAGTAGTAGATTTTGATATTATTATTCGTTTGGATGAGAATGACCTCATGAGGCAAGGAATCATTCAACAGAAATTGGATGCTATTTTGCCTGGCAAGCTGGAAAGTGGGGCAGTAGCTCAGTGGCGGCGTTCGGAAGTTGTCATTTATGGTAAAAGCGTTGATGTCGACATTACATTTTTGTCAAAACCAGAGGTGGAAGGAGTCTTTTCGCACACCATGGCCGAAGAACGTCTTCGTTCTATAGAATATCGAGATAAAGATGCCGCGGATCGAGTTCGAGCAAATATCGTATTAGCGAAACAAGTTCTCAGAAGGGCAGGGGTCTATAAAAAATTGGACGGCGGAATAGGCGGCTTAGGAGTAGAAAATTGGATTCTGCAAAGTGGAGGAAGTTTCGAGCGTGCGCGAACAGAGTTCTTGGCATCCGCTCTGGATAAGAAGGGCGGCATAGTGCCGTTTGAAGAATTTGCACAGCGATACGCAATTCCGGATCCCGGTATCAATATGGTTGGAAGTTTAGATGTAGAAACAGATTCAGAAAAGAAATACCATCGTCATGATAATTTTGTGTACTTTCTACAGAGACAAGGAATGAATGGATATGAGAGAATGGTAGAAGCTTTGCGATATTAATGTGGGACAACGGGACCAGACCGGTTTTGTACATGACAGCCAGTCGCTTCCAGTCGTTGAATTGTTCCATGCGTATAGGTGGGATGTTTCCACCCTCTTTTGAGATACTTTTTCAGTCTAGCCTAGACTGCCACTTGCTGAACAGCCAGGCTACATCCTGGCTGAACGACGACATCGAAGGAAGGATTGACTTTCCTCTAAAATTCCACTATTCTTTTCTTCTCGGGCGAGGTGGATGACCGCCCTGCAATTTTGCGGGGAGGAAAGTCCGAGCACCCCATTCGTCGCAAGGCGGATCGGTCGTGAGAGCAGCTAACGGCTGCCGGGATATAGCAGAGCGAGGAAAGGTCACGTGCCCAACCTCCTGTGTAAACCCAGGGAAAGTGTCACAGAGACAATACTAACCGTGTCATCGAAAGATGGCGCGGCCAAAGGTGAAAAGTATGGAGAGGTGCTTCGTCGCAAGATGACGTGCCACTTCATTCCTCCGTTGGTAACAGCGGAGCGTGGTAAACCCTCTCTGGTGCAAGAGCAAACCTCTCGGGGCGCAAGCTTCGAGGGGAAGGTCGCTCGCTGGAGCCTCGCAGCGATGCGGGGCCAAGAGAGATGGTCATCCATCCCGGCGTAGCCGGGGGGACAAAACTCGGCTTATAGCCTCGCCCGAGATATCAAAAACGCTCCGAAGTATTGCGGAGCGTTTTTGTTTTGTTCGAGATTACACTTCAATAATCAACGGAATAATCATCGGACGTTGCTCGGTTTTGAGAAACAGGAATTCGCCGAGTTCGTCGCGCAGCTTATCTTTGAGATACGCGCTGTCCGCTGCTGCCATTTTTGGATCAAGCTCTTTGAGAATAGCCGAGGCTTTTTGGCGCGTTTGCGTGATCAGCTCCTGTTGCTCCTTCATGTACACAAATCCTCGCGAAATAATGTCGGGCAAGGCTTGAAGCTGGCCCGTGTGCGCGTCTATGACCGCGAGAGCAATAACCACGCCGTCTTCGGAGAGATGCTGGCGATCGCGCAACACGATCTGATTGGTGTTGCCCACGCCCAATCCATCCACGAACACATAATCGGTCGGAACTTTTTTGTTGGTCAGCATGCCGTTGCCGTGCTTATCGAACTCCATGATCTGGCCGTTGTCGGCAATAAAGATATTTTTGGAGTCAAAGCCCGTCGAGACCGCTGATTTGGCGTGATCACACAAGAACGAATAGTGTCCCTCGATTGGAATGAGGTATTTGGGTTTGATCATCTCGCGCATCTCCTGAAGATCTTCCTGTTTGGCATGGCCTCCGGCGTGCACGTCCATCATTTTGTAATGGATCACCTCGGCGCCTTCGCGGTACAGCGTGTCTTTGACGCGTTGCACCGAGCGTTCATTGCCCGGAATCACGGACGAAGAGAACACGATCGTGTCGCCGGGTTCGATCGAGATGATGGGATGCTCGCGATTGGCGATGCGCATGAGCGCCGCGCGTTCCTCGCCTTGTGCGCCCGTACAAATGACCGCGGTTTTTTCGCGCGGATATTTGTGGATGTCCTTGGTGTCGATGAGCGTGCCTTTTTGGATCTGCATGTATCCAAGCTGCTGCGCGATCATGATATTAGAGCGCATGGAAAATCCCTCGATCGCGACTTTGCGGCCTTGGCGTTCGCACGCCAGCACGATCTGCTGCACGCGCGCGATCATGGACGCGAAGGTGCCGATGATGATGCGTCCTTTTGCCGCTTGGATAATCTCATCGATGTTGTGTTGAATGTCGATTTCCGCGAGTTGTTTCCCCGGAGCCGACGCATTCGTCGAATCGATCATGAGCGCGAGCACGTTGCGTTCGCCCAAGGCCTTGAGTTTTTCCGTTTCTTGAATGGATTGTGAGCCCGGACCCGGATCGATTTTGAAATCCCCGGTGTGCACGATGATTCCGCACGGCGTATTGACGATCACGCCCAAGGAAGACGGCACCGAATGGGCCACACCGACAAACTCGAGTTTGAACGCGCCGAGTTGCAGCACGTCCGTGGACGTCACGGAATACAGATTGAGCGGCGGCGCATCGCGATGATCTTCCTGGCGTTTTTGAATGATGCCGCAGGTGAGATCTGACGCGAAGATGGGCGGATTGCCCAATCGCGGCATGAGATGCGGAATCGCGCCGATATGATCGTAATGCGCATGCGTGATCACAACGCCGCGGATATTTTTTTCTTTGCCTTTCAGGCAAGAGATATTCGGTACGATGTAGTCCACGCCCGGCATGTCTTCATCCGGAAATTGCAGACCCATGTCAATGAGAATGATGTCATTCCCATACTCGATCATGGTCATGTTGCGGCCGACTTCTTCGTTGCCACCGAGCACGGCCACGCGCACGCGATCGCCTTCGGCATGGAGCGTGTCTTCGTCCGTGCCAGTTTTGAGAAACGGCTTGTGTTTGAATGCGCTCATGCGCGGAACCGCGGTGAATGCGCCGCCCATGGGCCCACGTTTGCGACGTCCGACCTCGCGTTTGTCGCTAGGACCGCGGCGCTCTTCTTTGGCAAATCCCTGTTTGAGAGATCCGCGCGTCTCAAAAGAGGCGCCTTTGTGAGGAGAAGAGGGGTTTGTCACGCCCCCGGAGACCGGAGGACGTTGGACAAAAGGAGGACGATTGCCTGGGCGGCGACGTCCTCGATGAGGAAAAGAGCCTCGACCAAGAGGCGATCGAGAAGGGGGACGCCCGCCTCGATGATGCCCGCCGGAACCAAAAGAGGAACCCGCGAGCGGTGGTTTTGGAGTTGCTTCCATACCAAGAATGTCTGAATAAGTGAAAAATAAATAAATTTTGGGAAATCCCAAGGCGTTCAGATTCGCCTACCCGTGACGGTCAAAACTGTCACGACTTTCGTTTGGGTTGGGATTTTTGATCCCACATCAAGCGAAAGGAGTTCAGTTCAATAAAGATAGACTACAGGGATTAGGGGAGACTGTCAAGGGGAGAATGGGGAAAAGGGGCTAAGGATGGCTCATTTAATGGTTGAATTTGAGAAGATGCTTTGGAGGAAAAAACACGAAGACGATGAACCACGATTCCTGGGGATAGAACGTCTCATCCTCGAGCTGCGGCGGTCGCACGAACCGACCGATCAGCGGGATCTTGCGCCTTGAGATGTACACGCGCTGGCGCGCAGCATTCCGTGCCCGGATCGGACGCAGGATCTCCTCCATGCGTCGATCTTTCTGCACGCAGATGTCCAGGCCTTCCTCGCCGACCTGCAGGATCTGCTGGCAGATCGGACAGTCCAGGCGTGCCAGGATCTCCTCGGTGTCTGGCGGCGGGAAGCCGCACAGGCATTCCGGGAAGAGGCTGAGAAACCTCTGGCTTCGATCCGGCAGACCTGTCTCCTTCAAGGCCGTTGTCAATTTCCGCAAGATGTCCTCCTTGGTGCGGATGGCGAGCGGAGAGCGTAGCGATGGGCTTTTGGGATGTCAATCTCAACTTATTATGCTATATTCATACTGTTCTCTATTAGTTAGCAAAAATGCTAATTTTATGAAACAAACTAGTTTAAGAGCTAACTTGAGATATTTTGAGGAAACGCTCAAAAAGAGACGGTTATTTGTGTTTGAACCAAAAGATGTTGTCCGACTCTTCGGATGGTCTGCTACGGGCGTAAAATTCTTGCTTCATCGCTACACTAAACGCGGAATCACCGTGAAATTGAAAAACGGCCTGTATGCCCTTAGCGGCGTCACCATTCCTGAATTCTCTATCGCGAACCGGTTGCAGGAGCCTTCCTATGTATCCCTTGAAGCGGCACTGTCATTTCACCGATTGATCCCCGAAACGGTGTATACCATCACATCTATGACAACCCGGACGCCACGCGAGCGATCGGTTTTGGGAAAAGAATACCATTATTATCGCATACGACCCTCTGCATTTACAGGCTACAAACCCATCACGCAGGGCGACGGCACCGTGCTCGTGGCTGATCCCGAAAAAGCCCTCGTGGATTATTACGATTTGGTTGCTCGTGGATTACGGAAGCCTCTTGATACAGAACGCTTACGGATCAATGATCTGAAAAAACAAAAAGTGGATGCTTATGCTCGTCTATTCAAAAATAGAAAACTGCCATCCCTCTTAGCAACGCTCTTCCCTTCCGAACTATGATCTCACGCGAAACCATCACGGAAGCAGCGACGCGGTACCATACGCGCGATGTTAATATCGCTCGCGAGTATGTTCAACATGTGTTTTTGAACTATCTATACAAGAAAGCAGACGCAGAACGATTGTTATTCAAAGGCGGCACGGCTCTACGTATCGTCTACAAGAGCCCCCGCTTCTCAGAGGATTTAGATTACTCTTGCTACGGCCTCGCTGCCGGACAAATAGAAAATCTTTTTTTAAGCACACTTGCCGATCTGGAACGCTCAGGCCTGACCATCGCTGTCCATGAAAAATCTCATGAAACATCCGGCGGTTACTACGGCGAGGCAACATTTCATATTTACGAACATGCGGTCGCATTAGAAATCAACGTAAACATCAAGGCCGGAGAAACGGTTGCGGGTGAATACAAGCTTATTCATGGGGACTTTGCGCCGAATTATGGGTTACAGATGTTGCCGGAAGCGATGCTCGTGCAGGAAAAAATTCAAGCGCTGATGACGCGGAAGAAGCCACGAGACTTTTATGATTTGTACTTCATGCTTCGCGCTGGGTTGATCTCTCCTGAGCGTCGAGATGTCCTGCGGCAAGCCCTTCCCATTATTGAAGCAACCGATATTGATTTTCGTCAGGAGCTGGAAGTTTTTCTTCCTCAAGATCATCAAGCCGTCATTCGAGATTTTAAGAAAAATCTCTTGTCAGAGATCAGACGGAATCTCGGCGTTTAAGTTTGATAGTTTTCTCGGATCGCTCGTACAAGATCATCGCCAGAGAGATGGACGAGTTCGGCGAGACGTAGCGTGTTGATGAGGGCTTTGGGAACGTGGCGCCGCAATTCTTCAAGATCAAGCTCTTCACCATGGTCGCTATCCTCACTAACCGCCGCGATTTTGCCAGCGGTTTTGGCAAAGTGGAGCGCGCTATGACGCACCGCGAATCGCAACCGTTGCTCAGCGTTTTGGCCGGCTAGCTCAGGATAGGTATCGGCGTCGAATCGGAAATGTTCAGCAATGAAAGCGATGAGGGTGTCGAGATCCTGCATAGAAAAACATCTTAGCACGATTTGACCCTCATTCGTTTCTAACGCTAGGATGTTGAGGCTTTGTTTGGAGAGGTGGCAGAGTGGTCGAATGCGCCGGACTCGAAATCCGGTATACCCCACAAGGGTATCGAGGGTTCAAATCCCTCCCTCTCCGCCACAAAAAATACTTCGCTTTTGGGCGAGGTATTTTTTGTGGCGGAGTTTGTTGGACAAAGTTCGAAACTATTTCGAGCAAAATCCAAATGATTAAAACTACTAAAAAGGACTCGGCAGGG
>OBEQ011566725.1_pt1 | contig 35009 bp, 42 predicted proteins | sample 1670901 | NCBI WGS metagenome assembly OBEQ01 (sample SAMEA104232315, study PRJEB22302) | groundwater metagenome | biome: forest; feature: aquifer; material: groundwater | place: USA | collected 2011-08-07 | depth 5.4 m | reverse complement strand
TTCCGGCTCCGCTGGCCCGTTTTTTTGCGCCCTATTTGAATGTCAAAGTTTTTTCTCCTCCCATTCCCTTGCCAGAACATGATATGACCCAATATTGGGGAAAGGAAAGTCACACCGATCCCGCTCATCGTTGGTTTCGCGGGGTGTTGATGGATATTTGTCGGGAGTTTCAAAAATGAAAAATTCACAAAAAATTATTTTTTATTTCGATTTCATCAGCCCTTATGTTTACATGGCCTGGAAACCCTTTGTGGCTCTGGCTGAAAGAAATAAGGTTGATATCGAATGTGTTCCCGTTTTATTCGCCGGACTTTTAAATGCCAGCGGACAAAAAGGGCCAGCGGAAATTCCGGCCAAGAGAGAATATGTTTGGACAGAAATGTTTCGTTGGGGAATTCTCCATGACACAACCGTGAAAGGGCCGCCGACTCATCCGTTTAATCCTCTTCCTTCATTGAGAATCTGCGAGGCGGTTGAAGATCCCGCGTTGAAATTAAAATTGGGAACAGCTTTGACAAAAGCGTGTTGGGAAGAGGGAAAAGATATTTCCGATTTGAATGTGTTAAAGGAATTGGCCGATCGAAGTGGGTTGGATGGTGCTAAACTTCTTGCTAAGATTCAAGATCCTGCTATCAAGCAACGCATTAAACAAAATACCGATGATGCTATTGCTAAAGGTGTTTTTGGGGTACCGACCTTTCGGGTGGGTCAGGAAATTTTTTGGGGGCACGACCGGTTGGATCAGCTGGAAAAATATTTGCGGGGGGAACTGAACATCGACGAGAAATTATTCCACGAAATGCTGGGCCGCCCCCGGGCGGTGGATCGCAAGCAGATCGGTTAGCATCCCAGATATCGTGAAATGACTGTCCGTTGAATTTCAGAAGTTCCTTCTCCAATCTCCAACAATTTTTGATCGCGGTAAAATTTCGCGGCGGGATATTCTTCCATCAAACCGTATCCGCCGTGGAGTTGGACGCAGTGGTTGGCGACGCGGTGAAAAACTTCGGAGGTGTAGAGTTTGGCCATGGCCGCTTCTTTTCCGAACGGGCGTCCCTGATCTTTTAGCCAGCAGGCTTTGTACAAAAGATTGCGGGCCGCTTCGATTTCCATCGCGCAGTCAGCCAGTTTGAACGCGTTGACTTGGAATTTGCTAATCGCTTGTCCAAACGCTTTTCGTTCTTGCGAATAACTCAACGCCGCTTCGAACGCTCCTTGTGCGCCTCCCAAACCCATGGCGGCTATACCTAAGCGGCCGCTGTCCAAAGTTTGCATCATTTGTTTAAATCCGGCGCCGCGGCCGCCCAACAAATTTTCTTCAGGTACGGTGACGTTGTCGAAATAAAGTTCGGCGGTGTTGGAAGAACGCCAGGTCATTTTGTTATGCATCTCTTTGGCGGTGAAACCTTTGGTGCCTGCTTCTACAATGATGCAGGAGAGTTCTTTTTTGTTGTCGGACTTGCTGCCAGTGACCAGTTGAACGGTTACGCCAGCCGTGATTTTTGACGCGGCGTTGGTGATGAAAATTTTGGAGCCGTTAATAACCCATTTTCCATTTTTAAGTTCCGCTTTGGTTTTAGAATTTTGGGCGTCGGAGCCTGCGTCCGGTTCGGTCAAACCAAATCCCCACAATTTTTTGCCGGTGCAAAGATCGGGCAAATATTTTCGTTTTTGTTCTTCGTTGCCGAAATTATAAATGGGGCCGATGCCGAGCGAGTTCTCAGCCGCCACTGTCGCGGCTTGGCAGCCATCGACACGAGCTAACTCTTCAACGACGATGCAATACGAGAGAGTTTCCATGCCTTGGCCACCATAATCCTGCGAGATAGTCATTCCAAAAAGCCCCAGCTCTCCCATTTTTTTGACGAGGTCGTAAGAGAACTCTTCTTTCTCATCCAATTTTTGACGAACCGGTTTGATTTCTTTTTCCGCAAAATCGCGAATGGTTTTGCGCAAAAGTGCTTGTTCGTCGGTTAAGTCATAATTGATCATAATGGTTTTCGTTTAACAAAGGAGAGGGAAAGATGCAATAAATTCCTTCCCTTTCATGAACCGGAGCTCTAATATCCCTCCATGGATTTTTTTCAATTTCGTGTTCCAACAAAAATAGTTTTTGGTGTGGGGCTGGCGCGCGATTTTTCGGCGGAGCTCGAGGCGATTCCCGCCACAAAATTTATTATCGTTACCGATAAAGTCTTGACCGATCTCGGGCTCATCCAGCCGATTGTCGATGGCTTGAAAAAAGCGGGGCGCGAGGTGACCGCTATTTTTAATGAAGTTCCGTCCGACTCCGGTGTGCAAGTCATCGAAGCGTGCGCCGAAATGGCCAAGAGCAGTGGGGCCGAGGCGATCATCGCGATCGGCGGTGGAAGCGTGCTTGACACGGCCAAAGGGGCGAACATTTTGTTTAGTCTTGGCGGTGATCTGGTGGCTGACTATTCCGGTGCGCAAACCATTAATGAAGACTTGTGTCCTCTCATCGCTATTCCCACCACGGCGGGGACGGGAAGCGAAGTGACCGAAGCCATCGTGATCAAGGACGAAAATTCCAGCAATAAGATGTCGTTTGTCGATGTGCATCTTCTGCCGACTTTATCTGTTCTTGATCCCGAGTTGACAATTGGTCTTCCTCCCAAAATTACGGCGGCCACGGCACTGGATGCGTTAACCCACGCGATTGAATCGGTGATGAGTGTCCAGCGCGCTCCCGTTTCGGATGCGTTGGCTTTTCAGGCGGTTCGTCTTATTTTCGAAAATGCGGAAGCGGCCGTGAAGAATGGAAAAGACATCAATGCCCGCTCGCAACTGTTGGTGGCGTCAACACTGGCGGGTATTGCCTTCAATCACTCAATGGTGGGAGTTGTGCATGCGGTGGCGCACACGGTCGGAGCGATGTTTCATGTTCATCACGGAACGGCCAACGGAATTTTTCTCCCGCAGGGAATGGAATACAACCTCGACGTACGCACCAAAGAAATTGCCGCGCTGGCTCCCTCAATGGGAATAAGCCGATCCGCCGATGCGCACGAGACGGCGCTTAGTTGCATCGAAGCGGTCAAAAAATTTCGTGGTCGTTTGAGTCAGTTGTGCGGACTTCCGATTAGTTTGAACGAAGTAGGGGTAAAGAAAGAAGATCTCCAAAAAATCGCCGAAAAATCCCCCGACGACGGAGCCAGCTTCTACAACCCCCGTGAAGTTAACGCCGAGGACCTTTTGCCTTTTCTCGAAAAGGCGTTTTAATTTACCCCACCAAAGTATCTATTTTTTTGATCAGATCAGTCTTGGCAGAAACCCCTACTACTTGATTGGCCACCTGGCCCCCTTTGAAGAAGAGAAGGGTAGGGATGCCGCGGATGCCATATTTGGCGGCGACTTCCGGGTTTTCGTCTACGTTTAATTTGAAGACATTAACCTTTCCTTTGTAGGCATCGGCTAACTCGTCGACAATCGGCGCCAGAGCGCGGCAAGGGCCGCACCAGACCGCCCAAAAATCGACGACGGAAGGAAGGGATGATTTAACAACTTCGGTTTCGAAGTTGTCGTCAGTTGCTATTTTAACATTTGCGCTTGCCATTGTTTTCTCCTTATCTTCTCAACATAATCTTGGCTTCAAAAAAATCAAGTCTCTATTTTAGGGGTTAAGAAAGGAATTTTTCTTTAAGTTCTGGGCTTGGGATCATGCACACTTCTTTTTTCCCAAACCATTGGTAACGATTTTTGACAATCCAATCATAACCTCTATCTCTCAAAAATTTAGGAAGTACGATAAAAATGAAAAGAAGAGGCCAAAATCCATTCAGTCTACGAGCAATTTGCAGTCCGGCAGAGGATTTAGTGTGACAACGTTCTCCCTCCACAAAAACTACGGTGTTGATCTCATCGCGTGAAAGACCAAATTTTTGCAGTAATGTCTGTCCCATTACAGATTGCAGTGTTGCAAAACGGAAGAAATTTTTCGGATCTCTTTTGATGATGAACTGCACACTCCATTCACACAAATTGCAAAGGCCATCGAATAAAACGACGGAATGTTCCATGAGATCTCCTCTATTCCTCATCTGACCTTCCCCATTGACCAGAATTTAACTTACTTTATCCCCTAAGGAAACAGTAATAGGAGACCCAACAGCAACAAATGAGGAATGAGGTTTGGTGAGAAGGTAAGGTTCAAATTTTTTACCATAAACAGGACCAACATTCACATTCATTTCGGTTTCTTCAGTATGATAGACTTCCCAGGGAATGTGTTCCACCTGGTATTCGAGCGTTAAACCATTTTTTTGGTTACAATATCCCCAATAATGTTCGGCAATAAAAGATTCGAAGGAATTTTGATGAGGCACAAATGGTTTTCCTGACAGGATCGCTTTCATCTTATTTAATTTTTTGTTTTCCTTCCAAGAATACGAAACTATTTTTTCTTTACTATTAATTTCAAGTTGATGTGTCATGGGACAGGAAATATAATTTTCGTTGTAAAGAATACGAGCCGTTTTGGCAATAGCCCAGCGTGGGACAATTTCTTTTATAAAGACAACCCCTCTTTTGACTTCATTCCTCTCCACTCTTTTTACATAAAATCTCAAGTTAACTTCCTCGAAAGAAGTATGGAAAGGAATTGATAATCTAAGGACACGAGCCTGAGAAAACCAGAAACCAACTAAACTGGCATAAAATTTCCCGTCAAAACTATCCAGTTCGGTACCTTGGGGGACATAAGGTTGTAAAAGGTCGGGAGGCATCTCGTAATTGACTATTAAAAGCCAATTCCAGGAGGCGCTCAGGAATATTTTTTTCTTGAGATCAGGCATATCAAATTAGTGATAGCACATATTCTCCCATTAAGCACCTTGGGTGAAAATCCCCGGGTGAAAACCCTTGACTTTGCCCCCCCAGATCTTCTAAGGTTGGCCGCCAGTTATGTTTGAGGTCTTAAGCAACAAATTCTCTAATGTTTTTAATAAGTTGCGTGGATATGGGCGCTTAACTGAGAAGAATATTGATGAGGCCATCCGTGAGGTTCGGCTCGCTCTTTTAGAGGCGGACGTTCATGTGGGGGTGGTCAAGACGTTCCTTGAAAAGACCAAAGAGAGAGTGTTGGGGCAAAAAGTGCTCGAAAGTTTGCAGGCCCATGAACAATTTTTAAAAATTGTTCATGAAGAACTGGTGGCGGCGCTGGGTGGGGTTTCAAAAAATTTGGAATTTTTCGGATCTCCTCCTCATGTTTTGTTGATGGTCGGTTTGCAAGGATCCGGGAAGACAACGACGACAGCGAAGTTGGCTCGTTATTTTTCCAAAAAGGGAAGGCGTCCTTTTTTAGTGCCGCTGGATGTGGCCAGACCGGCGGCGATTGAACAACTTAGAGTTTTGGCCGAAAGTTTAAAACTTCCTTGTTACGATACAAAAATCGGGGACAAGCCGGTGGAGATTTTGCCTAAAGCCCTAAAAGAGGCCGCCGATAAATTTTGCGATTTTGTCCTTGTCGATTCGGCTGGCCGGCTTCATGTGGATGAAGCGTTGATGGCCGAGTTGAAAGAAATAAAAAAAGCGATCGGCTCTCCAAAAGTTTTGTTGGTTGTCGATTCAATGGCCGGTCAGCAAGCGGTTTCTGTTGCGCGTAAGTTTAACGATCTTTTAAAAGTAGACGGAGTGATTCTCACCAAGCTCGATGGCGATGCGCGTGGCGGGGCGGCTTTGTCGATTCAGGCTTCTACCGGATGTCCGCTTTATTTTGTGGGGGTCGGCGAAAAAATCGAAGACCTCGAAGTTTTCGAGCCTGACCGGTTGGTATCGCGTTTGTTAGATCGCGGCGATATTCTCTCGTTGGTGGAAAAAGCTCAGGAAGTGTTTGACGAAACCGAAGCGCGCGAGACGAGCGAAAAATTTTTAAAGAATGGTTTGACGCTCGACGAATTTCGAGGCCAACTGCGTCAGATGAAAAAGATGGGGTCGCTGGGAAGTCTGTTGGGATTTTTACCCGGTGGAAAAAAGATGGCCGAGAAGGTGAATCTGGCTCAAGTGGAAGGGGATTTGAAAAAAAAAGAGGCGATCATCGATTCGATGACGGTGAAAGAGAGGCTTCATCCCGAAATTCTCAATGGGAGTCGCCGTCTCCGGATTGCCAAGGGGAGCGGGACAGCCGCCTCGGATGTTAATCGCCTCATTCGCGAATTTAGCGAGATGCGAAAAATGATGAAGAAGTTTAAGGGGACGAAGGGATTAAAAGGAATGATGGGTTTTTCATAAAGGAGAAAATATGGCAGTTGTAATTCGACTTTCAAGACATGGAATGAAAAAGAAACCGATCTATCGCGTTGTCGCGGCTGATAAAGAGCGTCCTCGTGATGGAAAATATCTCGAGGTGTTGGGGATTTTTAATCCCAAGGACACCAAAAATATTGCGAAACTAGATATGGAACGACTCCAATATTGGGTTTCTAAAGGAGCGATTCCTTCGCACACTGTTTTGCAAATTCTCAAAAGAACAGAAAAAGAAACCAAGAGTAGCTCGGCCGCTTGAGGTGTGTGGTGTTGGGTAACCTGTTAACGGGAGATGATTATGAAAGCGCTTGTTGAAATGATGGCGAAAGCTTTGGTGGATAAGCCGGAAGAAGTTGAAGTAACCGAGATCGAGGGAGAGCAGACAACGGTCATCGAACTGAAAGTCGCCAAGGAAGATCTTGGAAAAATTATTGGCAAACAGGGACGGATGGCTCGGGCCATACGGACCATTGTTGGGGCCGCAAGCACCAAAATCCGTAAACGATCGGTCGTTGAGATCATCGAGTAAGTTGGATGCTGAATGAATTTTCACATCCTCACATTATTTCCCGAAATTTTTTCCACTTACTTCAACGAAGGGGTTTTGGGAAAAGCTCAGGAAAAGGGATTGATCCAAATTTTTTGCCACAACCTTCGCGATTATACTAAAGGCAAATATCGAAGTGTTGATGACCGCCCCTATGGTGGCGGAAGTGGAATGGTGATGATGCCCGAAGTTGTTGTCCCTGCCGTCCGTGATTTACGCACTAAACACAAAATCGAAAAAGTAATTCTGTTATCTCCGCGCGGCATTCCTTTTGTACAAAGCTTGGCAAGAAGGTTCTCGACTTTGCACTCGATCCTTTTTATTTGCGGACGCTACGAAGGGGTGGACCAACGTATTATCGATCTGGTGGTGGACGAAGAAATTTCGTTGGGTGATTTTGTTTTGACCGGCGGCGAATTAGCAGCGGCCGCTGTTGTCGATGCGGTTTCTCGCCTCATCCCGGGTGTCTTGGGAAACGAAGACGCCGTCACCGAAGAAAGTTTTTCCGAAGAACTTTTGGAATATCCTCACTACACTCGGCCTGTTATTTTTGAAGGACTCGAAGTTCCCAAAATTCTTTTGTCGGGCAATCATCAAGAAATTGCAAAGTGGCGTAGTGAAGAAGCTCTTCGTGTGACTAAAAAAAGAAGACCTGATTTATTGAAAAAGTAATTACAACTTATGTCCTCTCCTGTCTCCATTGCCTTAGTCCATCATCCCGTCGTGAATAAAGAAGGGAGAGTTGTCACCACATCGCTCACTAATTTTGATCTTCACGATTTAGGGCGAGTCACTCGTACGTTTGGGGTGGATCGTTTTTTTATTGTGACGCCGGTTGAGGTACAAAAAAAAATGGCCAACTATGTTAAAAGTTATTGGCGGGAAGGTTTGGGGGTTCAATATAATCCCGACCGGCACGAAGCTTTCGAAGGGCTGGAAGTAGCTTCCACCATCGAGGAAAGCTGTTTGACATTGAAAAAAATCCATGGTAATTCTCCCACCCTTATTGCGACATCGGCCCGATCAGCAAAAAAGACAATATCTTTCAAAGAGTTAAGGGGTCAGATTCGTGATGAGGAAACACCACTCCTGCTTCTTTTTGGAACCGGTTGGGGATTAGCGCCGATTGTACTTGAACAAGTGAGTCGAGTATTAGAACCAGTGCAAGGGATGTCGGGCTATAACCATTTACCAGTTCGTTCGGCCGTGGCCATTATTCTGGATCGTCTTTTTTCGACGTGGTGAGATCATTAATACAAAAGAGAGGTTTTTATGAACTTAGTTGATTGGGTCGGACAAAAATATAAAGACAGCGCCATCGCCAAAAAAGTTAATCCTTTTTTCAAGGCTGGCGATCATGTTAAGGTGCATGTACGAATTCAAGAAGGGGAAAAAGAACGGATTCAGATTTTTGAAGGAACCGTGATCAAAATGCATCGCGCCGGAATTAGTTCCACATTCACTGTCCGGAAAGTTTCTTACGGTGTTGGGGTCGAGCGGGTTTTCCCTCTTTTTGCTCCGATCATCGATAAGATCGAATTGGTCAATAGCGGCCAGGTTCGTCGTGCGAAATTATATTATCTCCGTGAGTTGTCTGGCAAAAAAGCTCGTATCACTTCGATTGAAGGGGAACGCTCCGATGAAGGAACCACCGAAATCAGTCAAGTTGGCAAAGTCGACAAAGTCGACAAAAAAGCTTCTGCCGAATCTGGAGTTACCGTTTCGGGAACTTGAGTTCCTCGACAAAACCTACTGGGAAAAAATTTTCTGGAACAAGAGGCAAACTTTGGTGGCGGGGCTCGACGAAGCGGGGCGGGGGGCTTGGGCTGGACCGGTTGTAGCCGCTGCTGTCATTTTTAAACCCTTCACACATCTTCCCGACATTGACGATTCTAAAAAACTGGATCCCGAAAAAAGGGATTTTCTCTTTGACGTTATTCTCCATGAAGCGGTAACCTATGGCGTTGGAATTGTATCGTCATCGGTGATCGACCAAATTAATATTCTCGAAGCCTCACTGCTGGCGATGAGAGAGGCGGTTGGAAAATTGTCGAGGATTCCGGAATGTCTTTTGGTGGATGGCAATCGGGGGATTGGACTTTCGATTCCGCAAAAAACGTTGATAGGGGGGGATGGAATTTGCTTAAGTATCGGAGCCGCCTCTATTGTGGCAAAGGTCACTCGTGATCGCTTGATGGTTCAAATGGAAAATAAATATCCGCAGTTTGGTTTTTCGAAACACAAAGGGTATGGAACAAAAGCACACCAAAAAGAATTGGAGAAGTTTGGGCCGCTTTCCGAACATCGTCAGTCGTTTGGACCAATTAGAAGTTTGTTAAGTGACTAAGGATACTGAATGCTCGCACTGGCTAATATTTTGTTTGTTCTTTCTCTGCTCGGGGGGCTGATCATTGTCCCTCTTGGTTTTCCAGGGACATGGTTGATGGTGATCGCCACTTTTCTCTATAGCCTGGTGGCCAATTTTCAAACGGGGAAAAGTGATCTCTGGGTTTTGGGGATAGCTACACTTCTCGCTCTTCTCGCAGAAGGGGTGGAATACGGTATCGGTATCATGGTCGGCCGTAAATTTAAGGTCGCAGATGGAACCGTTGTGGCGTCCTTAGTCGGAGGCATTTTGGGAGCGATCATTGGCGTTCCGATGGCTCTCATTGGTTCTTTGCTTGGTTTATTTTTAGGGGTTTTCGCGGGCGCTTTTGCTTATGAAATGTATAAACACCGAGACTGGAAAAAATCCCTCAACGCTTCTTTTGGCGCTTTCTTTTCAAAAGTGATCGCCCTTTTTATCAAGACAATGGTGGCTTTTACGATGGTGATTTATCTGTTGGTGAAAACGTTTTAAGTTTTTTTTAAGTCCATTGACATGTACTACTAATTATGATAGTGTAGTACATCATCTATGAGCGTACTCAGTATCCGCAATTTGCCCAAGGAAGTCGAAAAGGCCCTGATCCGCGAGTCCAAAAGCCGCGGTCGAACCAAGACCGATATTGTCATTGAAGCCCTCAGAAAAAAATTTCATCTCGAACCTCTTTTGGCCAAGCGCAAAACACTCCGTTCTTTTTTTGGCAAGATGAGTTCTGGCGAATGGGAGCAATTTCAGAAAAATACCGCCGGATTTTCCGAAGTGGACGAGGAACTCTGGAAATGAAACTGGTTTTGGACACCAATGCCTACTGTCTTTGCGATACCGGCTTTGACAGCGCCCTGTCGGTATTGGAAGAGGCCACCTTTTTTTTTATTCCCGCCATCGTTTATGGGGAGCTTTATTACGGTTTCAAACATGGAAACCGATTTGAGGAGAACTTAAAACATCTCGAAAAATTTATTTCGGAATTTAATGTAGAAATCATTAACGTCACTACCGCTGTGGCCAAACAATTTGGCGACATTTATGCAGGTCTTCGAAAAAAAGGAAAACCCATTCCCACCAACGATATCTGGATAGCCGCCTGTTCTTTGGAAGTAGGGGGAACCCTACTGACGGCCGATGGTCATTTCAAGTCTATCGATGGGCTTCAAACCCGGTTTCTTTCTGCGTGAAAAAATACTGGCCCTCTACGCTATTGACAAATGTCTTAAAGTAAGCCATAATGTTAGCTACTATGATAGCTAACATTAATGAAATCAAAAACAACCTCAGTCGATACGTGGACAAGGCGCTTAAAGGGGAAGAAGTGATCTTGTCTCGTTACAACAAGCCGATAGCCAAAATTGTGGCTCTTTCGCAACCTGTTCGGAAAAACAAAACAGTGTTGGGGCGCTCGGCCCATGAAGGAAAAATCATCGGTGATCTCCAGGGGCCTGCTATTCCCGAGTCAGACTGGAATATGCTTCGGGATGACTTCGAAGGGTGATGCACCCCAACCATGAAACTTCTTTTGGACACATGTGCTGTTTTGTTTTCGGAACTCGAGCCTGAAAAACTGGGGTCAAAGACGAAAGCCGCTCTTGTTGAACCTGGAAATGAAATTTTCATTTCGGCGGTGACAGTAGGCGAAATCGCCTGCCTTTATGGCAAAAAGATTAAACTTTCAAAACATTGGAGAACTTGGATTCGGGAAGCACTCACAGAGAATAAATGGTCTCTTCTAACTATTGATGGGGATATCATGGAAGAAGCTTATTCTCTTCCCGAACCTTTCCACAAAGATCCAGCCGACCGTATATTGGTTGCTACCAGCCGGTTGAAAAATATTTCGCTTGTTACCAACGACAGATTAATTACGGCTTATCCTTTTGTGAATGTTTATTGGTAGGGTGATTCACCCTAGGGTCATTGACCCTAGGAATTTTTAAGCAATTCTTCTCTCTAACTTCATCGCCCATTTTTTTTCTTTTTTCACATCTTCCCAAATCAGGTCGGTGACTTTGAGCCCTAGCATGAATTTTCCCTCGTAACCCATGCTTCCCAAAATTTCTGGCGAAGTTAAAAAGAGATTGGGGGCAGCCGTCTTAAAGCCGATGGGAAAAAGATCGGCAAACGAGCGGGCCTTGATGGTGTCGATGGCGTGTAGTCTGGCCGATTGCTTGAAAATTTCGAAATCGTTTTCGTTGAGGGGAAAAAGTGTTTCCGCTTGTTCATGTCGTGTTTCGGGAAGTGGAAAAGTATAACGGAGTTGTTCGCCAGCAAAGGGGAGGAGGACCAAAAGTTTTTGCAAAATCTGTTCGTGACAGCTTAAAAAAGTTTCGTTGGCGGCTTCAAGTTTTTCAGGCGCCCACAAATAACTGACCGACAATCGGGTTGTCGTATCATTTTTGGCTTTGCGTTGAACATACAAAAAGTTTTCACCGGTCAACGCCTCTGCCGGATTTGAAATAATGATGAGATTTTCCTTCATCGGAGGAGGAATAAAATTGGTTGGTACCTCAAAATGGGCTGTAAACCAGTGGAGGCTGGGACGACTTTTTTGAATTTGTTTTCTTAATTTTCGGAAACGCCACAATTTTGGAAGATAGTCGACCAGTTTTTTTAAATCGGTATTCCAGATTACATAACGGGCCAAAATATTTCCTTCGAGTCCCGACAACGCGGCTCCTTCAAAAATGCCGTCGCGGAAAAGGAGATGATCGATTTTCGAATCGGGCCGATAAGCCCCTTCGTGATGTTCGATCCGTTCGATAAAAAGTTTTTTGAGATATTGATGTCCCCCTTGAATGGCAAAAATTTCCCCTTCGCTAGGGTTTAAAAGTTCCGCTACTTGAAAAGCAAAAGGGGAGTCGGTTTGGTTGTTGGTAACTAAGTTGAGCTGGGCGGTTAAAAAACTTTTGAGGGTTGGATCGTCGTTGATCGGTAGCCCTAAGTCGGCTAGGCGGTTATCCAAACCGTGGGCTTTGACAAATTTCATCAACTGTCGTCGTTCACGAAAAGAGGTGGGGAGAAGGAGCGAGTAAAGCTGGTTGCCTTCTACCTGATGTTTGATGCGGGCTAGGCTTTCGTAGAATAATCTCAAGTTTTCATGCTGGGTTGGAAACTCTCTTTCAAGTTCTTCATAAAACACAACCGGGTTGGCCGAGATGTCGATTCGTTTTTTGGGAAAGATAATTTGAAGCGGCGATTCACTGCCCGAGAGAGATTGAATATCGGTTTCGGGAATGTTGAGGCGTCCCAAAATTGAGCGAAAAAGTTTGGAGTGAAGATGGGCGACACAAAAAGGGTCGGGATCCTTTTCGTGGCGAGAAAAAGGATCGAGATCCAAAACATGAACCGTCAACCCTCGCCGGGCCAAAAAGGCGCCGGTAATTAATCCCGAAAGGTCGGTTCCAATGATAAGGGCGTCACAATAGCGTTCGAGCATGGAGTCCCTTCACTACCATGACCGAAGGCGGTTCGGCAATATTTATCCACCAAACATCTGTATTGACCCCTACTTTCTAGCATGAAATACATAGTAAACCTATGTTGCGCATGAGATTCCCCATTTTAGTTTTAACCCTGTTAAGCTTAACCTCTTTTCTGCTCCATTGCGGATCGAGCCAAAATCAAACAACCACCGAACAATCCTCTGCTTCCGATTCTAGCAATCAAGATATTTCTTCAACAACTGATGACATCGTCACTAGTGATACCACCACCACGATCGACACATCGTCAGATGCCGGCACCAGCACTGCCGACACCGAGACTGAGAGCACTGACTCGAGTCCTGCCGGAACCGATACTGTAGTTGACGATTCGAGCAGTGCCAGCTCCGATAATACCGGTGTCGATACTGCCGCGTCTGATACTGTTGATTCTGGTAGTACAAGTTCTGACACGCCTCCAACCACTACTCTCTGCGACAACGATTTTAGTTTAGCAACGTCGGGAGTTGATATCACATCAGGGCTCCATGGTCATACGGAGCCAAGCGGAAATCTTTGGCATAGTCAGCGCAACACTCTTTTTGTCGTCGACGATGGAGGATATCTTTTGGAGACAGATGCCGATGGAACCTTCATCAATGAATGGCATACCGGAAACGATTTGGAGGGAATTACCGTAGCCGATCCGACAAGCAATTTTGTTTATCTGGGAGTGGAGCGTCTTTCGAGCAATTCGCATGTAGCGATTATCGAATACAACATCAGTACGGGGAGCGCTACGCGAACTTTTGATCTTTCAACTTGGATGCATCCCACCAATGCTAACAAGGGGTTAGAAGCGCTGACTTTTGTTCCCGATTCCACCAACAGTGAAGGAGGTACTTTTTATGCCGCTCTTCAAGAAACAGGAACAGTTTATGTTTTTCGGCTCCCGATTGTTTCCAGTACTACTTCAACAACGGTGACGAACATCACTTCTTTTACTCCTGTTTCGGGGTGGACCGATTTGTCTGACATGGACTACGATGCGACAGATGGCGTTATTTACGCCATTTATGATGGCCAAAATACCATGATTTCCATGACCCCCAGTGGTACTGTTTTAGACAGTTGGTCATTGCCTTTAGATGGTCAAGAAGGAATAGCCCTCAATCGCAATAGCTGTGAATGGTTTATAGCCGATGATACGACCGGTCATTTATGGCGTTATTAAAGATGAAACCCAACTTTCGCGATCAGGGAATAGGGGATAATGGCATTGGAATGGGAAGCGTTTCCCCCGTTTAAACCGGTAATGATTCCCGCTGAATTGAAAACGCCATCGAGCCCCACCGATAAAATGTCGGTCAGTTTATAGTCGCACCCAAAATCCACTTTGCCTCCCATGCCGACGCCGTTCGTATTATTTTCGAGGCTCCCTTCTGTCATGGCATAAACTCCGATGCCAATTCCCAGGTAGGGATCCCAACGACTGTTTTCGTTGTCGTTGAGGTAGAGTTTGATCGTGGCGGTGGGGATGCCGAGTATTTGAATGCTATTATCTCCTTTTGATCCGCCGGTTCCATCGTGGGTGGTGGCCCAGACATTCACGTCCATCGAGAAACGGTGGTTAAAACGATAATCGAAAAAAACTCCGCCGCCAGGGCCGGGGTCGATGTTGGTTGAAGAATTGACCAACTGAATATTTCCCATTCCCATAAGCCCTAAAGTTATTTTCTTATCACTGTTATCGGCTTGGGCAGGAAAGGAGCATAAAAGTGCGAGACTGACGATAGACAAAAAGTATACAAAAGATTTCATGGTGTGTTCTCCTCGATGGTGATTGTTCTTCCTGAAATTTTTACTTTGTTTTTAGTGATTAGGTCAATGACTTTCGGTAAAAGTTTGTGTTCTTCTTTCAAAATACGAGCTTCGAGGGTTTCGACAGTATCACCTGGTTCGATGGAAACTTGGGTTTGAAGAATAATCGGACCGGTGTCGCACCCTTCATCGACAAAGTGGACCGTGCAACCACTTGTCGTAACGCCAGCCTCCAGCGCCTGTTTTTGGGCATGAAGTCCCGGGAATTTTGGTAAGAGAGAAGGATGAATGTTAATGACTTTGTTTTTGAAAGGGGTCAGAAAAGTGGAGGAAAGAATCCGCATGAATCCAGCCAGGACAACCAGTTCCACGCCATACTTTTTCAAAGTGTCGACTAGCTTTTTGTCGTACGCTTCCCGCTTTTCATTTTTTTGAGAGACTAATATTTCTGTCGGAACAGAAGCTTTGCGGGCTCGGTCCAAGGCGGCGGATTCGGGATTGTTGGAAATGACAACGGCCAGAGTGGCGTTTATTTTTTTTGTGGCAATGGCATCGAGGATTGCTTGCAAATTACTTCCCCGTCCAGAAACGAGGACGCCGATTTTGAGAGGGGACGTGGGCATACTTAAACCAACCGAACCTGTTTTTTGTCCGAACCTGTTTCAACAATTGTGCCGATGTTGGCGGCGGGATATCCCATTTCCTCTAAGGATTGGAGGATTTTGGTTTCATCCGCCGGTTTCACCACCAGCACCAATCCAATTCCCCTATTAAAAACGCGCACCATTTCAGGGTCAGGGACATTTCCTTGTTTTTGAAGGAACGAAAAAATCGGAGGAATTTTGATTTTTTGTTTTTCGAGTTGGGCACAGCAATTGTTTGGAAGAATGCGGGGAATATTTTCCACAAGCCCACCGCCGGTGATGTGAGCAATGCCGCGGATTTCGAACGAGCGGATCAGTTTCAGAACTGGATTCACATAAATTTTTGTGGGGGTCAGAAGCGTTTCCCCCAAAGTTTGTGTGAGTGGAGAATATTTTTTATGAAGATCCAGTTTGCATTCTGAAATAATTTTACGAACTAAAGAAAAACCGTTGCTGTGTACGCCCGAGCTTTCCAATCCGAGTAGGCTATCCCCTTTTTGAATATTGTTTCCGTCGATCACATCCGGTTTATTCACGGCGCCGACGGCAAAGCCAGCCAGATCAAATTCTCCAGAGGAATAAAAACCGGGCATCTCGGCTGTTTCCCCTCCGATGAGTGTGCAGTTGATGGGGGCCAGCGCCTTGGCAATACTACGGATCACTTCTTGGGCGACGGCTCCATCCAGTTTTCCGGTGGCGTAATAGTCGAGAAAGAAGAGGGGCTCGGCGCCACAACAAATGAGGTCGTTGACACACATCGCGACCAGATCAAAACCGATGGTGTCAAACTTTTTTAGTTCGAAAGCGATTTTTAGCTTTGTGCCGACGCCGTCGGTGGTGGAAACTAGGAGAGGCTCGGGAAATTTTTTTAAGTCGAGCGCAAAAAGTCCGGCGTATCCTCCCAAACGGGAGACCACTTCGGGACGCATTGTTTTTTTAACAAACGGCGCAATGTTATCTACAAGCTGATCCCCGGCATCAATGTCGACACCCGAATCATTGTAGGTAATTTTTTTATTCATCATTGTGCTGGTGGAGTGGTTGCTCCAGGAGTTGGCGCTCCGTTTCCCGCCGGTATTCCTTGTGGAGCCGCTGTCGGTGCTGGCGCTTCTGCTGGAGCTGTTGCTTGTGGAGTGGGGGGGGATGTTCCCGTAGCACCTGGAGCTGTTGGTGTTCCCTCTGCTGGTGCTACGACGGGAGCACCAGGTACGCTGGCTGATGCTGGTACACCAGGCATTGTTCCTACTGGCGGGGTCGACACACTTTCCGCGTAAATAATTTTGGCTGATTTTTTAAGATCGGCCAAGAGCGTGTCTTTGACTTGTGACTGAATTTGGAAATCGATGATTTTTTCCGCTTCGTCGAAAGCGGTGACTTGAGGATCGGAGGTTACTTTGACGATAGAAAATCCTTTTGTTGTTTCGATCGGATCCGAAATCTCACCATTTTTAAGTGAAAAAGCGACGGGAACTAACGCTTCGAGTTGAAGACGAGCCATTCGCTTGTCATCACGACTGATAGCCCCAATGTCTCCCCCTTTTTTCTGTGTCATCTTATCGTCGGAAACTTCTTCGGCCACTTTGCCAAAATCTTCCCCTTTTTTCAGACGGGCAACAATGTCTAACGCTTTTTTCTGGGCGGTCTCGATTGAGACGGCAGTTGGGGCGGTCTCGGCTGTTTTGTTGGGTTCTTGGGCTTTTCCCGCTTCTACTTTGGGTGTTGCGAAATCGATTTCAATTTGTGAAATGTTTATTTTGGTAAATTGAGTTTCTTTATTTTGGTCGTAATATTGTTTCGCCTGTTTTTCTAACTCGGCGTCGAGAAGAGATTGGGAGACAATCACTCTTTTGTAGAGAGCTGCTTTTTCCAAGACGTTCGCTTGTTTGTCCAAGCCGCGCTTCACACTTTCCTGATAAAGCAATTGTTGTTCGACCAAACTGTCTAAAATCTTTTTTCGTGTGGCGGGATTATCCATCTGGCCCTTGATGCGCGGGTTGACGCGAGCCAAAAAGTCGAGATACCCCTGGCGAATTTCGTCGCCATTCACCGTGGCCAGATTACTTCCTTGTTTGAGGGAAGGGAGTTCGTCCCCACTTCCTCCGAGGCTTGAAAATTTTATTTTTGAACAAGAAGCCAAAAAAACCAAAGTGGTGAGACAAACAAAAGTGATCAATCCTTTTTTCATAAATTCATTTTTCATATATTTCATATGTAAAGATCTCCCTAACGGTTAGTGGTTTCAAATCGGGGGAAATTGTAACGAGCTTGAACTGGGATTGCAACGGATTATTTTTATCCCCTACGCTCGTGGCTTCGGGGACAAGTCTTGGCTGGTGAAAATATTATAATCTTTTAAGCTAGGGTGATTCACCCCAACAAATTTGGTTTGAGTTCGATGTTAATCATTGAACGAGCAGCGGAAGTGTTATGGATTTGGAGGTACAGGGCATAGTCAAAGAGTGCGATAAAGGTTACGACATAGAAAGCATTTTCAACGGCAGGAGGGAGTTTCTTTTTTATATGGATTTGAAATGAAATGCGGTAAGCGAAAAGAAGTGTATAAGGATTATGCTGTTTCGCAAGAAGAAGCGGGATCATACTGGCGGGCAGAGTGATTTCGATGAGCGGTTTTTTCCCTTTCCCCCGTTCAAATTTTTTTGTTTTCAAATCAAGAAAGAAAAATTCAATTCCCTGGCGATGACGGATCTGAAAGCGAATGACCTGGTTTTCTAGCTCCTGAGGAAAAGGATAAGCGAGTCTATTTTTAAAATACAGTTGGAGAGGTTCGATGACAGTCGAGAGCTCTCCCAAATCAAAAGGGACATGAACGGGAAAATTATTTTTTAAATAACAAGATAGATTATCGATCAACTCGTCAACGGATTCCCCCCATTCGTTTTCCGCATGAGCTGACAGCAAATTTCCTTTTCGAGTGTCAATCTTGTCCCCCGGTTGCATCATCCAGCATTCTTGATGGGGCAATCTTTTTTCAAATTCTTTTTTAAAAAGAGGAGGGGTTGATCGACCAAGACCGTTGAGGAACAACTGCTCCGGATCCATCAAGACTAGAGTGCAGGCATAAGGGATGGTCACTTTTGGTTTGAGGATTTCTAGAAAATGAAAAGTGTAATCGAGTACTTTTTTTTCTTCTTCTTCGCGAAGTTCCCAAAGACGTTTGACCGGAAGAGGGAGAAGGCAGGGATAAAGATCCTGTACGCTGGTGGTTAGTATGAAAGCGTAATCAATCGAAAAACGTTTTGCCATGCGGTGAAAAATTGCGGGATTGAGCCGACAATCGTTACCGTGGAGGACCGTTTTTCCATCCATTTCCACCAGCAGGGCGGTGTCTACCCTGTTGGGGTCGTGGAAAGAGGTCACCACAATATCGCCAGGAAGAGACACGCTTTCCTCGTTGGGGAGAGTCACAATATTTTTAAAATCTAGCTCCAGCAGACGGCTTTCCAGATCGGATTTGGCAGCGGGGATCAGAATTGTTTCAATACGATCTTTTAAGACGGATAAAGTTTCCCTATGACAATGATCTTCGTGAATGTGTGAACAATAGACGTAGTTGATTTTGCCAAAGTGTTCGGGAGTTAAAGGTTGAGGTGATGGAGGATAGTGTAGCCAACAAGAAGCCGTTAAGGAATCGAAAAAGAAAAAAGGGTCAGTCAGTAGAGAAGTTTTTTCGGTACGGAGAAACAGAGAGGCATGGGTAACATATTCTATTTCCATACCGATGAGGGGGGGTTATGCCGAAGCAGTTCTGATTATTTTGGCCGCTTTAGGCATGTTGAGAATTTTTGCCGGACGAGAAAACGAACCTCTTTTTTTCAAAACAGCTTCCGCTATAAACTTTTCGATACGCAAATTAATTAATTCGGGTTGTTCGATCAGTGCTACATGACTTCCCTTTTTAATGATAAAAAGTTGGGAGCGGGGAATCAGGTGGTGCATTTTTTTCGAAACCCAAACCGGAGTGAACGTATCTTCTTCGGCGCCAAAGATCAGTGTCGGTACTTTGATATTGCGGAGCATCGATTCGGCATTATGTTCTTGAAGACTTTGAGTGAGGTTCGACAAAAAAATCGGATCGACATGGACGATGTGCTCGATATATTGCCGGAGCACCGCTTTGTCGACCATGTAGGGCTTCATCAATTTAAAAATTCCTCCCAGCTGAAACCAGAAAGGATTTTTGACCATCAACGTTCCAATCAAGTTGGCGAGACGTGGAAAAGCATGGTTGAATAAATAAATTCCTTCAAAAGCATATTTCGACAAAGTGCTGTTGTAAAAAGTGTCCATCGGTTTTCCGAAAGTTCCAAAACAAGAAACCAGAGCGCGAACCCGTTCGGGGTGTTGATTGTAGAACTCGTAGAGAATTTGAGTTCCCATGCTATGACCGATGATGATTGCTTTATCGATTTTGAGAGTATCCATCACCGATTTCAGATCTTTGACAAGAGAACTGACGGTGTGATTTTTAGTGAGCTTGGGATATTCCGATTTTCCATGTCCTCGGTAATCCCAGGTAATGACCTGATGGGATTGTTTGAAATAGGCTTCTAAATATTTGAAATAAAATGTTGAGCATCCAAGTCCGTTGCAACAAATGATCGGGGTTCCGCGACCTATCGATCGATACCAGATTTTGGTGCCGTCCGAACTGCGGGTGAAGCCTTCTGTTGTTTGGGCAAGCTGAGATAATTTGGCGTGAGGATTAAAAGTTTTCATCATTTTTATAAGTTACGAAAGCGCAAAATTATAAGGATTTACGTCAAAAAAGCAAATTAAAAGGCGTTTTAAAAGATCTTGCCGGGCCGATTCATGTCTAACCCTCTAATTTAATTAAAGAAAAAAGCCATATTGACATTTTAAGATCTTCTTATATGATGGGCCCCCAATTTTAAGGGGGGGCGCGACTTCCCTTTTCGATTCATTTTGTTTAGTTTTATTTAATGTTGTTGACGAGTGTCGGTCGATTCCGATGCTTGGAGAATTTAAAAGATGCAAACTTTAAAACTGAAGTCTCCGGGAAAGCTGAATTTACGTTTAGATGTACTTGGAAAAAGGCCCGATGGTTATCACGACCTTCGGATGCTCAACAGTACCATCTCGCTTTACGACGATATCGAAATCAATCTCACCGAAAGAGGAATTACGGTGTTTTGTGAAAACGATCCCAACGTTCCGTCTGGCGAAGATAATATTGTTTACAAAGCCACGAAAGAAATCATGGCTTATTCCAACAAGAATATTGGCATCGAAATTAAAATTAAAAAGTCGATTCCCTCTGGCGCTGGAATGGGAGGGGGCTCGAGCAACGCGGCGGCCGTGATTTTAGGATTGAATCAACTTTTAAAAATTCATCTTTCGAAAGAGAAGCTGATGAAAATTGGTGTGCGGTTTGGAGCCGATATTCCTTTCTTTCTTTTTGGATCGCCGGCTATTGCCGAAGGGATTGGAGAAAATTTAACCAAAGTGAAACGTTTGCCCAAGATGCCGTTTGTGATCGTGGCGCCTGAAGTCAATGTGCCGACCAAAGGAATTTTCGAGAAGTACGAGACGAGTGATGTTGTCAAAGAAAATTTTGAATTGCCGCGCGAGTTTCCCACTAAAAAAACCGTGTTGCGGTTTTTGAACAACGATCTCGAGGCGGTGACTTGCAAACAATATCCCATCGTCAACGAGATCAAAGAGCTGTTGATGAAAAATGGCGCGTTGGGTGCGCAGATGACCGGTAGCGGTCCCAGTGTTTTTGGAATTTTTGCGGATCGCGAAAAAGCGGAAAAGATTTCGAAGAAGTTGGGAAGTATGGGCGAAGGACGCTGGCGCGTTTTTGTCGCGGAAAATAATTAGAAGATAGTGAAAAGCGTACCACCGAGAGGGACCCCCATTATAATGGGGCGTAGACAAGCGGTAAGTCACCGGATTTTGATTCCGGCATTCCCAGGTTCGAATCCTGGCGCCCCAACACGATTTTAAATTTTATGGCAAAGTTCAAAGACATTCGGCTTTTTACAGGGAACGCAAATCGTCCGTTGGCGGAGGAGATTGCGGCTTATTTGGGTTTTCCTCTCAGTAAATCCATGGTCAAACGTTTTAGTGATGGAGAAGTGTGGGTGGAAATCGATGAGAATGTGCGGATGAAAGATGCTTACATTATTCAGCCCACCTGTTCTCCGGCTAATGAAAATTTGATGGAGCTGCTCATCATGATCGATGCGCTCAAACGGGCCTCCATCGATACGATTACGGCGGTGCTTCCTTATTATGGTTATGCGCGGCAAGATCGAAAAGTTCAGCCGCGTACTCCCATTACTTCGAAGCTTGTAGCCGATTTATTAACAGCAGCAGGAGCTAGCCGGGTGGTGGCTATTGATCTTCATGCGGGGCAGATCCAAGGGTTTTTCGATATTCCCTTTGATCATCTGTATGCCTTGACGATTTTTATGAATTATTTTAAGAAAAACCCTCTTGCGGATCCGCTCATTGTTTCACCGGACGTGGGAGGGGCTGAGCGGGCGCGGGCTTACGCCAAGCGGATGGGAACTTCGTTGGCCTTAATCGACAAACGTCGGCCACAGCCCAATGTTTCGGAAGTGATGCATGTCATTGGAGATGTCGAAGGAAAAAATGCCATTTTGGTGGATGACATTGTTGACACGGGTGGCACGCTGGTCAGTGCGGCGGAAGCACTTTTAGATCGGGGTGCTAAATCGGTGATTGCTTGTTGCACCCATGCCGTGTTATCGGGTCCGGCACTCGAACGCATCGAAAGTTCAAAATTGGAACGCGTCGTGATTACGAACACCATTCCTCTGTCGCCCGAGGCCAAAAAGTGTAAAAAAATATACCAGATTTCCGTGGCTCCTCTCTTGGGAGAAGCCATCGCCCGGATCGCCGGCGGAGATTCGGTGTCATCGTTGTTTGTGTGAGTGTTTAAGAAAGGAAAATAGTATGGAATTAATAGAATTAAATGCGGATTTAAGAACAAAAACAGGAAAAGGAGAAGCGCATAAACTTCGTCGCGAGGGAAAAATTCCTGCCATTTATTATGGTAAGAGCCAGGAAAATTTGATGTTGGCGGTGGATCCTCGAATGCTCGAAAAAGTGGTGGGAACGACGGCGGGAATGAACGCCATTCTCCGTCTTAAAGTTCAGGGAAAAGGGGACTACAATGTTCTCTTGCGCGACTATCAAGCCCACACCATTACCCGTAAATTTACTCATGCTGATTTTGTTCACGTCGACCTGACCAAAAAGATTCAAGTGGCGATTCCTGTTCATCTCACCGGTAACCCCATTGGTGTTAAAGAAGGGGGAATTCTCCAACAGGCCACTCGTGAAATTCAAATTCTCTGTTTGCCCACCAACATTCCCAAAGAAGTGGTGGCCGATGTATCTGGCTTGAAGATTGGCCAAAACTTACACTTGCACGATTTAAAACTTCCAGAAGGAGCCGAATCGGTTGGCGAAGTCGATGTCACCATCGCTTCCATTATTGCGGTGAAGGAAGAGGAAGTTCTGACACCGGGAGTGATGACCGAACCTGAAGTGTTGACCGCGAAGAAAGAAGAAGGAGCTGAAGGCGCCGCTGCTGCTGACGGAAAAGCGGCGGCATCCGCGAAGGGAGCTCCCGCTAAAGCAGCGCCTGCCAAGGCTGCTCCTGCCGCTGAAAAGAAGGAAGGTAAAAAATAATTCTTATGCGAATACTCGTTGGCTTGGGAAATCCTGGGGCCGAATACGAGCAGACGCGGCACAACTTGGGCTTTTGGGTTGTGGATCAGTTGTGCGAGAAAGCGGGAGGGCGTTTCAAAAAAGCACGGTATCGGGCTCTCGAAGCGGCGGTCGAAATAGACGGCCATTCTTTTTTATTGGTCAAGCCCGAGACTTTCATGAATTTAAGTGGCGAGGCGGTGTCGGGGGTTTTGCGATTTTACAAAGCAAAACCGGAATCTCTGGTGGTTTTGCACGACGATCTCGATCTCCCTTTGGGGCGGATTAAGTGGATGGAGAGAGGCTCTGCTGGCGGGCACCACGGGATCGAGTCGATTATCGATGCGTTAGGATCGCCGGAATTTGTCAGATTGCGTTTGGGAATTGGGCGCCCAGATAACGTGTCAGACCCCAATGGGGCTGGCGCCGATTATGTTCTCTCCCGTTTTGGAAAAGGGGAGAAGGAATTAGTCGAAGCCGAGGTGGCTGAAGCTTCAGAGTCCGTTTTATTTTTTTTAAAAAATGGACTGAATGCCACGATGAACCAATTTAATAGAAAGAAGTAGTTTGTTGTAGAAACCTTACTCTCGATAAATGATCGAGGGTTGACCGATAATGAAAATTGTCGGTTTCATCCACAAGGAGAAAAAATGCACGAATACGAAACCATTACCATTCTCAAGCCGGATCTTCCGGCCGATCGGTTGACAAAGTTGACCGACAGAGTCCAAAAAATCCTCACCGAGGGAAAAGCGGAACTGCTCGAACATCGCGATTGGGGAAAGCGCAAACTTTCTTATCCCATCAGCAAGATTCATTTTGGACATTATGTTTATTTTAATTACACCGGAAACGGCCAGTTTATTGGTGAGCTCGAACGCATTCTCAAATACGAAGAAGATGTGATGCGTTTTTTGACCGTCAAGATGGGCTCTCTTGCTGACTCCAAAAAGCGTGATCGTACAGCCAAGCCAACCGAGCTCGAAGAAGCCAAAGTAGGGACTCCCGACTCGGCGGCGTTTCATATTGATGACCGGATGGATTATTAAGGTTCATAAAAGTTATTAAAGGAGAAAATTTATGCCAAGACGTTTTAAAAAAGAGAAAAAAGAAAAGAAAAGATTTGCCACCCGCAAAAAAGCGTGCCGATTTTGTGTCGATAAAGAAGTGGTCATCGACTACAAGCTGTCTCGCTATTTAAGCCAGTTTGTGACCGATAGCGGCAAGATTGTGCCTCGACGGCTCACCGGAAATTGCGCGTTCCACCAACGTTTTGTGGTGGAAGCGATCAGCCGGGCACGAGTGTTGGCCCTGTTGCCTTATTGCTTGGGGCAAACCGCCGCCGCCTAACGTGCCTTACCAGAAAAAATCGACAGTGATGGTCGGTATTGTCTTAACGCTCACTTTTTTCTTGAGTGGATTTTTTGTTCTGCTCACGCCGCTCCCTCTCATTTATCAATTCTTACAAAGAAAAGGACGAGCTTTTGTAGATGTGGTGATCCCTTGTCTGATTTTATTGGGACTTCTCTATTTTTTTGGTGTCGGTCCGCTCAGCCGCTTGTATCAAGTGTATCCTCATCTTGCGTGGCTTCTGCCTGTGCCCGGTATGAATCTTTTGCCCGAGTCTACGCTGGTCTTGGTGGCCGCCTCGGGTTTGCTGAATTTTTCATTTTTTGTCGCCGTCGCATTCTTAATGGCTGTCGTTTTTAACCGTCAGCAACAGCTCACTCGTTTGATCGGAGGAGGGGCTCTTTTTTTCTTTGGCATCACGGTGGCCCTTCTTTTTTGCTATGCGGCTTTTGAACAGCAATCGCTGTTTGCGTTGTTGCATCAATATTATCAAGAAGCGGCGCAAAATTATTTTTCGCTGAGTGCCGGAAATACTAATGCCGATTTGCCCGCCGACAAATTGGCTTATCTCAAAGAAAATCTCCCGGCGCTGGTCAATTATCTCGTGCTTTTTTCGCCATCCCTTCTCTACGTGCTGTTTCTTTTCATTTTGGTTTTGAATTTGTTGCTGGGGCACAAATTTTTATCCCCTCTGGTTCCTTCATTGAAAACTTTTTCTCTTAACCGGTGGGATTTGAATTTTGGTTGGGTTTGGGTTGTGATCGGCTTGGTGGCCTTGTGGCTGGGTAACAGCATGGTTTGGCATCAACCCCTGTTGTTGGCCCTCAGCGCTAACGGTTTGATCGTTTTGTTTTTTGTCTATTTTTTGAAAGGTTTGGGGCTCATTTCCTTTTTAATGGAACAAAAACGGGCCTCCCCTTTTATCCGTTTTGGAGTCTATGCCCTTATTTTTATTTTGTTTCAAACCCTTGGCTTTTTGGTGACCGGTTTTGGTTTTTTTGACTCGTGGTTTGATTTTAAATGGAAATTAAAGGGGCAAAAAAAAGGCAATTGATGGTTGATCTTTCAGAAAACTCATAATATACAAGTTTTTAGTGTTTGCGTCATTCCGGCGGATTTTTAGCCGGAATCCAATTAAAATAGACCCCGTATTAAAACCTACGGGGTGACGACTTATGACATTGTGTATAGATCAGTTTCTTCAAAAAAATTTAAAAAGGGTTTAAAATTTATGCAAAATATGCAAATTATTCTTCAAAAAAATGTGTCCAATTTGGGCTTGGTGGGGGACGTGGTGGATGTCAAGCCAGGCTATTATCGCAATTATCTCGCTCCGCGGGCTTTGGCGATGTTGGCTAATCCGGGAAGTATCAAACAAGCCGCGCATCAAAAGCGTTTGATCGAAGCCCAAACCTTGAAACAAAAGGCTGGTGCTTTGGAAACAAAGGGAAAACTCGAAAAAAATGTTGTCTCCATCTCTCATGCGGCTGGAAGTAGCGACAAACTTTTTGGTTCGATCACCACGCAAGAAATTTTTGGCGTGCTGCGCACCAATGGTTTTGAGATCGATCGAAAACAAATTACTTTAGCGGCTCCTATCAAAACTTTAGGGGAACATGTTGTCGATATTAAACTTCACCCAGAAGTGGTGGCTCAAATTCGTCTGAACGTCACCCGCAAAATGGACAACAAAGAAAAAGTCGATAAGGTCGACAAAGTAGACAAAGTAGACAAAAAAGAAGAAAAAGAATCCAACGAAGAGTAACAGTTCATTTTTAAATCCTTATGTCGATGCTTCAGGCTCACGCGAGACAGGAGGGGAGCTTAACCAAAGTGCCTCCCCAAAATGTGGAAGCCGAACGGGCTGTTCTGGCCTCGATCCTTATCGACAACGAAGCCGTTAATCGAATTTTAGAAATTTTGCGCGAAGAAGATTTTTACCGCGACGGTCATCGAAAAATCTACCGCGCGATGATTGCCTTGTATCAACGTGGCGAGCCCACCGACTTTTTAACCCTGACCAATTATTTTCAATCAACCGGCGAACTCGAAATGATCGGGGGTGCTTCCTATCTGGCGGGGCTTGTCGACACCATTCCCTCTTCCGCCAACATTGTTTCCTATGCCAAAATTATCCGCGAAAAAGGAATGATCCGGCGGCTGATTGAAACCGCTTCCGAAATTGCCACCATGGGTTACGAAGGAGGGGAAGGGGCCGAAAACTTGCTCGATCATGCCGAGAGGATGATCTTTACTTTGGCCGAAAACCGGATGAATCAAGCTTTTGTTTCGGTTAAAAATATAGTTAAGGATAGCTTTAAGAAAATTGAAAAAATGTTTGAAAGTAAAGGACAATTAACAGGGTTAGCAACCGGTTTTAAAGATTTCGATAACCTGACCTCAGGGCTTCAAAGCGACGAACTTATTATTATTGCTGGGCGCCCCTCGATGGGAAAAACCGCGTTGGCTATCAATATGGCGGAATATGCGGCTATTTATTGCAAAGCGACCGTCGCCATTTTTTCGCTGGAAATGTCGAAGGAACAGTTGGTGACTCGTATGCTCTGTTCGCAAGCGTACATCGATTCGGCTCGTTTGCGAAAAGGGGAGTTGAACGAAAAAGATTGGCCGCAACTTACCAAAGCAGCGGGTCATTTGTCCGACGTGAATCTTTTTATCGACGACACCCCCGCCATTTCGGTTTTGGAAATGCGAGCCAAATGTCGCCGCTTGAAACGGGAACATGGACTTCATTTAATTATTGTGGATTACCTCCAACTGGTTCGCCCTTCGGGTGATGCCCAAAACCGCGAACAAGAAATTGCTGATATCTCTCGCTCTCTCAAGTCGTTGGCCAAGGAACTTAAAGTGCCGGTTGTGGCCTTGTCTCAGCTTAACCGCGCGGTCGAAAACCGGCAAAACCGCCGTCCTCAATTGGCCGACCTTCGCGAGTCGGGAGCGATTGAACAAGATGCCGACGTGATCGGGTTTATTTATCGCGACGAAGTTTACGACCCTCACTCGCCCGATAAAGGAGTTGCAGAAATCATTATCGGTAAACACCGAAACGGTCCTACCGGATTGGTGAGACTGGCCTTTCTTAGTCAATACACTAAATTCGAAAATTTGGCTTATGACGCGCTTCCCGACGGGCCGATCGATTTTTCAAACTCAGATTCTTCCATGACATGATGCTTCGTCACGACAAAAGAAAATTCAACGCGCTTCGCCCTTTGAAAATAATTCCCAACTACACCCGTTACGCCGAAGGTTCGGTGTTGATGATTCAGGGGCACACGCAAGTTTTGTGCAACGCCTCGGTCGAAGAAAGTGTGCCGCATTACAAAAAAGGGAGCTTCGAGGGATGGGTGACGGCCGAATATTCAATGCTTCCCCGCGCAACGCACACCCGATCATCACGCGAAGCGGTGAAGGGAAAACTTTCCGGGCGCACGCAGGAAATTTCGCGGTTGATTGGACGGGCTCTTCGGTCGGTTGTCGACTTAAAAATTTTGGGCGAACGCCAAATTCTCATCGACTGCGATGTTCTTCAAGCCGATGGCGGTACCCGCTGTGCCTCAATTAATGGGGCTTACGTGGCGTTGGCGTTGGCGATTCAAAAGTTAATGAAGAACAAACTCTTGTTGGCAAATCCACTCCGTGGTTTTGTGGCGGCTGTCAGCACAGGACTGAAAGACGGAAAATCTTTTTTGGATTTGAACTATGAAGAAGATTCTTCTTTCGATGTGGATATGAATTTTGTGATGACCGGAAGTAGCGAATTTGTCGAAGTGCAAGGGACTGCGGAGCATCATCCTTTTACTTTTGAACAGATGACTGCGATGAAAAATCTGGCCGCCAAAGGAATCCGCGAAATTATTTCGTTTCAGAAAAAGATATTGAAAGGGACATGATGGCCACGCTCATCGTCGCCACTAAAAACGAAGGAAAAGTTCGGGAGATTTTGCATCTCTTAAAAAATCTGCCTCTGGAAGTCAAAGGTCTCAGCAACTACCCCCAAAAAATTCAACTTCCCGAAGAAACCGGTTCAACATTTGTAGAAAACGCCCGTCTCAAAGCCCACGCCGTTTGGAATGTCACCAAAGGTTTTGTGTTGGCCGATGATAGTGGACTGGAATGTGCCGATTTGGCGGGGAGTCCTGGGATCTATTCCGCGCGCTACGCGGGATTGAACGCCACCGACGATGAAAATAATAAAAAATTGCTGGAAGAATTGCAGTCTCTTCACGACGCGTCGCGCGCCGCCCGTTATGTGTGCGCGCTGGTGTTGATCGACCCGCACGGTCAAGAAACCATCGTCGTCGAAACGTGCGAAGGGATGATCACTTTTGTCCCCAGCGGCACTGGCGGTTTTGGCTACGACCCTTACTTTTATCTTCCCGACAAAAAATGCACCATGGCCGAACTGTCCCTCGACGAAAAAAATAAAATTTCACATCGGGGGAAAGCTTTGATGTGTCTCAAGGAAAAACTTTCTTCTTACAAATAGAGACGTGAGTACTCTGACCCAAAATATAAAGAATCAAGCAAAAGAACTGGGTTTTGAATTAGTAGGCATTGCTCCCGCCGATCCGCACGCGCATCTTTCTTTTTTCGATCAGTGGTTGGCCAAAGGTTATGCCGGGACGATGAATTATTTGGAAAGAGGGGGAGACAAGCGTGCTGATCCCAAACGAATTCTTGAAGGGGCGAAGACGCTCATTTGTTGTGGACTCAACTATTATCGCGGACAACCTAAATCGCTTGAGAATGTTGATCCAGAGCGGGGTTGGATTTCGCGATACGCCTGGGGGGACGATTATCACGACATTTTTTTGGAAAAATTAAAACTCCTCGAAAATTTTATTCGCAAAGAAAAACCTGACGTGCAAATGAAATCGTATGTGGATACCGGACCGATTCTCGAGCGAAGCTATGCCGAAAGTGCAGGGCTGGGTTGGATCGGTAAAAACACTTTGTTGTTGAACCAAAATATAGGCTCTTATTTTTTTCTGGGTGAAATCATCACCAATCTTCCGCTTGAAGTGGATGCGCCGACTAACGATCACTGCGGCACTTGTACTCGTTGTATCGATGCCTGTCCTACTCAAGCGTTAACTCCCTACGAGTTGGACGCCACTAAATGTATTTCGTATTTAACCATCGAGCATCGTGGAGCAATCAAAGAAGAGTTTCGTGATAAAATCGGCCATCATCTTGTTGGTTGCGACATTTGTCAGGAAGTCTGCCCTTGGAATCGCGATCCTCCTATCGCGACGGAAAAACGCTTCGATCCGCGTCCTGGAAATTTTAATCCTTTGTTAAAAGAGTTGTCGTCTCTCAGCCCGGAAGAATTTTCCAATCGTTTTCGCAAAAGTCCCATCAAACGGGTGAAGTGGGAGGGGTTGCAGCGGAATATCAAAAGGATTTCTCCTTGACACTCAGCGTCATCAGATGATTTTCTCCACTATTCAATGGCCTACAAACAAAAATTAGTTCGAACTCTTCGCTGCCGCAACAAGCAGAAAATTGGTGTGTTGGCCAAGCTCATTGGACTGATGAGTTCGCTCGGCGCCGATTTGGGAAATATTGCCACGGTCACGGTAGGCGAATTGTATGTCATTCGCAACATCACCATTGTTGTCAACGACGAGGCGCACCTGGCATCCATTATCAAAGCGATCAAAGCTTTGCCCGATGTCGATGTAGAAGCCATTGTGGATGAAGTTCTAGAATGGCATGAAGGAGGTAAACTTGAAATCCGTCCGAAACATCCCGTCAAAACAGTCGAAGATCTTCAAAAAGTTTACACGCCCGGTGTGGCCAGCGTCAGCCGTCTGATCAAGGACGATCCGTCGATGGCCGACAAATACACCACCATTTCAAAAACAGTCGGCCTGATCACCAACGGCAGTCGCGTGTTGGGCTTAGGCAACCTGGGGCCGGTCGCCAGCATGCCGGTGATGGAAGGAAAAGCGGCGCTCTTCACGCAATTTTCCGGGTTGCACATGATTCCTATTTTAATGAACACGCTCGACGTTAATCGTTTTGTCGATGCGGTCGAATCTATTTCCTCAACCTTCGCCGCCATTCAGTTGGAAGATATTCGCACCCCCGATTGTTTTCTCATCGAAGAAGAATTAATCAAGCGTTTGCCCATTCCGGTGATGCACGACGACCAACATGGAACCGCCACTGTTACGTTGGCGGCGCTGATTAACGCGTGCGTCTTGGCCAAATTAAATTTGAAAAAAGCGACCGTCGGGCAAATTGGTCTGGGAGCGGCTGGCGGGGCTATTGCTCGTTTGATCATGCACTATACCGGCAAAGCGGTTTATGGAACCGATCTGAATGCCGAAGGAATTAAGCGTCACAAAAGTTTTGGCGGAAAAACAGGGGAGATCGAAGAAGTGATGAAAAAATGTCAGGTGGTTGTGGCGACAACCGGCATGGCGGGGCTGATCAAACCCGAGTGGGTTCAAAAAGGACAGGTGATTTTGGCTCTTTCAAATCCTCTTCCCGAAATTTCCATCAAAGACGCTCTTGCGGCGGGAGCGGCTTTTGCCAGCGATGGAAGCCGCGTGAATAATTTGTTGGCCTATCCGGGGCTACTTCGCGGAGCCATTCAGGCCAAGGCCAAACGAATGACCGAGGCGATGTTCATTGCGGCGGCGGAAGCGATTGTCAGTCACACGCCGGAAAAAGAATTAATTCCCGATCCGCTTGACCCGGTCTTGCATGATGCGGTAACTAAAGCGGTGATTAAGGCGGCGGTACACAAATAATATAAAAAAATATATGTCATCCAACAAAGAAATGATTGAGTTGTTAAAGAAGAAAAGTGCGGAAGCGGAACTGGGCGGGGGAACGGCCCGCATTGAAGCCCAGCATAAAGCTGGAAAATTAACCGCGCGCGAACGGATCGATTTTTTGCTCGACCCTGGCTCTTTTGTAGAGATGGACAAGTTTGTCACCCACCGTTGCGCCGATTTTGGAATGCAGGACAAAAAAGTTTATGGCGACGGCGTGATAACCGGTTACGGAAAAGTGGATAGTCGAACCGTTTTTATTTTTGCACAGGACTTCACCAGTTTTGGCGGTTCTTTGGGAGAAGCGTTTGCCCAGAAAATTTGCAAGATCATGGATCTGGCGATGAAGAGCGGTTCGCCGGTGATTGGCCTCAACGACAGCGGCGGAGCGCGGATTCAAGAAGGGGTTATTTCACTTGCCGGCTATGCCGAAATTTTTCAACGCAACGTGATGAGCTCCGGCGTGATTCCGCAAATTTCGGTCATCATGGGGCCGTGCGCCGGAGGTGCTGTTTATTCGCCAGCGTTGACCGATTTTATTATCATGGTCGAAAACACGGCGCACATGTTTATCACTGGCCCCGATGTGATCAAGGCGGTGACCCACGAAGTGGTGAGCAAAGAAGATTTGGGAGGAGCGGCGGCGCACAATTCAAAATCGGGAGTTTCTCTTTTGAAAGCGCCGGACGATAAGTCGGCTCTTTTGAAAGTGCGCGAACTTTTAAGTTTTATTCCTTCCAACAATTTAGAGGACGCTCCCGTTGTGGTTCCCCAAGATAATCCCGATCGTGTGGATGAAAAATTAAATACCTTAATTCCCGACAGCCCCAACAAGCCCTATGATATGAAAACTTTGTTGAAGGGGACGCTGGACGATGGCACTTTTTTTGAAGTGGGTCCCGACTATGCGAAAAATATGGTGATCGGTTTTGGGCGCTACAATGGCCGGACGGTGGGAATCGTGGCGAACCAACCGAATATTTTGGCTGGGTGTCTCGACATTGCCGCCAGCATCAAGGGGGCGCGGTTTGTTCGTTTTTGCGATGCGTTCAACATTCCCATCGTTACTTTTGTCGATGTCCCCGGATTTTTACCCGGCACCGATCAAGAGTATGGCGGAATTATTTTGCACGGTGCGAAACTTTTGTATGCTTTCTGCGAAGCCACCGTTCCCAAAGTGACGATTATCACCCGCAAAGGCTACGGCGGTGCTTACGACGTGATGAGCAGTAAACATGTGCGTGGTGACATCAACTATGCGTACCCGTTTGCCGAAATTGCGGTGATGGGTTCGGAAGGAGCGGTGAATATTATTTTCAGAAAAGAAATCAGCGATGCGAAAAATGTGGAAGCTGAACGCGCACGACTCACGGAAGATTACCGCAATACCTTTGCCACTCCCTACAAGGCGGCCGAGTTGGGTTACATCGACGAAATCATCGAGCCCAAAGACACGCGGGTTAAAATTATTCACGCGCTCGAAATGTTAAAAAATAAAGTGGACAAAAATCCGCCGAAGAAACATGGGAATATACCTTTGTAAATCAGCTATTGGCTTGGTCCGCCGCTCCTCATTTTTTGCTCTTGCAAAAAAAAATAAGGACTGTATACTCATTGTATCTACATGAGGAAGGAATATTTATGCAAGTTAAAGTCCAAAAATGGGGGAACAGCATGGCCTTAAGACTGCCCAAGGTTCTGACGGAGGAAGTCCATGTCACCAAAGGAAGTATCGTGGATTTATCTGTTTCTCGTGGCAAGTTGATTATTCTTCCCCTCAAAAATCAGGCTCCCTCCCTTAAATCACTTCTTAAGGCCATTACCCCCCAAAATAGGCATCAGGAAATCGAAACGGGTGAACCTGTCGGCAAAGAAATATGGTGAAAAGAAAATCCTATATCCCCGACAAACAGGATATTGTTTGGCTGGATTTTAACCCCCGCAAGGGGCATGAACAGTCAGGAATCAGACCCGCACTTGTCCTCTCACCCATTTTTTACAATCAAAAAACAGGATTGGCTCTGTTTTGTCCTCTGACCACCCAAATCAAGGGTTATCCCTTCGAAGTGTTGTTGCCTGAAGGGCTTAAAATGACAGGTGCTATTTTGGCAGATCATATAAAAAACCTGGACTGGCGTTTAAGAAAAGCCCGCTTCTATGACAGGATTCCGTATTCCATTTATCAACAAGTCATCCAGAAACTGATGGCCTTAGTATCTTGATTCTATGGGCGGAAATTTTTTAAAAAAATTATCTTGTGATCCTTTTTCCATCTCATAAATCTTGAGAAATGCCTCAACGCAAAATTAAGTTACAAACATAAATTTTTTTAAGTATTGATAAGTATCTGTTATTATTATTATTATTATTATTATTATTCGCAAAAGTTTCTGACGAATTGAAGCAACTTTTTTTGACATCTGTCGATAAGTACTCCATAAACATACATAGGGCGTTAGGCCCCTCATTTTTTTAGATCATGGAGAATAAGAATATGTCCAACACAATATCAACCCCATCGATCGCCACCGATCAGCCTTCTTTTTCGCTCAGTAGTTGGTTGGAAGAATCGACGGGGATTAACACCGCAAAAAAATATTATGCCACGGAGATGGAAAATAATGGGCGTGATGGATGCTATACCCTCGCCTCTCTTGATTTTGCCGGAGACGTGGCGACAAGTTTTGCAGGAGGGCTTTTGGGATTTGCCGGATCGGCAGTAGGGACTGTTGGTTTTATTCCGACCGCTTTGGGGGAAATTCCTTATCAGGTTTATCATGGAAAAAGTTGGACTGATTCTCTTCATCAAACAACTTTTTATGGCGACGCCTCCGGCCTTGTGCAAGGGGTCGGCAACTTTTTTGGATCGATGCTCATGCCGGTTTTTGCCTTAGGCGTTGCTGGTTTTGAGAAGTATGAAGGGGACAATCGCTCTTACGGAGAAATTCTGTGGGATGACGAAAAGGGGACCTTATCATTTGCCGGTCAAAGCATTGCCGGATATGACTCCTTCAACCCAAACAAAGGGGACGCCATAGCTACTTCTGCAGGGACTTTAGGGGCTCTTTTTGTCGGTGGGAAAGCGGTGAAGGGGATGACAGATATCGTTACATTTGATTATCTGCCTGCTTCCGCATTGCAACAAGCTTTCAGCGAAGCGATGAATCCCGGGGGAAAGGAAGTTGTCCTGCCAACAGTTTCTCTATCGTCGCCACCAGTTCCTAATTATCAGATACAGCCTTCCAACTCGGGTCTCCAGGTGGAACTTGCCGAAGGAGGAGACATTGTTCAAACGGCTTTGAAAGTTTTGAAAGATTTTAAAAACAGAACCAGTCAAAACAATCGTATTGTCCTTAACACTCAAGGTTGGAGCGCCGCTCCGCTGATCACCGACAGATTAACCGTCGCTCTTCAGACGCTTGCGGAAAGAAATGGGGTCACCATTTGCTTAAAGAGTTCTTCTGCCCCATTTGCCACCGAGTTTGAACCGGCGGCGGAAGTAGCCCGCCAGCAAGCCGCAGGGCCTATGGCGGCGGTGGGATCGGGCGAACAAGACAGAGTTTTAGTTCTTGCCGGAACATATCCAATTGGAACGGATATAATTTGGATGAATAATCCACTCCGCCAAGTGACGTTGACCCAGCCGTTTGAAATCGCCCGATATCCCATTACCCATGGTGATCGCGCCACTTTTTATCAGGAATTAGCAGGACGAAATGAGATCTATGCTTTAATGGCGACGTTGGAAAGCGGGAGACGGGTCACGCTGGCGATTGGCGACGAGGCTGCATTGGCCCGCGTCAAAGTTCCCAGCTATCTTCAGACTAAAGTTGTGCGCATTGTGCCCGATCCGGATGTGTTATTGAAAAAGATTCCTGAAAATCAGCGCGGAGCTCGGCAACCGGCTGTGAGCTGGCTCTATGATGAGCTGGTTGCTTATGCCAATGCTCACGGCGGCAGATTGCCGACCGCGGCCGAGTGGGAGGTGGCGGCCCGGACGGCGGAGGGAGATGAAAGACTTGTTGATCACTCCACAGCAAATGGCTTGTTATG
>OBEQ010537711.1_pt1 | contig 35029 bp, 30 predicted proteins | sample 1670901 | NCBI WGS metagenome assembly OBEQ01 (sample SAMEA104232315, study PRJEB22302) | groundwater metagenome | biome: forest; feature: aquifer; material: groundwater | place: USA | collected 2011-08-07 | depth 5.4 m | reverse complement strand
TGATTCAAATCCGCCGGCTTGAATCATAAAACCTTTGATGACGCGATGGAAAATGACACCATCATAAAAACCTGCTTTGGCGTAATTTAAAAAATTGTCTGCGGTGTCGGTGCTGGTGTCAGTGCCAAACTAGCCTCAGTCTTGGGGGCGTTTAATTCTTTCGGGATGATGTTCATTGTGGTTGATGTAACAGCTGCACCACCATCAACCGCGGCCGGTGTGCTCGTGGTTGCAGCGGGGGTGGGGCTGCCTTTGTGTGCGTTGAGTATTTCGTTTGTTACCGTCGAAAGTAGCGGCGCACCTGGGCCATTACCTGTTAAAGTTACCATGATGGTGTCTGCTTTTTTTTCTGCTTGACTTGATTTGTAACCAGAATAAATTGAAAGCTCCACGAGCGCTATACCGAGTACAAATATTATAGCAGGGACTGCAAGGATGACTAGCCCGGTTGTAGACGAGAGGAGTATGGCGGCTATTATGATAGTCGCGACAGCGATGGAGATGGCGCCGGCTATTGCAGGGCCTGCGATCAATTCAGCATGTTTTGCCTCTTCTTGGCGAAACTTTTTATATTCAGCAACCTTGGCATCTAACGTTGCAGAGGAGAGTTTAGGGAGTGATGATGGGTTGGAAGTGAGTTGTGCGAGGTTGTGTTTTCCGGCTGCGATCTTTGAGACATACTCACGTAATTTTTTCTTGTTTTCTTCAAAGTTGCTATCGATTTCAAATTGTTGATTGAGCGACTTTGCGTAGAGATAGTGGTAGGCGAGCCATTTTTGTTGTTTTTCAACAGAAGAATCTTCTTTATAGAGATAGTCTTGTCCAAAAGGCATTTTTTCTTCATGAAAACCATATTGCAGCAGCGGCCAATGTTGTTGGACCCAGGTGAGTGAGGCCGCTTTTTTCGCTTGCGCTAAGGTTTCTTTGTCGCTTTCTTCTGATGAAGGTGAGAGTGATGAGAGTGTTGTGAGGGAGGTGGATCTTGTTGGTTTTGTTGTGGCGTTAAAGAATATCTTCTCGTTTATACTCGTTCTTATACTAGAAATCATCTCCTTACTGTTTAGGTCTTTTTTGATAGAAGCGATGGCTTGCTCCGCTTCGTTTAGCTTTTTAAACGAGCGTGCCAGCAGCACAGACAAGGCAATCCCTGCCGCAATGAGGAGGGCGGGGATGATAAAAAGCACCAGGGGCGCGACGGCTATGTTTAAAGCAATAATCGCGATGGCTATAACGGCACCAACAAAGCCCACCACCGTGCCCGGCATGGCAAGGTCTATCCGGTTAGTGGCCTTGCGAGATTCTTTAGTATGGAGGGTGTAGTCTTTTGTTTTTTCGTCAAATTTTTCAGAGGAGAGCGTAACTGGCGCAAAGGAGTTGGGGAGCTTAAGTGTGCGGAAGTAGCGTTCTTTTTGTTGTATTTGTTTGAGCCTGACGTCTATTGCCAGTTTAATGGCATGATCTAAGATATTTTTTCGTAATGCTGTTCTTTTCTTAGCGGAGCTACTGTCTTCTTCAAAGTCTTCATTTAAGGATTCAGCGTAGAGTAAGTGATAGGCCAGCCATCGTTGTTGTTCTTCTGGGGTTTGAGGGTGTGGAATAGCCTGGTTATTGCGCTGATATTTATTCAAGAAACTGGCATAAAAGAATACGGGTTCATACTCCTCAGAATGCAGGTGATAAAAACCAAACTGCAGCACAGACCAATGTTGTTGGACCCAGGTGAGTGTCGAACTTTTTGCTGACATAGATGCTCCTTGTGACAAGTGGGTTGTAATCGTTTATCTACCTGGATTGCTTCGCTTCGCTCGCAATGACGGCCCGGAGGGGTGTCTTCGCTGACGGAGCAATGACGGCCCGGAGGGGTATCTTCGCTGACGGAGCAATGACGGCCCGGAGGGGTATCTTCGCTCGCAATGACGCGCTGCAAGGGAAGAGAGAGCAATAGCGACCTGCAACACGTCGTGTAGGGTCACGGTTTGCTCATTATATTATCAACTGTGAACAGGAAAAACCTGAGAGGGGGATTAATTTTGAAAGAAGTTTAATCAATGGAAGTGTGTGTGGCAGTTTTTAGAATTTAATGAAGAAATAAGATAATTCACTGATTTTTAAAGAATTTCCTACTGTTGTCACCCCGCGCAGCTTTTAGCGCGGGGCCTAGCGTCTTTATAAACTAACTTATCTACACAATATTTTAACATGAAACCTTTTATTTTTTTAAGACACTGGGTCCCGCGCTAAAAGCTGCGCGGGATGACAACATGGGGTTATCTTCTGTTTCACTAAAAGCTGCGCGGGATGACAAGTCGAGCCTTTTAAAAATCCTTCTCTACAAAGAGTCAATAGTGACCTTTTCAATGATGACTTCTTCTGTGGGCACATCTTGGTGGCCGGCGCGGGAACCGGTTGCGACTTTCTGGATTTTATCAACCACTTCCATGCCAGAAACCACTTTTCCAAACACACAATAACCCCAGCCAGCGGGTGTTTTGGCGCTGTAATTTAAAAATGCATTGTCAACCACATTAATGAAAAACTGGGTGCTGGCAGAGTGAGGGTCAGCTGTGCGCGCCATGGCAAGGGTGCCACGTAGATTTTTGCCGCTTTTGTCTGCTTCGTTTTGAATGGGGGCTTGTGTGTTTTTTCGTGTCATGCCTGATTCAAATCCGCCGGCTTGAATCATAAAACCTTTGATGACGCGATGGAAAATGACACCATCATAAAAACCTGCTTTGGCGTAATTTAAAAAATTGTCTGCGGTGGCAGGCGTGTTGACCGTGTCGAGTTCAACTTGAATATCGCCTAAGGAGGTATGTAATGTAATCATGGTGTTTCCTTATGAAGTTAAAATTTTTGTTTGCATTGCCTGGCAAACCGTTTGCATGACGTGAATATTGTGAATGCAAGCCAAGTGACTGAATGCCAAAGATTTTGTTTTAAATAAATAATGTAAATATCCGCGTGAATGATGTTGGCAAGTGTAACAACGGCAGTGTTCTAAAATGGGGTGATCGTCTTTGGCGTAAATGGATTTTTTAATTTGTAATCGCCCGTTTTCTAAGGGGCTTTCAAAGCGTAACCAATTTTCAGTGTCAACCAGCGTGCCATGATAAAGGCTGCCATGACGCGCATTGCGTGTGGGGGCAACGCAATCAAAGACATCGATGCCTTGCGCAACAACGTCAATTAAATCTTGCGGCGATAAACCCACGCCCATGGTGTAACGAATTTTGTGATGCGGCAAAAAAGGCTTTACCCATTCGATAATTTCTTTGGTTTTTTGCATGTCATAGCCGATGGTTTCTCCTCCAATAGCAATCCCTTCTAGATCAAGTGCGCTGACAAACTGTGCGCTCTCTTCGCGTAAATCACGAAAATAACTGCCTTGGATGATGCCGAATAAGGCTTGACGCTTGCCATAAGCAGAAACAGGATGTTGATCATGAAACTGTTTGGATTGTAATAGCCAACGATGAGTGCGCTGCATGGCTTTATGCACCAGCGCTTTGTCTTGTGTGTCAGGCGTGCATTGATCAAAGGCCATGATGATGTCTGCGCCAATGATCTTTTGCGCTTGCAATGACGTGATGGGCGTGAGCGCAATCACTTGCCCGGTGTCTGGATGTTTAAATTGCGCGCCTTCTTCGTTGATTTTACAGATTTTGCTGTTGCGAGAGAGGCTAAAAACTTGATAACCGCCGCTGTCAGTCAATAGGGGGCCAGACCAATTCATCATGGTGTGCATGCCCCCTAAGGCTTCAATCACAGGCAGGCCCGGTGAGACTAACATGTGATAGGTGTTGCCGCCCAAAATGATTTGTGTGCCCGTTTGTTGTAAATCAGCTGGTGTCATGTAATTCAAAAAAGCCCGCGTGCCCACCGGCATAAAAGTGGGGGTAGAAAAACAGCCGTGGGGGGTAGTGACTTGCATCACGCGCGCGGCGTTAGGCGCATAGGCTTTTAAGCAGACAGTGTTAAAGTCGGTTGTCATGAAATCCGTAGCGTGGCTCAAAAAGGGTGGCATTTTACCATGTTTTATGTAAAGTAACTGCCTTGCTGAGGAAGGGAGGTGTAGCGTGGATGAAATCAATTTGCGAACGCAAATCATTGCAACAGCGAAACAGTTGCATCAAAAAAACATGTTGGCGGCGGCTGACGGCAATATCAGTTATCGTTTAAGCGATACGCATATTTTGATAACGCCCACGGGTCGTGCTAAAAGCGCCCTGATGCCGGAAGAGATGGCTGTTATCACCTTAGATAACACGATTATTTCTGGCAAGCCCTCTAGTGAACGCTTGATGCATTTAGCGATTTATCAAGCGTGCCCCGACGCGCGGTGCGTGGTGCATGCGCACCCGCCCACTGCAATTGCCTGGAGTATTGCGCGTCCGCAATTAGCTTATTTGCCTGATGAATGTCTTTCTGAACTAATTTTAGCGTGTGGTCGTGTGCCCGTGGTGCCCTACGCCCGCCCTGGCACGGCTGCTATGGGCGAGGTGTTATTGCCTTTTTTACCGCAATATCGCGCCATGATTTTGGCGCGCCATGGGGCCGTGGGGTGGGGAGAAACGCTAGAGGAAGCAACCTATGCCATCGAGCGTATTGAACATACCGCCATGATTTTATTGAGTGCGCATCAGCTAGGGGGCATCACCTGTTTGCCAGAAGAAGAAGTGCGCTTTTTGCGTGACTTAAGAAAAAAATTGGGAGAAAAGATTTTATGAAAACCTTGCTGTCAAGCGCATTGCGTTTTGAGTCAGATACATTATCTGTATTAGATCAAAGAAAACTACCCAATGAGGTGGTGTGGGTGGTATGTCATTCACCTGAAGAGATGGTGAGGCTCATTAAAACCTTGGCGGTGCGTGGTGCACCCTTAATTGGCGTTGCAGCGGCGCTGTCTTTGGCGCACTTTGCAGAGCGTGGTGCAAGCGATGCGGCATTAGCGGCAGCGGCAAAAGACTTGATAGCCAGCCGCCCGACCGCAGTAAACTTAGCACATTGTGTATTACGTTTGTGGCAGCCTTACGAAGCAACACAAGACAGGGCGGCGCTGATTGCGTGTGCTGAACAATTATTTGAAGAAGATGCGCAGCTTAGTGAAAACATCGCAAATCAAGGTGCTGGCCTGATTCAATCGGGTGAATCCCTCTTAACGCATTGTAATTCAGGGGGCTTGGTCACAACGGGGGTGGGCACAGCGTTGGGTGCGATCCTGCGTGCACATCAACAAGGCAAGCGTATTCATGTCTATGTAGATGAAACAAGACCTTTATTGCAAGGTGCGCGTTTAACCGCGTATGAACTGCAGAAAGCAGGGGTGCCACATACGTTAATATGCGATGGTATGGCCGCTATGTTGATGCAAAGCAGAAAAATTCACCGTGTAATAGTGGGTGCCGATCGTATTGCCGCCAATGGGGATACAGCCAATAAAATTGGCACGTATAGCGTTGCAGTGCTGGCGCATTTTCACAGAATACCTTTTCATTTTGCAGCGCCTTACACCACGTTTGATTGGATGTGTGAGAAGGGCAGTGATATTCACATTGAAGCGCGTGAGGGGAGTGAGGTCCAAGGGTTTGCTGATATTCGCTGGACGTTGCCAGAAACCCCTACGTTTAACCCCGCGTTTGATGTAACACCGCATCAATTGGTGACAAGTTATATTACGGAGCGGGGTGTGTTTGAGTGCGTTGAGACGTTGAAGGAGAGAGGGGTGGCGCGGTGTTCGTTTTGATTTTTATTCTTCCCTCCGGGCCGTCATTGCGAAGCACGTAGTGCTGAAGCAATTCATAAAAGGGTTGCACGGTATGTTGATCAAAATAAGTAGCAAGCATGGGATAGTGCGCGGTTAAAATCTTTTGGGTGTGTGTGAGGGTTGCGTTGATGTCACTGGCTGATCCTTCTTGTTCAGGGAAGAGTGCAGTAAAAATAATGGCGAATTGTTTTGCCCAAATAACCAGGTGCGGTGCAGCGTAGTAAATAAATGGAGAAAACGAAAGCTTTTTGTAATCTGCATAAGCAGATTGAATATCGTTTTTCTCAAGCAGTGCGCTTATGTGGCTAAGCTGTGTGGTGAGCGCTTGAATGGGTTGGCTTTGCTGCCAATAGTGTTCAGGCAGTTGGTTGATATAAGCATGAATGCGGGTGATGTGCTCAGCCAGGCCCGCCTTGCGACGTTCTTCGTTTCCCTCAAAATCTTCTAAGAGGTTATAAGCTATTCCAGCGGCATCAATTAATCCTGTTAAAGCTTGGATAATTTCTGCTTCTGTAGCGGCTTTTTTTAATGCTTCTTGAAAGGCGCGGTGAGCGTCGTATTCATCTGTTAAGTTCTGATAACCCGCTTGAAGGAGTTCACTAAAGGTGGGAGGCTTCGGAGGGGTAAAGAAAAAAGTGTTGTGATTTGCAGCCATAGGAGGCTTCGGAGGGGTAGGCGAGAGTGTTACACGTCGAGGTGAAGGTGGAATAGCCTCGAAAATAGGCCTGACAGGTAATACTTCAGTAAAGAGGTGAAGAGAGAGTGGGTTGTGTGGAGGTGGGGTGTGTAGTGTGAGTTGAAAGAGGGGTGAATTTAGGTCGGTGCTGTGATGATAAGACAGCGTGCGCTTGGAAAAAGTGCTTGTGTTAGCGGATGCTGCTTCTGGCGGAGACACTGGCTGGACAGGGGGAGGTGTGGAATCCTGCAGGGGGTTGCTGGCTTTTGTTACCTTTCTTTTTCTCCTGGCCATTATAGCGACTTTCTTCATCCTCCGGGGTGCTAGAGTGCTGCCCCAGTTCCTTCTCTTGGCTGTTGCGTTGCTTTTCCCGTTCTTTTGCGCCACCGCTGCGTTTTTCTCCGCCTTTCGAGCCGTCGTTGCGCTTCCTTCACCCCGCTGGGCCGTCATTGCTCCGCCAACGAAGCAATCCAGAGACTCTTTAAAGCGCTCAACAAAAAGTTGTCCTTCTGTTTTCCAAAATGCCCAACTGCCTCTCGTGAAAAAAGACCAAAGACACAAAATGGGCAAAGCAAGGGGAAGGGTGAGTGTGATTAACAGTATTTGAAAGAAAAAAACGGACGCAGGGGTGCGGCGTTGGGTGAGGTAATTTGCATGTGTTTGTGCTGTTTGAGAAGGGGGGTAGGGTTGTAAAAGCCACTGTGCAAGGTGATGCGTTGATTGCGGCAAGCGTCTTTCTAATTCATTCAACAAGGCTAGTTTTTCTTGGGCAAGGTGATGCGCGCGCACCAAAGAAGTCACAGGGTTTTCTGTTTCTTCGAGAAGGTGTGCTCGATAAGCCTCTAAGAGGGCGTGTCTGTTGTCTTCTTCTGTCATGGTTTCATATCCATAGAGTGTGCAAATAATACACTTCCATTGCCTGTAAAATCCATTTATAACTTGCTTGTTGCTCAAAAATAACCCTATAATTTTTGGTTTTAAGGGTGGTTTAATAAATCAAAGGGATTATGAAAATTAATAAAGTCACAGGGCGTTTATGCAATACGCTTTTTCATGCTTCACCTCATTGTGATGCGCGGCCTCCTCACACAACCATTGATTTAATAGTGATTCATAATATTAGCTTGCCACCAGGTCAGTTTAGTGGTGAAGCCGTGGATCACTTTTTTATGGGTAAGTTGGATCCCAGCGCGCATCCTTATTTTCAAACGATTGCAGATTTGCGCGTATCATCACATTTGTTTATTCGCAGAACGGGGCAAATTATTCAATATGTGCCGTTTCATAAACGTGCTTGGCATGCAGGTGAATCCGCTTTTCAAGGGCGTACACGGTGTAATGATTTTTCCATAGGGATTGAGTTAGAGGGCACGGATGAGAGGCCTTATGAGGAAGCGCAATATCAGCAGCTGGCTTGTGTCGGGGCATTATTGCTAAATACTTACCCCATTGCACGCGATCATATTGTGGGTCATGAAACCATTTCACCAGGGCGTAAAACCGATCCAGGCCCTGGTTTTTCTTGGGATTATTTTCATCAACTGATGGAGCAGCGATGAAAGCAGGTATCGAATTAAATTTTTCAACGTTAATGACTGTACTGTCTCCCCGAAAAAAAGATGCCTACAAAGGAGATTTTGGTTGTGTGGTGGTTGTGGGGGGCAATGCAGGCATGGTAGGTGCGCCCATCTTGGCGGCGCAAGCCTGTTATCGTGTGGGAGCTGGGAGGGTGAAAGTGGTGACGCGCCCGGAATATGCTTTCATGGCGACGATGATATGCCCTGAAATCCAATCTTTCGGTGTTGCCACTGCTGAGCAGCTAGAACCCATCATAGAAAAAGCCACGGTGCTTGTGGTAGGCCCAGGGTTGGGGCAAGACGCGTGGGCCAATGCTATCGCGCAAGAGTTGTTGCAATCGAATTTACCCACCCTTGTGGATGCCGACGCATTACATTTATTGGCAGCGCAGCCCCACAGGCGTGACAACTGGATTTTAACGCCACACCTGGGGGAGGCAGCGGCGTTGCTTTATACCACGACATTGGCTTTAAAATCGCAGCAGCAAGAAGCGGTGATTTCTATGCAAGCGCAATATGGGGGGGTGGCTGTCTTGAAAGGGGCGCCAACGTGGATTGCGGTGCCCAATGGCAAGACACCTTTCTTTTGTGCGCAGGGTAATCCTGGTATGGCAACAGCGGGGATGGGTGATGTGTTATCGGGTGTCATAGCAGGCTTGTTAGCGCAAGGGGTATCGCTAGAGGCGGCGGCAAAACTAGGTGTAGTGTTGCATGCAAAAGCGGGTGACAGCGCTGCAAAGCAGGGCGCGCGTGGCATGATAGCGTCTGATTTATTCCCTTATCTTAGAAAATGGGTTTCATGATGCAAACACATGTTTTTACGGCGCTTTCTGATAAAGACATGATGAAGATAGGCGAAAGTCTTATTCCACTGTGTCAGGCGCCTTGTGTGATTTTTTTAAAAGGGGATTTAGGCGCGGGTAAAACCACCTTGGTGCGTGGATTTTTGCGTGGCTTAGGCTATCAAGGCCCCGTGAAAAGCCCCACCTATACCTTGGTAGAGCAGTATGAAATTAATGAAAAAACCATTGTGCATTTTGATTTATATCGTTTACAAGATCCCGAAGAATTAGCGTTAATGGGTATTCGTGATTACTTTAATGAAAAAAATATTTGTTTTATTGAATGGCCGCAGCAAGGGTTGAATTTTTTGCCGCCGCCGGATGTTTTCTGTGAAATTAGTTTTTTAGATCCTGGACGAGAAATTAAAATTTCTTGTAAGTAGATTACGCAAGGGTGCCCACTTAAACGCAGTGACGTTTTTTTTGAGGCCATTATTGTCTCCCCCCTCCCTCCGATCCGTCATTGCTTTCTTTTCCCTTGCGGCCCGTCATGCAAGTCCTTGCTGTGATCTTCAGGTATGAGGCGGTTCTTGTGGCGGTGAGTTTTTTGGTGGTGTGTCTGTTGTTTTGGTGGCAGGCGCAGGGCGGATAATGATTTCGCGAACTAATCTTTTGCTTTTTTCAGGATGAACAGGATCGTTCTGTTGAGGGAGTACCTCTCGCGGTGTGATGACCCTGCTGGTGCGGCGGTAAAGCGGGTTTTTCGTTGTGATGGTTTGTTGTGATGAGCGATTGCTTCTGGTGCTCGTGCGCAGTGGGTTTGTTGTTGTAGAGGGTTCAGGCGGGGTGGGGGGTATAGGTGGCGCAGAGGGTAATGTAGTTTGTTTTTTTTCGGTGTCTTTCAATGGGTTGCGTAAGGTTGCGGTGGGCGCAGGTAAAGGAGCCGCTATTTTTACTTTTAAAGATTGCTTGTTACGTGCTGCACAGTGCTTGTGTTGATCAAATATCGTTGCGCGATGACTGGTGCTGCGTGTTTTGGCAGCTTGAGAAGAATAGGCGGCCATTTTTAAAATGGTGCGTTGCGTATCTTTAGGTAATACACCGCGTATGCTTTTTAATGCCGCTGCGCCAGAAGCATTTAACGCAGCATAATCATTGTGGTGGCCACTTAAAAACTCTGCGGCATACGCTTTATTAAATTCATCTCGAAGCGCGCCTTTATCATTAAATTTGGGTAATCGCCCTGTTTTTGCAAAGACTTCTTCCATGGCGTCTAATTGCAGGGTAAACGCAGCAGCGCGATCTTTATTGCTTTTGCAGCCATAAAGCGCTTTTAAAATCATTTCTTCATAAGCCGCACGCCATAAGTTAGGGTTGCGATCATGGCCTGTGCTCGGTGATTTTTGTAGGAGTTCAGCATAGTCGCTGAGGATATTTAAAAACTTGATTGTGTTTCTATCCTCTAACATCAAGGGTTTTTTCATCTTGATGTTTTCGATGGCTTCATTCACCTGCTGTTGTAGTGTAGACAATGAGGCAGAGGTGCCTTGTCTGTGCCATGCAGTCAAGCTGCTTTTAACTTTTTCTAGCAGGGTTTGCTGGTCAGGATAATTTGTTTTTAACGTGTTTAAATGGGCAATGGCTTGTTTAACCACGGCAGCCGTGGTCTTATCTTTTTTAATATGCGTTTCACCTGGCACAAAGCCTCGAAATTTATTAATGGCGCGACTGGCATAAGTGACGTCCTGTTGTGTTGCAGCTTCCGTGTTATCTTTGAAAATACTATATTCTGGCACACCCGGTGAGGAGATGGGTGTCACAAATCCCAGTATATTTTGCGCTGCATCAGGGTGATTTTGTTTGAATTGTTCAATGGCTAAAGCAGTTAAGCGTTGTCTTTCTGTTTTGTCTTGAATGTCAAAAGGGGTGGGTGTGGCGGCGCGGTAATAAGTGGTGTCTGAGATGACTTCACCCTCTTTCTTCAGGATTTGTCTGTGCTCTGAGTAATTGGCCAAACCAGGATAACGTCTGAGCGTGGAAGGGGGCGTTCCTACGCTTTCTGCAAATATTTTTTGATAGCTTTCTGAGGATGTTTTTTGTCCTGTTGCCTCTGCCGCTTGTTTTGCCTTGAGCACTCTGCTTTGCAACTCTTTTTGTTCCCATTGGGGGAGTGCGGTAAACCAGGTAGGTTTGTGATGCGATTTAGGGAGAATAGATAAATATTCTTTGACTAAATTTTCGGTGAAACGATAAATGGGTTTTTCAATGAGTGTTTTTTCAATGCCCTCGTGTTGATAATGGGTTTCAAGTGGGGGTCTTGTGCGCCAGTTTGCTAGGTTTTCAGCGGATCTTAACCACGATTTTACGTCGTCTACGTTGGGGGTGCCTGCTGCTCTTCCTAAGGTAGAGTTCATGAAAAGATCAACCAAAAAGGCACTGTAGTTTTCTTGCAGGGTATCAATGGCAGTCATTTCATCTAGGGTGGGGGGTGTGCTTAATGAGAGGCTGTTGATGCGCTTTTCCACCTCTTCAAGCTTTGTTTTAGCGGCTTTAATGAAATGCTGTTTATAACTCTCTGTCAGGAAGAGACTGTCCAATGAACTTTTATCCAAGTTGTTGATGATGATTTCAAAGGCGTTGAAATAAGACCGTGCGCGATCAACAGAAGAGGCTTGAATAGGCAGTGATAAGGGGGTAGTCACCCTTACATTCTCGCCATTGATATAGTGTTCTATGGGATGTGGCATGTTACCCCGCTTCAAACAGCGCTTATAAATTAAAATTAGACTATGAATCTGAATAAGGGATTAACGATCTAATTTTTTGGGCGTGGATGGAGGTGTTTCTCCTGTCCCGCGGCTAGGCTTACTGTCGATAGTGATTTCAGACGGACGAGCCGCCATGGCGCGTGGGTTTTCTAGGCCAGGTCGTGTGCGGGTGTCGACAGGCGTAGAAGCGGTTTGAGTGGAAGCCTGCGCTGCGAGGGGGGTTTGCAAGGATAATTTATCAGGTAATTTTTTTACTTCTTTTCTTTTGAAAGAGAATTTGTTGCGTGCTGAGCAAGATTTATGTTGATCAAAAATGCTAGCGCCTTTTCCAAGGGTTCCCGCTTTTTCTAAAATCATCGCTTGCGTGTCTTTTGCCAACACATCGCGCACACTTTTCAGTGCTTGTGCCCCTTTCGTGTTTAATTCAGCATAACGGTTGTGATGGCCACTTAAAAATTCGGTCGCATACGCTTTATTAAATGTGTCACGGTGCATGCCTGTATCATCAAATTTAGGTAAACGTCCTGTTGCTGCAAAGACTTCTTCCATGGCGTCTAGTTGCAGGGTAAACATGCCCGCGCGATCTTTATTACTTCTGCAGCCATACAGGGCGTTTAAAATCATTTCTTCATAAGCGGCACGCCATAAATTAGGGTTACGATCGTGGCCAGTGTGGGGCGCTTTTTGTAGGAGTTCGGCATAGTCTTTTAAGATATTTAAAAATTTCAGTGCGTCTCTATCAGCGAGCGATAAGGGTTTTTTAGTTCTTTTAATATGCTCTATCGCGTTACTTACATCATTTTGTAATGTGGCTAATGCATCAGGGGTGCTGCGGGTGTGCCATGCCAAAAGACTGTTTTTAACTTTTTCTAACGGCGTTTTTTGATCAGGATAATTTGTTTTTAACGCTTCTAAATGGTCAAGTGCGTGGTTAATCACCGCCGTCGTGATCTCATCTTTTTTAACCTGTGTTTCGCCTGGCACTAAACCCCGTGTTTTATTGAGGGGTCGGATAGCATAGTGGATGTGTTGGGCCGTTGCGGCGGCAGCATTGTCATTGGCGATGCGATGCTCCAGGGTGCCTAGGATGGGGGTGACGAACCCCAGCATTTCCCCTGCATCGGGGTGATTTTGTTTAAATTGCTCAATGGCTAAGGTGGTTAAGCGCTGCCTTTCTGCGGCATCTTTAATGTTGAAGGGTGCGGGTGTGGCAGCGCGATAATACGTGGTGTCGGAGATCACTTCGCCATTTTTCTTTAAAATCTGTCTGTGCTCAGAATAATTAGCCAAGCCAGGATAGCGCCTTAAAGCAGAGGGTGGCGTGCCTAAGCTTTCTGCAAAGGCTTTTTGATAAACGGATGAAGATTTTTCTTCGCCTGTTGCCTCTGCCGCTTGTTTTGCCTTGATCACTCTGCTTTGCAACTCTTTTTGTTCCCATTGGGGGAGTTCGGTAAACCACGTGGGTTTGTGATGTTCGCTGGGGCGAATAGATAAATATTCATTGACTAAATTTTCTGTGAAACGATAAACAGGTTTTTCAATGAGGGTTTTTTCAATGCCGCCCTCTTGATAATGGGTTTGAATTTCAGATCTTGTTTGCCAGTTTACCAAGTTTTCAGCAGACTTGAGCCATTTTACGATTTCGCTTTTTTCAAGGTTATCTACGCCTTTTTCTAAGGTGGAGTTTGCGAATAAATCCACTAAAGAAGCGCCATAGTTTTCTAGATGGATGTTGATGGCGTCCATTTCATCTTGTGTGGGTGGGGTGCTCAGAGTGATTTTATCGATGTTTTTTTCAGTTTCGAGTAATGCGTCCTTGGCCATACGAATAAGAAGATTTGCATGATCGTCTTGGCGCTCGTCTGGCACACGCCTTAATTTCAATGTGTTACTGATCAATAGTCTAAATGCTTCAAGATAAACGTGCGCTTGCGCAATAGCGGTTTCTTGTAGGGGTAATGAGGTGATGGGCATGGCCGCCTAGCCTCCAATGTTATCTTCATAAGATTAAGGCTAGACCACGGATCTGAATAAAAAATTAATATTGATTGCGAGGGGAGCTTTGTTGATTTTCTGTGGTGTCCAAGCGACTACGGTCTGATTCATCCTCTGGTTTTTTCCAGAGTTGGGTGGTTGTGTATGTTGTTGTGGGAGTCTGTCCGCCTGAGTTATCCAATGGCGCCAGTAGCGGTTCTTTGCCGCTTAAAGAGCTACTTGGCATGTCTGGTTTGTTTGATGCATGGACAAAAGCCCAGGGTTTTATTTTCCTTGTTCTTAACGATTGTTTGTTGCGCGCGGCACAGCTGTCATGTTGATCAAATATCGTAACGCCTGTGAGGGGTTCAGGGGGTGTTGTGCGCGTGATAAACGCGAAAAATCGCTGCAAGGCGTGGAGAATACGTTGTAGCCATGAAGGTTTCTGTGCTTGTGGGTAACCGGCCCTTGCTAAAATGATGCGTTGTGTGTCTTCAGGTAATACGCTGCGTATATTTTTTAAGGCACTTGCGCCGGTGGCATTGAGTGCTGCATAAGCATTGTGGTGGCCACTTAAAAACTCTGCTGCATAGGCTTGATTAAATTCATCTCGAAGCGTGCCTTTATCATTAAACTTGGGTAATCGCCCTGTTTTTGCAAAGATTTCTTCCATGGCATCTAATTGCAGGGTAAACGCAGCAGCACGATCTTTATTGCTTTTACAACCGTAAAGCGATTTTAAAATCATGGTTTCATAAGCCGCACGCCATAAGTTAGGGTTGCGATCGTGGCTTGTGCTCGGTGATGTTTGTAGCAGTTCAGCATAGTCGCTGAGGATAGTTAAAAACTTAAGTGTGTCCCTGTCTGTTAACGTCAAATTTTCTTGTGCCTTGATCTTTTCAATGGTGTCATTCACGTTGTTTTGTAAGGTGGTGAAGGTGCTTGTGTTGCCCATTTTATCCCAATTTTTAAGGCTACTTTTGATGTCTTCTAGCTTGCCTGCGAGTGCTGGATAAGTTGCTTTTAATGCATCTAAGTTTTCTAGCGAGGTCTGAATTAATATGGCCGTGACTTTGTCTTTTTTGAGATGAGTTGTGCCTAATAACAAGCTACGCCATTTATTCACGGCGCGATTGGCATAAGTCACTCCGCGTGTTTGTGCACACTGCGTGTTGTCTTTAAAAAGCCTATATTCTTGCACGCCAGGAATAGGAACAGGGGTCACTAAACCCAGCATGACGGGTGCGCTGGTGGGATGATTTTGTTTGAATTGTTCAATGGCCAAAGTTGTTAAGCGTTGTCTTTCGGTTTTGTCTGTAACGTCAATAGGAGTGGGTGTGGCGGCGCGATAATACGTGGTGTCGGAAATCACCTCGCCATTCTTTTTTAAGATCTGTCTGTGCTCTGAGTAATTGGCCAAACCAGGATAGCGCCTGAGCGTGGAAGGGGGCGTGCCTAAGCTTTCTGCAAAGGTTTGTTGATAGGCTTTTTCTGAAGGTGTTGTGCTTATTGCTTCTGCCGCTTGTTTTGCCTTGAGCACTCTGCTTTGCAATTCTTTTTGTTCCCACTTAGGAAGTGCGGTAAACCATTTTGGATGGTTATTTTCCCCCAGGATAGACAAATATTCTTTGACTAAGTTTTCCGTGAAACGATAAATGGGTTTTTCAATAAGGATTTTTTCAATGCCATCGTGTTGATAATAGGTTTCAAGTGTGGGTCTTGTGCGCCAGTTTGCCAGGTTTTCAGCGGATCTGAGCCACCGTCTCACTTCATTTTTGCTGGGGTGGCCGGAGGTCCTAACTAAAAGTTGGCCTGTAGGAGATCGATGGGTTCTGAAGCCAGTTAAAAATTCAAAGTCAGGGTTGGTGAATAAATCCACCAGTAAGGCCGCATAATTTTCTTGAAGGGTGTTAATGGTGTGCATTTCACCAAGTGTAGGAGGATGGCTTAAGGCCACCGCGTGGATACTATCTTCAGTGTCTTTAAGTCGTTTTTCAGCCTCTGCGATGAAGGATGTTTTATGGTCATCGATGAAATAGTCGCCTGGGGCTTCTATTATCGGCATATTCTTAATCAGCATTTCAAAAGCATTGAAATAAGATCGTGCGCGCTCGATAGCAGAGGATTGAATAGGCAGTGATGTAGGGGTAGGCATGGTGGGCCACTTAAAATTTTATTCCGATAAAATTAGAGTAAACTATAGGGCTGAATTTAAGGTTAAGGAGGGGTGAGGATGTTAACTCGAATTGCGCTACTACCTACCCATGTGGCTAACCAAATTGCGGCCGGGGAAGTGGTTGAGCGGCCTGCCTCTGTGGTGAAAGAGTTATTAGAAAACAGTTTAGATGCGGGCGCAAGCGTTTTGCAGATAGAGATTGCCAAGGGGGGTACGCAGTTAATCCGTATTAAAGACAATGGGGGCGGTATTCACCCTGAAGATTTACCTTTGGCGTTGGCAAGGCATGCAACCAGCAAAATCAAAGCAGAAACAGATTTAACACAGATTACCAGTTTAGGGTTTCGTGGGGAGGCGCTGGCCAGCGTAGGGTCTATTGCCAGCGTGTTGATTTACTCTAAGCAAGCCAGTCAAGCGCATGGGTGGGTGGCGCAAAGCCAGCCTGGGCAAGCGGTGGCATTAAAGCCGGCCTCCCATCCCAATGGCACGACGGTAGAGGTGCGTGATTTATTTTTCAATGTGCCTGCGCGTCGTAAGTTTTTAAAAACAGAAAACACAGAATTTCGTCACATACAAGATGTGGTTGAACGCATGGCATTATGTTATCCCGACAAAGCCTTTGTGCTGACGCATAATCAGCGCACGATTTATGATTTTTCTGTTGCAGAGACGGAAAGTAAAAAACAACAGCGCATTGCAAAAATAACTGGCAGTGAATTCATTGAGAATGCTGTGCAAGTGACATCACAGGCCAGTGGTTTGTGTTTGAAAGGCTGGGTGGGGTTGCCTACCGTTGCACGCAGTCAAAGTGATTTACAATATTTTTATGTTAATCAGCGCCCTGTTAAAGATAGGCTGGTCAGTGGTGCAATTAAAAAAGCTTATCAAGATGCGTTGTATCATGAGCGTTATCCTGCTTTTATTTTATTTTTAGAAATTGATCCCGACAGAGTGGATGTGAACGCACATCCTACAAAACAAGAAGTGCGTTTTCGAGAAAGTCGTTTGGTCTATGAATTTATTTTGACGCAAGTAAAGCGCGCTTTGCAGGCTGCGCGCCCTGAAGCAACACACCATCATGTGGCGATTGAAGCTTGGCAACCCTCAACTCCTGCGGTTGCGCCTGTGCCGCCTGCGTGGCGCGTGCAAGAAAGCTTGGTGCAATATGCCGCGCTTGCAGAGGGAGAAACCCACTTAGAAAAAACCATCATGCCGCGATCACAAGTGGCCTTATTGAGCATGCCACTGGATACTTGCGTAGTGAAGCAAACACAGGCGGCGTCAACGGTAGTGCCTGCTTTGGGGTATGCCATTGGTCAACTGCAACAAATTTATATTTTAGCGGAAAACACGCAGGGTTTAGTGGTAGTGGATATGCACGCAGCGCATGAGCGTGTATTATACGAGCGCTTAAAACAAGCGTGGGGAAAACAAGGTATTGCATCGCAAATCTTGTTGATGCCGCTTTCTATGCAAGCCACAGAAAAAGAAATACAGTGTGTGCAAGCAAATCGTGCTTTTTTACAATCTGTCGCGTTAGATATTGAAAGTGTAGGGCCTGCCACGCTCATGATTCGTAGTGTGCCTGCGCAATTAATTGAAACCAATGTGGTGTGTTTGGTGCGTGACATGATTGCAGATTTATTACAAACGCAACACAGTGATCAAGTGCAAGTGCGCACACAAACATTCTTATCTACCCTGGCTTGTCGTGCGGCGGTGCATGCGCACCATAAATTGACGATCCCGCAGATGAATGCGTTATTACGTGAGATGGAAAAAACAGATTTAAATGGCCAGTGTAATCATGGTCGTCCCACTTATCGTCAATTTTCCTTACAAGAATTAGATAAATTGTTTTTAAGGGGGAGATAAGCCTTCCCTTTCGGGCCGTCATTGCTGCGCCAAGTGAAGTAATCTCTTCCCTTTCGGGCCGTCATTGCTTCCGTAAGCGAAGCAATCCATTTCCAACACTTAAAAGGTACTTTATGCCAAGACGTACAAAAATCATTGCAACACTCGGTCCTGCCACAGATCAACCCGGTGTGTTGGCGCGGTGTGTTGCAGCGGGTGTTGATCTCGTTCGTTTGAACTTTTCTCATGGTAGCGTAGCAGATCATGAGCGCCGTATTTTGCAGGTGCGTGAATGCGCCAAACAATATCAACGTGAAATTGGTATTTTGGCAGATCTACAAGGCCCTAAAATTCGCATTTCCACTTTCGAGCAGGGGAGCGTCCTATTAGAAAATGACGCGGAATTTATATTAGATGCAACCTTGCCAGAAAAAAAAGGGACTGTGCATGTCGTGGGCGTGGATTATAAAAACTTGCCTAACGATGTCACAAAAAATGATGTCTTGATGTTAGATGATGGTCGCATTGTGTTAGTGGTGTTTAAAGTAGAAGGTCCTCGCATTTTTTGTCGCGTGCAAGAAGGCGGTAAACTCTCTAATAACAAAGGGATCAACCGTTTAGGCGGGGGCTTAAGTGCCGAGGCGTTAACAGAAAAAGACAAACAAGACTTAAAAATCGCAACACGTTTGGCTGTGGACTATGTTGCCATTTCTTTTCCGCGCAATGCGGAAGATATTTTATATGCGCGTGAATTGTTGAATTCAGAAAAAAGCCAAGCAGGTATTATTGCAAAAATCGAGCGTGCTGAAGCCGTAAAAAACATGGATGGCATTATTAAAGTGTCAAATGCAGTGATGGTGGCGCGGGGTGATTTGGGCGTAGAGATTGGTGATGCAGAGCTACCTGCAGTGCAAAAACAAATTATTCAACGTGCGCGTGCGCTAGATAAAGCGGTGATCACCGCAACGCAAATGATGGAGTCGATGATTGAGAGTTCTATTCCTACGCGGGCAGAAGTGTTTGACGTGGCCAATGCCGTGTTAGATGGCACTGACGCAGTGATGTTATCAGCAGAAACTGCCTCAGGGTCGCATCCAGATAAAGTGATTGAAGCAATGGCGCGCATTTGTGTGGGTGCTGAAAAGCAGCGTATTTCGCAAATTTCACGTCATCGTGTGGAATGCCATTTTACGCGCGTGGATGAGGCGATTGCCATGGCCACCATGTATGCAGCAAACCACTTTGATGTGAAGGCCATCATCACCTTAACTGAATCGGGGTCAACCCCTTTGTGGATGTCGCGCATTCGCTCGGGTATTCCTGTTTATGCGTTGACGCGGCATGTTTCAACAGAGCGCCGCATGACATTATATCGTGGTGTTTATCCTGTGCACTTTGATCCTTTGGTTGCTAAAGCGGCGGAGCTTTATACCAAAGCAATGGTACAGTTAAAAGCGCGCGGTATCGTGAAGTCGGGTGATTGGGTTATCATAACGCGCGGTGATTCGCTGGGTGTTCATGGTCAAACGAACACAATGAAAATTTTACAAGTAGATAATGCTACGGAGGTTTAAATGTTAATTACGTTGCGACAATTACTCGATCATGCAGCCGCGCATCAATACGGTGTGCCTGCTTTTAACGTCAATAACTTAGAGCAAATGCGCGCCATCATGGAAGCGGCAGATGAAACCAATAGCCCTGTGATTGTTCAAGCTTCTGCTGGTGCAAGAAAATATGCAGGGGCGCCGTTTTTGCGTCACTTGATTTTAGCCGCAGCAGAAGAATTTCCGCATATTCCTGTTTGTATGCATCAAGATCATGGCGCCTCTCCTGATGTGTGTCAGCGCTCAATACAATTGGGTTTTACCTCTGTCATGATGGATGGTTCTTTAAAAGAAGATATGAAAACGCCAGCAGATTTTGATTACAACGTATCAACCACAGCGCGTGCTGTGGCCATGGCACATGCTTGTGGTGTGTCAGTAGAGGGTGAGTTGGGGTGTTTAGGTTCTTTAGAAAGTGGCATGGCGGGCAAAGAAGATGGCTCTGGTGCAGAATGTAAATTATCAAAAGAACAGTTGCTGACAGATCCTGAAGAAGCTGCGCAATTTGTAAAAATGACGAAGGTAGATGCCTTGGCCATTGCCATCGGAACGAGTCATGGTGCTTACAAATTTACGCGCCCCCCCACAGGCGATACCTTGGCGATAGCGCGTATTAAAGAAATTCACCGCCGTATTCCTGACACCCATTTAGTGATGCATGGTTCTTCTTCTGTGCCACAAGATTGGCTGCACGTCATCAATGAATATGGGGGTGCGATGGGTGAAACTTATGGCGTGCCTGTAGCAGAAATTCAAGAAGGTATTCGCCATGGTGTGCGCAAAGTGAATATTGATACAGACTTACGCATGGCTTCTACGGGTGCAATCCGCCGTTACTTTGCACAACACCCAAAAGAATTTGATCCGCGTAAATATTTGGGTGTGGCAACGCAGGCCATGAAAGAGATTTGTAAGGCGCGTTATGAAGCCTTTGGCACGGCGGGCTGGGCAGATAAAATCAAGGTGTTGTCTTTAGAAAAAATGTATCAACGTTATAAAAATGGTGAGCTTGATCCGCGTGTGAATTGACTGAAGGAAGTGTGTGATGCACCTTACGCCAGATGATCAACACGCTATCGTGGAGATCATTTTAAAAAAATATCCAACGACAGTAGCCATATATCTCTATGGTAGCTTTGCTACGGGCGATGCTACGGTGCAAAGTGATGTAGACATTGCATTATTGCTGCCGCATGAAATCAAAATGCCGGTTGAAGATCGTTTGGCGTTGGTGCAAACACTGGCAAGCAAGATTCAAAAAGAAGTCGACCTGGTTTCATTGCGATCGGTTTCTACCGTATTTCAGTTTGTTATTTTGCAGACACCCACGCTATTGTATTGTGCTAATGAATCTGCCAGGCAACAGTTTGAGTCACTGATTTATAGCATGTATTTACGCCTTAACGAAGAAAGACGACTGATTCTTCAAGAAATTCAAAAGCGGGGAGCAATATATTAATGGCCATGGCGGATGATGTGATATTAGGTAAAGCAGAAACGGTTAACCGTTGTGTGAAGCGGATTAAAGAAATTTACCAAGGCCATGAAAAAGACTTTTTAAAAAACTTTGATAAGCAAGATGCTGTTGTTTTAAATTTGCAGCGTGCGTGTGAGTCCAGCATTGATTTGGCGGCGCATATTGTTCGCATAAAACATTTGGGGTTACCTAAAATCTCAACTGACGTATTTACCTTGTTGGCTGATAATAAAATCATTTCAGATGCGTTGTGTAAAAACATGCGTGCCATGGTGGGTTTTCGTAATATTGCTGTACATGAATACACGAAGCTGGATTTAAATATTGTAAGAAATATCATTGAAAATCATTTATCCGATTTTTTAAATTTTATTAAAGTGATGCTATCCCTATGATGACAACGGTGAGTCCTGCAACGTTTTTTACGGCTGCCAACACGCAGCCAGCTATCCCCTTACACCTTATTGAAACTGCGCAGTTCCCTGAGTGGTTGCATACACAAAGTGCTTTTGTGCAACACTGGCTTTCTTCAGTGGGGTTTACGGCGGCACCTGATACGTTTTGGTTGGTGCCTGATGCGCAAGGGCAATTAACGCAAGCCGTGGCCGGTGTGAAATCACGCGATGATTTTTGGGCGGCGGGGAGTCTTGCAAAAGCATTGCCTGCAGGGTGTTACCAATTGCAAGATTTAAATCCTACGCAAGCGTTTAACGTCTGTTGTGCTTGGGGGTTGGGTGCTTATCAGTTTACAGCGTATAAGGCACCTAGCAAGACGTACAAGGCGCAGCTGGTTTGGCCCTTGGATGTAGATGCAGAAGAAGTGATGACGCTCTTAGAGGCTTTATATTGGGTCCGTGATCTGATTAATACACCCACAGAAGATTTGGGGCCGCTTGAACTTGTGCAAGCGTGTGAGCGATTGACGACGTCTTATGGTGCAACCCTGCGCGTTATTGAAGGTGAGGCGCTGTTGCAAGAAAACTACCCTGCTATTTATGCGGTAGGGCGCGCAAGCACACAAGCGCCGCGTTTGATTGATTTGCGTTGGGGGGATGCAACACATCCAAAAATTACCTTGGTGGGCAAGGGGGTTTGTTTTGATTCGGGGGGATTAAATATTAAGCCGAGTCAAGCGATGGGGTTGATGAAAAAAGACATGGGTGGGGCAGCGCATGCTTTAGGGTTGGCGATGTTGATGATGCGTACGCAATTAAAAGTATGTTTACGTGTGTTAATCCCCGCCGTAGAAAATGCTATCTCGGGTAATGCATACCGTCCTGGTGATGTGATTGCAACGCGAAAAGGGTTGACGGTTGAAATCACCAATACGGATGCAGAAGGACGCTTAATTTTAGCAGATGCTTTAACAGAAGCCGTTAGAGAACAGCCAGATTTGCTGCTTGATTTCTCAACCCTCACGGGGGCGGCACGTATTGCTTTAGGCACAGAAATCCCCGTGCTTTTTACGCCAAATGCGCTAATGGCGCAAACACTGCAAGCAGTGTCTCTGCAAACACAAGATTTGATTTGGCCCTTACCTTTGTATGAGCCTTATAAAAAAATGTTGGAGTCACCGATTGCAGATTTAAATAATGCGCCCACTTCTTCTTATGCGGGGGCTATTACGGCTGCATTGTTCTTACAGGCCTTCGTGCCGCAACATATAAAGTGGATGCACTTTGATTTGATGGCATGGAACCTCACAACAAAGCCAGGCCGCCCAGAGGGAGGTGAAGCCATGGGGTTGCGCGCAGTGTGGCAGTATGTGCGTGAAGGTTTATACATTACTGTTTAAAAAAAAGTAAGTTTAATTCCTTTTTTTGAAAATAAAGATAAAAAAATTTGACTTTTAAGGGTGGCTTATATATACATAAAAAAACACCCAACGGATGGTAATTTTTTATTTGTTGGGAGGCTTGTAAAAGGTGTGTGACTGTCACCTTGCTTTCAGCGAAAGATTTTTGCAGAAAGCGTAGCAGTCAAAATGGAATTGCTTTCAACTTAAAGGAGATAAGTATTATGGTCCGTAAAGCTGCTGCAAAGAGAAAACCTGCTGCTAAGAAACGTGCTACTGCAAAGAAGACAACCGCCAAGAGAAAACCTGCCGCGAAGAGAAAACCTGCTGCTAAAAAACGTGTTGCTGCGAAGAGAAAACCTGCTGCTAAAAAACGCGTTGCTGCCAAGAGAAAACCTGCCGCTAAAAAACGTGTTGCTGCCAAGAGAAAACCTGCCGCTAAGAAACGTCCCGCTAAAAAAAGGGTAGCTCGTAAAGCTAAACCTGTCGCTGTGCCTGAATAATATATCCCTTGTTTCTAAATAATAAGCCTGGATCTAGCGCTGTTTAGATCCAGGTTTTTTTTATCATACACTACCGATCTTGCTCCACTGCTTTTGCGGCTGCGCGCACATCGCTTGTTAAGTCAGCGCGAGCAAAAGCGGCGTTATTAATGAGGCTCACGTGTAGATGGTAAAGGGGTTGTATGGCGATGCAACCTGTTTTGAGGGCGAGTTTGAACACATGGCCGCCGGTGGTTTTTTCTGTGTTTATAAAATGCGTGTGATAGCCGGGTACGTTGATAGCGGCGGCATAGGGCGGGGTGTAAATAATAACGAGGGTGCCTGCAATCTGTTTGAGCTTAAACGTTTTTTGAATCATCGGCATGGCTTGAGAGAGGGGTGTGTGAAGCGTGGGATGGCATTTTTCACTTCGAAGATGAATGTCGCTAAACTCAGCATCAATACGAATGGCATAAAAAATATTTTTATTTTCAAGATGGTTATCGAGCAATTGTTCTAGTTGTTGGATGCTTGAAATATTTTCTGCCGTAAAGTGAAGGCTGGGTGTGAAGTGAGTGACCACGCTAAAAGGGGTTTTAGTATGGGGTGCGACGCGACATGTTTGTTGCTTGCCATCTACGCAGTAATAGATCCCATCCAGTGCAATGATTTCGCCATTGACATTGTCGGGTGTGCCTAAACCAAAATCCCCTTGTTTCATCAAGGCCGCAAAATCCATATCCCCTTGATAAACACCTTGCATCAGTGATGTTAAGATGCCGGTTTGGAATAAGTAGTGCGCCATAAAAAATGCTCCGCATTAATGACCTTGATGAGGATCTGTATTTGAGAAAAGCGAAGGGTTATCGCTGTAGTCGATGGGTACATCAATTAATACGGGCCCTTTGGTATGAAGGGCTTTTTGAAAAATGGCTTGAAAGTCTTCTGCTTTTTTTAATTCAAACCCCGTGGCACCAAATGCGCGTGCAAACTCAACGGTGTTAACGTGACCAATCGTAACACCATGGGTTCGATGATATTTCAGCTTTTCTTGTTCGAGCACCATGTTATAACTACCATCGCGCCAGATAAAATGAATCAAGTTACATTTTTCTCTGACGGCAGTTTCTAGTTCTGCTGCAGAAAATAAAAATCCACCATCGCCAGAGATTGAAATTATTTTTTTATCAGGATGTACTAAGCAAGCGGCTATTGCCCAGGGCAAGGCAACGCCCAAGGTTTGTTGCCCATTGCTAAATAATAGATGTCGAGGCGCATAAGAAAGAAAATAGTAAGCCATCCACATATAAACGCTGCCGACATCACAAAGCACCAGTGCGTCATCATCAATTGCTTTTCTGAGTGCATCAATAAAATGTAAAGGATGAATTAAATCCCCCGTTTTTTTAGCACCCTGCAATAGTTCATCATTGAGTTTTTGTTGAAGCTGCTTGAGAAGGGGAGATAAAGTATCGTTTGGGTGAAGCAAGGCAGCAAGGTGTTGAACGTTGCTTTCAATGTCCCCTAACAATAAACAGCTGGGTTGATAGGCAAGATGAATTTGTGGAAAAAGATAATCTAAGTGAATAATTTTTTTATCATTCGAGTTCCATGTTTCAGGATCATATTCAATGGGGTTATAGCCTATGGTTAAAACCACATCTGCTGCATCCAGCAATACATCACCGGGCCGATTTTTAAATAAACCAACGCGACTTAAATAACAGGTTTTGAGTGAACGTGAAATGACACCTGCTGCTTGAAAAGTGCTGATGGTGGCGATTTTTGTTTTTTCTAATAAATTGCGAATAGCGCGCGTATTTTCAGGTCGAGAGGCTTCTTCCCCCACTAACAGCACGGCTTGTTTGGCGTGATTCATTAAATTTGCTGCTTTTTGCAGTTCTTTTTCAGGGGCAACACCATAGTGAAGTTTCGTACTATATTGAATGGGTTTTTGTGAGGTTGCCTCTAGCAAAATATCTTGAGGGATATTAATAAAGCAAGCGCCTCGGCGGGGTGCATTTGCAATTAAAAAGGCATTTTCTACGGCTTCAGAAAGGTTGTTAACCGTTAAAATATCTACGCTGGATTTGGTGACGTTGCTTAATAACTTCGAACTATTAAGATTTTGATGTGTTTGAAAAAGGCTATGTTCTCGCGATACATTGCCTGCAATGGCAACCACAGGATCACCTTCTGTGGTTGCAGTAAGAAGGCCGGTGACTAAGTTTGAAACGCCAGGTCCTGATGTAACGAGTACTACGCCGGGTTTGTTTGTTAACCTGCCATAGGCTGCTGCCATAAAAGCCGCATTTTGCTCGTGACGGCAAACAACCAGTTTGATGGGGGAATCTAGTAATGCATCAAATACCGCATCAATCTTAGCGCCGGGCAAGCCAAAAATAATTTCAACACCTTGTTGTACTAAGCATTCCACCAGTAAATGAGCAGCATTTTTAACAGGCATGGCGCACCTCTGTTAATCAAAATAATCCCATAAGTGATTTTTGTCGCTTTTCTTTTTTTTCTTATCTTTGTCGCCATAGCTCGGGAGGCTTTCTGTGATATCGGGTGTTTTGGGTGCAACCACATGACCATCGTCGTCACTTAATAACCCTTCACGCCAAGGGAGTGTGCGATAGGTGGGTACGTCAGAGAGTTCAAAAATAGGGTATTTAATGATTTCGAAAAACGGCGAATAATCAAAATCGCTGGGCGTGAATAATTTAGGAAAGCGTTGAATCAATTCAATACCTTTTTCGCGATGTTCTTTGATGACAGGCAAAATAGGGAAGTGTACGGAATCGAATGCTTCTGCGATAAGTGAAGAGCAGCTTTCTTTTGTTAATTCGCCAGGATGATAGCGAAACAGGCTAGAGCGCCAGCGTCGTGGCATGATGCTCCAAGGGAAAAGAAAACGCGCCAAATCAAAAATTTGTCGCACATCATATTGAATCCCTAAGCGCGAGACAGCGTAATCTACAACCAGCTGCGCGTCTTTGCGTGCCAACCCTTCAGGTCGGCAAATACGAATATGATCTTCTTGATAATCTGTGATGGGTGAAACGATGGTCCCTTTCCCTAAAATGCTTTCAATCAGCAGTTGCGCGTTGGGGTCAATTTTAGGATAAGCACGTAAAATACGTTCTCGCGTTTCAAGATGGGCAATATCATGCAAACGACCAATATATAGGCAGGCGTGTGACCAGGTGCTTTGGGTGATGGTGCGGATGACTTCAGCAACACGGCTGCGACCCTCAATTAACAAGACGTCGCACGGGCGGATTTCATAGCAAATGCGATCAAAATCGCACATGGGGAATTTGTTGGGGGTGGAGGGATCAGTCAGCCAGTTGACTAGCCACTGACCCACTTTGTTTTTTATTGAAAAGTACATAGTGACGTCCTTGTCAGCTTTGTTTTAAATGAGCTTAGCTAACTCTGTTGCGAATCCCAAATAATTTGTAGGGGTTAACGTTTTTAACTGTTGTTTAACATCATCGGGTAAATTTAAACCATCAATAAACTGATGTAGTTGTATTTGATCAATTTTTTCCCCGCGCGATAAGTTTTTGAGCTGCTCATAAGGCTGTGCCAACCCATAACGACGCATGACCATTTGTATGGCCTCGGTTAATACTTCCCAATGTTGATTCAGTTCGGTGGTGAGGGCTTCTTTGTTTAAGCTTAGCTTATTTAAACCATTTAAGAGGGTGTCATACGCAATGAGGGAGTGTGCGTGTGCAACACCTAAGTTGCGTAATAGCGTTGAGTCAACGAGATCGCGCTGCCAGCGTGAGATAGGTAGCCTTTCAGCAAAAAAATGCCATAGTGCGTTCGCCAGGCCCAAATTGCCTTCGGCGTTTTCAAAATCAATGGGATTGATTTTATGTGGCATGGTGGACGAGCCTATTTCGTCAGCTATTTTTTGCAAAGAGAAATAACCGAGTGAAATATAGCCCCAACAATCGCGTGCCAAGTCAATCAAAATGGTGTTTAGGCGAAAGAGGGCGTGGCAATATTCTGCGAGGGTGTCATGCGGTTCAATTTGTGTGGTGTAAGGGTTGTAGGTTAAGCCTAATTGTTCCGTAAATTCTTGTGCAAATTGAGGCCATGGCAGCGTGGGATAAGCCAGGTGGTGTGCATTGAAATTGCCTACGGCGCCGTTAATTTTGCCTGATAGGGGTTGTTTAGCCAGCAAGTGAGATTGGTGTTGCAAGCGATGCAAGCTGTTAGCGAGCTCTTTTCCCATGGTGGAAGGCGTAGCGGGTTGTCCATGGGTTCTGGCAAGCATGGGCGCATCAGCGAGCGTATGTGCCATGCTGCTTAGTTTTTTTTGCAATGCCGTGAGGGCAGGCAAAAGATGTTGATCGCGGGTGGTTTTTAAAATCAGTGCATAGGCTAAGTTGTTGATGTCGTCGGAAGTACAGCCAAAATGGACAAACTCTTTGGCTTTGACGAGCTCAGGCACGGTGTCCATTTTTTCTTTGAGGTAATACTCCACGGCTTTGATGTCATGGTTGGTTGTTTTTTCAATGGCTTTAATTTTTTCGGCTTCGGCCTCATTGAAGGTGTCACAGAGTGTGGTGAGAAACGCTAGGGAGGCATCGCTGAGCGCCAAGCCTTCAATTTTATGATTTAAATAGTGTAGCCAGCGAATCTCAATATAGAGACGCTGATGGATGAGGCCATATTCACTGAGAAGAGGACGTAAATTTTCTGTTTTTTTACCATAACGTCCGTCGATAGGAGAGATGGCAGTGAGGTTAGATAGTTTCATGAGGAGGCTCGAGAGAAATGGGTTTAACGTGGGGTGAAACAACCAAAGTGGCTTCGGTGAGTTGTTGAATTTCTTCAATAGAAACATCAGGGGCGTGTTCCATTAAATGAAAGACCCCTTTTTTTAATTCCATGACGGCTAAATCTGTGACGACTGTGGTGACGCATTGAATGCCGGTCAAGGGCAAAGTGCATTTTTTTAAGATTTTGGATTCGCCTTTTTTATTGGCGTGGAGCATAGCGATAATGATGTTTTTAGCGCCTGCGACGAGGTCCATCGCACCGCCCATGCCTTTGACCAATTTGCCGGGGATCATCCAAGAGGCAATATTGCCCGCTTGATCGACTTCAAATGCGCCTAAAACGGTTAAGTCTACGTGTCCACCGCGAATCATGGCAAAGCTATCGGCGGATGAAAAAAAAGCGGCGCCAGGAATGGCCGTGACGGTTTGTTTGCCGGCGTTAATAATGTCAGCGTCGACTTCTGTTTCATTGGGAAAGGGGCCCATGCCTAATAGGCCATTTTCAGATTGAAAGATGACTTCAACACGAGGGGGGATGTAGTGTGCCACGAGGGTCGGAATGCCGATGCCAAGGTTAACGTAGTAACCATTTTTTAATTCTTGAGCGATGCGTTGCGCAATTTGTTCCCGCGATAAAGGCATAGTGATGTCCCTGGGTGTTTTTATTCAGCAAATCTTACATGTTAAGCTATGATTGTAAAATAAACTAGAAATGAAGGGATAGCTTGATGGATGTTGTGCATACATTTCGCCATAGTGTCGAGCCTTTTTTACCTGTATTAGGTTTTTTGCTTGCCTGTGCGGCAGGGAGTGTCATTGGCGTATTGTTGTTATTTAGGGTGTTGGCTTATTTACAACAGCGTCGTGATTCTTATGTGTTGTTTGTGATCTTAAGTCGTTTGAAGCGGCCGCTTTATTTTTTAATTCCTGTTTTAGTCGTTGCGATTCTAACGCCAGAGTTGAAGTTAACAGGCCCTTTGGTATTGCTGTCTAGCTTTGTGCAAGCTGCCTTGATTGTGTTGTTTGCTTGGATGGTCTTGGAATTAGTCTGGGTTGTTGAAGACATTTTAGATCATCGTTGTAGCCAACACATGGAGCGTGACAGAGCAAAGACCCTCAAAACGCAAATGAAGTTTGTGAGTCGCATTTTGGTGATCATTATTGTGGTGGTCATGATAGCGGCGTTTCTCATGACCTTTGAAAATGCCAAGCGCCTGGGGATGGGCTTACTGACTTCTGCAGGTATTTTTTCTGTGGTGTTGGGGTTTGCGGCACAAAAAACGTTAGGGAGTGTGTTGGCCGGGTTTCAAGTGGCGTTTAATCGTATGCTGCGCATTGGTGATGGGGTGCGTATTGAAAATGAATCGGGTCAAGTAGAAGAAATCACGCTGACGCATGTGGTGTTGCGTTTATTAGATAATCGCCGCTTCATTATCCCCATTAATTATTTCATGGAAAAACCTTATCAGAATTGGACGCTGACTTCTTCTGAGCATATTGGGGAAGTGAGTTTGTCAGTTGATTACAGCGTAGATTTAAAAGCATTGCGAGATGAATTAGATGTGATTTTGAGAGATCAACCGCTGTGGGATGGGGTTTTAAAAACGCTGCAAGTGACAGACATGACGGACAAATGTATGATTGTCCGAATTTTACTAAGCAGCAATAGCACAGAAGCGGTTTCTAATTTATGTTGTGCGGTGCGCGAACAGTTGATTGCGTTTCTTTGCCATCATGCACCTAACACCTTGCCGCGAATGAGAACAGAAACTAAAACGTTTAAAGACTAGATCTTCCGCCCCGGTGGCACAGTGGATAGCGCAATCCCCTCCTAAGGGATAGGTCGCAGGTTCGATTCCTGCCCGGGGCGCCATTTCACTTTTGTTACAGTAATGCGCACGGAGTGGCATTGTCTGCGCGTGGCGGTCTGGCGCTGATTGCCAAGGTAGATACAAAACTTAAAACACTGTCCGCTTTAAAAGTAATATCAAGGCGCGCAAGCATTTCTTTTGCCCACGAAAAACAATTACCGCGCACCACTTTTCTTTCGTTGGCCATCCCCTGAATTTCATGCAAGAGCTTTAAGAGTGGCGCGCTTTCTACTTCCCAGAATTTATATTTATAGTGTTCAAAGTTTTCTATGAGTCGGCTAGGGTCCCAGGGCTCTGCATGGACTCTCATCTGGCGTGGCGCGAATAAACGAGATGTTTTTTCGGCAAGAAGGTGTGCGCGCCACAAAAAAAGTTGACTATTGTTGTCTATGCCATGAAATAACAGTTGCACATGGTAAGGATCATTTCTTTCATCCCGAACTAAATAGATACAGCCATGCCTGTTTGAAAGGGTGTCGCTGGTATTGGGGTATGAGAAAAACAAGAGTGGGTTTTTAACGTTGTTTGCAAAATGGAGTTCGCCATAGTGCTTTGAGGTTCTCACTCTCAACTGATTCTTTAATCCTTCCATTGCGGCGTTGCTGAGATAATTGCGATCTAATTTCAACCAAACGTAACGTGCTTGAGTGACCTGAAGAAAATCATTTAATTCGGCGCTATCTTCGATATAAATAAGATTGCCGCCCAAATTAATCTTGGTAATGGTTTTGTTTGTTTTTAGGAGAGCGGTAATCTGTTTAAGGCCCGTGGCCGTAATAAAATTATTTCGTAAATCTAATTGAGTCACGGTGGTATTGTGGCTTAATGCATCCAGTAATTTTTCTAGAGGCGTTTTTACGGGAGGGCCACCCAGCAAAGAGGTGATGGGTTTATCTAACCCATGATCATAGATTGCATATCCTGTAAGGTTGATTTTTTTTATTTGAGATTCTGCGCTATCTATTCTTAGGGTTGCCCGATAAAGAAAGAGGCAAGCAATGGGGAAGGTTTTCATGATTAATAACGCTAAAGCAATGGGTTTTAATAGCGTTGGTATAGGCGCTGCCCAGAGCAAACATAAAGTTGCCAGTAGTATGACGCCGGCTGTTAACAAAATGGTTGTTGGTCTATTCCGAATAGCGGTGAGATCAGCTGAAATTTCACGCGCTTTTTTATTGATGGCACTTAATGCGTTAATGCCCTTGTTAAAAGGAAAGCCTTCCTCGTGCATGACGCACCGGGTAACCACCAGTATTTTATTAATGAGCAGGGCGCTATAAAGCGCGCGTGCAGCCGCTTGCCAATCTTGTGGATGATTGCTTCGGGTGTTGATATAAAAATCAAAATCTTCTAACGTGTTATTTTTTTCAAACGCGCTTGCAAATTTTAATAAACTTGTTGGCGTTAATCTTGAGCCGCAATCTAATGAGCGCAAAGAAGTATTACTGATGAGTGCCTCTGCAATAGCAATAAAGTCATCTTCTTGAAAAGAGAGGCAATCTCTGGATGTGATTAAGCTAATTTTGTTGGTATTTAATGCGGTTATTATTTCTTTAAGGGTCATGACGGGTATCTCACTTTTACAATAAATGACAGGTCATACCGCATCTTGCGGATCTTGATTGAATACTTTCGCCTTCATTTTCTTCATCTGTTGCTGTTGCGGGTTGCAACGGAAAATTTTTTGTTTCTGGGTGGCGTTTTTCTTCTTGCTTTTTTGCAGCCTTTAAAACAAGGGCGAGCTCATCGGGTGTTGCTGAAGATCCGAGGGATGAGGAGGAGAAGCGTGCTGTTGCCGAAGAGGCTGTTAAGTCATAGATGCCGCCGTGTGTTAGCAAGAAGTAGGCAAGCGATGCGCAACTTTCGCCACCGCCTTCTGGAGAAGAAAAATAAATGCCTTGACACAGTTGCCAACCTGCCAAAGTGGCTCTCTTTCTATCGTAGGCATTTTTGATGGCGCCGGCACTTAAGCTGTAAAGTCGTATTTCGCTCTCGGGGGGTCTGCCTTCTAGCGTTAAGTCTTGCTCATAAGTCATAAAAGCATGAGGCGTCGGGCGAAAAGCAGCTTGAATCCTGGGGCTTCTGTCTTTCGGCCAAAGGCTAATATAAAGATCTTGATATCTTGGGATCTGGATTGAAACATGTCCTACTCCAGCACCCCCATGCAAGCCAGAATGCCAGACCCTGATGATGACTAAATTATCTTGTTGGAGCATAAAAATATTTTTCCTGCGCAGGGTATTGTGTTTTTAAGGGGTAATAGTATAACTCGCCCCCTTCTTTTTGGCATCTTTTTTGCCAGATATTTCAGTTGCTAAAATCAAAAATGCGGCAAGAGGGTATAAAAAAACGCTGAAAGCGGAGGGCTTTCAGCGTCTAAGGATAGCGCGTGTTTTTTAGGGGCGACGATTTTTTTCTGCTTTATGTTGGGCAAGCAATAAAATAATCAGCAAGATAGGGACTAGAACGGCAATATAAAAGCTAGAACCATGGTGATAACCCTCTATTGCAGATAACCGGCGTGTATCTTCAATAGCGGAGCTCCAGAAAAAAGGGGTTGCCATGATGGTGACAGCTGTTTTAAAGCTGAAAGATTCGCGTAATGACAATAAACCTGCAATACCTAGCCCTAAGCTGGCGCCGGCAGTGGTGAGTTGGAACGGGCCGCCAGTGAGTGTCCAGTGGGGGTGTCCATGTGCCAGCGAGAGCAGAAAAACGTTCATGCAAAAGGCCCACAAGCAGGTAATGCCTACGACAAAAAATAAGATGTAGCCAGAGAAAGTATCATAAACAAAGGTACCACTGACTCTTTCTCGATGGCGCAAAAGGGTGACGGCCCCAAAAAAGAGGGCTAAAACTAAGGTAATTAAAGGAATGTTTGATAGAACTATTTCAGCAATGACGCGTTCGCTACACATATGAAATCTCCTCCATGAGTCTTCTTAAAGAGTATTGCATACAATATTAAAAATTTAAAATAAACTGTCAAAAAACCAATAAAATGAGTAAAATTTTTCTTTTTTTTAAATCTCCTACCCAATGAAGAGCGCCTCTTATGAAAGCTGTTGAAGAAAATTTAAACAACGATGATGTTTCGCTGCAAGAACAAAATGAGCTGATTGCCCAGCGCCGCGCTAAGTTAGTGGCCTTGCGTCAACAAGGTGTCGCTTACCCTAATGATTTTCGACCTGATAGTCTGGCTGCGGTATTGCATCAACACTATGACGAACAAGACCACGATGGGTTAGCGGGCTTGGCGGCGCAAGTGCGTGTTGCAGGTCGTATTATGATGCGGCGCTTGATGGGTAAGGCGAGCTTTTTTTTACTACAAGATGGCTCTGGTCGTATCCAAATTTATCTGACTCAAAATGACTTACAAGCCACCTATGAAGACATTAAACATTGGGATTTAGGGGATATTGTCGGCATAGAAGGCGAATTATTTAAAACAAAAACCAACGAATTAACAATACGCGCTAAGAGCGCAAGATTGCTGACAAAATCCTTGAGGCCTTTGCCAGATAAATTTCATGGTTTGGTTGATCATGAGCAACGTTATCGTCAACGCTATGTTGATCTGATTGCAAATGAAGAAACACGACGTGTCTTTATGATCCGCTCTGGCATTGTGAATGGCATTCGTCGCTTTTTAATGTCAAAAGGGTTTTTAGAAGTAGAAACGCCTATGATGCATGTGATTCCCGGGGGCGCCACTGCGCGTCCTTTTGTGACACATCACAATGCTTTATCCATGGATCTTTATTTACGTGTGGCGCCGGAGTTGTATTTAAAACGCTTGGTGGTGGGTGGTTTTGAAAAAGTGTTTGAAATCAATCGCAGTTTTCGCAATGAAGGCGTATCAACGCGCCACAATCCTGAATTTACTATGTTAGAGTTTTATCAAGCCTATGCGGATTATCATGATCTGATGTCATTAACAGAAGAAATGTTGCGTGAATTAGCGCAAACCGTATTAGGGTCTATGCAGTTGAAAAGCCAAGGTGAGCAGTATGATTTATCTAAACCGTTTCGCCGTATTACGTTAAGAGAAGCTATTTTACACCACAACCCTCACATCAGTGCTGAGATATTAGATTCCTTTGATATGCTCCGTAACATTGCTGAAAAAATGAAAATTGAAATTAAAGCTGGTGAAGGGCTGGGTAAGTTGCAATATGAAATTTTTGAAAAAACCGTCGAGGCAAATTTAAAAGAACCTACTTTTGTAACGGAATATCCTACCGAAGTTTCTCCTTTGGCGCGTGCGAATGAGCAGCATCCTTTTGTAACTGATCGGTTTGAGTTTTTTATTGGGGGCCGTGAACTTGCTAATGGGTTTTCTGAATTAAACGATCCTGATGATCAAGCTGCTCGCTTTCATGGACAGGTTGCACAAAAAGAAAAAGGGGATGAAGAAGCGATGCATTTTGATGGGGATTATATTACGGCACTAGAATACGGCATGCCGCCCACCGCAGGGGAAGGCATTGGGATTGATCGCTTAACCATGTTTTTTGCTGATCAACCGTCTATTCGCGATGTTATTCTTTTTCCGCATATGCGGCGTGAATAGGGAGCCGCACGTGAACAACCCCTAGTATTTTTCAAGAAATAAATGGGGGTAAAGTAAGGTAGATCTTGCGTTGTGCTATAATTTTCAGCCAGGAGCAGGAAGCCGGTAATATGAATATTGCCAACCAAGGAGGAGCTTATGCCAGACAACAAACCCGGAAGTTCACCGAATCCCACCCCCACCCCGGGGCCGCTGCCAGGAGCGCCGGCAGGCGGCAGTGTTCCTGTTGAACCAGCGCCAACACCAAACCCAAAACCCAAGGAACCACCCAGAAGGGTACCGCCTCGAAATGGGCCGCCCATACCAGAGTAAGTTGTTACTAATCGGGGGGCTACTCGTCTTCACCAAACCGATTGCTGACAAGGGCTTCAATGGCGTGCAGGGCGGATTGTTCTTCATCGCCCTCTAAAATAATTTCAAGCTCGTGGCCTTTGCTCGCGCCGAGTGTCATGACGCCTAAAATACTTTTGCCATCAACGCGACGGTTGTTATGCACCAAATCAATTTTACAGCCATAATGCGAAGCGCAGCTGACAAGTTTGGCAGCAGCGCGTGCATGTAAGCCAAGGTTGTTTACAATGGTTAGTTTTTTGCGAATCATCTTCTCCTCGGCAAGCGGTGCTTGGGAAGGCCTATCGTTTTGTTTGGTCACGGTGATACTTCATCACCTCGATGATGATGAGTGGATTTTTGGCGATGTTTTTTAATTTGTCGATCAAGCTTATCAACCAAAGCATCAATGGCAGTATACATGTCTTTTGAAGTTGCGCTTGCATGAATTTCTGCACCTGTGACGTGTAACGTTGCTTCGGCAGTTTGCAATAACTTATCGACATTTAATACCACATTGA
>OBEQ010484155.1_pt1 | contig 35051 bp, 40 predicted proteins | sample 1670901 | NCBI WGS metagenome assembly OBEQ01 (sample SAMEA104232315, study PRJEB22302) | groundwater metagenome | biome: forest; feature: aquifer; material: groundwater | place: USA | collected 2011-08-07 | depth 5.4 m | reverse complement strand
GGCGCGCAGGAGCGCAGCGGCGGAAACGGAGTCGAGCTCCTCTAAGTTGTTGTTTAGCGTCGCGAGTGCTCCGAGGTTCTGCCGCGAGCACCGAGCCCCCCAGGCGAGGAGAGACCGCGAGTGAACCCCGACCCGATCGGGGGCGAAAGAACGCCGACCCGGAGCGAGGGCGGCCCGGCCGGAAGCTGATCGTTAACGCAGAGGGGCGAGGACGTGTTCGAGGGCGACGCGGGCGGCGTCCTGGCTGGCCGTCTTCTTGCTCGGGCCCGACCCCTGCCCGTACACCTTCCCTTTCCAGCCCACCGAGACTTGGAACCGGCGCTTGTGGCCCGGACCCGATTCGCTGAGCACCCGGTAGTCCGGGCTGGCCCGGAAATAGCGGAGCACGTACTCCTGCAGGAGGGATTTGTAGTCCACCGACATCTGCCCGGTTTCGACCCCTTCGATCTGGGCCGCGAAGAGCTTCTTGATGAGCCGGGTAGCCGCCGGCAGGCCGCGGTCCAGGTAGACCGCGCCGAGGACCGCCTCCAGCGCCGAGCCGACCACCGAAGGCCGGCGCCCCTCGCCGCGCAGGGTCTCTCCGGGACCCAACAGCAGCCACTGATCCAGCTTCATCTCGTTGGCGATGTCGCCGAGCGTCGCGCGGCTGACCACCTGCGCCTTGATCTTCGCGAGTTCCCCCACCTCGGAGACCGGGTAGAGGCGGTACAGTTCCTCCGAGATCACAAGACCCAACACGGCGTCGCCGAGGAATTCCAGCGTCTCGTTGTCTCCCTTGACGGTCGGCTTCCCGGTCTGGGCGTAAGACCGGTGGACCAGCGACTGGTTCAACAGGGAGTGCTTGCGGAAGCGGACCCCCAGCACCCGCTCCAGGCGGCGGAGGTGTTGGAGCCGTTCCCGGTTGACGTCCGAACGAAACAGGATCGGTTAGCCCTCCAGAATGTCCCGCATGGAAGCCCGGACGATTTTCTCCGGGACCTTTTCCCGGACCACACAGCGGCCGATTCTTTCCGGCAGGACCCAGCGGTTCTTCCCCTCGGCCCACTTCTTATCGTGCGCCATGGCCCGTACGATCTTTTCGAGTGCCAGCCCGCGGACACGCGTGGGCAATCCGGTCCGGCGAATCAGGCCTACGATCCGCTCATGGTCCGCGCGGCCGATGCGGCCCAGCCGGAGGGAGATGCCGGAAGCCACCTGCATCCCCAACGCCACCGCTTCGCCGTGCGTGGTGGTCCTGCGGAAACCAGCGGCCGCTTCGACGGCGTGGCCGAACGTGTGCCCGAAATTGAGCAGGGTCCTCAAACCGCGGGTTTCCAGCTCATCCCGCTCGACCACCGACGCCTTCACCTTCACGGCCCTCGAAACCACCTCGTTCAATTTCCGGGCATCCCTCCGGAGCACTTCCGGTGGAGCTTCTTCCAGCAGACGGAACAGCCGGGCATCCCCGATCACCCCGCACTTGATCACCTCGGCCAAACCGGACCGGAACTGCCGGTCCGGGAGTGTCCGCAGGAATTCCAAATCGATGAAGACCATCCGCGGTTGATTGAACAACCCAACCAGGTTCTTGCCCTGCGGCAGATCCACAGCGGTCTTTCCGCCGATTGAGGAATCCACCTGGGCCAGCAGTGTGGTCGGGATCTGCACGTACGGAACGCCGCGCCGGTACAATCCGGCGGCCAGCCCGCCCAGATCTCCCACCACGCCCCCTCCCGCCAAAACCAGGAACAGCCGTCGGCCGGGACGGTCCATCTGCGCGAGGCGGCCAAGCAGGCGGCTTAGTCCGCCCAAGCTCTTGCTCTTTTCCGAATCGGCGACCGAAAGGATCTGAACCGGGAGGCCGGCCGAGGCCAAGACCCGGCGCAGGGGCCCGCCATACCGCCTCAGGACCGTCCCGTTGCTGACCAGGACCGGGTGGGTCCCCAACCCGCGGCGGCGGATCTCCCGCCCCAAATGGATTAAGGAACCAGAACCGATCAGGATATCGTACCGGCGAGGTCCCAGATCCACCGTAATCTTCTTCACAACCCAAGCCCTTTCGCGCACCAGACCACCGCCGGCCAGACCAGGCGCTCCACCACACCGAAATAAAGCAATCCCATCAAAATCAAGATCCCCCACCGTTCCAACCGAAGGACCCGCACCGCCCAGGGGACCGGCAGGAGTCCCACCAGCAGACGCGAACCGTCCAGCGGCGGGACCGGCAGAAGGTTGAAGATCCCAAGAACCAAATTGATCAGGGCTAAATACTGCAGAAGCAGAGCCGCCCAGGACGGAATGGCGGGGCCGCCGATCTTCAGCAGCAGCGCCGCCGCGCCGGCCAGCAGGAAATTCGCCGCCGGCCCCGCCGCGCCGATCCAGAACATGTCCCGTTTCGGATGGCGGAGATTCGAATAATTGACCGGCACCGGTTTGGCCCACCCGAAAACAAAGGGCGAATGGACCAGGCGCAGGAAGAGCGGGAGCAGGATCGTCCCGAACGGGTCGATATGTTTCAACGGGTTCAGCGTCAGCCGTCCCGCGAGACGGGCCGTCGGATCCCCCAGGAAATTGGCGACCACCCCGTGGCTCACCTCATGGAACACGACCGCGACCAGAAACGGAAGGAACAGCAGGACGAATTGGCCGAGGAACCCGAGCTCCATCAGCGGAGTAAAACCCGGGGCAGAGAGATGTCGGCTACCGTTACCCGGCCGCTGAGCTTCCTGCCCTGCCCTTTTGCCAGCCCAATCTTCGGCAGGCCGCAGGTCACCGTGACCGTTGCCTGGACGGCATCGCCGCAGGGCCTCCCGGTATCCGCGGAGAGACCGGAAGGAATATCCATGGCGACCACGGGGCAATTCTGCCGGTTCACCCAGCGGATCGCTGAGGCAATCGGCTCACGGACCGACCCCTCGACTCCGGTCCCCAGCATCGCATCCAGGATCACCCCCGCGTTCCGGATCTTTCCGGTCGAGCGCCGCCACGAAGCCGTGGAAGGAGCCGCTGAAACCGGGACCCGGAGTCGCCGCAGGATCTCCAGGTTGACTTGGGCCGCCCCCCTCACCTTGGCCTCCTCCGCCAGCAGAACCACCCGAACCGACATGCCCCAGTTGGAAAGGTGCCGCGCGGCCACGAATCCGTCCCCGCCGTTGGCTCCGGCGCCCGAAAGGACGACTGCTTTCCGTTTTCTTAATCCACAAAGGCGATGGGCCGCCCGGGCGGCGGCCGTCCCCGCGTGCTCCATCAGCACCCCCTCCGGGATGCCGAACCGTTCCCGCGCGCGGCGGTCAATCTCCCGCATGCGTGCGGCAGAGACAGCGCGCATCCCTCTTTCAGCGCACCCCGGCGCCTGGAGAGACCGGCCGATCGGTCGTGATCAAGCTGAAAGCTTCGCCGTCCTTGGCCGCCAGGATCATCCCGTTGGAGACCACGCCGCGCAGTGTGGCCGGCTGGAGATTGTTCACGAGGACCACCTGCTTGCCCACGAGCCCGTCGACCGGGTAGTGCTGAGCGATCCCGGCCACCACCTCTTTCTTTTCGGCGCCGGTGTCCACCGTCAGTACCAGCAAACGGTCCGCGTCCGGATGCGGCTTCGCTTCAATGACCCGTGCCACCTTCAATTCCACCTTCAAGAACTCTTCCAGCGTGATCATGAGGACGTCCCTCCGGGTGACCCTTGTTCATTCTGAAGAAAGACCACGTATTCCGCGCTCACCCACCCCCGGCAAAAAGGGGGCGGTTGAATCTTGACCCAATCCGCATAAGAACCCAGGACACGGACCCTCTCCGGCGAAGAAAGATCACCCCACGAAGTGGCGCCGTCCGACGGGCGTACGCGGACCTGCACGCGGCTCCCCTGCACCGGGGCCCATCCCTGCTCCTCTTTTCCGACGTAGGAACGATGGAGATAAGCGGGCACCCCTTCCGGGAGCGCCACGGCAAACCAGGATTGCCGCCGCTCCAGCACCCGGAGCTGGGTCCCACGGGCGAGTTGGAGCAGGATCTCGTAGGAACGGCCAGGCCCCGAGCGCAGGTTCACCCCGCTGCCTGTGATAAGACCCCGATAAGGAAACTGCGCCGGTTCGGCGGCCGGAGGAGAGGCCTGGGGTTCACCGGCGGCCTGAAAAGCCGGAAAAAGAAACAGGACGAAGAACGCGAGCCCGACGAGCGGTTTCCGGCAGTGGACCAATTACTTTTTCGGCTTGGCGGCGGGCTTGGCCGATTCCGTCTGCGCCGGGGCACCGGCAGAAGCCGCCGTCCCCGCCGCGGCTCCCGCTTCAGGAGCGGCAGCGGCTGCCTTCTCTTTGCGGATACGCATCTTCAGATGCTTGACCTTGGGGAGCCCCAGAACCGAAGAACCCGACAGATCCAAGAACCCTTTCTCCTGCAGGATCTTGGCGCGCTCCAGCCGCGACAGCACGGAGCGATGCCGCTTCATGGTATTAGTCGACTTCAAGCTTCGATGGATGGACATGGAACCCTCAGTTGATTTGTTGAATCGAAACGCGCTTCAGAAACGCGTCGGGATACAACCCCCTCAGTTCCGCCAAGGCCGTCTTGGCCTCCGGCTTGGAGCGGTACCCCACAGCCCGCAGTTCGAGATACTTCCCCTGCTTCAAGACCTGCGCGCGAACCCCTTTCTTCGCGAGGCGCCGGACCTCCTCCTGCGCGGCCCCCTGCCCGACGTAGGTCGCCAGCTGGATCGCGAACTCGCCTGCTGGGGAGGAAGCCGCGGAAACCGCTTCCGGAACGGCGACCGGCACGGCGGCCGGAATCACGGGGACCGCCTTGCGGGGCCCGGAAGAGCGCGCCGTGAGCTCCTCCGTACGGACCGAAACAGCCGACGGAACGTTCTCCCGCGCTGTGGCCACACCGACGGTCTGGAGCGTTTCCGACTGCGGACCCAAATGTTTTCCCCGTTCGACGCCGAAACAAAAACCCGCCAGGACCACCAGCACGAGACCCAGCAGGACAAAGACCGCATCCTCGTAAGCCACCCGAAGACGCAGGAAGCGGCCCGGGAAATTCTCTAACAAACGGGAATGCTTCGGCCTTTGCCCGGCTTGGAGATCCTTAAAAAGCTCCGGCTGAAACATGCTTTACAGTTTACTTTGCCGCTCAGACGGCGTCAAGCCAAGCTCGCCGGGCAGAGGGCCTTAAAATCGCACCGCCGGCACTTCATGGGAGAGGGGGACGGCGTGAAATCCCCTTGCCGGAGCTGGCCGATCAGATCCAGGATCCGGCTGCGGGTCTCCTCGAAATCGGAGGGCTTCTGCTCGAACGACAGCAAGCGGTTCTCCTGAAGATAATAAAAACTGACCCGGCGCGGATCCATCTGGAACACCTCTTTTGCCGCCAGCGCGTAGAGGCGCAATTGAAGCTGTTCCTCAGCCGTGGCATCGTCCTTGGGCTTCCCCGATTTGTAATCGATGATCTCCACACCGCCCCCTTCCAAGCGGTCCGCCCGGTCCACAATCCCCTGCAGAAGAACATCGCCGATCTGCAGTGAGAAGGACTTCTCCACAAACAGGGGCGGAGTGAAGGAGCCCTCTTGTTTCCCGTAAAACTGAGTCAGGATCCTCTCCCCCATCTTCCGGTAGTCCTGATCCTGGGACGGCTCACCGTAGCGGCCGGCGGCATGGCGCCGCTGGAAACCGGTCAGCAATTCCTCCAAGGGGGCGACCCGGCCTTCCATGACCCCGGCGTAAAACTCCTCCAGCACAGCGTGCAGGTCGATCCCGAACAGCATCTGGGGGGTGGAACGGGCCGGGATCCGGTAGACGTAGGCGTACAGGTACTTGAGCGGGCAGAACCGGTAGGTCTCCAACTGGGAATAGCTGAACTTCTTGCCGACGGTGAGCGCGGCGGCGCGACCGGTCGCGGCGCTGAGCGCGTGACTGCCGCGGGCGAGCGTCACCAGCTTCTGGACCTTCGCGGCAAGTTTCGAAAAAGGCGGCTCCTCTTTGGGATCCAGCGCGCGGATCTTGTCCAGGAGCTCCAGCAGTTCCCTCTCCTCCGCCAGCGAGGAGGGATCGATCCCGGCAGACCATGGCTTTCCCGGCGCGGGCTGGGCGGGCTTAGCCGACACGGCCGGCCCGGGGTTGAGGGGGAGCTTCATCTCTTCCAAAAAGACGGAAGGCCGGTGGCGGGTCCGGTCCTGGGTGGCAAGGATCAGTCCCCTCTTCGCGCGCGTGCAGGCCACGTAGAAGAGGCGGCGTTCCTCCTGAAGATGATAATCCCCCTTCGGCAGGGGTTCCTTCATCAGCTCCACGGGAAACGGGACCGACTCGGAACGCCCCCGGGCCGGAAACCTGCCCTGGACCATCTGCAGAAGGATCACCCAGTCGAACTCGAGCCCCTTGGCCTGATGGACCGTCATCAGGCGCACCGCGTCCTCCGGCTCTTGCTCCTCTTCATCGGAAAACCCGGCGGCGGAGGCGCGGGCCAGCGAATCCAAATACCATAGGAAGGATCCCAAGTCCTTCGCTTCCGGGTAATTCTGAGCGTAGCGGTACGCGATCCGAAGGAACTGGCTCAGCGCCAGGGGTGAACCGATTCCCGGCCCGGCGGGGAGGCGGAACATCACCCGCAGAAAGCTCTTCTCCACCGCTTCGGGGACGAACTCCTCCACACCGGAGCGGAGAGCCCGGCGCCTCAGCTCCTCCAGCTGCGACCGGAGCCCGGACAAAGCCGTCTTCACCGAAACCGGCAGGGACGGCGCCTCTTCCGATTCAAGCAGTCGGAGGACTGGGACCTCCTTTTCCCTGGCCAACCGGGAGGCCGCCATCAACTCTTCCGCCGGAACCGCCCAGACCGGATGGCTCAGCAGGCGGAAGAAGGCCACCGAATTGGCCGGGTCCCAAAGAACCTGCAGCAGGGCGATGAGATCCTTCACGGCCGGCTGATCGAACAGCGAAATTCCTCCGCGCGTGGTAAATGGGATGCCGCCCAACTGAAGCCCTTCCGCCAGAGCGTCCCGGTGCGCGTGGGCCCGGTACAGGACCGCCATGCGGTCCCAGCGGCGCTCCGCTTTCGGCTGATCCTCATAGAGCTGGCGCAGTTTCCGCGCGATCACTTCGGCTTCATGCGGATTGTCCCCGCAAATCAGCACCTCGACCGGCGGGCCTTCCGGGTTCTCCGTCCAGAGCCGTTTCTCCGGGTCGTACCGGTCCGGCTCGTTGTGGCGGATCAGCCGGTCCGCGGCCGCCAAGATCGCGGGGGTGGAGCGATAATTCCGCGTCAGGCGGATCACCTTGACCGACGGAAACGCCTCCTTCATCAGAAGAAAACTGGCGAAGGAGGCGCCCCGGAAACGGTAGATCGCCTGGTCATCGTCCCCCACCACGCAGAGGTTCCCTTCCGGTCCGGACAGCAGGCGGAGCAGTTCGATCTGAGCGACGTTGGTGTCCTGAAACTCGTCCACCAAGACCGCCCGGTAGCGGGCGCGGGTCCGCGCCAGCAGGGCCGGCCTTTCCCGCAGGGCCCGGATCGTCTCCGCCACCAGGCCGCCGAAGTCCAGCAGACCCTCCGTCCGGATCCGCCGCTGGTAAATCCGGTACACGCGGGCGACTTCCTCCGCGAGTTTCCTCTCCTGCGGGTCCTCCAGAGACCGCGCGTGAACGGCCATCTCCTCCGGAGAGACCAACTCATCTTTCGCCCGGCCGATGGTGCGGAGGAACCCATCGATACAGCCGGTGGGATCGGCCAAACTGCCGTAATGCTTCAGCTTGAGCTCAGGCAGAAGTTTCCGGAAGAAGACCCATTGCTCGGCCTGGTCCAGCAGACGCAAACGGGCGGGCAAGCCCAGCTCGAGGGAATGTTCCTGAAGGAACCGGTGGCAAAAACCGTGGAATGTGAAGAAAGACATCTCATCCGGGTGGGTCCCCAGCAGCTGCTCCACCCGTTCCTTCATCTCCTCAGCCGCCTTCCGGGAGAAGGTCAGCGCCAGGACGTTCTGCGGCGTCAGCGACGGATCCCGGCGAAGCAGTTCGGCCACCCGGTGGACGATGACACGGGTTTTTCCGGTCCCGGCACCCGCGAGGATGAGCACCGGCCCCTCGAGGGAGAGGACTGCCGCCCTCTGCTCCTCGTTTAAACCCTCCAAAAAGGAGGACTCAGGAGGAGGCGGGCTGTTCGACGCTGAAAGGGAACTCGAAGTGGACTGCTTGGGTGGGCACATCGGCCGGATTGAAATCGGTCTTCAGGTTATTAATCAGCAGGCGTACCGAATTCGAGCTGGGATGCGGCCTCGGGAACGCCACGTACCCGTCGTAGGCGACGCCGGAAAACACGTAACCCGGCGCCAGGCGAACCTGCTTGATCAGGTAATGCTGTTTCCTGCCGGAGCCGGCTCCCAGCGCGCCCGGGACTTTCAGCGGGAGCCCGTAAGGGCCGGGCGCCAGATCGCCGGTCGTCTTGGCGAAAGACCACACGCCGGCCTTGGACTCGTAGAGGGAGGAGATGTTGTCCGGGGAAAGCTCCGCGTACTGGATGTTCAAGTTGTCGATCATTACGAAATCGTTGGGGTCCACGCGGATCTTCTTCCCGCTGAAGTTGGCCAATTTAATGAAGAAGACCAGCGTGTTGGGCGGATAGGGGTTCTTTCCGGCAAGCGGGCCGAAGATCTTCTTGTCCTCGAAGAACTTGTTCAATTCTTCCGGGCTGGCGTACCGGACCGTGACGTCGATCCCCTCTTTGGACTGGGAGGCAGTCGCCGGGCTCACCCGGAGCGGGGCGGCGGGAGGGGTCGTCTCCGTTTGGGGCTGTCTCATCTCAATCTGGCCTTTCGGCCGCTCCACCGAGGAGAACCCTCCGCGGCACCCGGAAACCACCAGGGCCGCCCCGACGCAGCCCACTTTAAGAAGGAATCGCTTCATGGCTTCCTTTCTGTGTTTAGCTTCAACGCGAACGTGAAGAAATTGGAAACGAACCGCACCTCCGGGGCGGTGAGTGCCCCCCGGACTTGAAGCTCAAAGGGCTCCCAAGGTTCCGGGGCCGACTGGTCGGAAGGAACCAGGTGCATCCCTTCCAGCAGAAACCGCGCCAACTCCCCCCGGAGATCCACCTCACCCCTTTCCTTCCCCTGAAGCCATCCCTCCGCCCGGAGCCGGAGCAGAGGGCCGTGGAGCATCAGCTCGGAGAGCGTCATCCTCTCCCGATCCACTTCCAACACGGCGAACCCCCGGGTGGTCACCGGGCCCGCGGAGAGGATCTCCTGGGCAAGCGGCCGCCGGATCCCCCAGGAGCCGGGATCCATCCGGATCTCTCCGAACCTCCACCGGGTCACCCAGCGGCCGCGGATAAAGGTCCATGACCTTGGCCAGACATCCACCTTGACCAAGTGCAGGTGGCCTCCTTGCGGGGCCTGCACCTGCAGATCGTGCAGCTCCAAATGGCTCCAGGGAACCCATCGGGCCGCGCGCAAACTCAACTGCCATCCCTGGGCCGGAATACAGCGCCGGAAGAGCCACTGCACGGGACCGGTCACTTGCCAAGGAATGAAGCCGGCCCCCAGGACGGCCGCCAGGAAAAACGCCGGCAGGACGCGGACCAGGAACCGCCGCACGGTCAAGCCGCCCCAAGCACTTCGTGGATCTGCGCGAGACAGCGCTCATCCCGCGTCAGCGAGTATCCGGTCACCACCGAGGTCTCGTCCGCCGTCAGCCACTTCCGCTTCGAAAGGATCTGGGCGGCTTCCTGGACCGCCCCTTGCTCATCCCCGGTCCAGCTGGCTATGCCCCGCACGGTCTCAACCGCTGCGGGATGTTCGCAGAAGAACTGGAGGATCCGGCGCTCCAGATCCGTGAGCCCGCCCTTACCGGATGCCATGCTCGACTTTCGCCGCGGGACGCGCGGCAAAAAGTTTATCCAGCTTCCCACTGCGCACCACGGAAAGAAAGGCCTCCACTACTTTTGGATCGAACTGCGTGCCGGAATGCGACGCGATCTCCTTTGCCGCCTCGTGGACCGGCATCGCCTTGCGGTAGGGGCGCTCGCAAACCATCGCCTCGAACGCGTTCGCGACGGCCAGGATCCTCGCCCCCAAGGGGATGGCCTCCTTCTTCAGCCCCTTCGGGTAGCCGGTGCCGTCGAACCGCTCATGATGGTACAGGATGATCGGGACCGCCGGCTCCAGGATCTCGAGCGGCTCGAGCAGCGTGGCGCCGCGGACGGTGTGTAGTTTGACCTTGTCAAATTCCGCCGGCTCCAGCTTGGTCGGCTTGCGCAGGATCTCCGCGGGGATGCCCACCCGCCCCGCGTCGTGGAGCAATGCCGCGTATTGGATCGACTTCCGTTGGGCGGCCGGGATCTCCATCTCCTGGGCAATCTCCAGCGCCACGTCCGCCATGATCTTCCGCCCGGAAACCGTTGAGGGGGAGTAGCTGTCCATGCCATCCAGGATCGCGCTTAAGGAACGGATCGTTCCCCAGGTCACCCTCTCCTGCGTTTCGTACATCTGGGCGTTCCGGATGGCGACGACCGCCTGCTCCGCCAGCGTGGTCAGGATCTCCTGGTCCAGCAGACTGAACGGGCGCCCCGGGTCCATCCGGCGGACCCCGATCACGCCGATGCATTCCTCCTCCACCAGCGGCACCACCATCCGCTGCCCGGTGAGATGCGCCTTGCAGGTGGAGGCGACGCGGCCCACAAGACCGCTGCCCATCCTGCTGGGGCGGGCCGGTTCGCTCCGGCCTTTCTTCACGTTGACCACCGCCCTCGGGAAAAGCAGCTGCGGCTTCTCTTTGTCGATCAGCCAGATCACGCAGGCATCCGCCCGCAGAACCTGGCAGCAGAGGCGGGCCACCCGCGGCAGGAGCTCTTCCAAGTTGAGGGTCGAGCTGATCAGCCGGTGGATCGTGTGGATGGTGGACAATGCCACGCACCGGGGCTGGATGGTCTCGGAGAGGGTCCGGATCTCCTCCGATTTCTCGGCCTCCCGGGCGACTGCATCCAGCGCCGCGGCCGCCAGTTCCACGGTGGGCGCCGGAACCGGCCGGCCGGCCGCGCAGAACCCGAGGTAACCCTGCACCTGCCCGCCCCGCTGAATGGGAAAACAAACCGCCTGCCGGCCCGTCGGGCAGTCGAACTGGACCGGTTTTCCCGTCCGACGGCTCTTTCGTAGGACCTTCAGGAAGAGCGGCTGGTAGGATTTCTGACGGAAAAGGGCCTTCCACTGCTGAGGTTTCGGTTTAACCCCCTCCATCTGCCACCAGGCGGCGCCCTCCGCCTGCCGAGCCAGGGCGTCTTGGATCCGGTGGGCCGCGGGAGTTTGGGCAATCTTCTCCACCCAGCCGCTCCGGCCCCGGAGCATTTTGTTCATTCTTCTATTATACTCGCTCGGAGGGATCGAACAGCTTGCGGTATTCCTCGGTCGCGTAGCGGTCGGTCATGCCGGCGATGTAGTCGCAGACAACGCGGTAAGGGTCCTCCTTGGACAAGCGGCGGCGCGTGGTGTCCGGAAGCTGTTCCGGCTTGCGCAGGTAGGCCCTGAACAGCTCCGCCAGCAGGCGCTGGGCCTTGTCCGCCATCCGAACCACGCGGGGGTGCCGGTACAAACGCTCGTTGAGAAAACGCTTCAGCGGCGCCCGCAGGCCTTCCACCTCGGGGCTGGAGGCGATCGTGCGCTCCCGGGTGGCTTGCGCGTGGGAGGGCTTGCGAATGCCGGACTTCCGGATCCGGCGCTCCGATTCCCGGATCAGATCGGTCACGCGCCAGTTGATCAGAAACCGGATCACCTGGTACCGGCGGATCTCGGGACGGGTTGCGGGACCGCGCTTAAGCGCCTCCCGGCGGGCCTGCCGCCAGATCGGTATCTTTCCCACCTCCTCCTCCAAAATCAGGCCGGAGGTGAGCCCGTCGTCCAGATCGTGGTGGTCGTACGCAATCTCATCCGCCAGGTCCACCACCTGCGCTTCGAGCCCGAGATTAGACGGAGGGGGCTTGGCCGATCCGGGCAGTGAGCGGCGGTGTTTGTTCAACCCTTCCCGGAGCTCCTGCGTCAGGTTCAACCCCGGGAAAGACGGATACCTCTGTTCCAGGAGATCCACGATCCGAAGCGCCTGCAGGTTGTGGTCGAACCCCCCGTGCCCCTCCATGAGCTCCCGCAGGGCGTCCTCTCCCGAATGCCCGAACGGCCCGTGCCCGAGGTCGTGCGCGAGCGCGATGGACCGGGCGAGGTCGATGTTCAGGCGCAGGGCGCGGGCGATCGTCTCGGCGATCTGCGCAACTTCGAGGGAATGGGTCAGGCGGGTGCGGTAATAATCCCCTTCATGGATTACGAACACCTGGGTCTTGTATTCCAGCCGGCGGAAGGCCGTCGAGTGGATGATCCGGTCGTGGTCCCGCTGGAAACAGGTGCGGTAGGGATGCTCCGGCTCCCGGTGGGGCCTCCCGCGGGAATCGGAGGCGTGGATGGCGTAAGGCGCCAAGGAGCGGCGCTCCTGCGCCTCAAGCTCCCGGCGGGTCATCATCTTTCAGTTCCGGCGGCGGGCCGGCCGTTTCCGCTTTTTGGTTCCGGCGTCCGCGAGCAGGCGGCGCGCCGAAGCAAGGGATTGGGAGATCACCCGGGTATCGGTAAAGATCGGCATGAAATTGGTGTCCCCGATCCAGCGCGGCACCACGTGGAGATGGAGATGTTTGGGGATGCCGGCGCCGGCGGGCCTGCCGAGATTGATGCCCAGGTTAAACCCGTGGGGCGAAAATACCTTCTTCATGCGCCGCAGGAGATCGGCCGTCAGCCGCCAGAGGTCCAGCCACTCCTGCTCGGTGAGGGCGCCTGGGTCGCCGACGTGCCGGTAAGGAACGACCAGCGTGTGGCCGTTGTTGTAGGGAAAGAGGTTCAGCACGCAATAGGCGTACCGCCCCCGCGTGATCATCAGGTTCCGGACATCCGCTTTGGATTTCGACTTGAGGCAGAAGATGCAGGCCGAGCCGACCTTTTTCTGATGGGCGCCTGAAACGTACGGTGACCGCCAAGGAGCCCAGAGCCGTTTCCGGATCACCCGGCCACCTGCGAAGAAGGATTCCTTCGGTCCAGCGGGGCGGACTCCTGCAGAGGGACCGTCTGCGCCGGCGGAACATCCGCTTCCGGGGAAACCGGGAGACGCGTCAAACCATAGAGGTCCAGCAGGAGGTTCAGCGCCGGGAGATCCCAGAAACGGATCTTCGCCTGCTGGAGCACCAGCCGGGCATTGACCTCGGCCGGTGAAGCGCCGACGAGCACTTTGCGGCATTCCTTCAGAGGGGTGAAGTCCCGGATCTGCCGCACGAACTGGCGGGCCTGCGCTTCATTCAGCCCGCCGCTCCAAGGCACAACCCACCAGCCGCCCTTGATCCTCTTCATCGGACGGCCGAGAATGCTGGTCCCTTCGAACGGGCCCGGAACCGGAACCACTTGACGGAACCTGGGCAGAAGGACCTTGCGCCCGTCCATCTCGATGACCTCATCGTCCCAAAGCTGAAGCAGTTCACTGAGCTGTTTCTGGATGGGCCGGCCCGCCGTTTCCCGCACCCTCTGGAGCCAAACACCGACCGCCCGGTTGAAATGGGTCCTCGCCTGCTCCGGGCCGATCAGCGAGATCCCCTGCAGGATAGGGTAAGCGGTGATCAGCCAGATCTGAAACAGCCGTTCCGGAACGCGGTAGAAGGACCCCTCTTTGGAGATCAACTGGCCGGCCTGAAGGAGGCGCACGGCGGAGCCGACCTGTGAAGCAGGCCTCTGCAGCTGGATGCCTAAGTGCGGCAGGCGGTGGATGCCGGCGGCAATGCATTCCAACACCTGCAGGCAGAACGTCCGGTTCCGATGAGCGGGAATGGCCTGGAGCCGCCTCTCAAAATCCCGCCGGAGCGGCGAGCCCGGATCCAGAAACAGCACCTCCAGTAAACCGGGCAAAGAGTCCTGCTTCCGCCAGCATTCCAAAAGGAGGTCCAAACGGTAAGGGTGGCCCTGCGCGAGGTCCGTCAGCAGGTATTCGTCGAAGGAGTTCACCGGACTGTCCGGCCGGACGGAACGGATTGCCTGCCGGCACGCCGCCGAGGTCAGCGGAGGCATCTCGACCGCTTCAAACTTCCCGAACAAAAGAGCCAACCCCTCCTGGAGGATCGCGTGGGCGGCGGACGGTTCGGAGGACGCGACGAGGTACATCGTCGTGGGCTGGATCATCATATTCCGCCCCAGCGAGCGGAACGGCTCCTTGAGCGGGAATCCCCTCAGGCGATGGAACTCATCCAACACCAGCAGGACCCGGTGCCCGGTCTCCTGCGTGATCATGCCCGGGAGTTCCCAGAGCTGGTCGTAGGCCTCATCCAAGCGGCCGGCTTCGCCCAAGGACGCGACGCGGCTGGCGAGGACCGCCGTGCGCGGGACCAGCGCCGAGCAAACCTCCACGAGCTCCGGCAAGCGGGTGGGAAAATCCTCCGCCTTCCGCAGCTGCAGCACCGAATACAGCACGGTCCGCGCGAAGCGGGCGGCCCATTCGGAAGCGCTCTCCTCCGGACCCATCTCGAGATACAAAGGCATGAGCAGGGATTCTTTGCTCGCTTCCTCCACGAGGAATTCCCGGATCAGGGTACTCTTGCCCATCCCGGCCGGCCCGATCAGCGCGATATTCTGCCGGTATCCATGCTGGAACCCACTCACCCTTTTCCGGAGCAGGGCCAGCAGGTCACCGCGGTCAAACAGGGGTTCGGTCATGGCAGGTAATGGAGCGGGTTCTGGGCCTTCTGGCTTCGGCGGATCTCAAAATGGAGGGCCGGAGGCCGGGAGGGGCCCTGCTCCCCCATGCGGGCGATCACCTGCCGCTGGCCCACCCCATCCCCCTGGCGAACCAGGATCTCCCCGACGCAGGCATACACGCTCGCGAAACCCTCCGCATGCTCCAAGATGATGGTCTTCCCGAAACCTGGCAATCCTTCATGCACAAAGCTCACCTTCCCGCTCCGGCTGGCCCGCACCTCGGCCCCGGGCTGGACCTGGACATCGATCCCCTTGTTCACCCTTCCCTTCCAGCGGGTGCCGAAAATAGAGATCACGCGTCCCTGCGCCGGCCAGGCAAACTGTTCCTGCGCGCCCCCGGCCCGCCAGGAAGGCTCTTCGCCGGGGCGGGCGGACCGGACGGTCCCGCCCGAGGGCTTAAGAGCGGGCGGAACCGGCCGCTCCGCGCTGAAGCGCGTGGCGGCGCTTCCAGGCGGGATCTTCAGCGTTTGCCCCACCTCGATCTGGGAGACATCGGAGATCCGGTTCTCCCGCACGAGGTCATCGACGCTGACCCCGCAGCGCCGGGCGATCGACCAGAGAGTTTCGCCCCGCTGGACCTGGTGGACCGCCGCGGAGGAGCCGATCTCGGGCGACAGGCCCTCCCCCTGATACGGGGCGCACCCGGCTATTGCAACCAACAACAGAAGAGCGGGTGGAGGGAATCGAACCCTCGTATGAAGCTTGGGAAGCTTCTGGACTACCATTGTCCTACACCCGCGGACTCTCACAAATGAATGGGACGGGCGATCGTTTGGAACGCCCGGCAGCGCCGCAGAACATCCGCTTTGGTCAGCGCTGAAAGGCGGGCCGGACCGAAATCCTCAATCGTGATCGAAGCGACCACCGAAGCGATCTGGATCCCCCTGCAGAGCGTCGCCCAGGTGAGCCGCTTCTGGCTGGCTAAGTAACCCATGCAGGTCCCCGCGAAAGCGTCTCCGGCGCCGGTCGGGTCCACCACCTGAGAAATCGGATAGGCCGGGAGGGAAAAGAAAGAATCGCGGGAAGCCGCCAGCACGCCGTGTTCCCCTTTCTTCACGATCGCCACCTTCGGCCCCATGCGGGCCAGATGGCGGGTGGCCTGGACCAGGCCGTGGATCCCGGTCAGGAGGCGGGCCTCGCTGTCGTTCAGGAAAACCAGGTCCATCTTCTTCAAGAGGGCCTGGAACTCCTTCCGGTTATGCTTGATCCAATCATCCCGGGAATCGCAGGCCGTCACCCGAACTGATTTGAGCTGGCGCAGGACGTTCCACTGCAGGGAGGGATGAATGTTGCCGAGGAACGCGTGAGAAATCTTCTGCTGGGCCGGCGTCAGACGCGGTTCAAAATCCTTAAAAACACCCAGGTCAAGGAAGAGGGTGTGGGCCTGCAGGTTGGCGTCGTAGCGGCCCTTCCAGCGGAACGTGCGTCCCTTGACCTTCCGCAGGCCCTCCCCGTTGACGCCCCGCTTCGCGAGCATCTGGGAATAGGCCGCCGGGAAGTCGGAGCCGACCACCGCCACCATCGAAGCCGGCGTCCACAGCCGGGCCGCCAGCGCCGCGTAAGTGGCCGACCCCCCCAGCACTTGGGCCACCCGGCCCCACGGGGTATCAATGGAATCCAGCGCGACCGACCCGACGATCAGAAGACTCATAATGAAAGCAGTTTCCCTTTGAACGCACGTGCCGCTGCTTCGGGATCCGGGGCAGCGGCAACGGCACGGACAACGGCCACACGGGCCGCACCTGCCGATGATACCAGACCCGCATTTTCGAGGTCAATGCCCCCGATCGCCACCCAGGGGATACGAACCTTCCCGCTCACCTGCCGCACCAGCTCCAGGCCCACCGGCGGGCAGCCCGGCTTGGTGGGCGTCGCGAAGACCGGGCCCACCCCGATGTAGTCGGCCCCCTGCCGCTCCGCCTCCAGCGCTTCCTCCAAGGAGTGGGTGGACCGGCCGATCAGCATCGATTTTCCCACCAGCGCCCGGACCGCGGGAACCGGAAGATCCTCATGTCCCACATGGACGCCGTCGGCCTTCACGAGAATGGCCGCCGGGACCCGGTCATTCACGATGAAGAGAGCCCCCTGCCGGCCGACCTGCGCCCGAAGGCGGGCCGCGGTCTCCAGGAAGTCCCGGTCCGCCGCCTCTTTGTCCCGCCACTGGATGACGTCGGCCCCTCCGCGCACGGCCGCGGCGGCCACCTCAACCGGATCGCGGCCCTGCAGGGCGGCCCGGTCAACGATGACGTAAAGCTTGGCTTTTTGAATCGAAGGTTTGTTCAAGAGAGTAGGCCTTGAACCGCAGAGAACCGAACACCCGGCTCGCCGCAGGACGGACCAGCCGGGAAAACTCCTCCAGCACCCTCAACGCCTCCTGCACCCGGCGCAGGTTGGCCGCCGCCAGATCGGCACAGCTGCGGTGGGACCGGATGGATCCCCTCCGCTCGGGACGGCCGACGTCCCGGCGGGAGTCCCGCGCCTGCAGGAGTTTGCTCCGGGGGAGAAGCCGCCCCGCCGTGTCCACCTCATAGCGCAGGCGCTGACAGCGGCGCGTGAGGGCGGCGTCATTCAGCACCAGGCGGGCCAGCTCCTCGCAGACCCTCAAACCCTCCCGGGCCCGGTTCAAATTGACGTCGAGGACGCGGAACCGTTCGGAGGACATCCTACCTTGCGTGGGAACGGCTCCGGCGAATCAGACGGGTCGTGGAGTGTCCGGAGACATAAGGAAGCAGGAGAACCCGGCCGCCCCAGGACTCCACCTCCTTCTGACCAACCACCTCTTTTCCTTTCCAGTCCGCGCCCTTGGCCAGCAGGCCGGGCCGGATCGCCCGGATCACGCGCAGAGGAGTCGCCTCGGAGAAAAGGACCACGTAATCCACCGGCTTGAGCGCGGCAACCATCCTGGCCCGCTCGGCGGCCGGTACGACCGGCCGGCCGGGACCCTTGATCCGCCGGACCGAGGCATCGGTGTTGACCGCCACCACCAGGACGTCCGCCCGCTTCTTAACCTGTTCGAGGTAGGTGAGATGCCCGATGTGGAGCAGGTCAAAACAGCCGTTCGTGAAGGCAATCCGCTTGCGCTGCTGTTTTTTCCTGCGAAGTATTGGAAGAAGCTTTTTGAGGGGAAGAACGTTACTTGGCAAAGTGAGCTTCAATCAGCTCGCAGAGGATGTGCCCTATGGTGATGTGGGACTCCTGGATCCTCTGGGTGTTGTCGGAGGGGACCACCAGCGCGTGGTCCACCAAACCGGCCAGCGGGCCGCCGCCCCGGCCGGTCAAACCGATCGTCTTCAGCCCCATGGTCTTGGCCGTCTTGACCGCCTCGAGGACATTGGGGGAATTCCCGCTGGTCGAGATCCCGATCGCCACGTCCCCCGGCAGGCCCAGCGCCTCCACCTGCCGCTGGAAGATGGTCTCGTACCCGAAGTCGTTGCCCAGCGCGGTGAGGTTGGAGGTGTCGGTGGTCAGCGCGATCGCCGGCAAGGCCCTGCGCTTGACCAGCAGCTTACCCACCAGCTCCGCCGCAATGTGCTGGCTGTCGGCGGCCGACCCGCCGTTGCCGAACAGCAGGACCTTGCGGCCGGAATCGAGCGCCCCGATCAGCAGATGGACCGCCTTCTCGATCGCCGGAACCATTTGCTTGAGCACCTCCTGCTTGGTCCGGATGCTGTCCTGGAGGCGCTCTTCAATCCCGCGCGCCATCGACGGATTATCCAAAGAAGATTTTGGCGATGTCATAGAGCTCCATGTCCAGGGTTTTCAGTTTCCGCGTGGCGGCCTCGATCGAGACCGGCACGATGGCGTTCCCTTTCAAGCTGACCATCTTGCCCCACTGCCCGGCCAGCACCAGTTCCACAGCCTTGACGCCGAAACGGGTGCCCAGCACCCGGTCGAAAGCGGTCGGGGAGCCGCCCCGCTGGACGTGGCCGAGCACCGTGACGCGCGTCTCAAACCCGGTTTTTTCCTCGATCAACTCCCCCAGCGCGTCGCCGATGCCGCCCAGCCGGACGTGGCCGAACGAATCCAGCTTCTTGTCTTTGAGGACCGTCTGCCCCTTCGCGAACTCCGCTCCCTCGGCGACCACGATGATCGAAAAGGTCTTTCCCCGCTCGTGCCGCTTGCGGACCGCCGTGCAGACCTCCTCCACCTCGATCGGCAGTTCCGGCACCAGGATGAAATCGGCCCCGCCCGCGATGCCGGCGTGCACGGCGATCCAGCCGGCGTGCCGGCCCATGACCTCCACCACCATGATGCGGTGGTGGCTCTCGGCCGTGGTGTGAAGCCGGTCGATGGACTCGGTGGCAATGTTCACCGCCGTGTCGAACCCAAACGTGTAATCGGTTTCTGAAAGGTCGTTGTCGATTGTCTTCGGGACGCCGACGATGCGGTACCCTTCCTTGACCAGCTTCGTCGCCACGCCCAGCGTGTCCTCGCCGCCGACGACGATCAGCGCGTCCAGCCCCAACTGCGCGAGATGGTCCTTGAGCTTGGCCAGCTGGTTGGGGTCCTTGTACGGGTTCGTGCGGGAGGTGCCCAGGATCGTCCCTCCCTTAGGCAGGATCCCGGAAACGGAATTCAGGTTCAGCGGCAGGGTATCTTTCTCGACCAGCCCCTTCCAGCCGTTCCGGATGCCGATGACCTCGATCCCTTCCTGGATCGCCTTGCGGACGACGGCCCGGATGACCGGGTTGAGACCGGGGCAATCCCCGCCGCCGGTCAGCACGCCGATCTGGCGGATGGAAGAAGCGGCCATTCCCTACAGCCCCCGGAACGGCGGCGTGAATTGCCCGATCCGGCGCTCCGACGGGCTTTCCTTCCCTTCCCGGAGCGCGATCTTGGCGACGTGGACCCGGACGATCACCGGCTCCTCGATCCCCGAGAGCATCTCCTGCACCTTGGCCTTGATCACCGACTGGATCCGCTCGGCCGAGTCGGGGATATGGGCCCCCGACCAGAGCACCACGCGCGCCCGGACCAGGATCTTCCCCTTGCGGGCCACCACGTCGGAACGGAGCTCCTTGACCTCATGCAGTTCCTGCGAGGAACGCCGGATAAAATCCTCGATCGCCGAAAGGGAGACCGTTACCTGGCCGTTCGGGTTCTCGAACGCGATAGTCTTCTGCTTCCGGAACTTGGAGAGCGTCAGCTCCGCGTACATCCAGTTGAGCAGGATGAGGCCGGCACCCGTCAGGAAACAGGCCGCCCGCAGGTTCTTCTCCGAGTAGGCCATCTCCAGCCACCAGGTGGGGCCCTCCACCGGGACCCAATGCAGGGAAAAAGCGATCAACCCCAATCCCACCAGCATGAAAAGGACGATGTAGCAGGACAGGATAATCCAGGTGAACAGTTTCACGGCCGCCTCCTGGGCTTGATTTGATGAATGCTCACGTGCACCTCCAGCGGGTTCAACTGCGTCATCTGCTCAACCCGGTCCCGCACCCGGTCCTGCACCTCCGCGGCCACGTGGGGAAGGTTGACGCCGTACTCGGCCACCAACCCAATCCAAAGCCGGACGTCCTGGTCCTGGATCTCGGCGCGGACCCCTCCCGAGCCCAGCAGAGGGCGCAGGAACCACGGCTCCTGCCAGATACCGGCCACCCCCTCCACCTCGCGGGCCGCCAGCGCGGCGATGGTGCCGATGACGTCGTTCCTGATCTGGACCGCCCCGAGGTCCGTCCGCCCGCCCGGAACACGCATGGGTTAAGCCCCCACCAGTTCGCCGGCCGGTTTCTGCACCGCGAACCGCTCGATGAAATGGGTCGAGTATTTCCCGGCAAGGAAATCGGGGTCGTTGAGCACCTTGCGGTGGAACGGGATCGTGGTTTTCAGCGGATCGACGGCCATCTCATCCAGCGCCCGAAGCATCGTCTGGATCGCTTCCTTCCGGGTCGCCCCGTAAGTGATCACCTTGGCCAGCAGGGAGTCGTAGTGCGGAGGCACCCGGTACCCGGTATAGAGATGGCTGTCCACCCGGACCCCCGGCCCGCCCGGCGGGTGATACAGGGTCACCTGCCCCGGGCAGGGCATGAAATCGCGGTCGGGATCTTCGGCGTTGATGCGGCACTCGATCGCGTGGCCCTTCCAATGCACCTCCTCCTGCGTGAAGGAAAGCTTGGCGCCCGCCGCGATCCGGATCTGCTCCTTGATGAGGTCGATGCCGGTGACTGCCTCGGTGACCGGGTGCTCCACCTGAATGCGGGTGTTCATCTCCATGAAATAGAAACTGCCCTGCATATCCACCAGGAACTCGATGGTGCCCAGCGAATCGTAGCCGACCGCCTTGGCGCCCCGGATGGCCGCTTCTCCCATCCGTTTGCGCAGTTTGGAATCCACGGCCGGAGAGGGGGACTCTTCAATCAGCTTCTGGTGGCGCCTTTGGATGGAGCAGTCCCTTTCCCCTAAACTCACCACGTGGCCATGACTGTCGGCCGCGATCTGAATCTCCACATGGCGCGGCTGTTCGATGTACTTCTCGATGTAGACGTCCGGGATGCCGAAAGCCGCCTCCGCCTCCGCTTGGGCCGTCATGAAGGCGCTGATCAAGCGGACGTCGTTGTGGGCCACCCGCATCCCCTTGCCGCCGCCGCCGGCCGATGCCTTGATGATCACCGGATAACGGATCTGCTTGGCGATCTTCAGCGCCTCTTCCTTGACCTTCACCGCGCCGGCGGAACCGGGGATCAGCGGGACGCCGGCCTTCCCCATCACCCGCTTCGCCTCGATCTTGTCTCCCATCGCCAGGATCGCTTCCGGTCGGGGCCCGATGAAAATGATCTTGCAGGATTCGCAGATCTCCGCGAAGTGGGCGTTCTCGGCGAGGAAGCCATAGCCGGGGTGGATCGCTTCGACGTCGGTGATCTCGGCGGCGCTGATGAGTGCCGGGATGTTGCGGTAGCTGTTGGCGGAAGGGGCGGCGCCGATGCAGACCGCCTCATCGGCCATCCGCACGTGCAGGCAGTCGGCATCCGCTTCGGAGTAGACGGCCACAGTCCGGATGCCCATCTCCCTGCAGGCCCGGATGACCCGGACTGCAATCTCGCCGCGGTTCGCGATCAGGATTTTAGAGAACACGGCCAACGCCCTACGTGGGCTCGACGAGGAACAACACCTGCCCGAACTCCACCGGCTGGGCGTTGTCCACCAGGATCTGGACGATGCGGCCCTTGACCTCGGACTTGATCTCGTTCATCAGCTTCATCGCCTCGAGGATGCAGAGCACCTGCCCCACGGAGATCTCCTGCCCCACTTCGACGAACGGCGGCGCTTCGGGCGCCGGGGCCCGGTAGAAGGTGCCGACCATCGGCGACTTGATCTCGGTGCCGGCCGGTCTCGCCGGGACATCCGGGACCGGCACCGGTCCGGTCGGCGCCGCGGCGGCCGCGCGGGACATCGGCAAACGCTCGATCACCATCCCTTCCTCCGAGCCCGGCCCGCCCTTCCGGAGCCGGATCTTCATCCCTTCCCGTTCCAGCTCCATCTCCACGAGCTGGTGCTCGTTCATCAGCGCGATCAGGTCTTTCAGTTCCTTGAGGTTGATCATGGGTCAGGCCCGTCCCGCGTATTCGCCGGTCCGGGTATCCACCTTGATCACGTCGCCGGGGCCGACGAACAGGGGGACGTTCAGCTTCAGGCCGGTTTCCATCAACGCCGACTTCATCGCCGATTTGGAGGTGTCCCCCTTGAGGCCCGGATCGGACTCGGCGATCTTCAGGTTGACGGTGGTCGGAAGCTCCAAGCCGACCAGCTTGGCTTCCCACAGATCGGCCCGGACCTCCATGTTCTCGGTAAGGTAGTAGGCCGAATCGCCGAGCTCCTGGGCCCGGAAGACCCATGGGTCGTAACTCTTCAGATCCATAAAGTGGTATTCCTCCCCCGACCGGTACAGGAACTGTACCGTCTTCTTTTCGATGAAAGCATCCTGGAACTTCTCGCCGCCGTCGTAGGTGCGCTGGAGCACGTTGCCGGTCTTGATGGACCGGAGCTTGGTCCGGACGAACGCGGCCCCCTTGCCGGGCTTGACGTGCTGGAACTCAACGAGGATGTAGAGCTCCCCATCGATGACAAGCGCCATGCCGGTTTTAAACTGGTTGGTGGAGATCATGGAAAGAGTTTTATTTTAACAGACTGGCCAGGGCCTGCAAGCCCAAGGTGTAGCTGTGGGCCCCGAAACCGGCGATCTGGCCCGCCACGACCGGCGCCACCAGCGAGTTATGGCGGAACTCCTCGCGCGCGTGGATGTTGCTCAGGTGGACCTCTACGGCCGGCAGGGCCGCCCCTTCCAGCGCGTCCCGGATCGCCACCGAGGTGTGTGTGTAGGCGGCCGGATTGATTAGGATGCCGTCGAACCGGCCCGGGGCAGAACCGATGGCCTCCACGATCTTCCCTTCATCGTTGAACTGGTGGACCGTCAGCCGGAGTTTGAGCCGGCGGGCCTCCCGTTCCAACTGTTCGTTGATCACGGCCAAACCCACGCGGCCGTAGATCGACGGCTTGCGCCGGCCCAGCATCTGCAGGTTCGGCCCGTGGATGACGAGGACCTTCTTCATGGCCGTGCCGTCCTCGCTTCGGGTCGGCACTCCCTCGCCCCACTCGGGGTGAAGGTTCGCTCGCTGTCCGGACTCGGCTGGGGTGCTCGGCCCTCGCTGTGGACCCTCGGAGCTCTCGCACGGCTGGATGGAAAGAAGAAGGAGCTCGGCTCCGTTTCCACGACGCTCGGTCCTGCGAGCCCCTGGCCTTCGGCCACCGCCGAGTCCGTCAACGCTCGCTCACCCTTCCCCCCGAGCGGGGCGTCGCGTTCCGCCCGCCTCGCGGCAGCCGAAGATTTCCAGGCCGGGCCGGGCACGTCGCGAGGCCGATGCGGGCAAGGTTCCCGCTTCCTTCAGAGGTTTGGTCTAGAAAAAGCGGGAGAGCGAGGCCGAGCGCCGAGCGAAGCGATTCCTCGCTGGGGAATCGCGAGCGTTGCACGGCCGGCCTCACCAGAGCGGGGGAGGGCACGGCCCATAGGGGCGTAGACGGCTTGCGTCGTCTCACGGCTTTTCCGCCTCCTCAACCAGCATCACCGGGATGCCCTCCCGCACTGGGTAGCGAAGCCCGCATCCGGCCGCCGTGCAGAGGATCCGATCCCCTTCCTGGCGCACCGGCGCCTTGCAGGCCGGGCAAGCCAGGATCTCCAACAGCTCTTTGTCGATCATCTCTCCTCAATCCTTTCCATCGGTTGCTGGGACTCCAGCGGCGCGGCCCCGCCCGGCTCGATCGCGCCCAGACGGCCTTCGAACCGGGCCAGCCGCTTGTCCGCTTTCTCGAAGTTTTCAACGGCGAAACCCAACTGCTTTCCTGCCTTGCTGAAATCCTCCCGCACCACCCCGAGCTCCCGCTGGAGGCGCATGAGCGCCTCCAGGATCTTCTGGGCCTCCTGTTCCACGGCCAGGCCCCGAAGCCCCAGCAGGATCACCTGCAGGTAAGCGTAGAAACTGTTGGGGGAGACCGGGATCACTCGCTGTTTGAGCGCGTGCTGGAAGATCCCCTTCTCATCCGTGACGCCGTCTTCTTCCTTGATGATCGTTTCGTAATAGACGTTCTCGGCGGGGATGTACATCAGCGCAAAGTCATAGGTCCCCTCATCGGGCCGGATGTATTTCTGCGCGATCGCGTCGATGTGAAGCTTCACGTCCCGGACGAACGTCTTCCTCCACTCCGCCCGTTCGGCGTCGGTGGCCGCCGCCCCCATCTTCCGAAAATTCTCCAGCGGGAACTTGGAGTCCACCGGGACCACCCGGTCCTTGAGCCGGATCGCGGCATCCACCCGCTCCCCGTCCATGAAGCCGTACTGCAGGGTGTAGAAGTCGCTCGGCAGGATCTGCGTCAGCAGGTTGGACAGAAAGACCTCCCCGATCCCGCCGCGCATCTTGGGCGCGCGCAGCAAATCCTGGAGGGAAGCGACGTTCCGCCCGACCTCCTCCACCTTCCGCGTCGCCTCTTGAAGCCTTCCGAGCTCCCCGGCCACCTTCGCGATGGACTCATTGGCCTGCTGCAGCTTTTGGCCGACGGACTGTTCCGTCACGGAAACCTGGCCCTGCACCTGCTGAGAGATCCGCATCACCTCTTCCGCCAAACGGGTGGACCACTCTTTCTTTAGGACCTCGAGCTTCGCTTCCTCTTTCCGCTCCAGGGCCTCCTGCATCTCCGGCGGCAGAGGCGAGCGGACCATGTTCCAAACACGCCAGAGGATCGCCATCAGCAGGCCGAGCGCCGCGATCGCGAAGAGAGTAGTCAGCGTCACGCCCGCTTCCCCTGCGTCTTCTCGACGTATTTCATGCGCAGTTCATAGAGGAGCCCGTCCAACAGCGCCGTCTCCTCGGGGGTCAGATTGCCCTGCGTCTTCTCCTGCAGGATCCCCAGCACGTCGATCAGGTACCGGGCCTGCTCCGGGTCCTCCTGCGCCAGCCCGGTAGCGGGATGGGCCACCTCCCCCAGCGCGATCATCGCCTGCATGGACAAAGAGGAGAGGAACAGCCCGAAATCCCCGGCCGGCATCTCCCCCTTCCCCTTGCGTCCGGGACCGGGAGGGGCGGCGGACCGGCGGGGGGGCTGTTGGGCGGCCGGAGGCGGTTCCGCCTTCTCCGGCAGCAGCCGCTCCTTTTCCACCTGCTCTTTCCAGCTCTCGTCTACTTTCTTCTCTTCAGGATTCATCTCACTCCACCAGGATGCCAGCGTAGCCAACTTCATACTTTACCAGCGCGCCCCGCGACGCGCCAAGCCCTTTCGCGGTGACCAGCGCCGCCGCGACGGCCGGGGCCCCGCAGATCGATCCGCCCGACCGGGCCGCCTGCTCCATCACTCCCTCTTCATCCAGGGCCAGGATGGGCTCGAGCATCTGCCGGTCCAGCTGTTCCGCCCGTTCGCGGGGCTCCGTGCAGGCCAGATTGCTGGAGGCGATGAGGAACGCTCCCCGGCCGGACTTCTTCAGCGCGGCGGCCAGGCCGGCCCCCCCCCGCCGGACCGTTTCCAGGTCGGTCCCGGACAGCGCCACCGGCACGAAACCGCGAAGATCCCAAAGCATTTGAAGAAACGGGATCTGCATCTCCGCGGAATGTTCATGCTGATGGGCTTTAGGGTCCTTCTTCAGCTCCGGCACCGCTTTCAGGACGGCGCGGGCCAGCTCCCGGTCCACCGGCACCCGGCCCAGCGGCGTGGCCCATTCCCCATCCGCCGCGATGCTCGCCCGTTCCCCGATGCCGCTGTGGTTGGGCCCGAGGATCAAAACGGATGAAGAGGGCTGAAGCCGCCCGTACACCGCTCCGGCCACGGCGCCGGAGGAGAAGATGCTGCCGTGCGGCACGATGGCGGCAATCGCCTTCTGTTTCTTCCGTACGGGAAGGACCATCTGCTTCAGCAGGTCCTTCAGGGTCTCCTTCTGTTCCGGGTAGAAGATCCCGGCCAACACCGGCGACCGAGGCGGCACCCTCCTCGCTGCCGAGGGCTTCACTTCTTGGCTGGGCGGCCGACCACCACCACACAGCGCTCCGGGTCCAGCAGGTCCTGCGCCGTCTTACGAAGATCGGAAGCGGTGAGCCCCTGCACCCGTGCGTCATATTTCGGAGAATAATCATAGCCGAGCCCGTACAGCTCGTTCCCCGCCATCTCCGCCGCCAGCGCCTGCTGGGTCTGCCGGCCGATCCGGCGCCCGCCCAACAAACCCTGCTTGGCTTCCCGGAGCTCTTCCTCCGGGAGATCCGCCTGCCGGAGGCGCCGGACCTCTTCCAGCAGAGCCGACCGGACTTCCTCTTCATGGGAAGGATCGATGAGAGCGTACAACACGAAACAGCCGGGATCCAGGCCGTTGACCGCGAAGCCCCCCACGGTATAGGCCAGCCCGCGCCGCTCCCGGACCTCGGTGAACAGCCGGCCGGCGCCGCCGGAGAGGACCGCTTCGATTAGGTCGAGCGCCGGCACCCGGGGATCCGTGATCTGGATGCCTGGGAAACCGATCAGCACCAGGGCCTCTTCGCGCGGCGTCGTTTCGATCTTCTGCTTCAAAGCGGTCAAGGGCGGCTCCGCCGGAATCTCGGGCGGCGGGCGCTTCACGGACGGGAGAACACCCACCGTCCGTTTAAACAGGCGCACCGTCTCTTCCCGGTCGAACTGGCCCACCACGGCGATCACCAAACGGGCCGGGTCCAGCGCCTGCTCATAAAACCGGGAGAGGTCCTCCCTTTTTAAACCGGCGATGGGCTTCGCTTCCCCGGCCGGGTCGAGCCGGTAGGGGTGGCGCGTAAAGAGAGAGGAGACCAAACGCCGCATCCCCCAGGAGAAAGGATCCTCCTCCTGAGCTTTCAAATTTGCCAGGGACAACTGCCGTTCCTTTTCCAGCTCCCCGGCCGGGAATTCCGGTTCGGTCAGCAGTTCGCCCAGCAGTTCAGCCGCGCGGGGCAGTTCCGAGGAGACCACTTCCAGCGTCAGCCCGAGCGTGTTCCTTCCGCTGAAGGGGCTCAGCTCCCCTCCCATCTGTTTGACGAGGTCGTTGATTTGGTCCGTGTTCCGATGGCGGGTCCCGCGCAGGAGCATCCGGGAAACCAGCTGGCTGATGCCGTTGGTCTCCTCCGTTTCATAGCGGACCCCGCCCAGCAGGAAGGCCTGCAGGGTCACCAGCGGGAGCCGCGGATCCTGGCGCAGGACCAGCCGAGCTCCGTTCTCCAGCCGGATCAGTTCGGTCTTCGGTTCGGCCGCCCGTCCGGCGGCCGGTTTCTCCTCCGGCGCGGCGGACGTCCGGGGCAGGAGCGTCACGGTCGTGGCCCGGTCCTTCACCAGGTAACGCCGCGCCGCTTTCTGCAGATCCTCCGTTCCAAGCCGGCGGACCCCTTCCAGATAGCGGGACGAAAAGAGCGGGTCGCCGACCAAGACCTCGTAGCCGGCCAAGTCGGACGCCTGGCCGCCCACCGTCTGCCGGCCCGAAAGATAATCCCTCAACAGGGCCCGCCGGCCTTCCTCCAATTCCTCCGCGGAGAACGGCTCTTCCGCCGCGCGTGCAAACTCCCTCCAGACCCCGGCTTCCGCCTCCCAGACCTTGCCGGGATCCAAACGCAGAGACACGGTGAAGAGCCCTCTCTGCCGGGGCGTGTAATCCCAACAGCTGACCGAATAGACGATGCCGGTCTCTTTGAGCGCTTTTTCGAGGCGGGACCCCCGCCCCTGCCCCAACAGCCAAGCCAAAAGATCCAGCGCGTAGAGGTCCTCTTCCTGCACCGCGGCGCCCGGAAGACCGATCGCGACGATCCCCAGCTGAGCGTCCGTCCGCTCTTCCACCCGGCGGGCGGACAGCGGCAGGGGCTCTTCGGGAAGCGTCACCTGGGTGACCCGGCCCGGCGGGATCGCTTTCGTCAGCTCGTCAAACCGCTGAATCACCTGCTGAGCATCCACGTCCCCCACCACGGCAATCGTCATCTGGTTGGGAACATAGTGCAGTCCGTGATACTCGCGGACATCCTCCGCGGTCAGCTTCATCAACAGCGGCTCGTACCCGATGATCGGGATCCGGTACGGGTGCACCCGGTAGGCATTGTCGAACAGGAGGTCCCAGGCCACCTGGGAAGGGTCGTCACTTCGCATCTTGAGCTCGCGAAGAACCACGTCTCTTTCCTTCAGCAATTCAGCGGAGTCGAGGGTCGAGAAGAAGAGAGCGTCGATCAGCAGGTCGGCGCCTTCGGACCAATACTCCCGGTTGACGATCAGCTGGTAGCTGGTGGTGTCGTAGTTGGTGAAGCCCTGCGAGGTGCCTCCGTAGGAGCGGGCCTCTTTCTCCACGGCCCCGACGGGGCGACGGGCCGTCCCCTTGAACAGCATGTGCTCCACCACATGGGAGATCCCAGCCCCCAGGAACTTCCCTTCGGTGGCCGAGCCGGTCGGGACCACGGCATGGAACGCCGCGAGTGGGTGGGAGTGGTCCTCCAGGACAAGCAGAGTGAGTCCGTTCGGAAAGCGGTGACGGACCGGCGCGGGCGCTTCAGAATGCTCTAGAGTGTGCTGAACCGGCATGGGTGGTTTCGCAGGCGAAAAAAACGGGATACTCCGGCAGCCGGACAGGAAAAGGACAAGGAGAAGAACTAGACGCGTCTGCGGTTTTCCCGTAACTTGCGGCGCCGGGCCACCGACGGCTTCTCGTAATGCTTCCGGGCCCGGACCACCTTCAGGATCCCCTCCCGCTCGACCTTCTTCTTGAGGCGGCGGAGGGCTTTCTCTAGAGGTTCATTTTCTCTGACTTCAACGACTGGCATGTAAGTATGTTACTTCAGCGTGTAAACGGAGTCAAGTTGCGCGCCCCGCTAGCCGTGGAAACCGATCCGGCGCCGTGGCCGGGGTGAGGGGGCCATCAACTCGCGGATGGCATCGAAAAGGGTGCGAATTTGCTCATCGTGTGTTCCGATCCTCGTCTCTAGATCCGTCAACTTCTGCATCACCCCACGATGTCTTGTCAGAATTTCACGCAGGCGAACAAACGCTCTTACCACGTACACGCTCATTTCGACCGCCCTGGAAGAACTCAGGACGCTCGCCAGCATAATAGCCCCATGTTCCGTGAAAACATACGGCTGGGTTGAAGAAAACCTGAGCTTTCGGAGGTGGTCACAATTTGTGACCACCTCCCTCTTCTCCTTAGGCGTCAACCGAAAAACGAAATCCAGAGGAAATCGGTTTGGATTTCGTTTGACGGCTTGATTTAAAACTTTAGTGGGAACGCCATAGAGTTCCGCCAAATCGGCGTCCAGCATCACCCTGCGCCCCCGAATCAGCAAAATCCTACGTTCGACCCGATCCATCAACATCGGCTTCATGCCGGACAGGGTACCACCCGCCACCAACCCGTTCAACAATATTTATGCATATAAAGCAAACGCCAGATCAAAACGACTGCTTACCCGCAGTCGTGTCCACCACAGCAGGAACCGCCCTCGTCCTTGATGGCTCCCATCACCTTGGCGATCAGCTCCGGTGTCATCTGCACCCCCTGATGACAGCCCTTGGCGTGCTCCGCCGCCTTCTGGAGGATCTCCCCTTCCGTCTTCCCATGCACCTCAAAATCACAGTCCACCCCGACGTCCCGGCATTTCAGCATCTTTCCCATTCTATCCCTCCTAGCTTGACTCCGCGTTACCTGTCCCCCTGGAACCCGGACCGATTCACCTCAATTTTAAAACTGGAGACTCCACTTGATTATGTGTATTACGTGTGATATGCTTATTCTGTATCAGACCATTCCAACAGGAGGTGCATCATGGCAAGTCTAACTCTTGCAATTCCAGCGGATCTACGGGCTGAAATGAAGCAGTTTCCGGAGATTAATTGGTCCGAGGTAGCCCGACAGGCGATTCTTCAGAAAACGCGGCAACTGAAACAACTCAGCCGGCTCTTTTCAAAAAGCACTCTAACTGACCAGGATGCGCTGGAGATCGGCAAGCAGATCAAGCGTCGCGTCTGGAAGCGGCATCAGCATTGACCTATTGACAAGCCAAAAGATAGTGCAGTTTGTTAGACATATTTCCTTTCCTATTAAAGCCGACCGTGAGAGGGGATCCTTCATAAAGGGCCCCCTCATTGCTGTACCTATCATACGCCGTCCGGCCAGAGCCCGCCAGGCCGGGCCAAGCCCCGGCTTCGGGGATGGCCGCCAGCGCACGTCGCGAGGCCGGAGCGGGCAAGGTTCCCGCTTCCTCTGAGGTTTGGTACGGATCAGCGGGAGAGCGAAGGCCGAGCGCCGAGCGAAGCGATTCCTCGCGGGGGAATCGCGAGCGGTGCGCAGGCGGCCGACCCGGAGCGAGGGCGGCCCGGACGGACGAGCTATTCAGGACGGTAGCGGACGAGGAACTCGTAGCGGAGCTGGCGGGGATGGATCTTACCCGGCAGGCGCGGATAGGGGGAAGCGGCTTGGGCATCCTTCACCGCTACCGCGGCAAGGCGGGGATCGGAGGCCTCCACCACGACCGCCTGCTTGAACGCGCCCTCCGGCCCCAGCACCAGGCGCAGGCGGACCGTCCCATCGGAGAGGAACGGTGGATAGTTCAGGCGGGCCTTCAGGTGCTTGCGGATCCGCTCCTTATGATCGAGAAAGACAAATCCCTTCTCCGGAACGCTGGAAATAGTGGGCCGGAGAATCGGAATAGGCGGCAGGGCCGCTTTTGGGACCGGCTCGCTCACCGGGCGGGGCATCGGAATTATGGGAGCTATCGGCGGCAACGGGACCGCCCTCCGGATCTCCTGCGGCGCGGGCGCCGGAACAGCCGGGATAGAGAGGCGCGGCTTCTCCGGGGCCGCCGGAGCCGGCAACTCCAAACGGGGGGGAAGATAAGAGACTTCGAATTTGTGGGAACGTTTCGGAAGCCAGCCGGCGAACGGCGCCACGGTAAAGATCAAGACATGGAACGCCGCGGAAAAACCGAGGGCGCCCCTCAGCGTCATACGGGTACCGCTTTCCTTCCCCAGCGGTCAGAGAAAATGAGGGTCTCCAGTGGAAGCCGGCGCGCCCAGCCCACCTTCTGAAGTTCCGGTACCGGAAGAAACTCGACCGGGTAACCGACGCAGAGGTAGGCCACCGGGAGGATCCCGGCCGGGATGCCGAGCACCTTCTTCAGCCGCTCGTTGCTGACGATGCTGACCCAGCCGACGCCGAGCCCTTCGGCGCGGGCCGCGAGCCACAGATTCTGAACGGCACAGCAGGTGCTGTAGACATCGGTGCGCCGGGTCGTGTGGCGCCCGAGCACATGGGGGCCGAACCGGCTGGGGTCGCACGTGATGCAGAGATTGATCGGGGACTCCAGGATCCCTTCCAGCTTCAAGCGGCTGTAGAGCAGGCGCCTCTTGCCGCGGAAGACTTTGGCCGCCCGCCCGTTCTCCCGGAGGAACAGATCCTTGACCTTCTGCTTAACAGCGGGGTCCCGGATGACGATGAAGTTCCAGGGCTGCATGAAGCCGACCGACGGAGCATGGTGCGCGGCCTTCAGGATGCGCTGGAGAACCTTCTCCGGGATCGGCCGGGGGAGAAACCGGCGGACGTCCCGGCGGGAATAGATCAGCTGGTAGAGCGGATGCTCTTGGACCACAACCAGCTGTAAGCCGCCAGCGAGTAAACCCCCAGGAAAAGGCCCGTGAAGAGTAAATCCCCGAGGACTGATCGCTGAAAATAAGGAAGCGCGCTGACGAGCGCGCTGGTCAACCCCTGAGGGGTCCTCGGCCAGACGCCGCAGGTGCCGGTGGCCCAGTCCCCGACCGCGAGAGCCAGGTGAAAGATGGGCGCGGAGACCAGCAGGCCGGTCAGCAGTGAACGCCACGTCGGCCGGACCTTCAGAGCAACGATGGCCAAGACCACGAGCGCCATGCCGGCCACGCGGACCGCCGTGAACGGCGAAAAACCCATCAGCAGGTCCCGGATCAGCATGCCGCCAATACCCACGGTGAATAGGTCTCTCGGCCGGAGGAAGCAGGCGGCGCAGAGGATCGCTCCCAGGATCGGAGCGACTCCCAACACATGGTGGAACTGCCCCGCGATGATTCCACAGGCGAGCGTGAGCATTGCTGTTGCGATCATGAAGACCTCCCTTATTTGAAAGTGATTTTACTAGGAATCCTTCGACAACGCCAGGAGGATCGGGGCCAGCTCCGGCCCCTGCTCCGCCGCGTCGATAGGAACTTCCTTGGTTCCCAGCTTTTCATGCCAAAGATGCAGGGTGTGGCGGCCCGCCGGCACGTCCTTCAGCGTGAAGCGGCCTGAAGAATCGGTCACGGCAACCTGTCGGCCGGGCGCCACGAAAACCCAGCAATACATCCAATAGTGAACCCCACAGCGGACCACGTACCGCCCCGGCTCGGCGAAGCTCCAGGGGATGTCGGCCGCGTCCGCCTTCTGCCACTGGTGCATCAACATATCCGGCTTCCCTTCGCGGAAGATCCGGATGTTGTGGATCACCGAATCGGAATTGCGCACCGCGATGGACCGCCCGGCTGGAATGGCCGCCACATGCGGCTCGAAGACGCACTGGTTTTGATCGATCAGCACTGGCGCCGGGTCCTGCGCCGGACCGGCGTCCGTCCCTTCCAGCCAGACGACGACGTCCTTCAACCCGCCCGAAGGATCCACCCGAAGCTGCTGCGAATCCTTCAGAAGGGAGCCGCACCCGTCGGTGGAATGGTTCCCTCCCTTCTTCGGCTGGATGGCCAGCTTTTCCTGCGCCGGCGCGGGGCCATCCAGCCGGACCTGCCCCCTGAGCTCCGCCGCCCACGCGGGGGAGCCGGCCATCAGCAGGAGGGTGGCGAGAACCGCCGCTTTATTGGCCATATTGTTTATACTCCCATCGAACGACGTCCCCCGGTTTCAAGCGGGTCTTGTAGGGGCTGACCCCTTTCTTGGAACCATTGATCGAGATTGTCCACCACCGGTTCGTCGCCGCGTCCGAGGCCACGCCGCCGATCGCGGAGGTTTCCCTGGGATCACAGCAGACCGCCCCCTTCTCCTGTGGGAAGACTTTGGCGGTGGCGTCCTGCGCGGTGGCCCCTTCCGCCACCTGAACGGCCTGCCGGACGGCAGGCCGCCCGGCAGGTCCGAAATCCACTTCCAGCGTCACGTCGAACATCTTGGGCGCGGGACCCGCTGTCGCGCATCCCGCCGCCATCAAACCCATCATGAGAAATGAAAGAAACCGCCGCATCCCTATTTCTCCACGGTGACGCCGAGGATCCCGGTGATCCCTTCGGAGGGGAATCCGATGATCTCAACGTAGTTCCGGTTGGTCAGGTTCTCCACGCGCACATACCCCTTCAGCCAATCCTTGAACCGGTACGCGGCATAGAGGTCCAGCTTCGGATAGCCCTCCATCTTCACCCTTCCCCCGGTCACCGACTCTTCGCGGCTGCTGATCAGCAGGCCGTCCAAGCGAACCTCCCACCGGCCGGGAGCGTACCGCACCCCCATCCCGAAGGTGTTGTTCGGGATCCGGAGGAGTTCCTCTTTTCCAGGAGCCCGCTCATGCGCGGAGGTGGCCGTGTAGGAACCTTTCAGCGTCCACTCTCGAGTCGGCCGGACCTCCGCTTCCAATTCGATGCCTTCCACCCGAACCTTCCCTACGTTCATCGGCGCCGAGGTCGTGGGGCTGGTGCGGACGATTTGGATGAGGTCATGGAAATTGGTCCTGTGAAAGGTGACGGCCCAGGCCAGGAGGTCGTTCCACAGCGCCTGGTCCAGTCCCACCTCCACTGTTTTACTCTTCTCGGGCCCCAGGGCCGTGTTCCCGAAATTGGGGAAGTAGAGCTCGTTCAGCGTGGGGACCCGGAAACCCTCGCCGTACCCGCCCCGCAGTTTCAACCCGAGAGAATCGAAGAAATAGCTGGTCGAAGCGTCCCAGACACGGTCCGAACCGAACGCGCTCTCCCGGAACTGCCGGACCCCGGTGAGCACCGTGAGGGGCTCCACTGGGTTCCACTGGTTTTGGAGATAGACGGCCTTCGTCTGCTGGGACTTCGAGAAGTTCTGGTTAGCGCCGCCGGTCCGCCGGTCCGCCCCCCGGTCCTCGAACTCGAACCCGAGCGTGACCTTGTCCCACTGCACCGGCGTGAAGAAGTTGCGCCACTCGGCGCCGACGCGCTGGGTGTCCAGCTTGGAAAGGGCGTTGGCCTCCGTCCCCCCGTTGGAGGGGTCGTTGTCGATGCTGTTGTCCAGCTGGGAAGAAACACGGAACGTCTGAGACCACCAGGAGGTCCAGCGGTTTTCCCACGTGCCCGACCCGATCGTCTGCCGGAACCGGTCTATCCGGTTCGGATCCGGGCGGAACGCGCCGTCATCCAAACCCAATACGGTCAGATTGTGCTGTACCGAGAAATCGAGCTTGTTGTCTGATGAGAAATCGTAACCGACGTGGGCGGAGTAGGCGGAACTCCCGAAATCGTCGTTCTGGCTCACCCCGGACGTGTCGAACCGGGAAGCGGAGCCGGTCAAATGCCAATTCCCCATCCCGGCCTGCGCCGAGGCCATCTCCCGGAAGGTGTTCCGGTTGCCGATCTCCTGCGTGTAGGAGCCGCTCAAAGGGCCTTCCCCCCGCTTGGTCACCAGGTTGACCACGCCGGCCATGGCATCCGCTCCGTAGAGCACCGAGGCCGGGCCGCGCAGGATCTCGATCCGCTCCAGGTTGCCCGGCGCCATGAATTGGAAATCGAAGAAACCCAGGGTGGGGCTGGCCACGTGGGCCCCGTCCACCACCACCTGGGCCTGCGTAACGCTCGCCCCCCGGAGAACCAGCGAGGTGCTCCGCCCGGCCTGCCCGGTCCGCCGGACGAAAACGCCCGGCACCTCCCTCAG
>OBEQ011588951.1_pt1 | contig 35063 bp, 31 predicted proteins | sample 1670901 | NCBI WGS metagenome assembly OBEQ01 (sample SAMEA104232315, study PRJEB22302) | groundwater metagenome | biome: forest; feature: aquifer; material: groundwater | place: USA | collected 2011-08-07 | depth 5.4 m | reverse complement strand
AGGATGAAAAGTTTCACATTGCTAAAAAATTCCTGCTGCCAAAACAGATACAAAATCATGGGTTAAATGTAAATAACATAGAATTTGAAGATGAGGCGATTAAAAAAGTAATCAGAGGATATACCAGGGAAGCAGGAGTTAGAAATCTGGAAAGAGAACTTTCTGCAGTTATCAGAAAAGTTGCCAGAAAAGTAGCAGAAGGTGAGACTAAGAAATTTATTATCAAACCAGAAGATATTCATGGGTTCTTAGGCCCAATTAAATTCTTACCTATTTTGGCTGAGAAAGAAGATGAGATTGGGATGTCTACTGGTTTGTCTGTGACTGAGGCTGGTGGAGAGGTATTATTCATTGAGGTAACTTTGATGCCTGGTAAAGGAAGTTTGCTTTTAACTGGGCAGTTAGGGGATGTGATGAAAGAATCAGGTCAGGCTGCTATGTCCTATGTTAGGTCTCATTGGTTGCAGTTAGGTTTACAGGAAAGATTTTTCCACAAAGTAGATGTTCATATTCATGTTCCAGAAGGAGCAATCCCTAAAGATGGGCCATCAGCTGGTATTGCTTTAACTTCGGCAATTATTTCTGCATTTACCAGGATTCCAATTCATAAAGATGTAGCCATGACAGGTGAAGTAACTTTAAGAGGTAGGGTTTTGGAAATTGGCGGGCTGAAGGAAAAAGTTTTAGCAGCTCATAGAGCAGGAGTTAAAACTGTGATAGCCCCAGCTGATAATGAAAAAGATATGGAAGATATTCCTGATTATGTCCAAAAAGATTTAAAGTTTCACTTTGTTAAACATATGGACGAGGTATTAACTGTAGCTTTAACCAGACCTCCAAAACCTGCTCAGCACAAAGTTGTTCCAGCCTCTCCTGTATATGTTGCTTGAATCCTCTTGACTTATTTAGCTTCATATTGTAAATTCTAAGATACTGCTTCGGAAATATTTTCATGGATTTTATCTTAAGTAATATAAATTTATTAATCTGGTCCTCAGTAATAGCTGCAGTTTCCTATGGTGTTTGGTTAATTTTAGATGTGTTAAAACACCCCCCAGGTGATGAAAAAATGCAGGAAATTGCTCAAGCTATCCAAGTTGGTGCCTCAGCCTACTTACAAACACAGTATAAAGTAGTAGCAGTAGTTGCTTTGCTTATTTCAGGATTAATTTATTATGGATTAGGTTTAAATTCAGCAATTGGATTTTTAATAGGAGCAGTTTTTTCTGCTTTGGCTGGATTTATAGGAATGAGTGTGGCTGTTAGGGCAAATGTCAGAGTGGCTGAGATTGCTAAAAAAGGTTTATCCCAAGCTTTTGGTCTGGCTTATAAAGGTGGAGCAGTTACTGGATTTTTAGTAGTAGGACTAGCACTGGGCTCAGTTTATGGGTTCTATCAATTTACTGGTGGAGATTTAAGAAGCTTGATTGGTTTAGGGTTTGGAGGATCTTTAATTTCTGTATTTGCCCGTTTAGGCGGAGGAATTTTTACTAAAGGAGCAGATGTGGGAGCAGATTTAGTTGGGAAGCTTGAATTAGGAATTCCAGAGGATGATCCTAGAAATCCGGCTGTAATTGCCGATAATGTGGGAGATAATGTGGGTGATGATGCAGGTATGGCTGCTGATATATTTGAAACCTATGTTGTGACAGCTATTGCTTCAATGATTTTAGGACAGCTTCTTTTCCCAGGTTTTATAAATGCTGTAATTTTTCCTCTGGTAATTTTAGCAACAGGAATTTTTGCCTCAATTTTAGGCTCATTATTTGTCAAATTATCCAATAAGAATATTATGGGTGCTTTATATAAAGGAATGATTGTTACTGCTATACTTTGTGCCATATTATTTTACCCGGTAACTAATCTTCTAATGGCAGGCAATGGTGCTTTTTCTACCTTAAATTTGTATCTGGCTGCAATTATAGGAGTGGTAGTAACAGCTGGAATGGTGCTGATTACTGAATACTACACAGGTACTCAATACTCTCCTGTTCAAAATTTAGCTTTAGCCTCCAAAACAGGACATGGTACTAATATTATTTCAGGTATTGCTTTATCTTTAAGATCAACCTTTTGGCCAATTATTTTAATCTCAGCTGCAGTACTGATTAGTTTTATGTTAGCCGGGCTGTATGGAACAGCTTTGGCTGGAGTAACCATGTTATCTTTGGCCGGAATTATTGTGGCAATTGATGCTTTTGGACCAATTACAGATAATGCGGGTGGAATTGCTGAAATGGCTAATTTGCCTGATAAGGTGAGAAAAGTCACCGATCCTTTGGATGCAGTTGGAAATACTACCAAAGCTGTGACCAAAGGTTATGCAATTGGTTCAGCAGCCTTAGCAGCTTTAGTATTGTTTGCAGCTTATGCTCAAGAATTTGCAGCCGGAGGAAGGGAATTAACATTTTTGCTTTCTGATCCAAAAGTAATAGTGGGACTTTTTATTGGTGGATCATTGCCTTATCTTTTTGCATCTTTTGCTATGGAAGCTGTAGGAAAGGCTGCGGGATCAGTGGTTGAGGAGGTCAGACGTCAATTTAAAGAAATCAAAGGAATTATGGAGGGAAAAGCCAAACCAGATTATGCCAAATGTGTGGAAATTGTGACAGCTGCTGCTCAAAAAGAAATGCTGATCCCTGCTTTAATTCCGGTTTTAGCTCCTGTTTTAATTGGATTTTTACTGGGACCGGTTGCCTTAGGAGGAATGTTGGTTGGATCAATTATCACTGGAATTTTTGTGGCTGTTTCTATGACCACAGGTGGAGCTGCCTGGGATAATGCTAAAAAGTATATTGAATCAGGTAAATTTGGGGGTAAAGGATCTGAAGCTCACAAAGCAGCAGTGACAGGAGATACAGTGGGTGATCCATACAAAGATACAGCAGGACCGGCAATTAACCCCATGATCAAAGTGATAAATATCGTAGCTTTACTGCTGGTTCCTTTCCTCAAATAGGCTGTGTAGGAGTTTGCGGAGGTGTTGGTTGGCCACCTGAGAGGGCATTTTTAACCTCAGTTACTACTTGATCAGGAGTATATGAGGCTTTGATTAAATATGCCTGAGCACCCAGTTCAAACCCTTCTTTAATAACAGCTTCCTGTCCTAAGTTAGTAAGCAAAATAGTGATCATGGGAGAATTGGGATTCTGAGTTTTAAAAGTCCGCAGTAGTTGTAAACCATTGATCCCAGGCAGCATGATATCCAGTAAAAGCAAATCAAAGGTTTCAGCCCCTAACATATTTAGCCCGGTTTGCCCATCAGCTGCACTTTTAATTTCAAAACCTGCTTTAGTTAACTGTCTGATATATAACTCTCTGATAAAGTCTTCATCCTCAACCAGCAGTATTTTTTTAGTTGGATTCATTCTTTAAGCTATTGTACTGTATAGACATTTAATAATTCAATGCCCCAGCTTGTATTTGCTGACCCACAAAGTTGCTATTATTTAAAACTCCAGCACTTTTCTTTTCAGCCAGAGGAATTGTAAATGAAAATTTACTCCCTTTTCCTATCTCAGATTCTACCCAAATCTTACCTCCCAGTTTTTCCACAATTGATTTGGAAATGTATAATCCTAATCCTGTACCTTTACTGGCTTGTTGAGTTTGATTTGAAACTCTGAAGAATTTATTAAACAGGTGAGAAATAGCTTCTTTGGGAATACCAATGCCTGTATCTGTAATAGCAGTAATTACTTCATTGGGAGAAACTTCTATAGAAACACTGACATGTCCTCCGGCATTGGTATAGTTGATGGCATTTGCTATAAGGTTGGTAATTACCTCAGGAGTTCTGATTGGATCTGCCATGACTTTGGGTAACTCAAGAGGAGGTTCAAAATTTAATACCACACTTTTTTGAACTGCCTGAGGTTTTAAATCTTCCACCACCTTGGTGACAATGGGTAAGTAGTCTAAAGTTTGGGGAAATACAGACATCTGCTCTCTTTCTATTTTATTAACATTTAACAGATTCCCCACTAAGTTTAAGAGTTGTTTGGCAGAAGTTAAACTCTTGGCCAGAAGGTCAAGTTCCGTGCTTTCTATTTTCCCTTTATTTTCATCAATGAATACAGATAAATATCCGATAATAGAAGTTAAAGGAGTTCTAAGTTCGTGTGAGGCCATGGAGACAAAGTCCAGTCTCATTTTTTCCAGCTCTTCTTCTTTGGCAATATCATGCATAATTAAAATACAGGAAACATTAGTTTGAACAGTGCCGCTGAGTTGTACAGTTGATAAATTCACCTTAGCTTGTTTGCCCGATTTTCCGACTAATTTAGCCAGTTTATTAAAAGAATTACTACAATAAGTTTTTGGCAGGATTTCTTCTGAATCAGTAAAAAGATGCACCAACTGGTCAACCGGATGGCCTATTAATTCTGCCTGGGTAAAGCCGGTAATTTCCTCAGCAGCTTTGTTGGAGAGAATCACGTTTTTATTAAAGTCTAAAGCTATAATTCCATCCACAATTGATGATAGAACCTCATTTAACTTACTTCTTTCAGAAACAGCGATCTCTTTTTCAGTTTGTAAATTATGAAACGTCTGAGCAATCTTTTCAGCCATCAGGTTAAAGGATTTACCAACAGTTTCAAATTCATCACCAGACCTAATATCAACTCTTTGATTAAAGTTTCCATTGCCTAAGTTTTCTGCACCTTTAATCAAATCCTGAGTTGGTTTTAAAAAGAAAAATAACAAGATAGATGAAATCCCCATGGTAAGAATCCCCACAGCAATAGAAATGAGTAAATTGTGAATTAAAAATAAAGAAGCAAACAAAGGAACAAGAGTACTGATAACAAGCAAAATAAAAGTTTTTAAAAGTAGTGGACGCTCCATATTAGATAAGAGTAACAGAAGCCTTAGTGTGTAATCAATCCCAAACTAGTAGCGCGTACGGGAGTTGAACCCGTGATCTTCACATTGAGAACGTGACGTCCTAGGCCACTAGACGAACGCGCCATGGTTGAAATTATACAGCAGATTGACTTTATGGACAAATTAAAATAAAATTTGCCAGCTTGCTCAATGGAATGACAAAAAACAATACAATTCCTGCAAAATCTGTAAAGAACACCACTTATCTGACAGCTAAAGGATTGGCCGAGGCAGAAGCAGAGCTAGATTTTCTTAAAAAAACTAAAAGATTAGAGATTGCTGAAAAGATTCACCAGGCTAGGCAATATGGAGATTTAGCAGAAAACTCAGAATATGATAGTGCTATAGAAGAGCAGTCCTTAACAGAAAATAGAATTTCTGACCTGGAAAATATTTTAAAGAAAGTTAAAGTTATAGCTGAGCAACATGAAGAAGATTTTGTAGTGATTGGTTCAACTGTTAAAATTGACATGGATGGGGAAATTGATGAATTTAAAATTGTTGGTAGAGTTGAGGCGAACCCTGCTAAGAAAAGAATTTCCAATGAGTCTCCTTTAGGTATGTCACTATTGGGTGCAAAAAAGGGAGAGGTAGTTGAAGTTACAACTCCAATTGTCAGATATAAGTGTAAAGTATTGGAGATAAAATGATTTACAGACAGTATAAAATAGATAAAAAATATTATTCTGGATTATCCAAAGAGGAAATTTCTTTGCTAAAAATTTTAGAAGAAGTGGTCAAAGATATTGCTGATGTTTATAAGCTTCAATTAAATGAAGGGTTTTATCCAAAAGATCTGACTAAACAACAACTTGAAAAGGATGCCAAATCTAATCCTGAGCTTCTGTCGCCCTTTACTTATATTAAAGAGAAAAATGGCCAATTAGAAGCAGTGCCATACCATGTTTATTATGCCAAGTATTTAGGACCTATTGCTAAAAAAATTGAAAAGGCTGCCAGTATTTGTACAAACAAATCTTTTAAACTATATTTAGAATCCCGGGCAAAATCTTTATTGGATGGAACCTTTAGAGAAGCAGATAAACTATGGTTAAATGTTAAAAACTCTAAATTAGATTTTAGTATTGGGCCTTTTGAAAGGCATCTTGATAAAGCATTTTATATAAAAAGAGCTTTTCAAGCACATGTGGGGATTATAAACCAACAATACACAAAACTTGCAGAAAGTTATAAAGAGGCTTTATATAGTTCAGCTAAAATGAACTTTACTAAATACCATTCCACAGATATCGCAAAAAAAGGAGTTAGTGTGTTTGTGGAAGTAATACTTGCTATCTCAGGATATCCTGCAGATGTATTTGCATCAGGCCAGCACTTTCCTAGCAACTTAGATACAGCCCGTCAGTATGGCACCAAAATTGTTATTTATGATTCGCAACTAACATTGAAATTTGAAAAATTATACTACCCTATTTTTAAGACAATCTTTGAACCCACGTTTGCCTCAAAATATTCTAAACAACTACTTTTAGAAGCAGCAGGTTGGTGTATTTTCCTTTATGAGGTAGGACAACAGTTGCATAAATTTGAGGGAGCTATAGAAAGATTAGGGGAATTTTATGCTCCAATTGAGAAAGCTAATGGTTTTGCCTCAGGCATAGAACACAGCAAACACTTAGTTGTTAAAGGGTTAATTTGTCAAGACTTACTTGAGGCTATCATGATTGTTCATATACTTTGGATGTTGGCAGATTGGCTGCTTTTTCACAAAAGTGGTGTAAAGAAAAATCACCTGATTGGAAATTCCATGCTGCTTAATTCATATTTATCCCACGGGGCATTAAAGATAAGTAATGGTATTTCCTGGCCTAATTTTTCCAGAATTTTCTTTGAGATTGAATCAATGTCATATAAATTAGTTTATCTTCTACAAAAAGGTTCATACAAAGAAGCAGAAGAGTTCATTAAAAAGAATGCAAACTTAGAGAGTTTTGAAAGTCTAGCCAAAACCTTAAACAAAATAGATACTCAAGTTTGATTTTGTCTAGTTTTTTCTACATGTCTTCTTGTTAGTTCTTCTTTAATTCTGAGCCAGGGAATATTCAATCTTGCTAACGCTAATACTAGATGAAAGGTTAGATCAGCAGCTTCTCCAATTACTTTCGCTTCTCCCTCACCAGTAATTCCCATCCTTGTTGCTGCAATTGCAAATTCAGTTGCTTCTTCGCCTACCTTTTGAGCACTACGGTCGATTTCTCCTATAAGGAGGGAAGCCACATAAGAGTCCTTAGGCATATTTGCTTTCCTATCTAGAATAATTCCCTCAAGATCTTCAATTGATAAAAGATTTCCTTCGTTTTCTGACATAATTTTTCCAACAAGAGAGGAATTATATCACACATCTTTCTTATGTTGTGTTGATGTGGTACAATATCTCAAATTTCTATCCCTACTAAATTAGGGTAGTTTTTATGTGAGTATGACTATGAGAATTAATCCAGAAAAAATTGGAATCTTGGTACCAGATGGAAGGCACATTAAGCCAGCCATAGAAAGCCTATTAGAGAGCCGAGGTATCAAAACTGAACTTTGGAATAATGGCAGGTTACACGCAGATGTTAGGAATGCTCCTGTGACTTTGACATTTCAAAACCACGCAGATGTAATAGGAGAGGTTGAGGATGGGATTTCTCATGCAGGGTTTGTAGGAAGTGACAGGTATGATGAATATTTAGCTTCCTTATCACCAGAGGTTACTCCAAGAGTAGCACAACTAGCTCGTTTTGAATTATTTAATCCCCATGTTAGACTTAGTCTTCTGGTTAGGAATAATCCTGAAGATAATAAAAGATTTCAAGATCCAGGAGACCTGCGTGATAGACAAGTACTTACTACTTATCCAGGGCTTGTCTCACAATTTTTAAGAAGAGCTTTCCCAGGTGAACTGCCTCTACCTGTTCATATATATTCCAGAGTTACGGGTAAAGAGGAAGGACATATTGATGCCCGAAGATTTGATGCAGCAGGAGTAATTGTTGACACTGGTAGAGCCATGGATACTAACAATTTAAGAGAGTTAGCCGTTATAATGAGGGATATTCAACCTGTTTTGGTATATAATGTTGAATATTTTGGAGACAAAGGCCACAAACGTTTATTGATCAAGTTTAAAGGTATGCTTCAAGTAGATAACAAGCCAGGAAACTCAGTACCTAATCTACCAACATTATCACCAATAACTGCTGTAGCATAATAAAATCAATACAGCCTCTTCATTGTCAAAACATTAGGGTAAATGTATACTTTACCCATGGCTCTAGAGAATCTTCAAAAAGAACGGCTTAAAAAGTTAAAAAAGGCGAAGTAGTTGAAGTTACAACACCAATTGTCAGATACAAATGCAAAGTATTGGAAATTAAATGAATAACCAACCTTTAATAAAATTTAATCCCAAACTGCCCAAACTATCAGTAAATGAAAAAGCTGTATTAAAACTACTTGTAGAAGCTGGGGAATTAATTGCCCCAATTTATTTAGAACAAGAAAAAATACTGACAGATGGAGAGAATTTTTATCCAAAAGGATCAAAAAAAGATCCAGCTATTTCCTCTCCTTATTCTGTTATAGAAAAAGTTAATGGAAAAATTATAGCTACTCCTTATCATGTGAAGTATGTAGAATTTTTAAAACCAATTGCAGATAAATTATATGAAGCCAGTAAAATCACCGAAAATAAAGAATTTGGTAGATTCTTGAAGTTACAAGCAAAAGCATTAGTTGATGGGAGTTATGAAAAACCATTGGCAGCTTGGTTTAAGATGAAACCCTACATTTTAGATATATCCATTGGGCCATTTGAGCATAATGATGACAGATTATTTTTTGACAAAGCTCCATATCAATGTTGGGTAGGAGTAGTCAATGCTGAGAAAACAAAACGCCTTGCCTATTACAAAGATATTGTACTAAGCGCTAGAAGAAAAGCCTTGCTTCCTAATGAACGATTTGAGAATTACAAAGAAGTTAGAATAAAAGATAATGAGATAATTTTGTTTTCAGGTCATATGGCCAGAACAAAATTTGTGGGTCTTAATATGCCAGTAAATATTGACTGGGTAGAGAAATATGGTTCAGAAGTGACGCTTTTTGATAATGTTAATGATTTGAGAATAAAAGAACAAATACTACCTAGTTTTAATAATATATTTGCAGCTGTTTTTAAAAGACAATATAGCAAAGAAGATTTAAGAATAGGAAGTATCAATTATGTTGTTCTGCATGAGTTGGCTCATAATGATTTGTATTATAGAAATGCTGCCCAGAATTTAGGGGATTTACTGTCACCAATATATGAATTAGCTGCCACTGTTTTGGGATTTCGAATGGCAGGATCTTTGCTTTTAAAAGACATAATTACAAATAAACAGTTAGAATCAATGATCATCGCCTTTGTTTGTAGAAATTTTTATCTGGCACAAAAAATCAAAGAAGATAAGTCTTGGACTAATTATGCTCTAGCGGGAATTATTTTCAATAATTTCATGTTGGAATCTGGTGCAATTATACAATCAAAAGGTCTGACAATCCCTAATTTTATGAAAATTTTTGTGTCAATCCAGGAACTTTTTACAGCCTTAGAGTTTTTACTGTCATCAGGTACCAGAAAAAATGCTGAAGCCTTTATTGAAAAATATAGTTCCTAGCATATTTCTTTAGTTTTTTATTAATACGTTTCTTTGCAATATTAGGGTAGAATAAGGTATAATAACCAACTTATATGGCAACAAACCCAAAAAATCCAGAATTTTCACCAAACCATGACAGGCCGTCTTTAACTATTATTCCAGGAGGAGGAGAAGTTTCTTCCTCAACTTTTTCTAAAGTAGTTCGTCATCTGCGTAGACCATCCATAGAAAGAGCGAATGGAGTGATGGAGCTTGAGTCGAGGTTCAAGGATAATGAATCTGATCTGATTTTTGCCTTAACAGGGGAAGCATTCTTGAGAAACGTAGGCTTTGTCCAAGAACAATACTCTCGTTTTGCTCAGTCATACTTTGGCTGGAGTTCTGCTTATTCCGATGAATTTGCAAGAAGTGCTTTAGGCGTAGGACATTTAACAAAAGGATTACCCCTGAAAAAAGAAGTTATTGAAATGATTTTAGAAGACCCAATTAAAAGAAAAAGAATTCCAGATGCGGCGTTTTATAGGCCAAAAAATGGTACGCCTGGTATTTATACAGGAATGATTGCTTCAAGAATGCTTTTTCCTATTGTCAGTTTGGCTGAGAAACCTGACGAACAAGTATCTGTTCAATATCAAATTATTCGAGCGTTTCATCCAGACCAAAGAGCTAAGGGAAGGGGTAGACAGAGTATTAACTTGGAGCGGATGTTGCATCAAGATGCTGACCCTGAAAAACACGTGCATCGAACCCCAGGATATGTAGCGGGTTTCGCAACTCATCAATCAAGTGCACTTGAGCAAGAATCTGGTCATCCATGGGTTGAACCTTTTGTTCCTGGAACAAGAGATTGGGCGATTGAACAAGTAGTAGCAAGAATCTTAGGTACTGATCCAGCCTTGGTAGATTTAAACGGTGTGATTAGAAATTTTTACAAAGAACCAAACTTATCTGTTTACAAATATAATGAGAGAGGGGAATTAGTACTTAATTTGAGAGAAGGTCATGAAGATAGTTTGAGATTCGCTAACACGATGTATGGACATCATGAAGGAGAATATGGTATGGGTCCCTTTGATGCAATTATGCCAATGCATACATTTAGGAATAAAAACGGCAGAAGAAGATAATATCTCCTCCAGGTGTGACACAGAAGTCTTTTAAAAATCTCCAGCTTCAGCTATACTCTATCCATGCCTCTTGAGAATCTTCAAAAAGAAAGATTAAAAAAGTTAAAAAATATTAAAAGTTTAGGGATAAATCCTTATCCTTCCAAGTTGGATTCTGGACAAGCCAGAATGACAATTGAACGGGCTAGGAAAATGATGGGCAAGAAGGCTGTAGTGGCAGGGAGAATTAGGTCTTTGCGCAACATGGGAAAAATTACTTTTGTTGATTTAGAAGATGTGACTGCAAGAATTCAATTATTCTTTTCCATACAAGAACTAAAAGGGGAAAAATATGAATTTTTAAATAATTTAGATCTGGGAGATTTTATAGAAACAACAGGTGAAATATTCAAAACTCAAGCAGGAGAAATAACTGTTAGAGTTTCAGATTATAGATTGCTCACCAAAAGCGTTAGACCCCTTCCCTCTTCCTGGTATGGATTAAAAGATGTGGAAGAAAGATACAGGAAAAGATACTTAGATCTTTTAATGAATCAGGGTGTAAGAAAGATTATTGAAGCAAGATCCAAAATTACCTTTGCCATTAGGAAATTCTTAATAGAGGAAAAAGGATATATTGAGGTTGAAAATCCTATTTTACAGCCAATCTATGGAGGTGGCAGGGCCAGACCTTTTAAAACTCATCATAATACTTTAGATACTAACTTTTACCTTCGTATCTCAAATGAACTCTATTTGAAAAGATTAATTGTAGGTGGCTTTGAAAAGGTTTTTGAAATGGGTCATACTTTTAGAAATGAAGGTATGGATAGAAATCACAATCCAGAATTTACTATGTTGGAAACAATGGAGGCTTATGCAGATTATAAAGATAATATGAATTTAATAGAAGAGATGTTTGAATATGTAGCCATGCAAGTTTTTAAAACTACAAAATTAAATTTCCAGGGGAAAATCATTGATTATAAAAGACCCTGGATTAGGATTTCCTTAACAGAACTTTTTAAAAAATACACAGGAGTACATTTTCATGAAATTGATACTTTAGAAAAAGCAACTGCTTTAGCAAAAAAATTAGGAGTCAAGATCAAAGATTATATGACTGATGGAGAAATATTATTGGAGATTTTTGAAAAAAAATGTACTGATCAATTAATCCAGCCAACTTTTGTTTATGATTATCCTGCTGATTTTTACCCTTTGGCTAAAAGATTAGAGAATAATCCAAAACTGGTGGAAAGTTTTGATATTTATGTAGCTTCAATGGAAATGGGAACAAATTGGTCAGAACAAAATGATCCTCAAGTTTTGAAAGAAGCTTGGGATGCAGAAGAAGTAAAAAGGAAAAAAGGAAATGAAGAAGCTCAACAAACAGACGATGATTTTTTAGAAAGTTTAGAATATGGTATGCCTCCAACATCAGGGATTGGGCCTGGTATTGATAGGTGGGTAATGGTAATGACAGATTCGCCATCAATTGCTGATGTGATCCCATTTCCCATGCTGCGCCCGGAAAAGAAAAGCAAAAAATGAAAATTGGTGATCTCAAAAAAATCCTCAAAGTATTCTTAACTTTACAATGGGCTAAGGAATTACCCAGACAAGGTTTTATTGCCTTAGGTTTTAAAAGAAATGAAGCAGATTCTGTAGCAGCCCATTCTTTTACCACAGCTTTGCTGGGGTATTTTTTAGCCAAACAACTGCAAAAAGAAGGTACAAAAATTGATTGTGATAAAGTGTTAAAAATGGGTTTAGTGCATGACATTGGTGAAACAATCGTGGGAGATGTTGGCACTTTTGTCAAAGGTATGGCTGGAGGAGTGTTTAAAAATATTGAGGAAGAAGGAGTAAAAGCTTTAGTTGATGGTTTGGATTCCAAAGATGAGATTTTAAAACTTGTTTCAGAATATAATGGTAGAAATACTTTAGAGGCCAGGGTGGTAAAGACAGCAGATAATTTGGATGCCTTAGCTCAAGCCAAAGGTGTACCTGGAGCCAAAGATGCGTTAAAATATTTTAAGCAGATGACTCATATCACTAAATTTGATTGGCACAAAGTGGCAATTGATTTAATATTAAGTAATAAGGTAGAGCCAGAAAGAGACTGGCAGGAGAAAGAATAGTTATGCTAGATATTAACTTTATAAAAGAAAACTTAGCAAAAGTTAAGAAAGATATCCAAGATAGAAAGATAGATATTGATTTGGATAGATTATTAAATCTTGATACTCAAAGAAAAGAGTTAATCCAAAAAGTTGATGCAATCAGGGCCAAGAGAAATGAAGCAGCTAAAAATAGAGATAAGAATCAAGGAATTAGAATTAAGCAAGAACTACAAAGTTTAGAAAAACAGCTGGCGGATATAGAAAAAGAATGGCAGGGATTAATGCTCCAAGTACCAAACATCTTGCTGGATGAAGTTCCCAGAGGTGATATTACTCAAAACAAAGTCATCAAAACAGCAGGAGAATTGCCCAAATTTTCTTTTACCCCTAAAGATCATATTGAGTTAGGGAAACTTTTAAATATTATAGATTTTGACAGGGGAGTAAAAGTGGGAGGATTTAGAGGATATTATTTAAAAAATGAAGGGGCAAAACTGCACTGGTCTATCTTGCAGTTTGCTTTTGATCATTTAGTGCAAAAGGGATTTAGTCCGGTGGTGCCCCCGGTTATCAATAAAAGATTTGCTTTGAGTGGAGGAGGACAATTCCCCTGGGGTGAGGAAGATATTTACAAGGTTTCAGATGAAGATTTTTTAGTGGGAACTGCCGAAATTCCTTTGATGGCCATGCACTCAGATGAAACTTTCCAGTTAAAAGATTTACCCAAAAAATATGTGGGAATTTCTGCTTGTTTTAGAACAGAAGTTGGTTCTTATGGCAAAGATACTAAAGGTTTGTATAGGGTGCATGAGTTTTACAAGGTAGAACAAGTTATTCTGTGTGAAGCAGATGAACAAGAGTCTTTAGGCTTTTTTGAAGAGCTGCAAGATAACTCAGAAGATATCTTACAAGAACTAGGTCTTCCCTATCAGGTAGTTATTTTATCCAGTCAGGACATGGGTAAAAAAGCAGCTTTAACTTATGATATAGAAACATACATGGCAGGAAGAGGCAGTTATGGTGAAACTCACTCAAATTCTATAGTGTTAGACTTCCAAACCAGAAGACTAAAGATTAGATACAAAGACCAGGATGGAAAAGTTAAATTTTGCCATGCTTTAAATAATACTGCTATTGCTTCCCCTAGAATTTTAATCCCTCTTTTAGAAAATTTTCAGCAAGAGGATGGATCTGTAAAAATCCCAGAAGTTTTACAAAAATATACAGGCTTTTCGGAAATCACCCCTAAATAATTATCTTCCCTGTTGTCTTTGTCTGGCTAAGTCTGCAGCAGAGGTGGCTTGAGGAGAAGCTGAATTACTTCCCTGTAATTGACCAAAGTTAGCAGATCCGGTTGCTGCAGAAGTATTTGATTGAGAAGCAGGAGAAGCAATTGGAGCAGGAGTTTTGATAGTTGTTTTAGTAACTTCAGCTGGAACAGAAGTATTACTTTTAGGTTGTCCTATTCCCAAAATAAAATAGGCCGAAGCACCAATCACAATAATAAGTAAAACAACTGCCACCCCAATTAACCATTTGGGAATACCTTTATGGTCTTGATTTGGAAGTGTAGGCATCTGAGGTGTATTAGGGGCAGCGGGAGCAGAGGGTACGACCAATGTTTCAGGTGCAGTAGAGTTATTGCTTATTAAATGTGATAAATCAGTGGGAGCTGGTTCTGGCATGACAGGTGCAGGAAGAGGAGCTGATGATTGAGCAGGAGGCACCCAAGTTGGTTGAGGTGAAGAAGGTTGTTGCACAGGTGTACTCCAGGGATTATCTAAAGGAGAGGTAGTTGCAGGAGGGGTAAAAGTAGAAACCAGTTCTGGCTGGGTAGTAGGAATAGCTGATGGTTGAGTGGGGAAAAGATTGGCAGGCGGTGGTGTCCAAGTAGGCGTAGGAGGAGTAGTGCTTCCTGGTGAAGAAGGATTTGGATTGTTTGGTGGATTTGGATTGTTCTGATTGTCCATTGGGCAGACCTCTAATTATTAAGTGTATTAAAGGAATGATTAGTTGTCAATGATTAATAGAGAAAGGTATAATAAACGAAACTTATGTTAGGAATTTTAGGGAAATGGCTGGATTCAAACGAAAGAGAAATAGGTAAGCTTAAACCCTTAGTCGGAGAGATTAATAATCTGGAAAAAAAGTTTTCCAAACTAACTGACAAACAACTAAAGGGAAAATTTGCCGAATTTAAACTACTGCATGAACGTGGTAAAAGTTTAGAAGATCTCTTACCAGAAGCTTTTGCCGTGGTTAGGGAATCAGCCAAAAGAACTTTAAAACTGCGTCATTTTGATGTGCAGTTAATCGCATCAATAACTTTACATCAGGGTAAGATAGCGGAACAAAAAACCGGCGAAGGGAAAACTTTATCAGCTACTCCGGCTTTATTTTTAAATGCCATTGCCGGGAAAGGCGTACACCTGGTGACTGTCAATGATTATCTGGCTATGAGAGACTGCGGCTGGATGGGGCCGGTTTTCCATGCTTTAGGTGCAACTTGTGCCACAATTGTTCATGAGGCTGCCTATATTTATGATCCAAAATATAAATCAACTGTTCATGAAGATAAAAGACTGAAGCATCTAAAACCAGTCAGCAGAAAAGAAGCTTACGGGGCTGATATTACTTATGGGACTAACAATGAGTTTGGATTTGATTATTTGCGTGACAATATGGTTTTTAAGTTAGGTGATCAATCCCAACGTGGCCACTTTTTTGCAGTGGTTGATGAGGTTGATTCAATTTTAATTGATGAGGCAAGAACTCCTCTAATTATTTCCCAACCAGCTCAGGAAGCAACAGATAAATACTACCAATTTTCTAAAATTATAGATTCTTTATCTCCTGCTGATTATGTCATCGATGAAAAATTAAAAACAGCTCATCTTACTGAAGGAGGGACATTAAAAATAGAGAAGATATTGGGGGTGGATAATTTATATGAAAAAGATTTCTCTGCCCTGCACCACTTGGAAGAATCTTTAAAAGCTAAGACTTTGTTCCAAAAAGATAAAGATTATGTAGTCAGGGATGGAGAAGTAATCATTGTTGATGAATTTACCGGAAGATTAATGTTGGGACGACGCTACTCTGAAGGATTACATCAGGCAATAGAAGCCAAAGAAGGAGTAGCTATTCAACAAGAATCACAGACTTTGGCCACCATTTCTTTCCAAAATTATTTCAGAATGTATCAAAAATTAGCCGGGATGACAGGAACTGCGGCAACTGAAGCTGAGGAGTTTAGCAAAATTTACAAGCTGGAAGTGGTTATTATCCCCACTAATAATCCAATGGTCAGAAAGGATCATCCAGATACAATTTATAAAACTCAAGCTGGAAAGTACACAGCAGTGGCTGATCTGGTAGTAGAACTACATGAAAAAGGACAACCGGTCCTGGTAGGTACAACCGCTATTGATAAGAATGAATTTTTATCAGAACTTTTAAAGAAAAAAGGTATTTCACATGCACTGCTTAATGCCAAAAATCATGAAAAAGAAGCAGAAATTATTTCCAAAGCTGGACAAAAAGGAGCAGTAACTGTAGCTACTAATATGGCTGGAAGAGGAGTAGATATTGTGTTAGGAAAAGGAGTAACAGACTTAGATGGATTATATGTGATTGGCACAGAGAGACACGAATCAAGGCGAATTGACAATCAACTTAGAGGACGTTCCGGTAGACAGGGTGATCCCGGAGAAACCAGATTTTTTGTATCTTTGGAAGATGATCTAATGAGAATTTTTGGGGGAGAACAAGTTTCCAAAGTAATGGATTTTCTAAAAATGCCGGAAAATGTCCCAATTGAACATGGTCTGGTTTCAAAAGCCATTGAAGGAGCTCAGAAAAAAGTTGAAGGTCATAATTTTGATATTAGAAAACACACTGTTGAATATGATGATGTAATGAATCAACAAAGACAAATTATTTATGAAGTAAGAAAAAAAGTTCTGGAGACAGCGGAAAACAAAGATACTTCTTTAAAAATTGAGATGCAAGAAAAAATAGCCAGAGAAATTTCTAGCGTGGTAACTATTTATTCTGAAGAAGGAATCAATATTTCAAAAATAATAGAGGAATTTACCACCATTGTGCCGATAGATGCAACCAGTAAAAAAGAAATAGAAAACAAACTATCTTCTTTCTCAAATCAAGATGAGATTGTGAAATTTCTAGATGATCTTTCTGTTAATTTCTATGATCAAAAAGAGGAACAAGTTGGATCAGAAGTAGCCAGACAAATGGAGGTATTTGTTTATTTAAATACCATAGATACTCTCTGGATTGAGCATTTGGATACTATGGATGATTTAAGATCAGGAATAGGGCTGAGAGGTTATGCTCAAAGAGATCCCTTAATCGAGTATAAAAGAGAGGGATTTGAACTATTTGAAAAATTAATGGTGGAAATTGATTATGAAATAGTTCATAGAATTTATAAAGTAGCAGTTCAGGGTCAAGCTCCATCAATTGCTCAAGCAGTGGAGGTTAGACCAAAGGTGGATATTTCCTTAGAGCAGGAGCCGGGTGTGACTAAAGTCAAAATAGAAAAGGATGGAGTGGTAACCGAACAAGTTTATGGTTCACAAGGTCAATTAAATAAAACTCATGGAAAATTGGGCAGAAATGATCCTTGTCATTGCGGGTCTGGCAAGAAGTATAAAAAATGCCATTATCCTAATTAAGAATGATATATTGACAATAAGTCTAAATATCGCTATTTTTAGTATTATTATTTACCAAATTAGCCTATGATAGATAACTCAACCTCTATAAAAAATTTTCTAGAAATTTCCTATGAACAGCTGGAAGAGATGAATCTTAAAGCTAAAGAGAGGCAACAAACTGCAGATCCTAAACAATTGGAAGCAGAATATAGACTTTATCTTCAGAAAGAAAAAAGACTTAAAGCAGTAACTTTATGCTTCACAGATATTGAAGGTAGATTTCACATGTTAGATTATGACAAGAAATATTTACTGGAGTCTGCCTCTAATTTAACCTTTGATGGTTCCTCAATCAGAGGTTTTACAGTGCTCCAAGAATCAGATTTAAGATTAGAGGTTGATTGGAGTTCTATTATGTGGCTTCCATCAGATGTGTTTGGCAGCGGCAAAGTAATTATGTTCGCTGATGTATTGCAAAGAGACAGGTCTCCTTATGAATCAGATTTTAGGAGTCAGCTTAAACTATATGGTAAACAATTAAAAACTAAAGAGGGTATCACAGCTTATACTGCAACAGAAACAGAAGGCTTTTTGGTAGAAGGAATAGGAGCAGAACAAAGTTTTGATGAAGATATTGGATTTAAATTAATTTCCACAGGGGGCTACTATCATTCTTTGCCTTTAGATAGATTAAGGAGGTTTATTGATGCAGCGGCGGAGGCTCAAAGAGCCATGGGATTTAAAAATGAAAAAGACCACCCCGAAGTTGCTCCTTCCCAGTTTGAAGTAAATTATGGTTACACAGAAGTAGTTAGGTCCTGTGATCAGATTCAGTTATATAAATTAGTCTGCAGACAGGTGGCAAATAATATGGGTATGACAGCAACTTTTTTACCAAAACCCATTGCTAATATTAATGGTTCAGGTATGCATACCAATTTTTCTTTGGGTAAAAATGGCAAAAATATCTTTTATCAAAAAAATGGACAAGATGGTTTATCCGAAGTAGCCTGGGAGTTTATCCAAAAAATATTAAACCATGCCCCGGAGATTTCATTAGTTTTAAATTCTTCAGTTAATGCTTATAGAAGATTAGACCCGCATTTTGAAGCACCTAACCAGATTAAAGTTTCACCAATTGACAGAGGATCAATGATTAGAATTCCAGCCGGTAATGAAAAAACAGCCAGAATAGAAATTAGGTCTGTAGCTCCTGATTCAAACCCTTATCTTGTTTTATATACCATTTTAAGAACAGGTTTAGAAGGAAAAAAGTTAATTCAGCCTAAAAATAGAAGGGAAAGAGCCAGGTTTTTACCAGGGACCATTAATGATGCGCTTAGAATCTTTAAGAGCAGTGATTTTATCGGAAAAATATTAGGAGAGAGTAATAAAGAAAAATATGCTAGTTTTAAAGAAATAGTGGCAGACAGAAGTCCAAGGGAGCTAGGCAAAATGGTTAAGACTTCAGAAGTTGTCTATCATCATGAAGTGACAAACCAAGTATTATGGGGTAAATTTTAGTCTACATATCCAAACATCGATTCAGTCAGATTTAAATTATTAGATAACTGGCATTCATTTTTCATTGCTTCTTCTGATGGCTGTTCTTGAGGTCTAATAATTCCAATATTTCCAAACTTTTGATCAATTTTACCAACCAGCTCGTAAGGTATGACAATATTATAAGTGGGAATATTTTTACCAGCCTTAACAGTTTTTATATTGTTAAGCCAAATAAAATAACGGAATCCAACATTATCGCCAATGTTGGTAATATAGTTGATAGCAACACAGGGAAAGTTATTTTTCTTAATATCAAATACTATTGATTGAATAACACTTTTTTTCTCCAGGTAACCTTTTTTATAATCATTTTGGATTGCAAAAAAATAGGAATTTTTTATCAAAAATACCCCCAGTAATATAAATACAAAATATCTACCAATCTTGTTTTTAACAATCCTGGAAAAAATCAAACTAACAGATATTATGATCAGTGTGTCTAAAGAGGCTAAGTAATATTCGGAAAGGATAATAGATGAAAATGTAAAAAACAAAAATACAGCCAAAATCCAACTATAAAAAATTAGACTTTGTCCTTTGCTTAGAGCTTTTATTCTCCAGGCAATAAATGGACAAAGTAAAATGACTAAAGTTAGAAGCTGTTTTAGGACTGAAGGTAGTCTGAAAGGAGATAGGAATATATCGTAAATATTTCTATTTTCTTTGTCCAGTACGTTTATAAATTTATCAACTATAGTTTTCCAGAAAGGATCTCGGGGAATTCTGGCAGTTGCAATAAGCTTATGAAGGCCTTCTGTGCAACCATTAGTTGACCAGTTAAATTCGCCCGAGATACTGCCTATTTCAAATTTTTGATTCTTACCGCAATCTAAATTAATTACCATGGTGGAGTATTTAGGATTTTTTGTAGTTAATTTCAGAATTACATTGCTACTTATCTGAGGATTATTGGGTATAACATCTAAAGTAAACTTTGTCTCCGGATTAAAATTTAAAGCAGTATAATCTGTTGGTTTACCAAAAGTTATTTGTTTTTCTTCAGAGATAGTATCTCCCGATCCAAAATTAGCAGTGAAATTTCTGATTAAGTTTTTACTTTGTGAAAAATTATGTCTTGTTTCAAAGACTAAAAATGGGAGCGAGGAAATCAGGGTAAATAACAACAAGACTACCAGCTCTCTTTTTTTAGGTAGTTTTTTGCTTAAAATAATAACTAAAGGTAGGACAAGAAGAGTTGGGGCTAGGGCAATATGAATATGCCAGATCAGTCCTATTAAAATGCCTAACAATGGTAAAACAGAATAGTTGCCCCGACGAATCATAAAAAGACAATATAGATACCAAATTGCCCATAGTTTTGTTGGTAAAGTTGGTACAATCCACCGGTCAAAATTAACGGTTGAATTTAAAACAGCGTGTAAAAAAGCTGCCAGCAATCCAGCAGTTTTGTTAAATATTTTAGAGACTACAAAGTAGTAACTGACTATGGTAAAGACTCCAATTAAAATTCCCAGTATAGATACCCCAATTGGGTCCATTTTGGTAAGCAGGAAAAAGGGGATTAGTAAATAATAAAACAGCGGACCAATAAAGATTCCAGGAGCAGAGGTAAGCTGACCAATTAATCTGAAATGGTGATTTACCAAAATATCTTTTACAATCCAGGAAGATAGATCCCCATCATGGCCAAAGTCAAATCTTTCAACAGCCTGGTAACTCCTAAAAAATATGCCCAAAAGTACTACTAATCCTAATATAAAAGTTGGCTGTTTTTTAAAATAATTAACTACCCGGGACATCTATATGATAGTAACAGCGTAAGATTGAATGTGCAATTAGATGCTGTTAAACTATCTGCCTATGATTGTCAGAGCAATTAAGACAAGAAAGTTCCTGCCCCCTCAGGATGAATTATCAGATCTGCTGTCATCAATAAAATCTCTGAAGGAGAAATCAGTTGTAGCTATCACTTCTAAGGTAGTTTCAATAGCTGAAGGGAGATGTGTTTCGGTAGACTCAGTTGATAAAGACGAGATTGCAATTTCAGAAGCAGATTTTTATTTACCCAGAGAAGTATCTTCCGGTAGTCGAATCCTGAATACAATTAAAAATAACTTACTGGTTGCTTCATCAGGAATAGATGAAAGTAATGGGAATGATTACTACATTCTATGGCCAAAAAATCCGGATAAATCTGCTAAAAAAATATGGGATTTATTAAGAAGGAAATTTAAAATTAAAAATCTAGGAGTAATTATTACTGATTCAAGGTTAATACCATTAAGGCGAGGGGTTGTTGGATTGGCAATTTCCTATTTTGGTTTTAATCCAATAAAGGATTATAGAGGCAAAGAAGATATATTTGGTAGAAAATTTGTCATGGAAACTTCCAATTTTCCCGACAGTCTGGCTTCAGCTGCAGTTTTAGAAATGGGAGAAGGTTCAGAACAAAAACCTATTGCTATTATATCGCAGATTCCGGATATTGAATTTATCGAAGAAGAATTTAAATCTACACCTGATAATAGTTTTAAAATTCCTTTGAAAGAAGATATGTTTTCTCCTTTCCTCACTTCAGTTAAATGGAATAAGGGTGGGAGCGGAAAAAATCAATAGTTTTTTTCAAACCCGAATCCAAATCTGTCTGGGGGTTCCAGTTTAGTTCATCTCTAATCTTTTGAGACGAGGCTACCAGGGCAGGTACATCACCTTTTCTTTCACCCTTATCCTCAATAGGTACTTCATATCCAACGATTTGGAAAATTTTCTTAACCACATCTATTACCTTTGAACCAGTTTCAGTTCCCACATTATAGATATTAAATCCAGCTTGATTTAAAGGTGCTACATGAGCAGATGCCAGGTCCTCTATATAAATAAAGTCTCTAATCTGGTTTCCCTGCCAGTAAAGAGGGATAGGTTTTTTATTTAATACTGAATTGATAAAATTTGGGATAGCATGGGTTTCCGGAGAGTGTAGCTCGTTTGGACCATAAGGGTTAAAATATCGGAGTATGGTAACATCAAAATTATATAGCTTGTGATAGAGGGTGCAAAATTGCTCCATGGATACTTTAGTTAAACCATATGGGTTTTCCTGTTCTCCTAAAGGATCAACCTCAGTTATGGGTAATTTTATGGGCTTGCCATAAACGCAAGCACTTGAAGAAAAAATTATTTTCTTAACTCCACTTTTTTTCATTGCTTCCAAAAGTCTGACAGTGCCCAGTATATTATTTTCAGTAAATTCCCCAGCTTTTTTTACAGATTCTCCGACTTCTATCAAAGAAGCCATATGTATAACCATGTCATGGGAAGGGAGGATCTCTTCTAGTTTTGTCTGATCAAGTATATCTGCCTGAATAAAATTTACAGCAGGGTTTACTAGTTGCTGATATCCTTTGGATAAGTTATCTACCACTGTAACCTGATGACCATTCTCAAGAAGAAGCTTATTAACATGGGATCCAATAAAACCTGCCCCACCAGTTACAAGTATTTTCATACAGGATTTAATTTTAACATCTTTTCAGATAGAATGATAAAACATGGATAGTAAGATAGTATATTCCTTAATTTTTATTTTCATTATTGCACTGATTTTAAGATTTCTATATTTTCCAAACAATATCTATTTTGGTATTGATCAAGCCCTAGGCTCTTTTGCTGTAAAAGAAATATTAGCAGGACACCCTAAATTGGTTGGACCATCAACCAGTTTTCCCGGTCTCCGCCATGGGGTTTTATACTATTACCTATATGCCCCATTTTACTTAGTAGGGAATGGAAACCCGGTTTTAGCAGCAGCTTTTCTAAGAGTTGTAAACGCTTTAGGGATTTTTCTAATTTTTTTCTTGGGAAAAATTTTATTTAACAGCTATGTTGGGATTATTGCCAGTTTCTTGTTTGCAGTTTCGTTTGAACAAACCCAATTTGCTCTTTATTTTAATCATCCTTCATTATCTGTTATCAGTATTTTAGTTATGTTTTTAGGATTGAGTATTCTGATATTTCGAAAGCAGCAAATTGGTTTAATGCTGGCCTTACTGGGATTGGGATTATCAATTCAGTTTGAATTTCTACTTACCTATTTAATAGTGCCTTTTGTTTTGATTCTCTTAACTTTCAAAAAATTAATGCCGGTTTTAAAATTAAGGACGCTTTCTTTGGGTCTGGTTATTTTTTTACTAACAACAGCAACCTTTTTAGTGGCTGAAATAAAATTTCACTTTAGATCAATAAGTTTACTACCGCAGCTGCTGTTTACCAGTTCACATAAGTCACTCTATAAAATAATTTCCACCTATTTTTTTGAACTTGGGCAGATAATCAAATTTAACTTAGTTGGTTTATCATCCTTGGTACTAATTGTGGGAATAGCTCTCTTTATTTTATTTGTCATATCCTACAAAACTAAGGTAAGAAAGCAAATGGTATTTTTGGGTATTTGGTTTTTCTCTGTAATAGTAACTTACCTAGTAACAGGGGGTGAAGATATAAAGACAGGCATCTTGCAATATCACCAAAACGCAGGTATATCCTCAAGCCTGATACTTTTTATTTCCTACTTATTATATTATTTGGGTACAAAGTTAAGATATCCTGCTTATCTGCTTATCTTACTTATTGTCTCAGCCAATATTTATCAAATTACCACCATCAATCCTCATGGCAGTATGCCGGAAATAAATGCTCAGTCATTTATGCTGCTTTCAGATGAAAAACAGGTGTTAGACTTTATATACAATGATGCAATGGGTAAGCCGTTTGCAGTTAAGGGTATTACGCTCCCATTTTATATCAACTCTACCTGGAGCTATCTTTTTGAGTGGTATGGTAAACAAAAATATGGGTATTTACCTGTTTGGGGTGGAACAAACGCAATTGGTTATCCGGGTAATCTTCAAGTTGAGACAGCTCAAAGCAAACTTCCGGATAACAGATATTTAATCATAGAACCAGTTCGGGGTATACCGGAGCACCTGATTAATGAATTCTTAAAAGAAGAAGACTATTTTACCAGTTTACAAGAGACAGAAAAAATTGGAAATTTTATAGTGCAAAAAAGGAAGATAAAATAGAATAAAATCAGTATGGTTTTCGAAGTTGGACAGAAATAGTTCCAAACTTCTTTTCCTCTACAATTTTGGTAAAGTATCCCTCCACTCTTAAGAAATTATCTATATCAAATTTTCTAATTCCTATAGTTGGTTCAATAATTAAAAACTGTTTTTTTGGAAGATTAGACCTTGAGTTAATAGTTTTAAGGCTGCCGGGGTATCCTTCAGCTTTTGGACCGATCCAGACAGGAAGATATCCATATTTTTCTCTTCCATACCAATTAAACAAATAATCCCAGGTGGTATTAATACTAAGTGGTACAGTCAGGCCGCCCACAGCAAAAGGCTGATTTTGCGATTGAAGATAAATGTAATCCAAAGCTTGCCGTTGATTTGAAGTTGTCATGCCGGGTTGAATAACCATATCTGAGTTTAATCCATTGGGGTTTATAGTAGAAATGGAAAATAGATTGCTTAAAATGATAATAAATAGGGTAAAAATACCCCAAAGATTTTTTCCTTTAGAGAAGAGTTTAGATATTAAGTAAGATACAAAAATAAGCAGACTGACTGAGGTTGCAGGACTATAATAATAACTGGAAACCCCGGAAAAAATATAAAGAGATAAGCCAAAAACAAACCAAATTGTCAAAAATATTATCTTATCTTTAATTTGTTTTTGCTTAAATAAATAGATTGCCGTTATTAAAAGTACAATTCCTAAGAAAGGAGTGATTCGGTAATTTACGATAAATAAATCGTGTAAAAAACGATTGATGGTAAATAATGTTTCCCTAAGATGTATTCCAGAAAAGAAATGGGAGTTAGTATTATCCGGGTACTGAAGAATTAGATTTGATACAAACTTATATTTTAATTCAGTTAGAACAAATGAAAAAGTGGTTGCGATAAAAACTAAAATTGATAAAATAATCCACTTTATTTTAACTCTGACAACCTTTTTTCTAAATAGAATAAAGTAGGCAATAAAAGTAGGAATCAAAAAAGCAAAACCATAATGAAATTGGATGGATAAACCCAGTCCCAAAACAGATAATAATATCCCCCAGGGTTTTTTTTGAAAAATATAAAGACTAAGTCCCAGATAAAAAAGCAGGACTGAGATAACTGCCAGAGGCTGGTGTGACAGGAATATTGCATACTGTGATTGTTCATATGATAAGGCAAATAGAATTGCCGCAATAATTCCCACTCTTTTATTAAATAAAATTGATCCTATGTAAAAAATTAAAAATACTCCTAAGGCATTCCATATTCGGAAAAAAGCTGAGGCAGCCTCCGGGCTTTTATGGAAGATAAGATAGATAGGTGCATATAGATAAAAAATTAAAGGACCGGGAAAGAGTTTATTACTTAAAAAAGAAGGGGGACCAATAAGTTTAAGATGCCCTTTTAAGATTTCTAAAGAAGTAAAAGAATCCCTTGCCTGGTCAAAAGAAAAATGAACATTGTCCGGAAAATACAAGAACCTAACAATTAAAGCTAATATGAAAATTAATAAAAGGAGCGAATATAATCTTTTGTTCATACCCTGTTATGATAATGTCTGCTAACTCATGAATAAAACAATACTGCTAATTTTAATTATAGGTATATTATACAGACTTTTCCTTACTTCAGGTGGAAACTTTATTTTTAACATGGATAATGCCCGGGATTTTATCGATGTTAGAGAAATGGTATCTTTGCATAAATTAAGATTAACAGGACCCACCTCGGCAATAGAAGGTTTGTATAATGGACCTCTTTGGTACTATCTTTTGGCGGTGCCTTATATTATTACCGGGGGTGATCCATATAGTGCAATTGTCATGGAGATAGTTCTCTGGGCTGTGGGAGGATTTTTCTTGTTGAACCTGATTCGAAATTTTAGTATTTGGCTGGTAATACCGATTGGTTTGGTGTGGATAGCCTCAAATTATATAGTTTTAGCAACCTTATATTCTTTTAATCCTAATCCGGTAACACTACTGACCCCTGTTTTCATTTATGGGTTAGTAGAGTATTTAAAAGGAAAAAGACTATGGATAGTTATAGTCTGGTTTTTAGCCGGAGCGTTTTTTAACTTTGAAATGAACGTTGGAATTTTTACACCCCTTATCGTCTTTATTAGTTTGTTTATTTTTAACAAAAAATCTTTTTTTGATAAATATTTTTGGATAGGAATATTGATATTTACATTAGCCTTACTTCCGCAATTGCTATTTGATTTAAAGCATAACTTTAATATGAGTAAAGCAGTGATTAATTTTGTAACAGTAAATAAGGGTATAGGATTGAATTTCCCAGGGAGGATTAATACTATTTGGAATAGTTATTATAATGTTTTTCAAGGGACAATGTTCAATCAAAAGACTTTATCTTGGGCAATACTTTTCTTATCCTTACCTATACTTGGTGTATTTTTGCTAAAAGTTAAGAAGAATATAATCATTTCAACTACCATTCTTTTTATATTAATTCCATTTACAGGATATCTGATACTTCCAGTAACTGTTAATCCCTGGCATTTAGGGGGGTTTGCCTCTGCATCCTTAATTTTGATTGCTTTTGTTATTCACAGACTTTGGAAGATCAATTTTTTAGGCAAAATAACAACTGTGATTTTATTTATTGCTTTAGTTTTTTTCCCTTTAAAGGAGATAACAAAATTTTTCACCCATGATATCTTTACATCAAGCAGTGATCCATCAGTATTAAAAAATGAAGTAGCTGCAATAGATTATGTTTACCAATATGCCAAAGGGCAAAATTTCCAAGTTTATACTTACTTACCATCAGTATATGACTATCCTTACCAATATCTTATTTGGTGGCATGGCATGAAAAAATTCGGGTATTTACCTTCCGAGTATTCTTATGCCCCGAATAAACCAGAATATATCCCCGGTAAAGCATTTTTTTCAGCCTCAATGAATGATCTAAAACTAAGGAGTGATTCAAATTTAGTTTTTTTAATAAAAGAACCAAATAGAAACTATACCCGTTTTGGCTGGGAGGGGGATTTTGTCAAAATGGAAAGCATTCATAAGCAGATGGTGGGGCCAATTGAGGTAGAAGTGAGAAAAGAAATTAAGAGATAGTAATCAAATGAGTATTATTAGACTCTTTTCTTTCAAGATTTATTTTAAGAGTATTTTCAGGCAGCAGACTATTTATTTTTTCCGCCCATTCAATTAAAACAATATTATTTGGATTAGATAAAATTTCCTCAAGCCCCATAAGTTTAAAATCTTTACTATTTTCTATCCGATAAAGATCAATATGATAAAGCATTTTTTCAGAATTAGGGACTTTATGTTGACGGATTAAAACAAAGGTAGGGGAAATAATTTTTTCCTTGATTCCTAATCCTTTGGCAAAACCTTGTACAAATGTAGTTTTTCCTGCTCCTAAATTTCCGTTTAAAGCAATAATTGTCTGAGCTGTTTTCTTGGCAAGATGTGCTGCTATTTCTTTTGTTTCTTTAGCTGATTTAGAGCTATATTGTTTCATAATGATTTTCTTTTGAAGTAAATATATCCCAAAAAGGTGGTACCCACAAATACTAAAAATAATCCAGCAATTAAAAAGGGGTTAGTTTGTTTTTGAGTTTTAACCTCAATTTTGGCTGAAGGAGTAGCAGAAGAGGTAGCTGCAGCAACAGAAGCAACTCTGTAAGTTATTTTAACTGGTGAATTTGTTGGTAAAGCAGTAGCTACTATATCTGAAGATGGCAATGGAGTAGCAGGATTTAAAGTTGGAGAAGGAGGTTTGGGAGTAGCACTACTACCTTTAGGTTTAGGAGTGGAATTTGGCGTGGGTGTTGGAGTAGGGCTTGGGGAAGGTGTGGGACTTGGAGATGGCGTAGGAGTAGGAGTAGCTGAGGGTTCAGGGGTAGGAGTTGAACTGGATAAGGTAAATGACCAACTATTACTCCAGTCGCTCCACGTACCATTACTATCTTTAGATTTAATTCTCCAATACCAAATGCCATCTGTTAAAACAGGCGTGTAATAAGTATTTTTAGTGTTGTAGTCTCTATATACACTTGAAAAATCTGAATTATCATCGACCTGTATTCGATATGGATTGGTTGAATAAAGAGAATAAGCCGATGTTTCCCAGGTTAACTTAGAAGAGGATACAGAAGAATTGTCAGAGGGATTAGTTTGTAAAGGAGAATTAATAGCAAAGACTAATTTAGGAGTAACTAAAAAATTTATAACTATTAGCAGAATTGCTAGCAGCACAATTTAATACTAACACTATAGTGTATGCCAGTATAGAGTGACTATACCATTTTGATGATCAACAATAACACCTTTACCTACTGGTGATCCCCCGGCTATATTGAGATTACAAGGAGCAGAAATAGAGTAGGCAACCCCATTATCAGCTGCCAATATTGCCCGTCCCACTCCCTCATAAGATTTAGGAGCAATATCCAAACCAGTGTGTGTTCCTAAGAAATAAACTTCCCCATATTCAGTGGTAATTGTGGTTTCTCCGGGGAACCCTCTCAAAGGTGAACCCAATCTTCCATTATCCAGATAGTTATGAGGGTTAATTCTATTTCCGGTGATTCTGCCATTTTCAACCTTGGCATTTTCAAAAACCTCAAAGTGGAGATGTGGTCCAGTTGAACAGCCTGTACTTCCCATGGCAGCAAGGGTGTCACCCTTGTTAACAGGACCAATCTTTGCGCCAACATTAGAAATGGCTTGGGAGATTGAGGAAATTTCAGCAGCTAACTGAGCAATTAAAGATTGATAGCGGGCTTCGTCATTTTTTGTTACTCTGAGTAATTCGTCTTTAGCTTTTTTCTGTTCAGTTAATTGATTTTTATAAGTTTCTAAATCTTTATTTAATTTTTCTGCCTCAACTTGCCTGACTTGTTTATCCTGTTTCTGATCATTATAGGAGAGCTTAGTTGCCTGTAGTTCGTACAGTTTTTTCTTGTCATAAGATTGAGCAACCTGGATATATTTTAGTCTTTCTATTAAATCAGCAAAGCCATGTGAGGAAAATAATAAATCAATTGTTGAAACAGTATTATTATATTTATATGTTTGGACAATTCTCCGCAGTAACAGTTCGGATAAAGTATCTAAAGTAACACCAATTCTATCAATCCTGGTTGATAAATCAGAAATTTCCCTTTTTAATTTTTCAATTTTTAAGTTTGTTTCTTCAATTTTTAAACCTGTTACTTTTGTTTGTCCATCAATTAAATCCAATTGGGATTTTAAAGTTTTTTCCTGATTTCTGGTGTTTGCAAGTTGTGTTTCCAGTTTCTGAATTTCAGCCTGCTTGGCTTGCAATTGGGCTGTCAGATCGTTTGGATCTTCAGCGAATATAGAGTGTGTAAAAACAAAAGAGTAAAAACTAAATGCTACTAGAAATAATAATAACTTTTTCATCAAGGTCCATTAAATTTTTAAATAACGTTTGACAGCGCTTATTGATCCAAGCCCGCCAATTATTAAAGCAACAGAGACTACAAATCCTAAAAGAGCTAACATAAAAGATGGGTTAATTGGTAAAAGTTTAACCTCACCCAAATATCCTTGTAAAAATGGTGTAAAATACCAAATCAGGCCAAAGCTTAGCGCCCAGGCCAGTATTGCTCCTGTAACTCCATAAAATACTCCTTCCAGGATAAAAGGATTTCTGATAAATGAAGGAGAAGCTCCCAGCAGCCGCATTATTTCAATCTCATTTCGTCGTAATCTAATTTTAAACCCGATGATCATAATAATCACCAACAGAGCAAAAATCATCAAAAATCCAACAGTTGCCGATCCAACTATGCGGATTATTTTGGTAAACGAGGTTAAAGTTTGGATCACATCTTCAGGTACTATTACCTCTGAAATTACCGGTTCTCTTTTTAAAATATCTGCTATTGGATTTAAATCCTCAGGAGTTTGAGTTGAGATTTCCAGTGATGCAGGCAAGATATTAGCGGTGACAAGTTCCAAAAGTGCCGGATCTTTTTTATTTTTTTCCCTGTAGATCTGAAGAGCGTCATCTTTGGAGATATATTTTGTTTTTGTGACCCTGCTTTCTTGATGCAGGGCATTCTCGATGGTTGAAATATCCTGAATAGTGGTTCCTTCTTTAAAAAAAGCTATTACCTGAGGTTTACTCTCAAAGTATTTTAAGGCAGTTTGTGAACCAGCAGCCAGCAAAATAAATGTTTGCAGCGACAAGAAGGTTAAAAACATTATCATCACTGCCGCAATTGCCTGAAAAGGAGTTCGGCGGATATTCCGTCTGGCATAAGATAAAGTTCTATTCATATTTACCTTCTTTGGTATCTTTACTAACCTTGCCGTTTTTCAAAATGACCACCCTTCTTTTTAAGGTATTTACTATTTCCTGGTTATGGGTGGCCATCAAAATTGTAGTCCCCCAGGAATTAATCTCATTTAAAAGCTGAATTACTCCCCAGGCAGTTTTCGGATCCAGATCTCCAGTTGGTTCATCTGCCAGCAATATATCAGGTTTTCCCACAACTGCTCTGGCTATGGCAGTTCTTTGAGCTTCGCCACCGGAGAGTTGTCTGGGGAAAAGATTTCTTTTATCCCAGATCTCTACCAGTTTTAAGATGTGTTCAACCAACTTTTCAATCTCCTCGTCTTTTTTACCCAAGACCTCGAGTGTCAAAGCTACATTTTCAAAAACTGTTCTTTCATCCAGCAGTTTAAAGTCCTGGAAAACAACCCCCACCTTTCTTCGCAAAGATGGAACATCCTGGTCTTTTATTTTGGTGATGTCAGTGTTTCCCACAATCACTTTACCTATGGAAGGTTTAACCTCTTTTGTCAGGATTCTTAAAAGTGTAGATTTACCAGCTCCAGATGAACCAACAATAAATACAAATTCGCCGCTGTTTATTTCCAGGGAAATATTATCTAAAGCAAAGTTTGAGCTAAATTTTTTACTAACTGAGTCGAAAACAATCATCCATTTACTTAGTTTCTTCTACTTTACCAACATCCATTAACCAACCTTCTTTAAGTGCTTTTTGAGTTTCACCATAAACTTTAACTTTCTTACCCTCGTATTTAGAAAGATCAACCACAGAGGAGGTGAGTGCTACAGGAACTGATCCTTCTCGGACTAGAGCGTGTGTTCCTTCTACATATTCTCCTGGATCATTTGGTTGAGGTTTAGCTACAATTTTTCCTTCAGCAAAATCTTTAAAAGTGCGGGTGTCTGATTGAGCATTTTTAGCAGCTGGTAGTCCTAAACCTGCACTTTTTAATCCTCCGCCACCTTTATTTGCCAAAATAAAGCCTGTTACTGTTCCTAAAACAACTGAGACAATAACAACAATTAACAGTAGTCTCGAGGGATTAGTCTTGGAGATAAAATCTTTAGTTATCTTATTGGTACTTGAGATAGCAGTATCTTCCATATAGTAATACTAATATAACAACAAATTGAGTAATTTGTCTACCCCGAAGTTTGTAAAGACTTAAGCTCAGATTCAATAAATTGGTTTAAATCACCATCCAAAACTGCCTCAGTATCAGATGTCTCAACATTTGTTCTCAAATCCTTAACCATATGATATGGATGCAAAACATAAGACCTGATTTGTGTTCCCCAGGAAGCTTGAGTTGCATTTCCCTTCAGTTCCTGTTTCAATTTTTCACCCTGAGCCTGTTGAAGGGCCCAAAGCTTGGCAAAAAGTAATTTCATGGCATTTTCCCTATTTTGCAGCTGAGATCTTTCTGTTTGAGCGGTGACAGTAAGTCCGGTTGGAAGATGTTTTACTCTAACTGCTGTGGAGACTTTATTAACATTTTGTCCTCCAGCCCCGCCTGATCTAAAAGCCTCAAACTCTATATCAGCTTCATTTATTTCAACTTCTGAAGGGTTAATCACAGGTAAAACTTCCACCAAAGCAAAAGAGGTTTGCCTTAACTTATCAGCATTAAAGGGAGATTGTCTGACTAATCTGTGTGTGCCTTTTTCTCCTTTTAAATATCCAAAGGCAAAAGGCTCATGAACAATCATGGATACAGTTTTAATGCCAGCTTCTTCTCCCACATCTTCATCTGTGATTTCATATTTCCAAGACTGTCTGTCAAAGTATCTTTGATACATCCGAACTAACATTTGAGCCCAATCCATGGCTTCAACTCCTCCTGCTCCAGAGTGAACAGATAAAATTGCCTCACTATCATCATGAGGATTTGATAAAAACAACTTTAGTTCTAATTTATCCAAAATTTGCTCTAATTCTTTAACTTCCTTACTTAAATCCTCCTGCATAGAGGGTTCTTCTGACATTTCCAAAGCATTATTGATTCTGGATTCCAGACTTTCCACGGTAGACAGTGTTTTTTGTTTATCTGACAGCTTGCGGCTGATACTTGAAGACTCTTGCGGATTATTCCAAAATCCCTTTTTCATAGTTTGAGCCTCAAGTTCTCTAATTTCAGTACGTAATTTATCCTGGTCAATTACCAGGGCAACTTTCCCAAATCTATCTTTTAAAGCTTTTAATCTATCTTGAATTTCTTCCATAAAGCAAATTATAGCAGTTTGCTATATAATTTCTTGGTGATTTTGTGTATTGATACTAAAGATAGAAAAATAATAAAAATTTCTCTTAAAGAAAATGGGGAAGTTGTTAAAAGTTTGAGTGAGGAAAATGAATATGGCTCACAAGCATTACTTCCTTTAATTGAAAGAATATTAAAACAAGAAAAATTAGAGTATAAGGATTTGGAAGGAATAGAGGTAGAAACTGGGCCAGGGTCATTTACTGGACTTAGGGTTGGAGTATCTGTGGCTAATGCTTTGGGATTTTCTTTAGGAATTCCTGTTAATGGTAAAAAAGTTGAAACAGAATTGATATACTAGAAGCATGGCTTTAAGAAACTGGTTTTTACCTCACAAGGATACTCACAAAAAAGCTCACTTAATTTCCTGGGAGGCAATGTTAATTTATGTTCTCCTGTTTATGTTCCTACAGGTAGGGTTTTCTATTGTTTCTTACACCAAGCCTGGGATTTTAGGCATTTCTGGAAGTATTGATCAAAAAAAACTAATTGAATTGACAAATATTGAAAGAGAGAAAAAAGGTTTATCAAAGGTGGTAGAAAACGATGCTTTAGATAAAGCAGCCAGACTAAAGGCTGAGAATATGTTTTCAGAAAATTATTGGGCTCATTTTGCTCCATCAGGCAAAACCCCCTGGGATTTTATTTTAGGTTCAGGTTATCATTTTACTTTTGCCGGAGAGAATCTGGCTAAAAACTTCTATTCCTCTCAAGAAGTGGTAGAGGCTTGGATGAACTCCCCAACTCATAGAGACAACTTGCTTAACGCACGTTACAAGGATATTGGTATAGCTGTTGAAGAAGGGGTGTTAAATGGACAAAAAACTACCTTAATTGTTCAAGAATTTGGCACTACTGATATTCTGGTTAATAAACCTGCTGTTCAGGTTTCCGGCAAAGATGTTATTGTGCCTGAAAATGATTTAGCACATAGTCCACAAATGGTGGAGGGAGCAACAAAGACAAGTAGCCAGAATATTCTTTTTGACCCGTATAAAATATCTAAATCAGCAGGATTTTCAGTTATTTTCCTGATTATCATTCTGCTGGTTGTGGACATTTGGATACTTAGGAAAAGAGGCATATTTAGGATTTCTTCTCATCATATCGCTCATATGGCTTTACTTTCGCTGGCAGCCGGCAGTCTTTATCTATCACATTCAGGAGTTGTGCTATGAAAATACTGATTATTGCTGTCTTAATTTATCTGATCTGGGCTTTGATTCATCACAAACGGGATAAAAGTTTGACTTTTCCTGTTTTCATAGAGTATCTTTTAACTGCGCTTCTTTCAATTATTATTTTGACTGGAGTATCATTTTAAATGAAAGCAATTATACCAACAGGCGGACGAGGTACCAGAATGCGTCCGCTGACATTTTCTACCAATAAACACTTTATCCCGGTTGCCAACAAGCCTTTAATTTTTTATCCAATAGAAACAATCGCTGATGCCGGGATTAAAGAAGTAGGGATTACCTACAATCCGGGAGGTTTGGAAGAAGCCAAATCATATTTGGGTGATGGATCATCCTGGGGACTTGCTATAACGTATGTTTTACAGGAAAAGCCGGCCGGTTTGGCTAACATTGTCCAAGTGTGTGAGGAATTTATTGACGGGGATTCATTTGTCTTTCACTTAGGTGACAATATGTTTGTTGATGGAATAAAGGATCAGGTGGAGTATTTCCAGAAAGAAAAACCAAATGGTTTGGTAACCATGATTCATCATCAGGAAAATAGCAGAATGGGGGTACCATACTTTAATGATGAGGGAAGACTTATTAAATATGTAGAAAAGCCGGAAAATCCACCCCATGATTTTGCTGTACCTGGAGTGTATTTTGCTGATGCTTCTTTTTTCAAGTGTTTTAAAGGTAGTAATGCTATAAAACCTTCCCAAAGAGGGGAGTATGAAATTCCAGCTGCTTTTCAATGGTTAATTGATAATGGGTTTAGGGTTGATGTTGTGGAATATAAAGGTAAATGGCTGGATCCGGGAAAATTTGATGATTGGATAGAAGCAAATCGCTATATTCTGGAGAACAAGCTTAAAGAAAACATAGAATGCAAAATAGATTCTTCCTCTAAAGTAGAAGGTAAGGTAGCTTTAGGACAAGATTGTGTAATTGTTAACTCTAAAATTAAAGGACCAGTAGCAATAGGAGATAACGTAACTATTACTAATTCAGAGATCGGACCTTTTACATCTATTGCCAGTAACTCCGAAATTGTCGGAAGTAAAGTTTCAAATAGTGTTTTAATGAGTGGGGTAAAGGTGCTAAATGTTAGGGAACATCCTGTTGAAAATAGTTTAATTGGTACTAGCTCTGAGGTTATTGGTAATTCGCCGGCTGGCGGAGGTAGGGGGGCAATCACTTCACTATTCGTGGGTGAAAAGTGTAAGATTCAATTATGAAGATTTTAGTTACTGGCGGGGGGTGGTTTTT
>OBEQ011253102.1_pt1 | contig 35080 bp, 37 predicted proteins | sample 1670901 | NCBI WGS metagenome assembly OBEQ01 (sample SAMEA104232315, study PRJEB22302) | groundwater metagenome | biome: forest; feature: aquifer; material: groundwater | place: USA | collected 2011-08-07 | depth 5.4 m | reverse complement strand
GGGTCTTGTTGCGGATGCCCATCCCGAGATCATCGACCTTCGCGCTCACCTCAAAGCAGTCCGGAATCTTATCCGCTACGAGCGAGTGGTAGCGACCTCCTGAGAAATCCTGGTCGAGTCCGGTGAAGATCGTCTTGCCATCATGATGGATCGGAGAAGATTTTCCATGCACGGGAGTGGTAAATTTCAAACTGCCTCCGAAAAATTCAATCAAGGCTTCGAGCCCAAGACAAACGCCGAAGATGGGATATTTTTGATATGATACCTCGATCATCTTCATCAGATTCCCGGCGTTTTTTGGTACGGATGGTCCTGGGGAAATCACGATGAGCTCGGGGTTTACTTCAGCAATGATCTTCGGATCCACATCATTGCGGTACACGCGCACCTCGGCTCCGAGCTGCTCCATGTAGTCGACAATATTGAAGGTAAAGGAATCAAAATTGTCGATCATCAGAATTTTTTTGAAAGGGGTCATCTTACGAAGAAAAGGTATCGGTAAAAGCTTTCATTTTATTCAGCGTTTCCTCATATTCTTTCGTGGGGTCAGAATCATACACGATGCCAGCGCCGGATTGATAGGTCAGCGTGCCGTTTTTCAGGTGAGCCGTGCGAATGATGATGGTGGTATCCACCTCGCTCGAGAAGGTCAGTTGGCCGAAGGTCCCGCCGTAGTAGCCTCTGCGCTGTTGTTCGTACTGTTCGATGCAGCGCATGGCCGCAACCTTCGGCGCTCCCGTCAGCGTCCCTGCATTGAGACAGCTGATCAGAGCGTCCAGCCCACAAAATCTTTTTCGAAGTTTCCCGGAAAGGTGCGCCACCGTGTGCATGACTCGGGAATATTTCTCCACGAAACGATAGTCATCGATCTGAATTTTGGGCTCACAGATTCTGGCCAGATCGCTGCGACCGAGGTCGATCAGCATCTCCAGCTCTGCGCGTTCTTTCGGATTGGTGAGCAGCTCCACCATGAGGTCATGATCTTCGATAGGGTCGCTGCCGCGGCGAGCTGTGCCCGCGATGGGACGAAGGTGCACACGGCCTTCTTCACAGCGCACCATCATTTCCGGAGAGGCTCCCACGAGCTCTTCTCCGTCTCCAAATTCAAAATAAAAAAGGTAGGGTGAGGGATTTTTTTCACGGTAGTTCAGGTACAGCGTATAGGGGTCGCCTGAGTAGGCGGCCTCAAGTCGATTCGAAAAAACCACCTGGACGAATTCGCCTTCGGTAATGTTCTTCTTCCCGATCCGGACAAGATCCTCAAAAGCTTGTTGATCGAGCGCGAGATGATGCTGGGAAATCTGAAATTCTTTTTTTTCGGGAAGCGGTTTTTTGAGAAGAACGGTCACGAGTTCTACCACTTCTTTGCTTTCTTTTTCGCTCTCTCGATAGACGATGACCTCGCTCTTTTCCTTGATGTGATCGAAGAAGATAAATGTGTCATAGAGAAAGAATGTGAAATCATTGACTTCATTCTCTGGAAGGCGGTCGTGAAGATCTTCAAACAGGCGAATGAAGTCATAGCTCATGGCGCCATAAAGTCCGAGAAGTGTTTTTTCTTTCATCCCAAAGGTCGTGAGTAGAAGCCGAATAACCTGGGAAATGTTCTTCATCGTCGGGCGAGAACTTTCTTCAAAGGATCCTTCCTGTTTTTTCACCTCAACCGTGATCGTTCGCTCAGTCTTTTTGATCTTATCAACAAAGGAGAAATCCTGCTCCAGGAGCTTGTTGAAGTATGACAGACCTCTTGGCTGAAGAAGCTCGATCTTTGCTTCTTCCTTTTTTCCAGAAATTTTTAGCACCGGATCAAGGCCAATGAGGCTGAAACGTCCTGAAAAAAGGGAGACCTGTTTTGATTCCAGGAGAAAATGAAGCGGGAAACTTTCTCGCAGGCGAGCAAAGGCTTCATGGGCGGGAAGGTGGGGAATGTTGAATTTCTTTTCCATCTTGTTATAGTGTCCTGGCGTACCATAGCATTCCCGCACGTGTCGTATAAAGGCTATTACCGCAGCCTTCCAAGCTGCTGATATGGGTTCGATTCCCATCACGTGCTCCACGCACGTGTCGTATATCGGCTATTACGCTGGCTTCCCAAGCCGGAAAGACGGGTTCGATTCCCGTCACGTGCTCCATTTTTAGAGGTCCCCGACAAACTTATCAAAAATCCACGCCGTATCTTCAGGACCGGGACTTGCTTCCGGGTGAAATTGCGCGGCATAAAAAGGCCTCTTCACATGGTAGATGCCCTCCACGGAGCCATCATTGAGATTCTTAAACCAGACCTTGAAATCCTTCGGAAGCGACCTTGGTCGCACGGCATAGCCGTGATTTTGCGAGGTCACATAGCATTTCCCCGTGGTCAAATCCATCACCGGCTGATTGAAGGAGCGGTTCCCGTACTTCATCTTGTAGGTTGTGCCTCCGGCGGCGAGCGCCATGAGCTGATTCCCGAGACAAATCCCAAGGATGGGTTTCTTCTGGTGCTCCAGGGCATGCTCGACGAGTTCGATCGTTTGTTTGACCTTCTTGGGATCTCCCGGGCCATTGGTAAAGACGAGTCCATCGAATTTTTTTAAGGCGGGATCTTTGAAGAAGTCATAATTCCAGGGGACGCGGACCACGGTGAGATTACGCTTGAGCAAGCAGCGGATGATGTTTTCTTTCGCTCCGGTATCGACCACGACCACCATTTTGCTGCCTCCTGGGTAGATGATCGGTTCTTTGCACGAGACTTCGGCGACGAGATTGCGCTCATTGGGATCTTCAAAACCGTCCTTTTTTTCATTGTTCACCGCCACGATTTTGCCCAGCATGGCGCCCTGTTCTCGCAATTTCTTCGTGAGCGCGCGGGTATCGATGTCTGTGATGGCCGGAATATCTTGCTCCTCCAGCCAGTGACCAAGGCTTTTTTTCGCTGTCCAATGGGAAAAGGTCTCGCTGTACTGCGCCACGATAAGTCCGCTCATGTGAATCCGATCGGATTCAAAATTTTCAATCAAGGCCCCAACTCTTCGAAGATCATCAACCCCATAATTTCCCTGGAGAGGGTAGGTGAGGATCAAAATCTGTCCTTTGTAGCTCGGATCCGTGAGGGATTCCGGATAGCCCATCATGCCCGTCGTGAAGACCACCTCGCCCGTCACTTCCTTCAACTTTCCAAAGGACGTGCCGATGTACTGCGAACCGTCGGCGAGGACTAATTTTAGTTTAAACATATCAATGATGATACCTTTTTCCTTTTTGTATACTAAAGATTCGGTAGAGTTGTTCAAGTAAAACGAGTCGCACCACCTGATGGCTCATGGTCATGGTCGAAAGCGAAAGCTTCAGACCCGCTCGTTCTTTTACCGAGCTTGCGAGACCATAGCTGCTGCCGATGACCAACACGACTTTGGTTTTTCCCTGCTCTTCGAGCTTGGAAAAGAAACCTGCGAAACTTTCACTCGAAAAGCTTTTGCCCTTCTCATCGAGGACGATAACCGTTTCTTCGAGAGAAAGATTTTTGAGAATTCTTTGACCTTCTTCTTCCAAAACTTTTTCAATACTTCCCTTGACCGGCTCTTCCTTGAGGATTGTGAATTCCAGACGATGCCAAGCTGAAATCATTTTTTGATATTCCGAAAGAAGGGCGCTGAGGGCCAGATCTTTATTTTTCCCGAGCATGAGGATTCGAAGATTCATAGGCTGATGTCAAGATCATAAAAAGCTCTCCGAAAGGCTTTGAGGGCGGAGCTCGTCTGGGCAGGCGTGAGATAGGCGTCGACTTCATGGGCAAGGCGATTGCGCAGCTTGTGAGCGGTCCAGAGATCATCGAGATGAGAGAAACGCTCTGGTGCTTTTTTTAGTTTTTCTCCCATACTTCCCCGAAGACCTGTTTTTCCCAGCGCAAAATCAAGAAGTGAATCGGCCTTCAGGATGGCCTGCTCTGGTTCTTCTTCGCTCATCATTTCGATTTCCCTCCACATAACTGTAATCTTCTCAAGGATGCGTTTTGAAAAAGGTTGGCGTCTTTTCCACCAAGCTGCGATCGCCAAGACGGCGATCAAGAAGAGAATGAGACCGATGCTGATGGCGAGATCAATCATGAAGATTTAACCCGAATATGCTCCTGGATTACTTCTGCCAGCAGATCCTTGACGGACTCAGCATTCTGAGCCGCTCGAGCTTCCGCCATCTTACTCTGAATTTTGTGAATTTGAGAGGCGGCAAATTGTGGATCGGGCACGTATTCCATAAGCAGATTATTGCCGGAAGCGCGGATCAGGTAGAGATTGCCATAGTTGAACATTTTTTGATTGAAACCCGTCATCTCAATATTAATGGCTTCTACGGCATTGTATTCGACGCGACTGGATTTCTGCTTAAAAAAGCCATCCCAGGTCGTATCGATGACGCTGACGTCCGTAAAAAGCCAAGCATCCAGATACCAGTCGAAGAAAGAATAGGTCGAATAGCACATGGAGATAAAGAGCCAGAGATAAAAGAAATAACTGAGCGGGCTGGAAAACCCCGTGAAAAAAATCATCATGAGCAGCGGCGTCAGGTAGCCGAGAAGGCCGATCTTGATCATCTGCCACTGAATAATCATCCAGTGCGGATGCACCACAAAGAGGAGATTTTCATCTCGGTTCAAATACTTTCGAAAAAGAAATCGTTCGAAGACCATAATTTTTTTAGCATTGAGGATTATATCGGATTTGCTCTCAAACTGAAATAAGTGGACAATATAAATCGGCTTTTGCCCGGATGGTGGAATTGGTAGACACGCTAGCCTTAGGAGCTAGTCCTTCACGGGGTGTGGGTTCGAGTCCCTCTCCGGGCACCAATGCGGAATTGGGCAAATTTTATATCTCTTCATGAACCGTTTGTGAAACTGCTTTGATGAGAAGTTCAGCTCCTTGCTTGGCTGTCTCCTGATCAAGAACCAAAGGCGGACTGAAAAAGATAATACCATCAGGACAATTATCCACAACAACGCCCAATTCGAGCGCCGCTTCAAGCACCTTCTTTGCCAAGGACTGATCTCTTTCCTTTGTTTTTTTATCGGTGACAAATTCAATGGCAAATAGAAGCCCATGCCCCCTGACCTGTCCTACGTGGGGGAATTTTTCCAGCGGCATCAAAAGTTCTTTGAGATAAGTTCCGACCGTTTTCGAATTTTCCCAGAGCTTCTTCTGGGTGACGAGCTCTACATTGGCCTTTGTCATGAGAAGGTCATTGGGAAGCCAGCCGAACGTAGAATACTGTGGGAAATCATGGTTTTTTTCATAAACTTCTTCCGTCACGAGCGTGGCTCCTATGCTGGCATATCCACCACTCAATCCTTTGGCAAGGCACATGATATCCGGTTCCAGGCTGAAGTGCTCACAGGCAAACAGTTTCCCCGTCCTCCCAAAGCCACTGGCGACTTCATCCATGATAAAAAGAATGCCATATCGTTTGCAGATCGCTGATATTTTTTTGTAAAAATCAGATGGCGGAGTGATTACTCCAGCATTAGTGAAAATGGGTTCAGAAATAAATCCGGCAACGTCGCCCTTTGCCGCAATCGCTTCAAATATTTCAGCAATCCGATCCGACAATGCCTCTCCGGTCAGGCGAAAATCGTTGCGAAATTCATCTGGCATGGGGATTTTGACCATATTCGGTACGCCAGGAGATATTCCAGGGCTAAGACAATTCCCTACGGTGGCAGCTCCATAGGTATGACCATGATAGACTCGCTCAACAGAAACTATTTTTTTCCGTCCGGTCGTAGCTCTCGCAATTTTGATGGCAAATTCAACGGCTTCAGATCCACTCGTGGCGCGAAAGACTCTGCGAAGATTCCCCGGAGCAATATCGATCAATGTTTTTGCGAAATGTTCCCATTCTGGCCATCCATAGGATGGGGGAATATAAAAAGCATTTTTTTTGACCTCATCAAGCGCCTTGATCATCTCTGGGTGTTTCCAGCCAACCGTAGAGACGCACCATCCTCCCAAGAAGTCGATATATTTTTTCCCTTGTTCATCAAAAAGAAAACACCCATCAGCATCAACAAATTGTTTTTGAAAAGCTGAATAATCAGCAAGAAATTGAGACATAATAAAAAAACAAATTTTTATCTTATCCATTATCGATGATATCATTCAAGTTGACGATGCCCAAGTGGCGGAACTGGTATACGCGCGCGACTCAAAATCGCGTTCCCTCGCGGATTGTGGGTTCGAGTCCCACCTTGGGCACCATATTTCTTTCTCTTCATCGCGCATGTCCACCAAAAAAATCTTTGTCGATGCGGCTTATCAAAAAGACTGTGAAGCCACCGTCGTGGAAATTCGAAATGATGAAGCGGGAATTCCTCGTATCGTGATTCTCGATCAAACCGTATTCTATGCCATGAGTGGGGGACAGCCGGGGGATACGGGTTTCGTCACCGGGCCCCACGGAGAGGAGCGCGTGAGTGATACCCGATACGTGGACAACGAAAAGAAAGTGATTGGCCACTTTATGGACGGGACAACAAAGTTAAAGGTCGGGGATCGTATCACGGGGAAGATTGATTGGGGGCGAAGATATCGCCACATGCAGCTGCACTCATTGGTGCATATCAGCGCACTTCTTTTTGACCAGCAGTGCGGCCTCCAGAAGTGTATTGGTTCCAATATCGCCGACAAGGGGCGTATTGATTACGAATATTTTGGTGAGATCAATGTTGAAGCTTTGCAAAAGCAGGCTGAGCACCTGATCCAAGAAGATCATGCCATCAGCACGCATGGCGATGGAGATGACGAGGTCAAGCGTATCTGGGAAATGCAGCCACTCGGGACGATTCCCTGCGGCGGGACGCATGTGAAGAGTAGTCGAGAAATTGGAAAAATAGAGCTCAAGCGAAAGAGCTTAGGGAAGCAAGGACAAAGAATTTATTGCCAGGTTTTGACAAGTCCAATTGATTCCCTTGAAACTTCGAAATGATATTCTCAGAGAAGATTATGTCTTCACATGTTTTGGGATAAGGGACCTTCTCTTCGGCAGATCAAAAAATACGTCTCGGCAGCGAATTATCTTGCCGCTGCCCAGATTTATCTGAGGGGCAATTTTCTCTTAACTGAGAAATTAACTTTTGATCACATCAAGGATCGCTTGCTCGGGCACTGGGGAACCTGTCCAGGCATCAATTTTGTCTATGCCTTCTGCAATTACCTCATCAAAAAATACGATCAGGAAATGATGTGCATTATTGGACCCGGCCATGGATTTCCAGGACTTCAGGCGAATCTCTTTCTCGAAGGATCACTCAGCAAGGTTTACAAAAAAATTCCCTACAACGAAAAAGGCATTGCAGAAATCATCGGTAAGTTTAGCTGGCCCTATGGGTATCCCAGTCATTCCAATCCAGGCGCTCCAGGCGTCATCCTCGAAGGGGGGGAACTCGGGTACGCTCTTTCAACGGCTTTCGGAGCGGTGCTGGATAATCCAGAATTGATTGCGGTCTGCCTCGTCGGCGATGGAGAGGCTGAGACCGGCGCAACCGCTACCGCCTGGCATTCCAATAAATTTTTGGATCCGAAAACCTCTGGAGCCGTCCTGCCGATCTTGCATCTTAATGGTTACAAGATTTCCGGCCCGACGATTTTTGGACGCATGAGTAATCGAGAGCTTTCATGCCTTTTTTCCGGCTACGGCTATCTCCCCATTATCGTTGAAGGAAATTTCCTGTACGGCTCGATGCGAAGGGCCATGGAAAGAGCCTATCGAGAGATTAAGACGATTCAAAAAAGAGCGCGAGCAGAAAAAAAAGTTGTAGCGCCTCGGTGGCCCATGATTGTGCTCAAGTCACCGAAGGGTTGGACGGGCATTCACAATATTGGTAAGAAGCTTCTCGAAGGCAATTTCCTTTCGCATCAAGTCATTGCGGGCAATTGCAAACAAGATGCCAATGAGCTCGCTCTTGTGGAGACATGGCTCAAGTCCTATGAATTTCAGAAACTTTTTGTGCCAGGAAAAGGTTTTTCAAAAGCCATTCAGGCCGTGGTTCCGGATCAAAGCCTTCGCATGGGAACCTGCCCGCATGCCTTCGGAGGCAAGGTGATCAAGGCTCTGAAGCTTCCGGTGCAGGAGTCGATGAGCATGAAAATTATTGAGCCAGGGCATTTGAGCGCCAGCTCGATGTTCAAAGCAGGGGATTATCTTCGCGATGTCTTTCGGCTGAACCGAAAAGAAAAAAATTTCCGCCTCATGTCTCCGGACGAGACCTATTCGAATAAGCTTATGGCCGTTTTCGAAGAAACAACCCGTGCTTGGCAATGGCCGATTCTCCCGAACGACCAGGATATGAGCCAGAGTGGACGGGTCATGGAGATGCTGAGCGAGCAGACCTTGCAGGGATTTATGCAGGGCTACGTCCTCACCGGAAGACATGCGGTGTTTGCTTCCTATGAAGCCTTTATCCAGATCGTGGCGAGTATGGCCGATCAGTATGCGAAATTCATTAAGGCCTCGCACGAGTTTGTTTGGAGAAAGCCGGTCGCTTCTCTGAATTACATCTTGAGCAGTCTTGGATGGCGACAGGACCACAATGGGTACTCACATCAAAATCCTGGCTTCATTTCCAATATGCTGATCAAGCACGGGAGCTTTGTTTCCGTGTATTTTCCAGTGGACGCCAATATGATGCTCGTGACATTGGAGGACTGCTTGAAGGATCGTAACGGCATCAATGTCATCGTGGCCGGAAAGAATTTCCTTCCGCAGTGGCGAACCCTCGAGCAGGCGAAGAAGCAGCAGAAGATGGGCCTCGATATCTGGGAGTTCGCCAGCCATGACAATCCCGATCTGGTCATCTCCTCGGCCGGAGATTATCCGACCCAAGAGGCTCTCGCGGCTGTAAATATTCTTCGATTTATCCTCCCCAAGGTGAAGGTTCGCTATGTGAATGTCTCCGAGCTCACGGCGATCGGCCTTGGCGACGAGAAATACAAGATGACGAGCGCCGAGTTCGTTCATTTTTTTACGAAAGATAAACCCATTGTTTTCAATTTCCACGGCTATCCGGATACCATCAAGCGCATGTTCTTCGCGAGGAGTTCAGCGAAAAGAATTCTGATCAATGGCTACATCGAGCAGGGGTCGACGACGACTCCTTTTGACCTGGAGGTGAGAAATGGCACTTCTCGCTTCCAGCTGGTGATTCAGGCCTGTCATCTCCTCAAGGCCTGGAAGACGATTTCTCGGCAAGAAGCCGATACGATTATCAAAATGCTTGAGAAAAAACTTCGAGAGCACCGAAGATATGTTTGTACCAATGGCGTAGATCCGGATTTTCTGGGTAACTGGAAGTGGGGAGAATATCCAGTTGAGATTTCAAAAAAAATCCAATGACCACGAAACCTCATCACCCTCTTCATGTGGTCGTGAATGCAGGGAGCTCAACTCTCAAGCTTGCAGCTTTTGAAGGTAATGTCAAAAAATCTTCCCGAACCTACGACATCACAAAGCCTTCGGATTATGACAAGGCTTTGGCGAATTTCACGAAAGGAAAAAATCCTCAAGCCATCGTGCATCGGATGGTGCATGGGGGAGAAGCTTTTCGAAAACCCGTGAAAATTTCTTCGGCAGTTTTGAAAAAATTGAAGCCGCTCGATGGACTTGCTCCCCTTCATAATCCAGTCGCCCGAAAGTGTATTCTTGCTTGCTTGAAAAAATTTCCGATGTCCAAACAGTTCGTCATCTTTGATACGGAGTTTCACGAAACTATTCCGGAGGTGAACTATCGTTATGCCATTGCAGAGAGGACCATGCGAAGGTATGGCTTTCATGGGATCGTCTGCGCTTCGGTGATTCGACAGCTGAGAGAGATGAAGAAACTTGTCGCGCGAACCATCATTTGTCATCTCGGCAGCGGCTGCAGCGTGACGGCCGTCAAGGATGGCAAGAGCATCGATACCACCATGGGATTCACACCGCTCGAAGGTCTTGTGATGGGTACTCGCGCGGGCGATCTTGATCCAGGAGTCGTGCTTGAACTCGTGAAAAAGCACGGCGAGAAAAAAGTCTTTGACATGCTGAGTTATTCTTCTGGTCTCAAGGGCCTTAGTGGTGAGAGTGATATGCGAGAGGTTTTGAAGAAGGCTTCGAAGGGAAATAAAGACTCACAACTGGCGGTGAAAATTTTCTGCTCCAAGGCCGCGAAGCACATCGCGGCTCTCGTGATCTCACTCGGCGGAATCGATACCCTGGTGTTTTCCGGTGGCATCGGGGAACATGCTCCCCTCATTCGTGCCAAGATCTGCGATCAGCTCAGGCCTCTTGGTGTAAAAATTAATTTCCAAAAAAATCATTCCGCAACTCCTGGAAAATATTTTCATCAGTTCTTTTCTCGCATCAAGCTTCTCGCACTGCATGCGGATGAGGAGGGGGAGATGAATCGGATATTGCTCCGAGAGGAAGTCCACTAACAATGCCGAAAATGAGGAAGTCCAGAAGGGTCATTCTAAAGAATCTTATATTTTTTGCAGATGGAATTGATCACAAAAGCGAGTATATAACTCATAACGACATCATAGGTCACGAGAATCAATACGGAATTAACTCCTATGTCTGCAAGATAGTTGACCGGTACTAAACCAATAGGTCTCATAAAGAATAACCCTGGAAGGAAAATGATCCACAATCCGGTAAAATTGTTGATCCCTCCTCCGTGCATGGAGATAGCACCTAGAAAAGAACTTAAGAAAATATAGAAAAAGATAAAGACGAATATGAGGTGAAGAGAATGTTTTTTCATGGGAGGAAATTGTTATGAATACAGTACATCTGATTAATTTTTGATTAAAGGCTTTTTTAAGCTTCTTATTGAAATTTGACCTCTCTGCTATTACACTCGCTCTGCGGGGTAGAGCAGTGGTCCGCCGCGGCGGATCGGGCTCATAATCTAGTTTTTGTTGATGTTTCACGATTTTACATTTAAGCTGTCTCAGCGGGGTAGAGCAGTGGCAGCTCGTCGGGCTCATAACCCGGAGGTCAGTGGTTCGAATCCACTCCCCGCAACCAATTTTCTATCGGGATGGCTGTTCTTCCGATTATCATTATTCCTCCATTTCCAACTGGCTCAGGAAGTTCACAAATCCAACTTCCTTTTAAATCTGAAATTCAAATAGGAGACTTCATTGTGAGTCGATATAAAACTTCAGCATGGGCTGAGCATCTCCCCTGGGAGGATTGGCATCATGCTGCATTAATAAGTCATACAGAACCTTTGACCATTATTGAAGCTGTTGGGCCGAATCTAAGTGATCAATCTGAGGGTCCAACTGAGATATTATTTGAAAATTCAGTAGGATTTGGGAAATCAAATGGCAAGTACCCCTTTCTTAAGACACCTTGTATATTGTTCAGCTTTACGTAGAAAATGGCCTTTTCTCTATCAGAGAAAATATTTTATCTCATAAATCGAAATTTTGAGGGCCTGGCATATCCTCCTCAGGTATCATGAAAATCGCATATTGTTTCAATAGGGCATTCTCCGTATTTCGAGGCAAGACAAGTAAAAAAATTGAGAGTGAAACTTCTTAATGATGATGAAGAATTCGTTTTTGATGAAATAGATTAGAAACTAGCCTGTTTATGATCTGCTGCATTTGTGTAGCAAATCATAAACAGCATGATTTCTGCTCTAGTGGTAAAATCGATATAATAAGAACGCCAGAATTCCTAAAGTGAGAAGGGCAAATGCTCCAATGGTTTGGAGGAACAGATGTAGTGCTTTTTTCTTTTCACCACTGAAGTAGAGCTGGAATGGCTGGTAAAAAAACAGAAAAGCCATCACCGCTGCTGAGAGGGTAAAGAGCGAAAGCATGAGCATCGGGATCAAAATACTTTTTACGTTATCGACATGGGGCGCGTAAATTGCTAAGAAAGCAATCACGCTGATGTACGCTGATGCGGAGAGAGCATTGAGAATAGGATTTTTTGTCATACCTTTTTTAAGATGATTTCATTATCAATCTAAAAAGCTATTTCCGCAATGATCGGTCGATGATCTGATCCAATGTCGGGTCCGATCGTGAATTCGAGGGGTGTGATGTCTCGACTGATGAAGAGATGATCGATGGGAAGATAAAATCCATATCCAAACCAACTCATTTGCAGACCATTCTTCGCATTTCTCAAATTCACAAGATTGGTGTCCTGGATGAACTGCTGATAGAAGTGTGACCAGGGCGTGAGATTGAAATCTCCCATGACGATCGTCGTCTCATCGGGGTTCACTTCCTTGCCAAGCATCTGAAGCGACTCATTTCTTTCCTCGTAGGTCGAGGGCGTGATGGGCGTCATCACGTGCGTCAGAAGAAGGTGGACCTCCTTGTGGTTTTTTTCGACCAAAGCCGTGATGAAAGGAATACCATCCGAATAGTGCTCCAGCGCGGCATTCTTCAGTTCAAATCTACTGTACAGACCGAGTCCGAAACCATTCGGTGCTGGCGCCGTGAGTTGGTAGGGATAGCGATCGTCCACGATTTTCATGGCGTTTGCAAATTCCCCGGTGAGTTCCACGAGACCGAAAACATCGGGTTTTTCTTGTTCGATCAGATCAATGGTCTTCTGATAGTCCGTATTTTCATACAGTACATTGGCAGAGATAACTTTCAGATCAATCATATTGCCCTGATGAGACGCAAAGCTTCGTGGGCTATGAAGATAAGGGCGGACGCAGACAGAGGTCTGGAGCGTCATCGAGAAAACAATCAGAAAACAAAAGTACCGATGCATTTTTTTGTTCGTGAATCCTGAAAACAAAAGAATGATCCCCAGCAAAAAGGGGACATGGAGCAGGAGAATGTACGGAACAAAGTTGATGAGAAGATCGCGAAGATACCATTGTGGGAAGAAGACAAAAACGGACAATCCGATCACGTAGATCGTGACGATCGTGTAGAATACCCCTGCGAGCTTTGCTTTTCGCTGATGCATAGCGAAGCCCATTATAGTCCTCAACTACGGATGAACAAGAAGACAAAAAATCTCATTGAGCTTCACATTGCCACGCTCATTTTGGGTTCGAATGGAATTTTTGCCAAACTGATAGCACTTCCGGCATCACAGATTATCTTTTGGAGGTCCCTCATTGCTGCCACAGCGATCGGCATCTATTTGCTCGCAACGAAAAATAAATTCCTCCTAAAAGAAAAAAGAGATTATTTGATTCTCGTCATGCTGGGTATCTTCGTCGGAGTTCACTGGGTTACTTTTTTCTATTCCATACAGATTTCGAATGTCGCGATTGGCTACCTTTCACTCTTCACCTATCCGGTGATGACCGCTTTCCTCGAGCCTTTTTTGAATGGTGAGAAATTGCACACTAGGGATGTCTTCAGTGCCCTGCTTGTATTTCTTGGCGTTTTGGTGATTGTACCCGAACTCAATGTTGCTAATATTGTGACGCAGGGAATACTCTGGGGAGTTCTTTCCGGTCTCCTTTATGCTCTCAGGAATATTTATAGCAGATCCTCGGTGAAGAAGTACTCGGGACCTCTGGTCATGTTCTATCAGTTCATAGTCACTGCCATCATGCTGCTTCCGAGTGTTTCCGGAAACTTTGAATTCCATCTCAAGAGCGTTCTCTTACTTCTTATCTTAGGGCTCGTTTGCACCGCATTTGCCCATGTCCTGCTTGCCAATAGTCTTGAAACCTTGAAAGCACAGACGATTGGGGTGGTGGGGAGTTTGCAGGTGGCGTATTCGATTATCTTTGCAGCTCTTTTGCTCTCCGAATTGCCGACCGTGAAAACATTGATCGGTGGGGCCATCATCATGTCTGCTGTTCTTTTCGAGATGAAAAAGTCGACACTACCAGAAGTCTTTGAAATTGCCGATTAATTGGTGCCGTCGGTGGGAATCGAACCCACACAAGCTTGCGCTCATACGCCCCTGAAACGTACGCGTCTACCAGTTCCGCCACGACGGCAAAATTGCTCTGACATTATACGTCTAAAGTTTTCTTTTGAGCAATGATAGAATATGAACTCTCATAAAAGGCATGACGATCATTCCGATTCAAACTTTGCGCGTTCAGCCATTTCCAAAACAATCCTTATTTTCCTGGATTGAAGAATCTCTTCGGAAGAAAAAGCAAGCTCTTGAAGGTGGCGATATCCTCATCCTGAGTTCGAAGATCGTCAGCTATTTCGAGGGCAATGTGGTTGAACTTTCGATGATTCATCCCACTGCGAAGGCCAAGAAGTATGCCAAGCAAATGAAGGCGAATCCGGCACTCATTCAACTTGCCATGGATGAAGCGGACGAATTAATTACCGTGACGCCGTGGGTTCTGCTTACGCGAAAAAATGGAATATTCAGTTCGAATGCCGGAGTGGATCTGAGCAATGTTCCGAAAGGATATGCCATCACTTGGCCCAAGGATCCATTTGCTTCGGCAAAGAACATTCAAAAATTCCTTCTCAAGACATTTCGACTGAAAAAGCTTGCCGTGCTCATTATTGATTCCGCCTGCCAGCCCGGGAGGAAGGGTACAACGTCCTATGCCATTGGGTTTGCTGGAATCAAAGGTTTTCAGGATCTGAAAGGAAGCAAAGATTTGTATGGCAATATCCTTCGCTACAGCGCCCTCAATGTTGTCGATTCGCTCGCCACGGCGGCCAACGTGATCATGGGGGAGAGCACGGAATCCTGTCCTCTCGCCATCATTCGAAGCTTTCCTTGGGAAACGAGCTCAAGAACAAAAAGAGACGAGATGGTCATCTCGTCTCAGGATGAAATGTTTCCAATTCAGAGGAAATAATTATTTCCTTCGGGCCTTGAGCTTCTTCACCATCGGTCTTCTCAGGGTGCCTTTGAGTTTTGGGACAAATCTTGAGATCGCGCTGGCGACGGACTTTGTCGCTCGTACCTCGGCCTGCTCAACTTGTAATTCTTGCTGCATCAAGGTATTTTCTTTTCTCGTGTTGTACTCTATCTTCATGATCAGCTGAAGGATTTCTGCGCTGGCCATCAGGATCAGGGCAACAAAGATTCCGCCAAATCCGAGCAAGATAAAATCAGTTGTCGAAATACCACTGTAGGTTCCGAGGATCGCTCCGAGCGTCCCGAAGATGAAGATCAGGAACGAGGCGACCTCGAGCACCATCACGGTGATGGCAACAAATTTGAATTCTTGCTTCGTGAGATGAGCTTTCATAGGAAAAGGTGACAGAGAAGATGACTCGATCAGTTTAGTCTTCCAAAATAGTCCATCAAAGTACTTTATCTTCCATTTTCTCAAAAATTAGTATGTAGTACTAGAGACATGAAAATCTTCTGTGTTGGTATCGGCGGTATTGGATTATCTGGAGTTGCTCAGATTCTCAAGTCTCAAGGTCATACGGTCTTTGGGTCTGACGCAAATGAGAGCGGGATCACCGAAGCCTTGAGCAAGTCTGGTATCTCAGTGGATAAACATTCGGAAAATAATCTTGATCGGAGCTTTGATCAGCTGATCTATTCCGAAGCCGTACCAGAAGATAATTCAGAGCGAACGCGTGCAAGAGAATTGGGTATTGAGCAGATTAGCTATGCTCATGCGCTTGGAAATCTGAGTCAGGGAAAGAACGTCATTGCCATCACGGGCACCCATGGCAAGACGACCGTAACGGGGATGGTGGCGAGTATTCTCTTGGCAGCGAAAAAAGATCCAAGCATCATTGTGGGTTCGACCTTGAAGCTCCTTCAGGACAAAAATTTCCGCATTGGAAACTCAGATCTTTTCCTCGTGGAGGCGTGCGAGTATCGCGATAACTTTCTCTACCTCAGTCCCTGGATCATGGTGATCAATACCCTCGAACTCGATCATCTGGATTATTTTAAAACAGCAGAACGTTACTACGCTTCATTCCAAAAGCTCGCCGAGAAGATTCCCACCCAAGGCACGCTCATTCTTTTCGCCAATGACGAAGCAAAGCTGAATCTAGAAAAAATCCGAGCTCAGAAGAAAATACTTTCCTCAGGCCTTGAAAAGAAATTCAATCTTTCACTTCAGGTTCCGGGAGCGCACAACCGGCACAATGCCGTGATGGCCTCTGCCATTGCAGAAGTACTCGGACTTTCGCAAGAGGCGATTCGAAAAGGGCTTGAGAGTTATGAAGGCGCTGCACGTCGATGGGAATACAAAGGTGAACTTCGGGGTGCCAAGCTCTACGATGACTATGCCCATCATCCGGATAAAGTTCGAGCTACGATCAGTGCTACCCGGGAGCGATATCCGAAGGAAAAGATCATCGCGATTTTCCAGCCTCATCAATATTCTCGAACGAGAGAACTTTTTGGGCAGTTTGCCAAGTCTTTCTCGGATGCCGATGAGGTTTGGATTACCGATATCTATCGAGCTCGCGATACCGAGGACGATGTGAAATCTGTTTCCGCTGTTCAGCTTGCCAGCGCCATTCAGAACCCCCAGGATTCAAAATATATTCCGTTGAAAGACATCGCCGAAGCCATTCAGAGCCAAGCTTCTTCAGGAAAAGTTTTCCTGGTGATGGGGGCTGGAAATATTAACTCAATATTTGAAGGATTGTCTTTGCAATGACATTAGTTTTTCCAGCAAATGCCCTGATACGGGCAGTAGCCGCACTTCTTTTCGTCAAATTCCGGAAGGCGTGGAAACTCAAGGGCTTTGATTTTTCTCCAGACTTCCAGCACGAGTTTTTCATAGTCCTTCACCATTTCGGGCGTCAAGGAAACGCTCTGATTCATGAAGGTGCTCTCGATCATGCCGTATTTTTTCACACTCGTCTTCACGGGATCGAGGAAGACCAGTTGGCCTTCTTTCACAGGGCGCCTTCGGTAGCCACTCTCGTAGAGCATTTTGTAGGCGATGAGCTGTCGAAGGTAGTCATCGCACTCCTCGGAAAAAATGTCTGCCACATTTTGCAGCGCCTTGATGTGGTCATCCGGATTTCCGGTTTTGTAATCGACCACGCGCACGTGGAGATCTTTGCCGATCATTTCGACCTTGTCGAATTTTCCTTTGAAGACGAGACCCTCGGGCATTTTTTTCACGAGCTGCCGCTCCAGCTCGAGCGGCTTGATCGGACCTTCGGCCAGCATCTTCTGATACCACGCCTTGGCAAATTCAAATTTCTGGAGACAGCTTTGCTTCACGGACTGCTCGGCGCCCTCCCACTCGAGCTCTTCCAAGAATTGATCTTCGAAATACCCTCCATCGGGCATCACCCCTTCCTTCATGAAGCGGCGATAGCTTTTCTCCAGCGCCTTGTGCACGCACTGGCCGTAGATCAGTGACGGTTTTTGGATCTTCGGAGTTTTGAGCAGGTGCTGGTAGAGAAACTGCCGCGGGCAGAGGAGATAGCGATTCACCGAGGAGGGACTGAGCGATATTTCTTCCACCAGTCCTTGCAGGGTCTCTCGACTTGAGCTCACGGGATCAGGTTGTGGCGCTTTTTTTATCAGTGAAATCAAGATTTCTTCTTCAGGAATTGAGGTCAATGCCTTTGGAAGAAGCTCTGCATCATGGAGATAGCGAGAGATGATCTGCTTTTCTTCCGGGGCAGCAGTGAACGTAAGGCTTTCTTTGGCTCGGGTGGCAGCCACATAAAAAAGCCGAAGCTCATCGAACCGATGGAGCTTCTTTTCCTCTTCTTGATCCTGCACTTTTTCTTGACCCAGCAGCAGCTCATGTGGCAGGGGAATAAGCTTGCCGCGCTCACGCTTGGGCCAGGAGAGATCCTGCACGCAGAAGGGGATGAAGACCTGTTGGAATTCCAAACCCTTCGAACTGTGAGCCGTCAGGATCTTCACACCTGCTTGATTTTTGGACACCATGGCTCCTTGGAGGGCAATTTCATGGCGCTCGAGTTGAGACAGCTGGCCGCTATACTGATCAATCTTCAGACCTGGATTGGCTCGATTGGCCTTCTTCAGATTCTCGACGAAACTTCCAATAGCCCGAAGTTCCCGAAGCCGAATGACCTCCTGGTCTTCGTATTCTTGCAGGATAAAATCAATCATCCCCGAGTCCGCGAGGAAATCCAACATGAGGGTTGCTACGGGATAGTCTTTTGCTCGCGTCACGAGTCGGCCGAGCGCCCACGAAGCGTGGTGAAGATGTTCAGGTTTTTTGAAGGCCAGTTCTTTGAGCACGGAAAGGTTTGCTGTCTCTTCAGGAAGGGGTGGCTCATCATCTCTGGCCTTTGGTCGCTCGGGAGCAGGGAAGCGAAGCAGAAGCTCGGAAAGTAGGGTTGGGAGGAAAAATCCCGAAGGCTTCTTCGAAATCGGCAGATCAAAAGAGGCCTGGATGGATTCGTGCTGGTAGGCACGATCGGATTTCTTCAGCTTTCGGCGCATCTTTTTTCGCCCTTCCTCGTACTGGTGATGAACCGAGCCCACGAATAGCATGAGGTCTGCGTGCTCGATCTGCCAGAAGTCGCTGAGGAGGATCTCAAAGATCAGTACGTCTTTTTCTTCGGAGCTGAGAGCCCCCTCGGCAAGACGGATCACATTGATCAGCTGTTGAATACGGAATTCTCCTCGGATATCTTCTTTGCCATCGGTCGCATAGGGAATGCCGGCCTGGAGGAAGGCTTCGATCAGCTGTCCCACCTGCTTCCTCGTGCGCACGAGCACGGCCGTATCGTTCCAAGAATCTTTGGGAAGTTTTTTGATTTCCTGAATCAGGAAGGTGAGCTCTTCTTCACTTGTTCCAAACTGATATGAGCTCACCCCTGAGGCCGACTTCTCGGATTTGTTTGCTTCAAGAGCATCCTTTGGAAGGCGTTCTTCAGGCGCAAGCTGGTGGATAATCCGATCGGCACTAGAAAGAATTGATGGCACGGAGCGATAGTTTTTTTTCAGTACTATTTTCTCAGAATTGAGAAAGAATTCTTCGAAGAGACGGAAGTTCTGCGTACTCGCACCCTGGAAGCGGTAAATCGACTGATCATCATCTCCGACGACCGCTACATTCGACTTGGGATCAGAGAAAATTTTCAAGAGCAGCTTGAGTTGGGCACCATTTGTATCCTGGAATTCATCCACCATCACATAGTGAAATTGTTCGCGCACTTTGGCGAGAAGATCGGATTCTTTTTCCAGTACTTCCGTCGCCATGAGGATCATATCGTCAAAATCATAGCGCCCGCGACGATCGAAGACCTTCAGATTTTCCCCCGGCATTTTACTTTCTTCATACGCACGATAGATCTTCGCAAAGGCTTTCAGGCGTGCGATGTGTTTTGCTTCCAACCATTTGCCCTTGGGTTCAAAGCCCTTCAAAAAATCCTCCAGATCCTGCGGCCTGATGCCATCTCGCCTCAGCGCGCCAATGTTGCTCTCGATATCATAGCGATAGAGATAGGGCGCATTGGCATGGCGAATGGGGCCTATTCCTTCGAGATGATCGAGGAGGTACTCCAGCAGGTTGATACGCTCAAGATCGGTCATCTCGATACGCTCGCCTCGGATGGACACGGCCTCTTCGGATTCCGTGATGAGCGTATTGGCAAAGCTGTGAAAGGTCTCGACGACGACGTCGTAGCCGCGAGGTCCCATGATGCTCGCGAGCCTTTCTCGCATGGCCTTGACGCCAGCATTCGTAAAGGTGAGCAGGAGCACGTTGCTCGGGTACAGATCCGTCTGGCGCAGGATATTGGCTGTACGTAGGGAAAGAAGTTGAGTCTTTCCGGTCCCTGGACCAGCCAATACCATCAATGGGCCATCGATGGCGTTCACCGCACGCTTTTGTTCATCATTGAGCTGGCCATACAGTTCTTCGTACTTCATGGGAGAATTTATTCTTCTACCAAGGGCTTTTCTAACTCTAAAACCTCAATACTACCTCCAACTGTTTTCTCGGAGATGCGATAAATGTCCTTATCAATTTTTTTGAATTCTTTGTAGGACTGGTTGTAGATCGAGACCGTGGTGCCCAGATGTGCTCCCATTTTTTTCATTTTGTCGTCGAAAGAAAGAATATGCTGCTGCAGCTTGATGGCATTCTTTTTGACCTCCTCGATGCCTTCCTCGATCTTCAGCTGATTGAGGCCCTGGAGGACTGTTTGGAGATAGGCGACGAAGGAAGAAGGGGAGACGATGATCACTTTCTTGTTGAAGGCATATTCGATCAGGTTTTGTGTGTTTACGGAGGCGCCGACACTGTTCATGAGGAGGCTGTGGTACACGCCTTCTGCCGGGATATACATGAAAGCAAATTCCATCGTGTTTTCCTCGGGTCGCACGTACTTGCTCGTCTCATCGATGCGTTTTTTCACATCCATTCGAAATTCCTTCTCGAGGCGCTCTCGTTTCTCTTGATCGGTCTCCTCCTGAATCTGATTAAATTTTTCGAGCGAAAATTTCGAGTCGATCGGAATGACCTTGTCTTTGATCCTGACGACCGCATCGACGATTTCGCCATTGCTGAATTTGTACTGCATCTGATATTGCTTTGGACTGAAAAGCGAGCTCAGCAAGGATTCCAGGAAATATTCCCCCAGCACGCCTCGGTGTTTGGGATTTTTCAGAATATTCTCCAGACTCTGCATCTGCTCGGCAAATCCTGCCACCTGCTTATTCGTCGCATCGAGCTCGGTGAGCTTCTTCGTGACGGATTCGATCAGCTTAGTGCTCTCGCCAAACATTTTCTGGTGACTGTCACCCATGGATTTGCTTTGGGCGTGGAGCGACTTGTCCTGCTCAGAAAATTTTGCCAGGATAGCTCTTTCCTGGGTCGTCAGGCTATTCTTGAGATCATTGAACTGCTGGAGAAGGAGACGCATTTTTTCCTCTTCGCCCTGAGGTTTTTGAAGGTTTTTGAGCTGCAGGGCCAGGTAGACGACTCCAGCGACAACAGGCAATGCTGATACGATCACAAGAATTTCCATAGGTCTGAAAAGTAGTGTCATGATAGCAGAAGGGGTATGCTTTTTCTATGAACTCCTCTTCATCATCTTCGCGATTTTTTGAGCTTGATTGCTGGCGTGGGCTTGCCGTCATCGGCATGATCATCTTTCATATCGCGTTCTTCGCGAATTATTTCCATCTTCTTGAGATTCGGTATTTTGAAGGCGGTTGGCTCCTGCTCGCTCGGCTTGTGCAATTCACTTTTCTTCTGCTCGTAGGTATTGGTATGCAGCTTTCCTTTCAGAAATCCGCTTTTCGCGGTGATTCTTTCCAAGGTTTTTTAAAAAAAGAATATCGCAAAGCTGCTCTTCTCTTTGCCTGCGCCCTCATGATCACGATCGCCAGCTTCTTCCTTGCACCAGATGATGCGATTGTCTTCGGCATTCTTCACTTCATCGCAGCAAGCCTTTTTCTTCTCAGCCCGCTTGCGAGATTCCCGATTCTTTCCGGCCTTCTTGCGTCGATCGCTTTCCTCCTCAGTTTTCCGATATCCGGTATTCAAACTTCATCCCTTCCCCTCATCGTGATCGGATTCAGTTCCCCGACCTTTCGTTCGCTTGATTATTTTCCTCTTTTTCCCTGGTTATCCATTCCACTCATGGGAATCTTCCTCGGTTCTCTGCTCTATCCACAAGGTCAGCGTCGATACCACTTCCCGGGAGGGTTTTTTGAGAATGCTTCAGTTCCTCGTTTCTTTGCTCTGCTTGGCCGGCACAGTCTCCTTATCTACCTCACCCATGGGCCAATCGTCATCGCGCTGATATACTTCCTTCATCATCTGTCCCTATGAATTTCTGGGTCTTCACCATCCTCACGGTCATCAATGTGATTTCCGTTGCCGTGCTCTTCATTTTCCAACGAGCGATTTCGAATATTGCGAAGAGTCAATGCGCAACCATTGGGGAAGAAAATGAAGCCATGGTCTTTACCAGGCTTCTGAAGGTTTTTCGCCTGATCTACTCAGCAACCATTATTGTCCTGACGATCTTTTCCACTTACTTTTTCATCTTACTCTGATGGCAATGGAGCGAAGAAAAGAGCACGAAGTCATTGTGAATATGAATGATCACTGGATTGTTCTTGCCATTCCAGTCTTTGAATTTCTTACCCTTCTTGTGGTCGTTGCACTTTTCGCTTTTGCCGGGAGCGTGAGCAAAGAAGCGGGATTTGTTTTCAGTTCATTTTTCCTGCTTTTCGCGTATCTCATTCTCCTTTTTTCCCTCCATCGATTCTTGACCCAGCTCATCGAATGGGAGCTTTCGTCTTGGATCATCACCACGGACACGGTGATCGATTTTGATAAAAAGCTTTTCTCGAAGAGCGAAGTGATCTTCATCGATATCGATCAGATCACGGAAATCGAGAGAATCAAAAAAGGCTTTCTCGCCAATCTCCTCGACTACGGCGACATCTTGATCTTCACTCCCGCTTCGGCCGACCCCATGGTCTGTGACAACATCCCACACCCGGGCCGATGGACGGATCTCATCAAGGCCATCCAACGAGGTGATTACAGGACGGGCATCGATGTGGAGACCATGAAAGGTGTCCTTCACCGCAAGCTGGGAGCAACGATGAAAACGAAAAAGGAAATTCGGTAGAAAACAATTCATAATGAAACCGCCTCGTCAGAGACGAAGCGGTAGGGTCTTCAGCTTCTTCAGCCGGGATCCTACCACTCGGGAAAGAAAAAGCACCTTTTTCCTTTCCGAGAGGCAGGCTCAACCAATTGATAAGAAAGCCAAAAATCGGACTCTTCAGATCCCTCATTTCCGAGGGAAACGAAGAGCTGGTGCATTGTAGAGCAAAAGGAAAGAAACTCAAGGGGAAATCGAAAAATTGTAGGGTTATTTCAGCTCAGTGTATACTCTCTCTAACGTCGGGCCTGTAGCTCAGGTGGTTAGAGCAGATCGCTCATAACGATTTGGTCCTTGGTTCAAGTCCAAGCAGGCCCACCATCCTTATTTCTATACCCAACCATATGAAAACCTGTATTACGTGCGGAATGCCCTTTGTGGGAAATCATGCGAATGATATTGGTTTCGTATCGCCCGAAGGACCGGTGTGCTTTTATGACTCGGCTGATGGGAAAATAAAAAGTGGTGAAGACATTTTTAAGGGAGGAGTAGAATTTTTCTCAAGTGAAGTAACGGGTGGGGATCGCGATCTGGCTGAACGCTTAGCGAGGAAGAATATGAGCTCATTATCGCACTGGAAGAAAAACCCTTTTGATCTCTTGAAAGGACCACAGGCGACCGATCAAGAATTTCAGCCTGCCATGGCGAAGTTGTAGTGAAAAGAAAAACAATGAAGACAAAGTGAGAGTTTCTGATTTGACTAAACTCACCTAATTCGTATATAATTAGGAGAGTTAAGGCACGTGTTTACCTACAAATTAGGTGATTTATGATAAAAAGGTCAATTCTTCAAGAAATAGAAAAGAGGCTGTTTAAAAAGAAAATCATTATCATGTATGGTGCCCGAAGAGTAGGGAAGACCACCCTCGCGAAGGAGATTCTCAAGAAACATGGTGATGAAAAAGGCTATTTCAACTGCGAGGAGCCTGATATTAATGCAGCTCTGACGAATAAAACCTCGACAGAATTAAAAAAGCTCATTGGCAGTCGGAAGCTTGTCGTACTCGATGAAGCTCAAAAAGTGAAAGATATTGGGTTAACGCTCAAACTTCTTGTCGACACATTTCCTGAAATCCAGGTGATCGCGACCGGGTCGTCGAGTTTTGACTTAGCTAATAGTACATCCGAACCCCTCACGGGACGCGCTTTTGAATTTAGACTTTTTCCTTTTTCCATTGAGGAGCTTGAGCAGAAGTATTCCAAGCAGGAAATCGAGAGACTGCTCGAAACCTTCCTACGGTTTGGAACCTATCCGGAAATCATCGAGGCCGATAGTGGTTTCGCACAGGAGCTCATTACTGATATTACAAAAAATTATCTCTACAAGGACATTCTGGAATTTGAGCGTTTGAAAAATCCAGATCTGGTTTTGAAGCTTCTGCAGGCACTCGCTTTGCAATTGGGATCCGAAGTTTCTTATACCGAACTCGCAAATTTGCTCGGTGTTGATAAAGTCACGATAGAGCGGTATATTCAGATTCTTGAAAAAGCGTTTGTGATTTTTCGAGTAACTCCTTTGAGCAGAAATCTTCGAAATGAACTTACGAAAACACGAAAAATTTATTTTTGTGATTTGGGCATTAGAAATAGCCTGATTAATAATTTTAACGAAGTACAACTGAGAACAGATATTGGTGCTCTTTGGGAAAATTTCTGTATCGTCGAACGGATGAAATTCAACATTGCTCGAAAGAGGACGCCGAATTGTTATTTTTGGAGAACCTATGATCAAAAAGAACTCGATTATCTCGAAGAGGAGGGTGGAGAATTTAAGGTTTTTGAATTTAAATGGAGAAATTCAAAGTTCATCTTCCCAAAAGATTTCAAAGAGGCTTACCGCAAATTTGATTTTAAACTTATTCGCCGCGATAATTTTTGGGATTTACTGGATTGAAAGATTGTATGATTGACCCTCAAAAAGCCCCAACACTGTTCAAGAAGTGTTGGATTGGAATGAATAGTTCATTTACATTCGTCTACGAATCGTCTATAATACGTCTATAGCTCAGACGAATGTTTAGTCCAAAATACAATATTACCCCACATCTCCTTTCGAATATTAAGCGTATCGGAACGCTTATTTTTGAGCTAAATTCAAAGCGATTCTCGAAAGTGATTCTTCATGAAATGGAAAAAGCAGCCCGGGAGGTTTCGGCACATGCTTCGACGAGCATTGAAGGAAATCCATTGCCGATTACGGAGGTTAAAAAGATCATGAAGCTGAGGCCATCACCTCTGCGGGACAGCGAGCGAGAGGTGCTAAATTACAACGAGGCTTTGCTCTGGCTCAACAAATATACCGATGACACGCTGCGATTTTCTCTTCGCCTTGTTGTGCAAATTCACAAAACCGTCACGCAGAATCTCCTTCCAGGCTATCGATGTGGCAAGATTCGAACAGAAGCTGTTTTCGTAAACAATCCGGAAACACGAAAAACGATCTATTGGCCACCGGATGTTCATGAAGTCACTCGATTGCTCAAAGAACTTTTGGCATTCATTAAAGAAAATGAACAAAAACTGGACCCATTGATTATTGCCGGCATATTTCATAAACAATTTGTTCTGATCCATCCTTTCATGGATGGGAACGGGAGGACTGTGCGTCTCTTGACGAAGGGGCTTCTTGCAAGAATGGGGCTTAATACCTTCAATCTTTTTAGCTTCGAAAATTATTACAATAAAAATGTCTCCAAATATTTTAGTTTTGTTGGAGAGCGAGGAAATTATTACGATCTTGAGAAGCAGATCGATTTCACTCCTTGGCTTGAGTATTTCACAGATGGCATCATCGATGAGCTTCTTCGGGTATCAAAAATTCTCCAAACAGCAGCAATAACACCCGATACTGTCTTACAGGCTCATCACAAGGTCATTCTTGAGCACATCAAACAAAACGATTTCATCACGGATAGGATCTATGCGACCCTCACCGACCGAGCAAAGCCAACTCGGAATCAGGATTTTAATAAATTGATAGAACTCAAACTCATTGAAAGAGTAGGCAAGGGAAAAGCCACCATATATAGGCTTCAATAATACTACGCCACCACCTTTGCTCCACTCACCTTCGCCACCATTCTGGCGACAGAGGATTTTTTGCGGGAAGCGGTGTTTCTCTTGATGAGTTTTTTCTTGAAGTTTTTGTCGATGATCGAATACGCGCTCTTCAGGAGTAAGGGGAGGTCGCCAGTTTTTCCCTGAGCGACGGCCTTCTTCAGGGCCTTGATCTTGGATTTGAGCTCGGCTCGGTAGACATCATTGCGCTCGGTTCTTCGCACGTCCTGGTGCATTTTTTTGATAGCGGACTTGATGATCGGCATGGAATGAGGTGTTAGCTTTTAGCTTATAGCTTTTAGGAAAGCCAGGGAATTATACGAAAGCTTTTTGCCCTACGCAAGCGGATTTTTCTTGGGAATGCCGGTGGCTCGTGGGTAACGGTGAGAAAGGGGAGCTATTTTTTTTATCATCACCAACACCCTTTTTCCTTGGTTTTCGGGCAGCGAAGTTTCGCGAATATCTTTGATCTCGCCACCGAGCTCCCGGACAACAGTTCTCGAAGCGTCCACGACATCCAAGACTTCCGGACCTTGGTAGGCGACGAATTTCCCACCGACTTGGACAAAGGGGAGGGTGTATTCGAGCACCGTGGTCCATTTCCCCAGGGCTCGGGCGACGACCACATCAAACCATTCTCGATAGTGCTTGTCTCTTCCCAACTCCTCGGCGCGACCCAGGAGGAATGAGACATTGGTAAGCCGAAGACCCTTTGCCATCGCCTGGACGGCGTTGAGTTTTTTTTCTGTGGCGTCACAGAGGGTGAAATGGGTTTTCGGATAGGCGATCGCAAGAGCGAGGCCGGGAAATCCGCCTCCCGTCCCCAGATCGAGCACATGGTCACCTTCTTTGATCCAGTTGAAGGGCGTAATCAGGAGAGAGTCAGCGATGTGTTTGACCATTACGCCTTCTCGGGTTCGGATGGCGCTGAGATTCAGCTTGGAATTCCAGTCGAGAAAAAGGTCAGCCAGTTTTTCAAACGCAGTATTCATCAGGAAATATGAGATTGCTTCGTCGCCCGCCTGAGGCGGGCTCCTCGCAATGACATTGGGCTGGAGCTCGAAATGAAAATACTATCTTTTTTCTTCATGAGCATTTTCCCTGGGCCGAACTCCTTTTTTTTGCCAGAAATAGTGGACTGAAGAATGCTCAGAATTTGATTGATGTGATCGAGGGAGAGATTTTTCTTATGCCCATGCGTCTCTTGGAAGAGCCGACGCAGCACCACCTGCTGTTCGACGAGGTCAAGGGCTTTGAAGGCCTTCAGGCCAAAGGAGCGAGGAGAGGTACGGTTCTCTTCGAGAAAGACTTTGGCGCGTTCTTCGAAGAAGTTCGCAGCTTCTGTCCAGAGACGAATATTTTTTGAAAAGGTCTCCACAAGATTGGCGTTGAATTTGGCGAGCAGGGGAATCACTTCATGGCGAAGAAAATTTCTGGTGTAGCGAGGATCGTCATTGGTGTGATCGTGGACGAAGGGAAGTTTGTTCCTTCGGCAGTACTGATGGATGTTTTTTTTTGAAAAGCCCAAGAGCGGTCGGGCCAAATCGCCTTCTATGCTCTTCATGCCGCTGAGGCCATCAAGACCACAGCCACGGATCATATTCATGAGCACCGTCTCCACCTGATCATTGGCATGATGCGCGGTAACGATGAGCTGAGCCCGATGCTTTTTTTTCATCGCTCGCAAGAATCCATATCGCTCAGACCTGGCCACGGCTTCCAGATTTTCTTTCTTTCGTTTGGCGATGAGGAGGATATTTTTTCGTTTTGTTTCGACCTTCACCTTCCAATGCCGACACAGCTTCTCGACGAAAGCGCGATCAGCGGGACTTTCTTTCCGAATCCCATGGTCCAGGTGCACGGCCACAAGATTCTTGAAGCCGGATTGCTTGAGCAGGTGCAGGAGCGCGACGGAATCCGGACCACCCGAAACTCCCACGATAAGGCGAGTTTTTTTGCTGATGCCGAGGCTTTTGAAATCAATAGTCATAGCACCTCTTGGCTAAGGTTTCGAAGGGAAGCTTGTTCGTCGTCCTTGGCCACTTTGTTGCGCATGCTTTTTCCGCACGAGACACATTCATGGACGATGATCTGTCCTTTTTTTCCAGAATACTCGAGTGTGACCGGCTTCATCAAGCCTTGGCACTTGCTTTTTCTGTCACCGGGTATGTCTTTGTCGACATGACGTGAAAAAAGACAGCTCACACAGTGGTTGCGACAGCTTGTCTGGTGGAGGTTATTTTCCTTTCCGCACTGAAGACAGACGAACCCTTCATTGCGATCCAGGAAATTCTTCAGCACAAGGCTCATGAGGATTTTGCAAAAATTCTTCGCAGGAAGCCTACCGGCTCTTTTTTCTCCACGACTGCTTCGGCCTTCTTTGGAGCCTCTTGTTCTTCGAGGACTTCTCTCATCTTTTTGAGCGCTCGAAATTGAAGCGTGCGCACATTGCTCTCATTGGTTTTCATGATGTCCGCAACCTCGCGGTTACTCATCTCATTGAGAAATTTGAGCACCAGGACTTCCTGATAATTTTTGCCCAAGTGGTGGAGCGCTCGGTGCACGCGCTCTTTGTTCAAGGTTTTTTCCATCAGATGCTGGGGATTTCGGCTGTCATCCTCCGCGATTTTTTCTTCCAGCTCAAAGAAAGTTCGGTGGGTTCGGTAATGGTCAATGACGCTGTTGTGAGCCACTCGAAAAAGCCAAGCGCTGAAGGGATAGGAGGTCTTCCGATACTTCTTCAGCTTGAGCCAAGACTTCATGAAGATCGTTCCGGTCAAGTCATCGGCGTGATCGGACCCGATTTTGTAGTACACGTACTTATGAATGTGGGGAAAGAAGATATCGTAAAGTTCCCCAAAAGCATTCATATTGCCATTTTGCGCTTCTTCCACGAGACGATCAACTTGGTACTGGTTCAGATTCATGGGCTTGAGTTTCAGTCGTTCATCTTAACCATAAATAATGCTTTTGTACAATTTTTTAGCTCCTCAAAACTCTGAAAACAGTATACAACGATAGTGAAGCTTTTTTCCTCCCATGAAGAGACTCCTTCTGTACCTCATCATTGTCATCATTCTTTTTTCCGGATTGAGTCAGCTCAAGGATCTTTGGGAAAAAAATGGGAAAAGTCTCGATGCAACGGTCGCTGATGTGAGGACAAAAGTCTCCGGCTGGGTTGATTCGGCAACAGAAAAGGGAAAGGAGCTTCAGCAAAAAGGCGTGGCGCTGAAAGCAGCGCTCGATGTGAAGCTCAAGGAGGCCAATGATCGCTACGACAAGATTCGAACGGAGATCGACAGCATCAATCAGACGATCAACGATAAAAAGAACCAACTTGAAAAAACGCTGAATCAAATCGAGGAAGCAAAAAAGGCCCTTGACGCCCTTACGGGTTCTTCGGCGCCAAAACCTGCGACTTCAAATACCCCTCAATAAAGGCCATCAGGTCGCCTTCGAGCACTTTTTGCGGCTGACTGGACTCCACTTCCGTCCGGTGGTCTTTGACCATCTGATACGGATGGAGAACATAGGAACGGATTTGGTTGCCCCAGGCGGCTTCTTTATTCACTCCTTTCAAGTCTTTGATTTCCTCCACCTGCTGTTGCTCCTTCAGTTTGGCCAGTTTCGATATGAGAATCTGAAGCGCGATGGCTCTATTTTGCAACTGGCTTCGCTCGTTTTGGCAGCGTACGACAATTCCCGTCGGTAAATGTGTCAGGCGTACCGCGCTGTCGGTCGTATTGACCCCTTGGCCACCCTTGCCGCCGGAGCGAAAAACATCGATCCGGATATCTTCCGGAGGGATGCTCACGGAGCTGTCCTGCTCGAGGAGCGGAATGACGTCGATCTTGGCAAATGATGTTTCTCGGGTAGAGCCGGAATTGAAAGGGGACAGGCGTACCAGGCGATGAACACCATGTTCGGATTTGAGCATGCCGTAGGCAAGATTTCCATGGACTTCGATAGTGGCGGCTTTGATCCCGGCTTCTTCACCTTCGCTTTTGTCGACCAGGGTCACCCTCCAGCCCTGGCTTTCGCAAAACCTCACCACCATCCGAAGCAACATCTCGGCAAAATCTTGAGCATCTTTTCCGCCAGCGCCACTGAAGAAGCTCAGCACTGCGTTGGCGCTGTCGTATTTGCCCGAGAGAAAGAGCGCCATCTTTTGTTCTTGGCTGCGTTGCTCAAGATCGTGGAGGATTGGCTCAAGATCCTCGGCGCTTATTTCTTTTTTCATGGCCTCATACTCTTCAAAGTCTTGCACGAGTTTGCTGAGCGTCAAAAAAAGCTTTTCTTTGACGGTGAGGGATTTGCTCACTTTTTCTGCTTCTTGTCGCTGTCTCCAAAAATCAGGCGCGAGCGTTTTCAGGCGGAGAGCGGCAATGTCTTCTTCGAGATGGGCCCGCTCAAAGATAGTCCCGCACTGCCTGGATGTCCGAGGAGAGATCATGAACGTTCCCGGGGGAATCCATACAGATATGGGATTAGAGATCGCTGAAATAAATCTTGTCGGCGGTGAGGATGGTCATCTTCTGCTCATCTTTGTCGATAAAGAAGTCTCGGATTTCATTGGGCTTCAGAGAGGTGAAAACATACTGCTTTTGATAGTGGGCGACTCCATTTTGGTCCTTCGAATAGACCACAATCCTTCGCTCACTGGGCTCGAGAATATAAATATTGTTGAGTTCCGCCAGGGTGAAGATGCGCGTTGGATTTTTGAGCGGAGCTGAAGGCTGGTCTTTCACCTCAAATGGGATTTGCTTTCCCTTGCGGTATTTTTGAACCTTTCCATCACGCATGAGCGCGTAGATGTCACCGTCGATGGCGAGAGAAATACCGTTGCTCAGACTTGGGTCGGTGGCATAGGCATCTGATTTTCCATAGCTGGTGCGAAGTCTTCGGTATTTCCAAATCGTCCCTGCAGGAGCATCGAGAAGGTAGATATTTTCTCCGTTAAAAGTTTTGATATCAAGACCTTTCTTCCAGGATTCATCAAGGGTTTTGGCTCGTTCAAAGCGACCGTTTCTCGTCGAGTATTCAACCACCTGACCGTTTTGAGTAATGAAGCTGAGAAGATTGAAGTCTTCCAGCTCTGCTCCCGCCACCACACTTTCTTCAGGATCAATCTGAAGGCCTTCTTGAACCGTGTTGAGGGCAGATTCAAAAAGTCGTCGCGTCTCATACACATAATTTTTCTGGTCTTGGGTGTGAATCATGCCGAGGCTATCGACTGGACCTTTTTGCGCCAGATCCACGACCAAACTTGGCTTCTCAACTCGGATAATAGCGTTGACCTGATCGCGAAAATGACTGATATCATCGCGATATTTGCTGACGGAATTCACAAAAAACCCGGAAACTTCAACTTCTTTGAGCATGGCTTCCGATTTGTTGAGAAGATCTATGGCATCGGCCTTTTCGCCAATCAGATTGCGTTTTTCGGCTTCCACATTATTGGACTCAACCTGGGCAAGAATATCTTTGAAGCGGTTCGTCTCCGAATCGTTGCCGGAAAAGATTGGTCGGACGACAAGAATAATCGCAAAAAGCACCATGACTCCTCCCAGAACCATCAACACGGAGCGTTGTCGTAGTCCGGAAAGCAAAGTAGGTTTTTTGATGATTTTCATCATGCGAAATCCGATATCCTGCGCTACGGATTTCATCTTTTTTTTGGCGCGTTCCACTTTTTCCGGATTCATTTTTTTCGTCAAACGGTGGATGAAATCCTGAATCGTCTGACCTGAACGCCGACGAAGAGGGATATTGACCACAGGGATCTGAGGTTCGGGGGCACTCCCGTCATCGGGGGCATCGATCATGTGCTCAGCAACTTCTTCACGGCTTTGTGCAGGTTTTTCTTCTGGCATTGCGGAGATGGGAAGAGCGATGGTGACCAGGCCCATCATGTTTTTTTGCTTCGAAAGAAGCTTGAGGTGGGAAATGATTTTTGCGCCTTTTTGATCCAGGGCCTCAGAAAGAGCCGTCGAGGGAAAAGTGAAAGGACGAGTTGAAAAGACCAGGCTGTCAGTGGAAAGGAGCTCCCCTGAGGAAATAGAGCTGAAGGTTGACTGCGGACTTGGTTCGGGCTCTTCGCTAATCTTTGACAGATGAACTCCTCGCTTGAGATAGATGCAGGCAGAGCCGCTGCTGGAAAAATGGAGCACGCTCTCCTGAATAAGCCCCGTGATCGCATGACAGGCACCAATCGAGCCGGTCGCGCGTTTCATATGTTCCTGAACGAAAATCTGATTCACGGCCTTGAGGGCTTCTTCGAAACAAAAGTACGGATCATCGGATTCGTAATTAAAGAAGGTCGTTTGGAGCGTTCTCCAGAGTTTCTCGACGAGCGCGTCTTCTGCTCCGGGATTATCCGGAAGATCAATGGCCAAAAAAAGCTGCCCCTTTTCTCGTTTTGGACCATCAGAGAAGAATTTTAAGAAGCTTCTCTGTTCTCCAAGCACGAGCGGTGTCAGTTGAAAACTCAACATGGAGTCATCATAAAAAAGTAAGTCCAGTATTGACCATTTCTCTTCTCAAATGCAAGCGAACCTCATAACAATCGCGCGCTGCTTTTTTTAAGGCTTATTCCTTGACAGTATTGGGATTTTTTCTACAATGTCTTGGCAGTATTCACTTCTTGCGCCCATCCTCTATGGCGATTGCTACACAAAAACGAAAAGGCGAATCCAACGAAAAGCTGATCAGCCGCTGGAAGCGAAAAACAACCGCAGCTCAGGTTGTGAAGTCCTTCCGGGAGAAGATGTATTTCAAAAAGAGCGACAACGAAACCAAAGAACGCAATAAGGCTATCATTCGTGAAGGATTTCGAGCGCAGAAAAAAAAGGCTCAATTTTACTCATAGCGCTTCAGCAAGGGAGAGAAGTTTTTCTTTGAAGCGATCGGGATGGAATCGCTTCATCTCTTCAGCGATCGCATGGGCGTCGAGCTCGCTTTCGTGCTCGAAGAATTTCCCCAGGGCTTCTTCTAGGCCCATGGCATTTGGCTCGTGAAAGAGGAATCCTGTTTTTCCATCCACGACGGTTTCGAGTACGCCACCCTTGGCGTAGGCAATCACGGGTTTTCCGGCGGCCATGGCTTCCACGGGAGCAATGCCAAAATCTTCTTCGCCGGGGAAGATGAAGGCCCGGCAGTGCTCGAGAGCGTCTTTCACCTCTTCGTCAGTTTTTCTGCCCAGAAACTCAATCGTCGGTCCTGCCATGGCTTTCAGTCGTCTGCTGTCCTTTCCTTCGCCGACAATGACAAGTTTTTTTCGAATCTTATTGAACGCCTCAATGGCGATATCAATTTTTTTGAAAGGGCTCAGTGCCGAGATCATCAGAAAATAATCCTGGTGTCGCTTCATCGGGAAGAATCGATCAATGTCCACGGGCGGGTAGAGGACCTCGGCCTCGACCCTGAAATATTTTTTAAGACGTTTTTTCACATGTTCAGAATTCGCCAGGTACTGATCGGGTCGATCGGCGCTGGTGCGATCCCAAGTTCTGAGCTTCAAAAGTTTTTTCCTCACCAAGTACTCTTGCCACCAGGGGAGAGAAAGCTCCGCAAGGTATTCATGCGTATAGTCCCAGGCGTAGCGCATGGGCGAGTGGCAATAGCAGAGATGTTTTGTCGTAGGAGAGGTGATGGCACCGTGAGAAAACGCTCCGCTTGAGGAGATGACGAGATCGAAGCCTGAAAAGTCGAAGCGTTCGATGGTCTCCGGATACGATGAGAGAAGCCATTGGGGGTGTTTTCGGATGAAGCGCGGAAGATTATTCAGTCCGGAAGCGATCACGCGCGAAGCGGGAAACAATGTTCCACATTTTTCCTCATCGTAGAGGAGGGTATAGATCGGCGCGTCCGGAAAAAGATCGGCCATGGCCTTGAGGACGCGTTCGGCGCCACCAAGCTTGAAGAGAAAATCGTGAACAAGGGCAATGCGCATAGGAGGGGAAATTTTCAATTATCAATTTTCAATGAATTTTTAATGTTACAATTTTCCAATTAATTCTTTATTACGACAACTATTTCACCTTTGATCGTTGTCCGTTTTTTGAGGTTTTCAAGTACGCCCCCTAGGGTTCCTCTTAGAAATTCTTCGTGGATTTTTGTTAATTCACGTGCGATGACGATTTGAGTTGTTGCTGGACAATAAGACTTGAGTTGCTCAAGCGTTCTCAAAATTCGATGGGGTGATTCATAAAATATGATCGTTCGCTTCTCTTCTTGGAGAGATGTGAACAGTGTTTGTCGCCCTTTTTTCAGCGGCAAGAAGCCCAAATAGACAAATTTGTCCATTGGGAGTCCTGAGCCGACAAGCGCCGTGAGCAAAGCGCTGGCGCCTGGAATCGGGACGATTTCAATTCGCGATGCAATGGCATCATGAATGAGCTTCCAACCCGGATCGCTGATGCCAGGCGTGCCGGCATCCGAGATGAGGGCGACCTTATCGCCTTTCTTCAGCCGATCGATGATGCCTTTTCTTCGCGCATCATTCGAATGAGCGTGAAAAGAAAGCAACGGTTTTGAAATGCTGTAGTGCCGAAGCAAAATCCCGGCAGTCCTTGTATCTTCGGCGCAGATCAGATCCACTTCTTTCAGCGTTCTCACGGCGCGAAGCGTGATATCTTCCAGATTTCCGATAGGAGTCGAGACAATGAAAAGCATGGAATGATGTTACTCGTGATGATGAATCCTTTTGCTCCACGTGATCTTGGCATCTTTATAGTACCAAGGCTCCGCTTGCTTGCGGCCAAATTGCAATGTACTTGGAAGAGGAAAAGTTTCCTGATTGACCGTTGCGGTGAATTTTCCGGTCACAAATTCGGGTTCTTTGTTCGGTTGCCTGATCCACGCTTCTGAAGCATTGCAGGGAATAACAACGGAAACATCCTTCGGAAAGAGGTCAAAGAGCGTGAAGGTGGCCAGTGGAAGATCTTTCGCAAAGGCCCAAGCATTGGCAATGGACACGCCAATGCGCGTCGTCGTAAAGCCTCCAGGCCCCACACAGACCGCAATCCGATCGATAGACTCGGGGGTCAGTTTTTTTTGCTTCAACAGTTTTTTTGTTTCCCCCTGAATTTTTTCAGCCTCATTTTTGTGGGATTCCCAATGAGTTTCTCCCATCAATTTGTCTTCATGAAAAATCGCGAGACGCACCAGAGGAGTACAGGTGTTGAGAAAGAAGGTTTTCATCTACAATAGAAGAGTCATCAGTCTACTGCCTTTTATGCTCTTTGCTCAAGATCAGTTATTCCTTCACGAGGAGGCTCAGCTTGCTCCGTATGCGCTTCGCTCGCGCCTGAGTCGGGGGAGGAAATATCCCGATTCCGAAGATTCTTTTCGCACCCCTTTCCAACGGGATCGCGATCGGGTCGTCCACTCCAAAGCCTTTCGAAGACTTTGTGGCAAGACGCAAGTTTTCGTTGCTGGGTATGGAGATCATTATCGTTCTCGACTCACCCACAGTCTCGAAGTCAGTGCGACTG
>OBEQ013022585.1_pt1 | contig 35083 bp, 34 predicted proteins | sample 1670901 | NCBI WGS metagenome assembly OBEQ01 (sample SAMEA104232315, study PRJEB22302) | groundwater metagenome | biome: forest; feature: aquifer; material: groundwater | place: USA | collected 2011-08-07 | depth 5.4 m | reverse complement strand
CCGAGGCGCACCGGCGGGGCCTGGGTGAGCAGGGCGGCGATGCGCGCAACCTGGTCGGGGTGGGCGCGGGCGATGAGCACCTGCAGCCACATCGGTTCGTAGCATTCGTCGACGGCCTTCAACGCGGCGTGGGACTCGACGCCGAAGTCCTCGAAGACGCCACGGCAAAAGACCAGTTGGTCTTCCAGCTTGGCCAGGCCGGCCGGCAGGTCGTCGACGAGGTGCAGCCGCTCGACGGGGTGCTGGTCGGAGCCGCCGAGCAGTTCTTCGAGCAGGCCGGAAGGGATGATGATTTCGCTGCGGAGGTCGCTGAACTCCAACGGGGCGGCCGACAGCGCCGCGGCGATGATCGCGCGCAGCGCGGCCGGGGCGCCGGGCCCGGCAAGGGCGGCGCCGCGGCTGGCCAGGTCGAGCAGGCTCACCGGTGCGTCGTCGGCGGTGGCGGCCACGATCGCCGACAGCGGCGGCGGCACTTGCTCGCTGGGGTCGCGTTGCGCGGTGGCGTGGTAGGTCGAGGGGTGCGCGGCGACGACGCGCAGCACGGTCGGTAGCGGCGCGAGCCCGGCCGCTTCGGGCCGCAGCGGGATCGGGAAGCGGGGCCGCGCCCGGCGGCGCCGGTGCAGCAGTACCGCGGTGGCGAGCCCGGCCAGCACGGCGGCCAGGCCGCCGCTGAGCCACGCTCCGGACGGCAGGTCGACCCCGAGCCCGGTGGCGGCGTGCTTGGCCGAGTTGGGCGTCGCGGGGATGGGCGAGGCGCTCTCCGGCGCCGGGGTGGTCGCTGGGGTCGGGCGGGCCGTGGGCGGTGAGGCTCCCCCGTCATCGGCGGGCACCGAACTGGCCGACGGTGCGGGGCTCGACGTGGTTGCCGGGCTCGACGTGGCCGGTGCGACGGGGCCGGCGGACGGGGTCTGGTCGCGGGCTTGGTCCGACACGCTGGGCGTGGTGGCGTCCGTCGCGGTCTCGGGCGACGCGGGTGGCAGCGGCAGGGCAAGGAACCAGGTTTTGTCGATCTCGTCGCGGTTGCTCAGGGTGTAGCCGGTGGGTTGGGGCTTGCCGCGGTTGAGGACGTAGATTTCGCGCCAGCGTTGGGCGTCACCGAGCTGTTCGACGGCGATGGTGGTCAGGTTGTCGTCGGGCTGCACGACATAGATCGGGTGGCCGGCGGCGCGGGCCTGCGCCACCCACTCCGGCTCGGCCACCGTGCCCGCTGCGCGGGTGGCGTGGCTGATCGTGGTGGCCGTGGCTGCCCGGCCCGAGGTGGTGGCGGTGGTGGTGAGCAGCTGCCCCCGCGGCTGGAAGGCGGGCGGCTTCGCCCCGTTGGTGGGCACGCTCGGGCTGGTGGTTGCGCCGGGGTGGGCCTGGGCGACCGCGGCCACGTCGGCGCGGGGGGCCGCGGTGGTGGCCGGGGTGGCGGGGCGGGCCAGTCCGCGGATGAGGTCCAGGCACAGCAGGGAGATGAGGGCTCCGGCGAGGATCGCGGCGGTGATCTGGACCGGTCCGGTGGGTAGCTTGGGCCGTCGGCCGTAGCGGATCATGTGGGCGGTGATGTCGATGATTTCCACTGCGACGGCGAGGGCGAAGCGGGCCCAGAAGATCCACAGCAGGACGGCGAGGGCGCGCAGCACGAACAGCACGTCGTAGTTGGTGTGCAGCCAGATGTCGCGGTAGATCGGCGTGGGGGGCAGGTGGTCGGGCAGCGGCCAGCCGATGTAGTGGGTCAGGCCCCAGGGGACGCCGACCAGCAGCACGCCGAGCAGTCCGGCGGCCAGGCTGCCCCGGACCAACCGGCCCACGATCGCGGCGAGCAGGCCGAGCGTGCGCCTCAGCATGTGCATGGGTGTTCTCCTGACCTGGTTAGGACTGTTGGTCCACGGTGGACACTCCGCGGACCGCGACCGCGGTGGCGGTGGCGGTCATGGACAGTTCGCGCACGCCGACGAGTTGGAGCAGTTGGGTGCGGCGGGTGGCGTGCACGGTGACGGTGACCGCGCTGGGCGTGGCGGTGACCTCGCCGGTGGCTCCGGCGCGCGCGAGCCAGGCTTGCGCCGCGGCGCGGGCGCGCACTGGGTCGATGCGCAGTACGTGCGCGCTGCGGTAGGCGCCGAGGTCGATCTCGTTGGCACCGGCGCGTGCCGCGGCCTGGGCGAGGTCGACCGCGCCGGCCTTGGTGGACAGGGCCAGCCCGCCGTCGAGGACCAGCCCGGCCGCGGCCAGCAGGGCGGTCATCAGCACCACGACGAACGCGGTGACCTGCCCGGCCTCGCCGCGGCGCCGGGCCCGACCACGTACCGTGCGTAGGAGCCGTCTCATCCGACACCTCGATACTTGTCGACCGGAACTGTGGATCTTGCCGTGAGTGCCCGGCTGCCCGGGACCGAAAGAACGGCCAGGTCGCCCAGGCCGACCCGACACGTGACGCTGACCGTGACCGCGCCGCCGGGGCGCAGTCCGGCGGTGTCGACGACCACCTCGACGCTTTGGCAGGCCACCGCACGGCCGGCAAGCGTGGCGGTGGCCGCGGCGAGGGCGTCGCGGTAGGCCACCGAGGGGTTGTGGGCCAGCGAGGCGGCGCGGGCCGCCGAGTGCGCGGCGGCGTCGACATCGAGCTGGGCGCCGACCAGCCGTCCGCACAGCACGACGAACAGACCCAGCGCGATCAGCAGCGGGCTGAGCAGCACCATCTCCACGGTGGTGCTGCCCCGCTCGCCGCGCGGGCCGCGCGCCGGCCCGGGGGTACTCATCGTTGATTGCCCGGCACGAATGCCTCGACCGGGGCGGTGCGGACCACGGTCACCGGCAGCGACACTCCCGGCAGGACGCTGGGCGTCCTCGCGGTGATCCGGACCTCGACCTGGGTGGCGGTGCGGACGACGGTGACCTGCGGGTCGAGCAGGATGTTCGGGCCGAGCGCGGCGATGCTGGCCTGCCCCCGCTCCTGTCCGGCCACGGCGCTGGCAGGATACCCGCGGGCGGCATCCAGGGCGCGGTCGGCGGCGGCCTGGGCGACATGCGCGGCGTGGAACCACACCGCCCCTTGGATGATCAGTCCGAGGAGCAGCAACAGCAGCGGCATCGCCACGACCAATTCCGCGGTGGCCGCGCCCCGCTCGCTGCCCGACCTGACGCGACGCCGACGCAGCGTCCAGCCGGCGTCCGACGCCGGGCTGGTGGCCGCCGTCGGGCGGGTACGGCGGCCACCATCGCAGACTGCTGCGGTCTTCATGATGCCGTGCTCCCGGTTACCGGCGGTCCTACCCGAGTCCGAGCTGGATCGATTCCGCCTTGGCAGTGACTCGGCTGATGAACACCACGAGGATGGCGATGGCGCCGGCGACGAGCAGCGCGGTGACCACGATCAACTCGGCGGTGACGCCGGCATCGCCGGTGGCGCGCAGCTGGCGAAAACGGTCCCGCAGGATCGCGTACAAGGTGCAGGCGAGGGGGGTCATGACGGTGGTTCTCCTTCTCAGGGTGGGGTTTGGTGGGTTAGGTAAGGCCGGCCAAAACGACACTGACCGCGGGGAAGCCGATGAACAGCAGGAAACCGGCGAACAGCAGCACCACGGGCAGGGACATGCGTTCGGTGGCGGCGGCGGCGCCGGCCTCGGTGTCGGCCAGCCGCTTGCCGCGCAGCGCGGCGGCGCGGGCCTTGAGGCTTTGCCGTACCCGGGCGCCTTCGGAGCCGGCCAGTTCGATGGCGGCGGCGAGCTCGACCAGTTCGGGCACCCCGACCCGCTCGCCCAGCGCGCCGAGGGCCCGCCAGGGTGGGGTGCGGGTCAGCCGGGCGTCGGTGAGGGCCTGGCGCAGCTCGACGAAGGCCGCTCCGGTGCCGACGCTGGCGGCGTCGGCCATGGCCTCTTCGATGCCGGCGCCACCGGCCAGGGCGACGGTGACCAGGTCGAGGTAGGCCGACAGAGCGGGACGGTAGCCGGCGCGGTGTTCGGCCGCCGCGGTGCGCAGCGTCCAGATCGGCACGACCAGGCCGGCGCCGGCCAGCCCCACCCCGGCCAGGGCGGGGGGGGCCCAGCCCAGCTCGACCCCGCCGAGGGCCAGCAGCGCCGCAAAGACCAGCGGCAGGGCCAAGCCGACGACGGCGAGGGTGGCCTGCTCGGCGAGGTGGGCCTGCACGGTGCGCCCGGTTGCGGCCAGGTCCCGGCGCACCCCGGCGGTGGGCAGCCCGGTGCGGGCCAGCAGCCGCACCGCGGGCCGGCCCAACGCCGCGACCCAGCCGGCCGCCGGATCGGCGGGCGGCTCGGGGTCGGCTGGTGCGGGCTGCGGGCGCTGATGCAGCACGGCCAGCTGGACGGCCAGCGCCGGCCGGGGCGGGAAGAACCCCACGACTAGCAGCCACAGCCCGGTCCCGGCGCCCAGGCCCAGCGCGAGGATGGTCCAGGTCAGCGCCACGACGCCACCCCCGGCCCCCGGGTCCGGTCACTGCCCAGATCATCGAGGTTGGTCAGCAGCCGGCCGGTGTCGGCGTAGCGGGCCATCTTCTGAAGCCACACAAACGCTGTGGCGAAGACGGCGCCGACGACGACCAGCATGGCCTGGCCGAGCGCGCTGTCGTAGGGGTGCAGGTAGGCCCGGTCGAACACCACCAGGCCGGCGGCCATGGCCAGGGTGAACCCGACCACCACCCGCACGGTGGTGCGTACCCGGGCGCGGCCTGTGGCCACCCGCAGCCGCAGCGCGGCCTGTTCCCGGGCGGCGGTGGCGAGGTCGGTGAGCAGTTCGGTGAGGTTGCGGCCGTGGCGTTCGGCGGCCATCACCAGGGCGGTGACGACCAGGTCGCCGGTGGCGTCGGCCAGGTCGTCGGCGAAGGCGCGCAACGCCGCGGGCAGCCGGTAGCCGCCCTCCAGCCGCGCCACCAGCCGCATCACCTCGGTCCGGATGGCCGGCGGGGCGGTGGCGGCGGTGGCGACGAGGGCCTGCTCGAGCCCGGCCGCGGCGGACAGGGTGTCGCGCAGCGACTCGGTGAACGTGGCGATGGCCTCGATGCGGGCCAGCTCGCCGCGGTGTTCGCGGTCGGGGCCGACGATGGCCGGCAGTACCCACACCGCCAACCCGGTCAGGGCGGCGGCGACCGGCCAGCCGGTCAATGTCCCTACCGCGAGCGCGGCGAGTGCGGCCAGGGCCAGCCGGCGCAGCCCGTGCGGTGCGGTGCGCGGGTCGAACCGGTGCCACCATGGCGGGCCAGCCGGGCGTCGGGGGCTGTCGGCGCGGCGGCCCCGGATGCCGACGATGACCAGGAGCAGCCCGAGCCCGGTGCCGGCACCGGAGACGATGGCCAACAGCAGCGGCGCGCTCAACGGGTCCACCCGCCGTGCTGCTGGATCCAGCTCGGGTCGAGGCCGGCCTCGACGAGCCGGTCGAGCAGCTCCTCGCTGGGCGGCGCGCCGGGAACCGCGCGGCGGTCCGGACCAGGTCGATAGAGCTCGTTCGACATGATTTGGGTGCCGTCGAAGCCGACGACCTCGCGCACGCTGGTGACCACCCGGGTCCGCTCGCGACTGAAGCCCACGTGCACGACCAGGTCGAGGGCGTCGGCGGCCATCGCGTGGGTGGCCGGCGCATCGAGGCGTTCCGCGCTCTGCGCGGCGAAGTTGACCAGCTTGCCGAAGACCCCTTTGGAGCTGGAGGCGTGGATGGTGGCTATCGACCCGTCGGTGCCCAGGCTCATCGCGTTCATCGCCGCGAGCAGTTCCTGCCCGCCGCGGATCTCCCCGACGATGACTCGGTCCGGCGACATCCGCATCGCCGCGCGGATCAGTGCGTCGAGGCTGACCTCGCCTTCGCCTTCCAGGTTGGCCTCGCGGGCTTGCAGCGGGACGGTGTCGGGATGGGCGGGGTCGTCCTCCAGGCGCAGTTCGGCGATGTCCTCGACGGTGATGATGCGCTCCCAGGCCGGGATCGCCGACGACAGCCCACGCAGGAACGTCGTCTTGCCCACCCTCATCGCCCCAGCGATCATGATGTTGAGGCGGGCCCGTACCGCGGCGGTGAAGAACTCCACCTGCGCGTCGGTGAGCAGCCCCATCGCGGCCAGTTCCGGCAGGCTGACCCGCGTGTAGCGGTGCCGGCGGATGGCCAGCGTCGGCCACGCCGATACCGCCATCGTCGCGAACAGCCGCGACCCGTCGGGCAGCATGCACGACACCATCGGCGAGCCGCGGTCGAAGCGGCGCTCCTCGTTGCCGCTGCGGGCCGCGATCATCCGGATCAGGGCGATGAGGTCTTCGTCGGAGTCGCAGAACGCCGGCAGCGGGGCGCGGGTGCCGTCGGCGTACCGCACGTGCACCTTGTCGTACCCGTTGACCAGGATGTCTTCGATGTTGCGGTCATGCAGCAGCGGTTCCAGCCCGCCCAATCCGAGCAGCCGGTCGCGTACCGCCTGGCCGATGCGGGCCTCGGCGTGCGGGGCCAGCAGCGGCGACCCGGCGGCCAGGCTGGTGTTGGCGTGCTCGTCGAGTACCTCGGCGACCAGCCGCGCGACCGTGCCGGCCCGCTCGGCCTCGGTCAACGGCGCGCCGGTGAGCCGTTCGGCCAACCGGTTCGCCTCGGCCAGCCGCTCGGCGACGCTGTCGCGCAGCCCGCGCACGAGCGCGGCCTCGACCGCCCGCGCCTGGTCCGCGTCGCCGGTGGCGGCACCGAGCATGGTCGTTGCGGTCATGGAGTCACCGCCACGGCGACGGCTTCCGTGTCGAACGCGGTCTCGGTGCCGGCGGCGACGGGGACCGGGCCAAGCCGCGCCGACAGCTCACCCGCCAGCTGCGCGGCCACCGCGGGCAGCGCCAGGCGTCGCCGCCAGCGCCGCCGCGGCACCCGCCGGCCGGCCAGCACCGCGGCGGCCATCGGATCGTCGGGCAGCACCTGCTCGCAAACCGCGACGTCGAACAGCTCGGCGACCTCGGCCGGGGTATAGGGGTCGGCCGCGGTGAGCACGATCAGCAGCCGCTCGGCGGCGGCGTGGCGCAGCTGCGGCAGGCTGGCCTGCAGCCGGGCCAGAGCGTCGACCCGGCTGGGCACCAGCACCACCACCACGTCCACTGTGGACAGCAGCGGCCACACCGGGCCGGTCGGGTCGATCCGGCCGGCGTCGACGAGCACCAGGTGGGTGTCGTCACCGGCCAGCACCCCAGCGGGGGCGGCCAACGCCGGCAGGGCGACCCGGGCCGCCACCCCGCCCGGCGGGGCGAGGACCACGTCGACGGTGTCGGCGGCGAAGGCCAGCCGCGCGGTGTGCTCGGCCAGCAGCTGCCCCGTGTCGCTGCGGCGGCGGGCGGCGCCGGCCAGCTCCACCAGCCCCGGGGTGTAGGGCAGCGCGAACCGGGCGGCCAGGTCACCGCCGGAGGTGTCGGCCTCCACCACGGTCGGGCTGCGCCCGTCGCCCGGCCACTCCAGCGCCATTGCGAGGGCGGTCGTGGTCACCCCGGGCGCCCCGGACAGCGAACAGATCAGAATCGACGACATCGCACACGCCTCCCGGCTCAGCTCGCGTCCGGGGCGCTCTGCATCAGCACCACACCCGCCGGTGGAGTCGCCGCCAACCGGGCCGCGTCGGAGCTGGCCAGCAGCAGCTCCACCACCGCCCCGCCCTGACCGTCAGCGCCGGCCACGACGTCGAGCACCATGGCGGTGATCCGCCGCGGTGTACCCGCCGAGGCATCGGCCGCCGCCGGGGTCGTCGACGCCGGTTGCAGCGCGGCCGGGGCCGGGTTGAGGAAGATGACCACGCGTGCCCCGGCGGCCAGGTGCAGCGGGTACTGCCCCGGCTTCAACGCCAGCGACGCGGTGAGTTGCCCGGCGGCGGGAAACGTCGGCGCGCCGAGCATGCTGCGTAGCAACAGGGTGCCCGGAGTCAGCGGCACCACCGGCGTCTGCCCGAGCACCGACGCCGTCTGGCTGGTCGGGATCAGCCCGAGACCGCCGTCGTCGGCGGCCGGCACCGCCTTCAGGTCCGCCGCGGTGATCGGCTGGCCGGCCCACACCGTGCGGGCCAGGGCCAGCACCGTCACCCGGTGGCCGAGGTTGACCGCCACCACGGCGAAGACCAGCGCGCAGGCCAGCACCAGCACCGCCCCGGCCGTGGCGTAGGGCAGCATCCGCCTGCGCCGCACCGCGCCCACGCTCACCCGTCCCGTGCCAGGGCGGGCACCGCCCACCGCGGAACCGTTGGCCTTGCCACCCGCCTCGCGGGCAGGCGTCACCGTCGCAGCCCCTCGTTTCATGGCTGTCGTTACCTTCCTGATTGATGTGCGTTGCGGCTCGCCGGCCGCGCTCAGCAGCGGCGGTCAGCGATGAACGTCACGTCGCCCTCATCCCAAGATCACCGTCTGGCCTTCGGCCACCCGGACCGTCGTCGTACCCGTGGTAGTCAGACCGGGCACGGCGCCGCTCTGGCCGGTGTCCGCGACCCACGTCACCGCCCAGGTGATCGTGGCGCCGGCCACGAACCCCTCCCCGGGCTGACCGGCCGAGGAACGCCGGTACGTCGCCCCGCAGTCCGGCGACGACGCGGCCGGATCGTCGAGGCCCGGCCGAAACGCGGTGCCCGGACCGGCGCACACGATCGTCGTGCCGTCGCCCATGTCGATGACCACCTGAGTGGGGCGCGCGGTGGCCGTCACCGACAGCGCGGGCACCGAGGCGGTGGCCGAACGCACCTGCCACCCGCTGCTGAGGCTGACCCACACCGGAACCCCCACCAGCTGGGTACCGGCCGGGCTGAACCCCAACACCACCTCGGGGAAACTCAAGTGGGCGCGCGCCTCGCGGGCCAGGATGGCCGGCGAGACCGCCGGAGCTGTGCCCAGCCACACGATGCTGCCCAAGATGCTGCTGCCGTCTGCGGAGTAGCACTCGCGCTGGTACCAGTCGCCCGGACCGGCCGGCTGCCCACCCAACGCCGCGATCGTCTCCGGCGACAGATCCGCCGGCTTGTAGTAGCAGCCATCTGACCCCGCCCACGCACCGTCACGCTCACAGGGGATCACCGCACCGGACGAGCTGCGGCACACTCCGTCGCCTCCGCCGGGCCGGTCCGAGCCGGGATCGCCCGGCGTACCCACCCCGATGTCACAACCCGGACCCGGGTCGGTCGTGCACTCCGGCGGAATGACACCGCCGACGCCGTCCGCATGAGCCGACATCGGCGTCAACGCGAGGATGACCGCCACCGCGACCACGGCGGAGACAAGGCGGGGCAGGCTCAACATGAGCCCACCGGACCGACCGCCACCTCGACGACCATCCACCTGCCGTCAGTCGACCGCACAGTGGCGGTGATCTTTCGGCTCCCTCCCGGCGGGTCGGAGAACGGCGAACCATCAACCTTGACCTTGGTCCAGTTCACGGTGTTGGCACAGTCCCCGATCGTGGCCTCCACCGGTGCCGCGTCGGGGGTCAATGACACCACCCGCGGGTGAAGCACCGGGCGCCCCCGACTGACCACGCCGCGCCCCTTGTCCACCGCGAGGCTGTTGACGACCGACGCCAACGCCCGGCCGCTGGCGTAACGGCGCAACTCCGGATCGTCCGGGTCGGACGTCTCGGCGTCTTTCGCCATGGTCATCCACATACTCGTGTAGGCCGCAAGAGCATCACGCTCCGCAATCGCCCTCGGGGTCATCGAGGCGGACCGTGAGGCTGCCACCGACGCCGGGGCGCCCGAGGCCGAGCCGCCACCCTGGCGCCCCAAACACGCCGTGAGCAGCACGAACATCGCGACGATGCCCACCAGCCCGGCGCTACGACCGAGCCGAGCCGTCCACATGTGGCTACCTCCCGACACCGTGCCTGCACCCAAAGTGCTCCACGACTGCGACCGAGTGTTACGGATAGTCGCCGGACACGGCTGTCCTCCGATCGGACGATCAGCACCGACCCAACGCCCCAACCGAGACGACAACGCCATGCAGGCCCAAGAGGGATCTACCGAACGAGCAGCACAAACCAGGCACCTTCCGCCTGCTCGGCGGGAAGACCGGGATCGACCGGGACGCTCGTCAACCTGCAACTCGATCAGGCGATCCCATGCCGCTTCCGGCTCAGCCATGTCACCGCAGGACAGGGGTCGGCTCCCATGTGGTTAGCGGTACCGGGTCCATTCGGTGGCGCGGTCGCCCTTCAGAAAGGACCGCAGCCGGTGGGCGAGCTGTGCGGCAACCTGGGGCCGACCGGCCAGCCGGTCGAGCACGCTGGTGACCAGCTGAAGTTCCCGGATGTCACGGAGGATTGGCCAGCCCGACCAGCTGGTGATGTCCCAGCCGTACGCGTGGGCGAAGGCCCGGTGCTCGGCGGGTGACAGCGGCCAGTAGAAAATCCCCACTGGCGGTCAGATTTCTCCCCACTGGCGGCCACCAAGATTCCCCACCTTCGGCCAGGTTGGCTCCCCGGCGGGTCTTCCACGTTGAAGATCCACTGGTGAAGAGGAGCGATCAGATCATGGAGATCCTGGAGGCGTACGACCTCACAGGCAGTTACCGCGCGGCGGCCAAGTTGGTCGGGTGTGACCACCACACGGTGCGTCGGTATGTCGAGCTGCGGGCGCGGGGCAACCCGCGCCCGGCGCAGGTGGTCAAGGCCCGGGCGATCGACGAGCACCTGGCCAAGATCGAGGAGATGGTGGAGAACTCGCGCGGGCGGATCCGCGCGGACAAGGTGCACGAACGGTTGCAGGCGTTGGGGTTCGCCGGTGGTGAGCGCACGACGCGGCGGGCGGTGGCCCGGGCGAAGCAGGCGTGGCGAGCCGGTCAGCGGCGAGTCTTTCGACCGTGGATCACGGAGCCAGGCCTTTGGCTGCAATGGGATTGGGGCGAGGGCCCGCGGATCAAGGGTAAGCGGACGTCGTTGTGGTGCGCGTGGTTGGCGTGGTCGAGGTTCCGGGTGGTACTGCCCACAATGGACAAGACGATGCCCACGGTGATCGCGTGTCTGGATGCGACGCTGCGCCGGTTGGGTGGCGTGCCGACGTATGCGTTGACCGACAACGAGAAGACGGTGACCACGGAGCACATCGCGCGGATCGCGGTGCGCAACCCGCTCATCGTGGACGTGGGGCGCCACTACGGGCTGAGCGTGCGGACGTGTGTCCCGGCTGACCCGCAGACCAAGGGCGGGTCGGAGAGCACGGTGCGGATCGCGAAGGCGGATCTGGTGCCGACGGAGGCGAACCTGCTGGAGCAGTACCGCACGTTCGGGCAGCTGGAGCAGGCCTGTCGCGAGTTCTGCGACGAGGTCAACGCTCGCGAGCATCGAGAGACCCGCCGGGTCCCGGCCGAGGCGTTGAGCGAGGAACAGCAACGGTTGCACCCGTTGCCGCTCGCGCCGTTCACCGCCGTGTTCGGCGAGACCCGACGGGTCAACTGGGACGCCACCGTTGCGTTTGGCGGCGTCCGCTACTCGGTTCCCCACCAGCTGATCGACGCCCGGGTCTGGGTGCGTAATCAAGGCGAGGAGGTCATTGTGACCGTTGAGTTCCCCGACGGGCCAGCCGAGGTCGCCCGCCACCGGCGCGGCACCCCGGGCAATCCGCAGATCAACGACGAGCACTACCCGCACCGCGACGACGCCGGCGAGCGCCAGCCGGTGGCCACCAGCGCGGAGGAGGCCGCGTTCCTCGGCCTGGGCCCGGGCGCCGCGCAATGGCTCGTCGAGGCCGCTGCGGCCGGTGCCCGGCGCATCAAGCCGAAGATGGCCGAGGCGGTCGAGCTGGCAAAGCTGCACGGCCGCGACGTGGTCGACCGGGCGTTGGGCACCGCAGCTCTCGCCGGCCGGTTTCTTGACGGTGACCTGCGTTCGATCCTCGACCATCAACGCCACGCCCCCACCACTGCGGCCCGGCAGCGCAGCGAGGACCACAGCCTGCAGCCGGGCACGTCGAGCTGGTCGCGGTTCGGGCACTCGGGTGGTGAGCGGTGACCGCGGCCGTGAGGACCACCGCCAGGAGCCGCCCAGCGGTCGTCGCCGGCCCGGCCGGGGACCCGTTGGGCGAGGCGGTCGAGCTCACCAAGCGGCTGCGTCTGCCCTACCTTCGCAAGGCCATGGCCGACGTCGTGCCCACCGCCAAGGCGCAGCGGTGGGACCCGGCTGAGGTGGTGCGGATCCTGCTCGCCGAGGAGGCCGCCGGCCGTGACGCGGCGACCCTGCGCAGCCGCCGCAAGCGAGCCTCGTTCCCCGCCGGGAAGACCTTCGACGCCTGGGACGAGAACACCAGCTCGATCCCACGCGCGACCCAGCAAGCGCTGCGGACGCTGGAATGGGTGCACCGGCGGGAGAATCTGAGCATCTGCGGGCCCTCCGGCACGGGCAAGAGCCACCTCTGCGAGGCCCTTGGTCAGGCCGCTGTCGACAGTGGACTGACGGTCGCCTGGTTCACCATCGAGGACCTCGGCGCGCTCGTGCGCAAGCACCGTCCAGACGACTCGATGGCCAAAGCGATCGACCGGATCATCCGCACCGACTTGATCATCGTCGATGACATCGGGCTCTTGCCGGTCTCGGCGGAGGCCGCCGAAGGGTTCTACCGCCTGGTCGACGCCGCCTACGAGCGGCGCAGCCTCGCCGTGTCGAGCAACCTGCACCCGTCTGGCTTTGACGAGATCATGCCGAAGACTCTGGCCACCGCGACGGTCGACAGACTCCTGCACCACGCCCACGTGGTCGTCACCCAGGGTGACTCCTACCGGCTCACCGAAGCCACGTCCGGCCGGGGGGTGAAGGCCTTGACCTAACCCAGCCAACCCGACCCCTGGGGAGACTTCGTGGCCGCCAGTGGGGAGAAACGGTGGCCGCCAGTGGGGAATTCTGCTGGCCGCCAGTGGGGAGAAACTGATGGCCGTTGACAGGCGGGCGAGCGGCCGAATCGGGCTGGTCCGTGAGCTGTCGGTACGAGGTCCCATTCGCATGGCCCGATTGCCACGCTGTCGAGGTCACATAGGACGGGGCGGCCGGTTGCGGGCAGCAGGAGGTTGCCGGTGTGGGCGTCGCCGTGGACCACACCGGTTGGCAGGTGCCACTGGAGCTGGGACAACTGCTCATCGAGGCGGTCGCACACGTGGTAGAGACGCGCCAGTAGGTCGTCGAGAGCGTAGCCGAGTTGGGTGTGTGCCCAGCTGTGCGTGTACGCGGCATCGTCCGCCGGCAACGAAATGGCAAGGGCGAGTCGGTCGCGGGTCTTGTCGATCGGCGACCAGGCGGGCAGGTCCACCGGTGGCGCGTCGAGGGAGTGCAAGGCACGCAGCGGTCCGGCCAGATGGTGGGCTGAGGGGGTACCACCGGGGGCCGGCCCCCGCCGCCAGACTGTGGCGACCCAGTCCCCGGCAGCCACGGGCTGGTTGGTGATGTCGTCGGCCAGCGTCACGGTCGGCGCATCGCAGGCGGCAAATGCGCGGGCGACGGCAACGACTCGGGCGGCCCGATCCTGAGCGAGCGAACCCTGAGCGAGCCTCACCACATATTCGTCGATCTTGTAGACGGCGTTGACCGTAAATTTGATCAACTCAGCGCGGCCGGGGTCGATGCCGACCGCGCCGCAGACGGCTTCCAGCGCGCGGGTCAGCCTCTGTTCAAGCGTCGCCGTGAGCGCGGTCGCCATCAGGCCGCCTGCAGTGCCTCAATGCCGTTGCCAACAGCCGCCAGTTCGGCGTGCTGCGCGGCGTGGGGCTCGGCCAGCTGCCACATGGCGTCGAGCCGGTCGAGGACCCGGGCCGAGCGCACCCCGCCCTGGCCGGCGAGGGCGATCGCCTGACCGGCGTGGTGGGCCGCCTCGCCGTACTCGCCAGTGAGCGTCGCGGCGGTCGCCACTGCGATGAGGTCGAACGTGAAGCTTCGACGTTCCTCCGGTCGCCGCAGAGCGGCGGCCCGCGTCGACTGGGTCACCGCTTGCTCGGCGAAGCCGCGGTGTTCCTGGTGGCGAGCGAGTGCGCCGTACACCACGCCGGCCATGCCGTGCACGTCAGCCTCGGCGACCGCAAAGCGGGTCCACGCCGGTGCCGTGGCGGGGTCGACCCGCTCCAGTTCGTTGCGCGCACGGGCCAACGCGTCCTCGACCTGGTGCGGCACGCCGAGCATCGCGTACGCCCATGCCTCGTTGGCGTTCATGATGGCTACGGATGCCGGACTGCCCGAGTTCTGCGCAACGATCTTGCCGAGCTGGAACAGGTGCAGCGCCTCGTCGGCTTCTCCACAATGGAGGCCGACCCTGCCCAGCCTGTAGTAGCTGTCAGCCATCAGCGTCAGGTCATCGGCCTGGCGGGCGAGGAGCAGTCCCTGTGCCAGATGCCGACGGGCGTCGCTGTGGCGGGCCAGGTCGTGCGAAACCCACCCGACCAGGTTGTGCAGGTCCGCCAAGGCGCGGCGCAGCTCGGCAGCCACACCGTCGTTGTCGCAGCCGGCTGACAGCAGCCCTCTGGCCCAACTCAGGTAGCCGCGCGCAGAGGCCAGGCAGGATCCGCCACCACGTGCGGCGTCGAGACGCCGGTGCATCTGGGTGGTGACGCGGACCGCGGCCACGTCCTGCCAGCTGATTTTCTCCGGCACGCTGCCCGCGGTCACGTGTGGTAACCAGCGTTCGATGTCCGGCGGGACGGCCCCGACCGCGAGGCTTGCCAGGGCGCCGATCAGGGCGCGGCGCTGCACGGGATCCTCCAGAAGCTGATCGTCTACCGCATCGCTCGAACGGCACCCAGGATCGGTGTCGCCGTACGCGAGTCCCATGTAGTGACGCGGGATTCCCAAGCCGTCCGCGATACGTGCAAGCACGGCATATTTGGTGACCTCCCGCTTGCCGGCCGCTATCTCGGAGACCCTGCCGGCGGTGAGCCCGGTCGCGGCGGCGATGGCGGCCAGACTCCACCCTCTGCGGTGCACGGCCTGGAACAACGCGGTGATGTCGTGGCGGGCCAGGTAATCGCGCAGCGGTCGGCCGTCCCATGCGCCAATGTCCCACCAGGACCGGTGGATCGGCTGTGGCATCGCGAACCCTCCTGATTCGTTCGCTGACCGCAGCGTAGCTGCCGGATCACCCGCTACCGCAGTCCCAACCCGAATCCGTATCAGCGTGAGATGCACGCCGGATCACGGTGGTAGGCCCGTGGTGAGCACTCACCGCGACCTAGCACGACGGTGCTGCACTCCGGCATGGTCGCTGGCAGTCGGCAAGCCGAACGGTGCGATACCACACGGCCAACGCCGTTGTCCCACCCCAAGGCCCGGGGCGGCCGTGACCGGTCTCCGGCCGCCCCGGCTGCCGCGAGAACTGAAGGCGAGGCGAACGACGTGCCAGGTGCAGCGCCAGACACCGCGGTGCTCGAGTCCGAAGCGCATCCGCAACGTGGCGAGGGGGCCGACCGCGACCTTCGGATGGCACAGCGTGCCGTGGCGGTTCATGGCCCACAGCGTTGGCCGACTGGCACGTATTGCGCCAATTGCCGCGCTCCGCATCCCTGTGGACTAAACCGGTGGGGCCGCGACCTTCTGCATGGTGCCGGATGGACCGACGAACAGATCGATGCAGCCGCACGCTCGGCATCCACCGGAGCTCTGCCGGGCCGCCGTCGCGTCCACATCTGATGGTCCGTGGGCGACAAGTCGGGCTCACAGAAAGGTCCAATCATGGCGTGCTTGGAGCACGCCCAGCCGCGCGGAGGAGACCGGTGAGCGAGCCATCGGCACGATTCGCTGCCAGGACGCTCGCTGTGGCGCGCATGTTCTCGCCAGAGGACAGGGTTGGCGCCGCGGTCCACGCCGTCCACAGCCCGCGCCAGCAGCTCGAAGAGGCACAGGCAGAGCTGGATGCCCACCCGACGTCGAGTGCGGATGGGCTATGCGTCTCGTGTAAGACCTTGGGACCGTGCCCAGCACACGACGAGGCAGCGGCCGTATTCCGCCGGCACGGCCGGCTGCCCCTGCGGTTGCCGGGCGCGACCCGCCCGCAGCTCGTCGCAGCGAGAGTGCTCCGCCACGCTGCGCCCCGATCTCATCCCACCCGGGGCGCGACCCGCCCGCAGCTCGTCGCAGCGAGAGTGGTGGCTAGATGATCGAGGGGCCTTCAGGACAGTGACCAGTCCACTTGAGCGTGTCACCCCTCGACCGGACAGCACCGACACCTGTGGTCGCTATCGGCGATCTCGAGTATTTGATGAGGTGAACGGCTGGCTGCACAGCGATGGCCCTTGCCTGCCCAGCACTGTTCCGGTCGTCACGAATCTTGAATAAGGTTGCCCGATGTTGCTTTGCGTGTTCACCGAACCCCAAATGGGTGCCGCCTACGACGACCTACTCAAGTTAGCCCATCGAGCCGAAGAGTGTGGCTTCCACGGCTTCTTTAGCTCCGACCACTACATGACGATGGGCGGCTCCGGATTGCCCGGTCCGACCGACGCTTGGATTACCCTCGCTGGCCTCGCCCGGGACACATCGCGGATTCGGCTGGGCACGCTCGTCACGGCGGCCACCTTTCGACTACCCGGACCGCTCGCGATTGCCGTCGCCCAGGTTGACCAGATGAGCGGCGGGAGGGCGGAGCTTGGACTCGGCGCCGGTTGGTACGAGGCGGAGCACCGCGCCTACGGCATCCCGTTCCCGCCGAGGCGCGAACGTTTCGACCGCTTGGCCGAACAGCTCGGCATCGTCACCGGACTTTGGGGCACCCCGGCCGGCTCGACCTTCACATTCTCTGGCGCCCACTACACGGTGGAGGAGTCGCCCGGGTTACCCAAGCCCGTGCAGCAGCCGGGGCCACCGGTGATTGTGGGCGGTCTGGGACTACGGCGCACACCGGCGCTGGCAGCACGTTATGCCACCGAGTACAACGTGCCCTTCGCCGGTTTGTCCGACACAGCCGTCCGTTTCGACTCGGCGCGGGCGGCATGTGCTGCGGCGGGCCGCGCGCCCTTGGCACTCTCGGTGGTCCAGACCGTCTGTTGTGGACGGACGGACGCTGAGCTGCGGCGGCGGGCCGAAGCGACAGGTCGTGACGTTGCCACTGCGAGAGAACGAGGGCTTGCCGGTACTCCCGCCGAGATTGTCGAGCGGCTTGCGAAATACGCACAAATCGGTACCCAACGTGTGTTCCTCCAGATTCTCGATCTGTCCGATCTCAACCACTTGGAGGTAATTGCGGCAGACGTTGCCCCTCACGTTCGCTCGATCTGACACAACCAGGTTGCTTCATTTGCCCATCCCACCGTGGAGGCGCTGCTCCGGGACTGCCGTGACGGAGCGTTAACGAGGAAGCGTGCGCAACGGGGGCGTGGTAGAACCATCGGGCCTGATCATTTCGTGGACCGAGTAGAAATACGCGCGTTTCGTACTGGATCGAATCAATGGGAAGGAAGTCGATCCATGACTGATACTTCGGTAGTTGAGGCTGAGAAACGGAAGGCCTCGGGTTCTGCTGCGCCACGTGCGGGTGCAGGTACGGACTCGCCGCTCGGTCCAATTCGCCTTCGTCTGTCCAGTGTGGACATTGGCGACATCGAGCGATCATATGTCCTGGAGGCACTCGCAGACGGCTGGGTGTCCGGTACTGGACCAGCTGTGGAGGGCTTTGAACGCAAGCTCGGCGAACGCGTTGGCCGACGCCACACGATCGTCACGGCCAACGGCACCCTGGCGCTTGAGCTCGCGCTACGCGCCCTCGGTGTCGGGCCGGGAGATGAGGTGATCGTGCCGGCTTTCACCTTCGTGGCACCAGCAACATCCGTTCTTGCTGTCGGCGCGGACGTAGTGCTGGCGGACGTGTCCTACGAGACTTGGACTCTGGAACCGCGCAGCGTGGCGCGCGCGATCACGGCCCGGACCAAGGCGATCATCGCAGTTGACGTCATGGGCCACCCCGCCGACTACGACGCCCTGAGCGAGTTCGGTGTGCCTGTCATCGAAGACGCCGCCGAGGCCCACGGGGCCTGTTACAAGGGCCGGCCGGCGGGCTCGCTCGGGGATATTGCCGTGTTCAGTTTCCACGCCAACAAAGCCATCAGCACGGGCGAAGGCGGCGCCGCCTGCACAGACTCTGACGAACTCGCGGATCGGATGCGTTTGCTGACCAACCATGGCATGCGCGCGGACCGGCCGTACTGGCATGCGGTGGTCGGACGCAACTACCGGATGACGAATGTGACGGCGGCTATCGGCCTTGGGCAAGTGGAACGGTGGGATGACTTGATCGCGGCTCGGCGGCAGGTGTCCCGTTGGTACGACGACCTGCTTCAAGACTCCGGGTGTGGGATGCGACCCGTGGCCGACTGGGCTGAGGTGTCGTGCTGGCTCCATACCGTCACGGTCAGCGACCGCGAGGCGGTGCTCGGCCACCTTCGGAAGGTCGGCATCGACGCGCGCGCTGTCTGGACCTCGCTCACCCACCAGCCCGTACTTTCGGGCAACTCCGTGGCATGTCCGGTGAGCGAGGATCTGGCGCGTCAGGCGCTCTGGCTTCCCACCTACAACGCTCTGTCATGGGAGGAAGTCAGCTATGTAGCGGAGGCGCTGAAGGCGGCGGTGCTTCGCTGCAGGGATGGTGGCACGTGACTGCCCGGTTGTGCTTCGTCGTCCTCGACCACCGCAATGACCGGTACTTCGCCGACCTCGTCCGCAGCCTGCGCGCGTTCTGCCCGGATGCCGAAGTGTTCTGGTACGACTCCGGGGCAACCGTCCGCGACCCCGTGGTCGACGGCGTGAGGCGCATGCCGGTCGGCCGGCGGCTCCAGTACGCCAAGGTGACACCCTTCTTCTTCGACATGTTCGAGTGGGCCGTCGACCAGGGCTACGACTACGTAGTGAACGCCGAGAGTGACATGGCCTTCATCCAACCCGGCTACGAGAGGTTTCTGGACCAGGCGATGCGCGACGTGGACTATCTCTCGCCCGGCTTCTCGCGCGCGACCCCCCGAACGTCGCGGTGGCGGCCGTACCGCAGCCTCCGATCGGAGTTACCCGAGTTGATGTCAATCCTTGGCATTGACTACACCAACGGGTGCTTCAGCCCGGGACAGGTCTTCAGCGCGAAGTACATCTCGACGTTGCTGGCGAGCCCCCTGTACGGGCGCATCAGGGCATTCGTTGAGGGCAATCAGCTCCCTGGACGGTCCTTCACCCTCCAGGAGGTACTGCTACCGACGCTGGCAGATGTACTCGGACTCGCGGTCCAGGACTATCCGCCGTACTTCGCCACCTTCAACCGATACAGGCCGTACCACGGCAGGCACGCCGTCAGTCGCGCACTCGACATCACGGATGTCCACTTTATCCATCCTGTACGGCGCGCCGAGGATGATCCGGCCCGCCAGGCAGCACGGACACTCGCCTCGTTCGATCCGTCCATGGAGCCGACCGGAGGATCGGCATGCCGAGGCTGAGCATCGTCATCAGATTCAGGAACGAGGCCCGGTATCTGGAAGCGGTCCTGCGCGCGGTCCGGTCTCAACGGCAGCCCTACCCGGTCGAGGTAGTCGCGGTCGACAACCAGTCAACGGACGGTTCGCGGGCCATCGCCGAGGTGTACGCCGACAAGATCTTGGACATTCCGGAATACCGGCCCGGCGCTGCGCTGAACAAGGCGATCGAGGCGTGTTCAGGAGAGGGCATCGTCATTCTCAGCGCTCATGCCCTGCCCGCGGACGATACATGGCTCGGGCGCCTCGGATCCTGGATTGGCAACGTGGACGTACTGGGAACGTACGGCGCGCAGATCTACCCGATTACGTCGCGGTTCCTCGACAAGCGCGACCTCGACATCTTCTCGGACCTGCGGCCTCGCGCCGAGACCAACGACTCGGACTTCTGGAACGCCAATTCGGCGTTTCGGCGGGGCTACTGGGAGAAGGAGCCCTTTGACGAGTTGGTCATCGAGCTTGAGGACCACTACTGGACGAAGCGGCTGCTGACCGGTGGCCGATGGGTGCGCTTCGAACCGACAGCGGTGGTTTACCACTACGGACACGAGGCCCGCAACGACCGGGAGTTCCTGCCGCCGTCGCCGCACACCGACGAGGAACGCATCGCCGAAGCGGTGCAGGTTCTGTCGGACTCCGACCAGCCATGGCCCGTGGTGATGTCCGCGGGCCTGACGCTCGGTACTCTCAGTCACCACCCCGCCGCACTGTCCGCCGTGCCTGCGCTGGGTCGGTCTCTACGCGAACACGAGGACTTCGACGCGCGCTGGCGGATGGCTGGAGCGCTCGGACGTATTCGCTGCACCGACTCGGCCGGCTACCTAGTGGATGGGCTGCGGGACCGGTCGTTCTATGCCAGGGACGAGTGCGCCTGGGCGTTAGCGCGGTTGGGTGACCTTGCCGTACCGACCGTTCTTCGACACCTGCCGGCGTTGGACCCCGCGCACACACCGTTCGCCGGCCTCGCGCTCGGCATGTCTGGCGTTCTGGAGGCCGAACGGCAGGCTGTCGAACTGTTCCGCGGGTGTATTGCGGCCGACGACACCGATGCTGCCCGCGACGGACTCTACTTTCTCGGCGAGATGGCTAGGGCAACGCCGGCCCAAGCGCTAGCCGGCCAGGTAGTCACACATCTCCACGGCGACGATGACGCTTTGCTGCGGGCCGCCGCCTGGTGTTGGGGCAGGCTGGTGGAAGCGTCAGATCGTGACCTTGGATTTGATGAGCAGGCGGTAGTGGACCTCGCCCGTCTGCACCCGTTGGAGACGGTCCGCGCCGAGGCCGTGGTGGCCCTCGGCAAGCTCGCTCGGGCGCGTCGGTCGCCCAGGATGGCCGCCCACGTGGCGCGCTCGATCCGCGACGACGGTTCTGGCCGGGTGCGCTACAGCGCGATGCAGGTGCTTCGGTTGGCCGCCGCGGACGGACTCGACTGTCTGACCGAGGTCGTGACGCACGACGCCGACCCAGATTTCGGCGTTCTTTTCGAGCGACAGCTGATGTTGGAGGGTGTCAATGGAGAGTCTTGACCAAGGCCACCCGACCGACTCGTTCAGTCGCCTACCTCGGGGCAGACTTGGCATTGGCGTCGTTGGCTACGGCCGGGTAGCCAGGCGCTGGCACGTTCCCATGTACCGGCGGGCCGGCCTGAACATCGCCGCCATCTGTGACCTCGATCCACAGGCTCTGCAGGCGGCAGCCAACGATTGGCCCGACATCCCTCGATACTCGACCGTCGCCGAACTGCTTGCTAACCCGGCCGTCGAGGTGGTGGACCTCGCGACGCCGCCGACCGATCGGTTGGGCCTGGTCGCCGAGGTAGTAGGTGCCGGCCGACACGTGCTCGCCCAGAAACCACTGGCCCTGTCCGCTGCCGAGTTGGACGAGGTGATCTGCCTGGCTCGCCGGCAGGGTGTACGGATAGCGGTGAACCAGAACGGACGCTTCGCGCCCGCGTGGCGACGCGTAACCGAACTCCTGCGGAACGGCACCATCGGCCGCCTGCGGGCTATCACCCACACCTATGACACGAACCTGCGGTGGACCTACGATCCCAAGCGCCACGCCACGCCTCAGTTCCTGATGTTCGACTACTCAAACCACTGGATCGACATCTGCGGTTACTGGCTCGAACCGGACCCGATATGTGCCATACAGGCCATGGAGTACGACTCGGTGCAACACACCGACGGGGGGCGTCAGCAGAGCATGTGGGTGTCGATGGAGAGCGCTGCGGGCGTCAGCGTGCTGATCCGTGGGGCTGCCGCCGGACTCAGCCACGACGGCCATCAGTTCGTTGTACAGGGCGACGCAGGAACCCTGCGTGGCAGCGTGGACTGCGTCGAGGGCGAGCACCTCGAACTCGACGACGGCGCGCAGCGCACCCGGCTCCCGCTGCGCGGCGAATGGTTCGGCGACGCGTTTGTGGAGTCGATGGTCGAACTCTTGTTGGCGGTCGAAGAGCACCGTGAGCCACAACACTCGTTCGCCGACAACCGGCGGACCGTCAGTCTCGTCGCGGCGGCGTGCGCTTCGGCCAGATCGGGAGGTGCCCGGGTCTTCATGGACGGCCTGACAACCGCTGAAATGCAAGGAGCACAGAGGTGACACGGGCACTCGTGACCGGTGCCGCCGGCCAGGACGGGTTGTACCTTGTGGCGTACCTGAGGCGGCTCGGATACGAGGTCGTTGGTGTCGTTCCGCTCGGTACCACGGGAGAAAGGCGCAGAGTGCAAGACCTCGTGGGCGACGTAGAACTTGTCCCGGCGGACGTGACCGATACGACCTCGCTGGCGCGGGCCATCGCCCATGCAGATCCCCATGAGATCTACAACCTCGCGGGGATCAGCTCCGTCCGCTTGGCCTGGGACCTCCCGGTGCGGGCGGCTGACGTCAACGGCGTCGGTGTGGTGCGCCTCCTGGAGGCGGTGCGCATTGCGGTGCCGCAGGAGCCCGAACGGGTGCGTGTCTTCCAAGCGTCCAGCGTGCAGATCTTCGGTGACGTCGAGGGCGAGTGGTTCTGTGAGAACACTCCCATCCGCCCCCTCAGCCCATACGGGGCAGCCAAGGCGTTCGCCCACTTCGCCGCCGCGAGCTACCGTGCCCGGTACGGCATGTTCATCTCATGCGGCATCCTCGGCAACCACGAATCGCCGCTGCAGGACGAGGAATTCCTCCTGCGACGGGTCACCCGGGCTGTGGGCGCAATAGCCAGCGGGCGGCTGGACGTGCTGACGCTATACAACCTCGACGGTATGCGCGACTGGGGCTACGCAGGTGACTACGTACGAGCCATGCACGCGGCCCTGCAGCACGACCAGCCCGAAGACTTTGTGATCGCCTCCGGAAACGTGCACTCGGTGGCCGACGTGGTGGAGGCCGCGTTCGCGGCGGTCGGCATCGAGGAGTGGCGGCCGTACGTAAAGGTCACCTCCGTCGACACGGGACAGACCCGCGGAGGCGCCAAGGGGGACATAACACGAGCCCGCCGAACGCTCGGCTGGGTTCCGGAGGTGACCTTCGCTGACCTGGTCGCCGCGATGGTCCGCGAGGAGGACCCGGCCGGACTGGTCCGCCTTCCGTCTGTGGGAGGCGCGAGGTGAGCATGTCGCCGAGGTGGGGGGCGGGTGCAGTGCGGAGGGCACGTGAGTAGCGCCGATGTGCACGCAGGCGTGAGGGCTAGGCACGGCGTGCCGCGTGTGTGGCGCGAGCTGACGGAGGCCGTGACGGCAGCCGACTCGGACAAGATCGACGATCGGTGGTTCGACCTGCTGCGAGAGATGGGGGTGTTCCGTTCCCTGCTGCCGGCCGAACTGGCAGGGGCCGGGCTTGGACCGCCTGAGGCCATGGACCTTGTGGAGGAACTCGCCACTCTCAGCGGCAACGTCGGCTGGATCTCCTTTGTGGGACTCACCGGCGGAATCTTCGCGACCGAACTGCCGCTGGACCTGGCGCGCGTCATCTATGCAGACCCGGACGCACTCGTGGCATACGCCGGAGCCGCGAACGGCAGGCTGGACAAGGACGGTGACGGCTATGTGCTGACGGGGCACTGGGAGGCAGCCAGCGGCCTGTCACGTGCCGCCTGGGTGGCCGTCGGTTGCCGCATGCCCGACGGTGACCACCACAGCCGGAACAGCCCGGGTACCGCGGTCGCGTTTGTCCCGCGTGCCGACTGCGACGCCTCGTATGCCTGGAAGCCGGTTGGGTTGTCCGGGACCGGCACGGGCTCGCTGCGCATCGACGGGGCGGCCGTCGCCGCCGAGCAGCTCCTGCCCGACCCCGGACGTGACGCTGCGGACTACTGGCGGAAACGGCGGGGGCGACTGCTCATCCCGAGTCTCATGGCGTGCGTTTCCCTGGGTCTGGCCCGTGCCGCAATAGGCGAGGTTGTCGGGCAATTTGCAAGCGAGTCCGACGGGCGCCCAGGAGGGCGCCGGGCCGATTCCGAACACGTCCAACACGCCCTCGGCCGATTGCACGCCGACGTACGCAGCGCGCGAGCATTCCTGCGTGAGGTCACTGTGGACTGCTGGCAACGTGCAACGGCTGGAGAAGACCTTTCTCTGGAGCAGGGGGCACTCCACCGGTTGGCCGCTACCCACGCTGCGGTCGTCGCCGCGGAGGCCAGCGCCGCCGCAGCGGCCCTGATCGGTGTCCGTGGTGTCACGCCGTCACATGCTGTCTGCCGGCACTGGATCGACGCGCGCACCGTCGCCGCGAACGTGACCGTCCGCGATCTCTACTACCGGGTCTACGGTGGGGCCGCCATGGGAGGGGCGATTCCGCAATCGTGGCCCTGAGGACGAGCATTCACAGCCGCCGCATGCGGCGCATGAGGAGAAAGGCATCGGATGGCAGATACTGTCCCCGGCATAGCCGGGCATCTACCTCAGCCCACAGGTACGCCTCGCCTGACGGTCTTCACCATCACCTACAACCAGCGCGACAAGGTCCTCGACCTCATGCAGGACCTGGCGAAGCAAACCTACCCGTTCAAGCTGTTCGAGTTGGTAGTGCTCGACGATGGCGGCGCGGATAGCACCTTTGACGCCGTTCGCGAGGAAGGGCGCGGCGTTCCGTATGCCGTCACCGCCCTGCACCGCGACCACGAGGCCGACTACATGAGTGCCAAGCGGTGGAACGAGTGCATTGCGGCTGCCGACTCCGCGACCGACGTCTTCGTGCAGGTCGACGACGTGCGGCTCCGTCCAGACTTCCTCCAGCAACACATCAAATGGCATGCGCGGCAGGAGGCCTATCTGGTCACCGGCGCGAAGTTTGAGAGTGACTACGAAACGTGGAACCTTGCGAGCTGCCGCCGTGCACACCTCGCGAGTGCCGACGGTGCCGCGCGCATCGTCCCAGCGTGGACCGCCGCATGGGGAGCCAGCCTGAGCTACCGGAGGTCCCTTGTCCAGAAGGTGACCCAACCGCCGCACGACTGCCCCTACGACGAGCGCATGGTCGGTTGGGGTTTCCACGAGGTAGAACTGGCCTACCGGATGGTCAGGGCCGGCGCAAAGGTCGTCTATGACCCCGCGGCCGGCGTGTTCCATCAGAACCACACGGTGCAGTCCGAGCGCAGGCGCGGGATCGAACGGACCGACGCCGTACGCGACGGCGCTCTTAAGAATGTGGACTATGTCTGCGGCAAACACGGTCTTACCAGCCTGCCCCGTTGGTAGCGAGCGTCCCAACGCCTACGCAAGGAGTCAGCAGTGATGATTTTCAGCGTTGTCCGGCCAGGCAGGGCGGACAGACGGACGGATCCGCTCCTGGAAGTCGCGCACCTCGACAGCTCGAAGCCAAACCCCTCCGACCCAAGGGTCGCTAGAGCGTTGGCCAGACGGCCAATGCCTGCTAAGCCCCGAGCTGTTCGAGGCTGTCGAGAGGCAACTCGCGTTCCGCCATGGCTGAGTTCGCGCTGAACGGATTCCACCCGCTTGCGATCAGTTCGTGTCTGCCCAACCGCCGCAGTGCGGACCAACCTCGGGAGGTTCAATGGTCGTCGCCATCCTATCCGACGCCCCGACGCTGACAACGGGCTTCGGAGTCACCACGAGAAGGATCGCTGACGCACTCTCCTGCAACGGGCACGAGGTGGCGTGCTTTGGACTGAAGGCGACGCCCGAGGACGTCGGCGACGGGCTCGCTTATCGAGTCTGGCCGGCCGAACAGGGTGGCCACTGGACCGAAACGCTCGGCGAGTTCCTCACGGTGATCAAGCCGCGTGTGGTGCTGCTCAACATGGACGCCTACAACGCCACGGAGTGCGTCGACGCGTGCCGGTCAGCCGGCTGGGACGGTCCCGTCGTGTCCTACGTGGTCTTTGACGGGCTGCCGGTCAGTGGCTACTACCTTGGCACCCAGCGTTCGTGCGATGCAGTACTCGCCAGCTCGCACGCCGCCGCCGACTACCTGCGTGCCAGCGGTGTGCGGGTGGCCGGCGTGGCACCGCCCGGGGTCGACGGAACGGTCTTCCGCCCGCCCCGAGCGCCGACCGTGCTCCGCGAGCGAGCAGGCCTTGCGGACACGACCGTCGTCGGCGTGTTCGCGACCAACACAGAGCGCAAGCAGATTGCCAGAGTGTTGGCGGCATTCCCCGCGATGCAGGCCGAACTCCGCGGTTCACGGCTCGCCCTCTACCTGCACTGTCGTCCGACCGGGCACTGGCGACTCGCCGACATGGCCACGGACCTCGGAATTGCCGACCGGGTCCTGTTCCCGGCCCCCACCTCCTTCGACGAGAGGCGCGGCGTTCCGACCGCAGGCGGGGACACCCCCTCGGCCGTTCTTTCGCCAGGTCCAACCGGAACGCTTCCGCATAGCCTGTCGTACGTGGACCGGCTCAACAGCTGTGACGTGATCATCAACGTCCCGCACAGCGGCGACGTCGAGCAGGTCATTCTCGAGTCGCAAGCCTGCGGCGTGCCCTTGATACACACCGACGACAACGGTGTGATGGCAGAGGCAGTCGGCGGCGGCGGCGTTAGGCTTGCCGCCCGCGACGTCGGTGTGGGCCGCGCTGGGCAACGACTTCACCACGTGGCGCCGGACGACATCACTGCGGCAGCCGTCAGGTTGCTGGGCGACCCTGTACTGCGAGCCGACATGATCCGAGCGGGATTCGAGAACGCCTCCAGCTACAACTGGATGGCGTTAGAGGAGGGCGTATGCGCCCTGATTGCACCGTACGTCTAGCGATCCGGCCCGCGAGGGAGGTCGGCGTATCTGTGACAGGAAGGACCGGTCCGTGCCCCACCATCTCGGTGATTTAAGAACCGACGCCCGCACCGCGATTGTCACCGGTGACCCTGACCGGGTACCTCACCTCGCGGACGCGCTTGGAACGCCGAAGGCGACGTCGTCCAAGCGCGGCTACGTCTGTGTCGAGACTGTGTCAGACGGATATCCCGTGCTCGTCGCCTCGACCGGAATCGGTGGCCCCACTACGGCCATCGTGGCTGAGGAACTATGGCAGCTTGGTGTGGACCAGATCATCCGCGTTGGTACGTGCGGGTCAATGCAACCGGCGGTCCGGCCCGGCTCTCTCGTGATCTCGTGTGGTTCTGTGCGCGACGAGGGCACCAGCGGTCAGTATCTCCCCGTTTCGGTGCCGGCGGTGCCCGATCCCCAACTGCTCGGTGCGATCTTGGCGGTTGCCCGGGACAGCGACATTCATTATCACGTCGGCCTGACCCACTGCAAGGACGCCTACTACGCCGAGCGTCCAGATGGCCTGCCAACCGCCGGTGAATGGAAGGCCCGGTGGGCGGCGCTGCGTTCGATCGGAGTCCTCGCTACTGAGATGGAGGCAGCAGCGCTCTTCGCCGTAGCTACAGTGCGCCGGTTCCAGTCCGCAGCCTTGTTGGTGCCGGTCGACGCTACTCTTACGCAAGAGAGATCCATGGAGTCGCTGCAGGCGGCCACCCGAATAGCAGTCGCAGCCGCGCAACGGGCACGAATTGAAGCCGGTGGCGACGTGCGACGGGAAAACCACTGATGCGGATCGTAGTGACGGGCGGTGCGGGTTTCATCGGGTCGAACCTCACCCTGGCGCTCGCGTGCCTCGGCCATTCCGTTGTGATCGTCGACGACCTGTCGAGGCGTGGCAGCGAGCGGAATCTGAGGCGGTTGCTCGACAACCCGGAGATTTCCGAGAGGGTCACCTTTCGGAAAGTCGACATCAGGGACGTCCGCGGCTGTTCGGCGGCGCTGACCGGGTCGGTTCGGCCAGCTGATGCCGTCTTACATCTAGCTGGCCAGACGACGGTGACCGAATCCCTCACCAACCCACTCGATGACTTCGACATCAACGCGCGCGGTACGCTGAATTTGCTGGAAGCGACCCGCACTCACGCACCCGAGGCGCATTTCATCTTCGCCTCGACAAACAAGGTTTACGGCGACCTCAAGGCCACCAAGGTTGAGCGTCACGAGACGCGTTACCGGATGCTCGACTATCCGGAGGGGATACCCGAAGGGTTTCCCACCGGTGCGGTTTCCCCATATGGATGTTCCAAACTTGCCGGTGACTGCTATGTGCGCGACTACGGAAGAACATTCGGGATGGATACCACGGTACTCCGCCTGTCGTGCATCTACGGCAATTGGCAGAACGGCATGGCGGGACAGGGCTGGGTAAGCTGGTTGGTCAAGTCAGCATTGAACGGTTCCGGCGTTACCATCTACGGCGATGGAATTCAGACCAGGGATTTGCTCCACATCGACGATCTCGTCAGCGCCTTGCTGACCGTCATCGTCGACCGGCGCGGCATTGGTGAAACATTCAATGTCGGCGGCGGCCCCCGCTTCACCATCTCGCTATGGGCTGAATTCGGCCCACTGCTTGAGCGGATCCTCCGCCGCACGGTGCCGGTACGGTACGAGGCCCGGCGCCTCGGGGACCAGGACGTCTACGTTAGCGACATCCGGAAGCTGTCGAGCGCCCTGTCCTGGTCGCCACGGAAGTCCCCCGAGGAGGGTGTCGCGGAACTTGTCCAATGGCTGACCGTCGAGTTGGGCCTGACCGGCGCCATTGCCCACCCATGAGGGCTCCTCACCCGTTGGGCGAGCGTCACCGGGAGCGGCGGGCCGTGCCGTAAGGAGGCTCTCGCCGCCGCCGTTCCTTCAACTGATCCAGCAGGCGCGACCGACGTCCCTCGTGATATGAAGCCGGTTATGCGGCGAACGATGCAATCTGTCAGGGAAAACCCAGCGACGGTGCACCATGCGTGACGCCCCCTTCTGGCCGTCTTGACCAGGCACTACCCTGGAACCGTGTCTGCTAGTCGAACATCGGCGTCCCGTGCCCGCCCAGACCGTCCGGTCGCGTCCGGGACGAATGCCGCCGCACGCATGTTCGCCACCTGCGTACCAGGCTTGACCCCCCTGCTACGCAAAGAGCTTGAAGCGCTTCCTGAGGTGACGGTTCAGGACACGGGCTTCGACGGCCGTTCTGACCTGGTCCTGTTTACGGCCGGACGATCGGCCTTGAAACAGCTGCTCCGGCTCAGGCTCACCGAGGATGTGTTCGTGGAGGTTGGGCGTACCCTCCGGGCCGAGGGCGACCGGCCGAACTGGATCGCCGGAAGGATCTGGAAGCCGGAACGGGTGGCGCGCGCCTTGGCGACGCGTGGCCAAGTGACTCGGCCGCTGCGTGCCAGAACCACCTTCCGCGTGGTCGTCAGGGTCCTGCAGGAACGATCGTTTCTCCGCACGGACCTGCGTCGGCACTTCTCTGCTGCTATCGGGCGGAACCAACCACAATGGGGGTTCGCCGACCCATCCGAACTCGAAGTGTGGGTCATGGAGCACCAGGCTGGCCGACTCGTCGCTGGGTTGCGCGCGTCGGATGCGCGCATGCGGCAGCACGACGGGAGGGTTGTTGAACGCAGTGGAGCGCTACGGCCAACCGTGGCAGCGGCGATGGTCTACCTCGCAGGCCCGTCCGGTGGGCTGCTCCTAGATCCGTGCTGCGGATCGGGAACCATCCTCGCGGAAGCGCAGGACGTGGACTGGGACGTTCGCGGGATCGACATCGACCCCGACGCCGTGACAGTTGCGCGGGACAACGTTCGGTCGGCCCAGGTGGACAAGGGCGACGCACGAAGCCTTGAACTGGCAGACGAATCGGTAGCCGCCTGTGTGTCCAACCTGCCCTTTGGACAGCAGTACCAGGCGCAGGGCGACATGGACAAATGGCTTCGAGCAGTACTCCAAGAGATGGCTCGCGTGACTCGACCTGGCGGCAGGATCGTGCTGCTGTCGCCAAGCGTTCCGCGGAACTTGGTGCCACCGGAGCTGCGGCTCACGGACCGTGTACCGGTTCGCCTCCTCGGGACTAAGGCGATCATCTGGGCGTACGGCAGGCGTTAGGGCGCTCCGGGATTCAACTCGGTCGCTTGATCTCTGATTTGGCTGTACGACTGACATTCCGACTCTCCAAAGTGGATGCGCGAGTCTCGCTCGCCGCGGAATGCGTGCTGCGCCAGGGGAATGACAGCCAGCTTCCCGTTGTCGATCTTCGCGACAGCCCGAACGGACGGGCTCAGGGATCGCCGAGACCATCAGACCTGAGTTGTAGCGATCTGGCGATCTTGTGATCGTGGGTGCCGCTGACCTGGGCGTATGCTCGCGGATCGGCGCCGATGTGGTCACTAACGCGGCTCTTCGCACTTGAGCGGGGCGGCCTCGTCATGCCGCCTGTAGTCGCGGTCGGGTGACTGCGATGTGGGCCATGATGCGCCTTCGATAGTTGTCCATGTTGCGGAACCCGCATCCGACGCGCTTGACCTGCTTGATGATCCTGTTGAAGCCCTCGGTGCGGGCGTTGGTGACGCCCTCGGTCAGGGCCACCAGGATGGCCGGCCACCAGGTCTCGATGGTCGTCGCGAGGCGGGTGGTCTCGGGCATGTCCGCGACCGCGCAGGCGTCGTAGAAGCGCCACAGCTTCTGGCGGATGCGGGCCGGGTCGCGCTCGGCCAGCAGCTGGCGCAGCAGCTCCTTGCAGCCCCACGCGGCGCCGATCTCCTCGGTCGGGTCGTCGACGCCCAGGACCCGTTCCAGGCGGTCCAGTTGCCTACGGGACAGGCGGTTGCCGGCGGTGAGCAGCATCTGCCGGTGCGCCACGCCGGATCGGTCTTCACGCCGCGGCGGCCGTGCCGTTCGCGGGCCACCCGCTGACGGACCTCGGTGAGCATGTCGTTGGCCAGCCGGACCAGGTGCCAGTGGTCCACCGCGATCCGGGCGTGCGGCAGGGCCGCGCGCACACCCGAGGCGTACGGCGCCGACGGGTCGATGACCACGACGGCGATCCCGGCCCGAAACGCGGCACTCTGCTCGCCCAGCCAGGTCCGCACGCAGGCCCCGGATCGGCCCGGCGCCAAGCCCAACAGCATCCCCGGGCCGGTGGTGTCGGCGTCGACGAACGAGGTCATCCACGGATCCGTACGCCGCCACCCGGTCTGCTCGCGCAGCCACCGCACGCTACGGGCCCGGGTCTCGTCGATGCCCAACACCCGCGTGGGCGGCGGCGGTGGCAGCCACCGCACCGCTGCGGCGATCAACGCCGCGTGCGCGGTGTGCCACGCCACCGCGTACTCCTTGGCGACCTCGGCCACCGCCCGGTTCGACCCGGCGATCGCCGTCGCCAACGCCTGGCGCAGCCGGCTCGTCAGCCGCGACCGCAGCCCGATCTCCACACTGGCCTGGGTGAACGAGCGACGCGGACACTGCAGCTGCAGGCACAGCAGCCGCCGCTTACGCCACCACAGCGCCACCTGCTGGCCCGACGCGGGCAGATCCCTGATCCGTACCAGCGGCCGGTCCTTGACCCGCCAGCTGAGCTGCCCACAGTCCGGGCACGCGGCCTCAACCGCAATCGTTTCGATCACGACCTGGACCATCTCGTCGGTGACGCGTACGACGTCGACGACGCGGAAGGATTCCAGGCCGAACAGTAAGGACGTAGGGTCGTCCATGCTCGTGGCCTCGCTGCTGTCGGTTGTGGAAGACAGTCAGCATGCCGAGGCCACGAGCCTCATCTATGCAACGACACCCCGCTCAAGTGCGGAGAACCACTAACGCGGCGTGTCTGCCTCGGTAGTCTCGCGGGGTGGGCGCTTTCGTGCGGCGGGTGAAGACCGCCTCGGGAGCGACCGCGGTCCAGATCGTGTACAAGCGGGGCCGGCGCGTGCTGAGCATCGAGCACATCGGCTCGGCCCACACCGACGACGAGCTGGCGCTGCTGCTGCAGGTCGCCGAGGAACGTCGTCATGCCGGGCAGTTGGCCTTGGAGCTGGACGACGCCGGGGCAGGCGTGGCCGGGCCATCCGCGGTGGTCGAGGGCACCTCCTCGTTGATCTTGTGGGAGGTCCTGCCAGTCCAGCGTGTCCGGTGCGAAGTAGTGCACGGTCGGCGCCGACCCGGTGGCGGCGGGCGCCCAGGCGAACTGCCCACCCAGCACGTCTTAGCCGACCGTTAGCACCGCCAACGCGGTCGGCGCCGGCCGTTACGTCGGGCAGACCGTCGGACCCGTGATCGATCAACAGGCCACCGTGTGGCGGGTGACCGCACCCAGCCAGGACCGCGTAGTGATCGCCAGATCAGCGAGGCACCGCCCGGCGCCCACCGGGTCGGCCGGCAACACCACGATCCGGCACGGTGCGTTGGCCACCGCCACCCGTACCTCGTCCCACGCCGACCCGGTCACCGGCTCAAACTGCCAGACCTCGAGGGCGGTGCGAGGAAATGGGTTACCCCAGGTCACCCCGCTGTGCGATCGTGCCGCGGTGGACGTGTGGTCGCACGACGGCAAGCTCTACGAGGTCGCCTCCGGGTACAGCGTGGCCGATGACGCGTGGCACTACGAGCTGACCGGGTTGACCGGCATCCCCGGGACGGGGCCGTACCTCGCCGTCGCCATCCCCGATGCCACCCCGGACGACGGCCCGTTCACCCCGCACGCCGCTGAACATGCCTTGATCGCCGTTGCCGACGGGGTCACTCCATGGCCGATCCTGCGCCGCCTCCTCGATTTGGTCATAGCCTCCGGTGACCTGCCCGACGCGCTCCCTGTGGCGCCATCCGACGGGGAGGAACTTCTCTCCCACAATCTCTGGTCCTCCGACGATCAGCAGTTCGAGGTCAACTCCTTCCACTACGCGGAGCGCGACGCCTGGTGCTACGAGCTATGCCCGGTACGGCCAGGCACAGCGGCGAACGACTACATCGAGATTCAGGTCCCCGACGCCCATCCTGCCAGCGGGCCGTTCACCCCGGTATCGGCCGACCGCGTGACGCTCACCGGCCACGGCCAATGTGACATTCCCTGGCCGATCTTCCGCCGATTCCTGGCCGCCATTCACGCGGCGGGCGACATCGTCATCGACCAGACCGGCCAAGGGTAGGAGGACGTGGCGAGACCCGGTGCTCGTACTGTCTGGCCCCTAGGTGACCTGCCGCGAGTAGGCGTCGACCGGGGTCCACGCTACGGACGGTAGTCAACGGCAGGACGGTGCCCGATGGCGATGTGGGATCGATGTGGGCTCGGCAGTCCTGGAACAGGGTGACACCGCATGGCACCGAACGACAGGCATGCGGCCGGTTTGGTACCACGAATACCCCCAATACGACACGATCCGGCACGCCAAACAATACATTGACATTATTGAGTTTGCGCTCTTAATCCGCGGGTTCGGGGTTCGAGTCCCTGGCGGCGCACCAATCCTGAGCAGGGCGTATAGTCATTTGGCTATGCGCCCTTGATCTTTGGGTGTCGTGTGGGTGTCACGTGGGGACGGCGGCCCTTCTTGCTCCCAGCTTTGCGGGATCGCTTGGGCCGTACCGGTTCCGGTCGGATGGGCTGCCCGGTGGCTGCGGACGTCGGCGGGCCGGTCTTGGCCCGGCGGTGACGGCGGGCGGGGTTGCGCGCGGCGGCGGCCAGGACCAGTCGGGCGGTGGCTTCGGCGGCCTTGAGGTGTAGTTCGAGCAGCACGCAGGTGTAGGTGTCCGCGGTGAGCACGATGCTGGTGTGGCCGAGCTGCTCCTGCACGGTCTTGAGGTCGGCACCGGCGGCCTGGGCCAGGGTGGCCGCGCCGTGGCGCAGGTCGTGCAGCCGCACCGGTGGCAGCCCGGAGTCGACGACGAGGCGGTGGAAGCGGCGGGTGAGGTAGTCCGGGTGCAGCGCCTCTCCGGTCGCTGTGGTGAAGACGTAGCCGGTGTCCTGCCAGGCCTCGCCTGCGGCGGCGCGTTCGGCCTGTTGCCGGTGCCGATGCGCGCGCAGCATCCGGATGGTGAACCGGTCCAGGGCCACGGTGCGGCGGCTGGCTGCGGTCTTGGGCGGACCGTCCGTTACGGTGCGGCCGAACGCCAGGCGCTGCTGGCCGATCATCAGGACTTCGCCGTCGAGGTCGACGTCGACCCAGCGCAGCCCGGCCGCCTCGCCGCGGCGCAGCCCGCGCAGGGCGATCAGCCACCACATGGCGTAGAGCCGGTCGTCCGCCACGAAGTCGAGGAACGCCGCCAGTTGCTGGGCGGTCCACACCGCCACCGAGAACCGCTCACCGCGCTCGTGCCAGGCTTTGACGCGCTGGTCGGTCCACACCTGCGCCTGCGGGCGGCGCGGTTTGGGTAGCTCGATGAAACGGGCCGGGTTGTCGCGGATCAGCCCCTCGCGGACCGCGGCGTTGAGCGCGGTGCGCAGGGTGGCCCGGATGCGGTGCAGCGTCGCCGGGGCCGGTGGGCGACCGTAGCGGGTGTCGGCAGCGCCCAGCGCGGCGAACATGTCGGCGACGTCCCGGCCGGTGAGCTCACCGAGCCGGATCCGGCCCAGGTACGGGATCAGGTGCCGCTCGACGTGCTCGGTGTAGGAGCGCAGCGTGCTGGGCCGAATGCTGGTGCGCGTCGACAGCCAGTAGCGCAGCCAGCGGCCCACCGTCCAGGCCTGCGTCGTGCATTCCTGGCGCGAGCGCTGTAGCAGTTCGTCCCGGGCGGCCTGCGCGGCACGGCGGGAGGCGTAGCCGCCGCGCCGAATGCGTTCGCGTCGGCCCCACAACGTCGTCACTGAGCAATGGAAGTACCAGCTGCCATGGCCGCGCTCCGCCAGGTGCGGACACGCCGCCTCCAGCCGCCGCAGTGTCTGCGGGTGCCGGCACCCACACCGCTTGAAGATCGTGCCCTGACTCGTCATCGTGCACCGCCGTCCTCGCAGGGGTGGTTTCCTCCAACGGTGCGTCGCGTCAGCGGCGTCGACACCTTGGTGACGGGTGCTGCGCACCACGTCGTTTCGTGATCTATCAGCGCCGACGACGGTGGCTCAGGGGGCCGGCGTGGCCAGCCTTCTCGCAGCTCGTCGCGACCTTGGGCCTTTCCTGAAGCAACGGGCGCCCGTGGACGCCCGGCTACGGGCGCCCGCTCGCTGGCGTATTCACGCGACGTGATCTGCCGTTTACTGTGGAGGCGGGCGGCGTCGGCGGCCCGGTAGCTCAGGCTGCCGCGCAGTCCGCTCACGCCCCGGAACAGTTACGAGGTGAACCATGAGCGTGCCCCAGCCCTGGAGATTCACCGAGGGTGATCAACTAGCCGTTCGGCTGAGTGTGGAAATGCCAAAGTGCCCGCCATGTAAGGGAAACTGTGATTGCGACATCAACCAGTTTCTCTGAACAGGAGGGCACCTTGTTGGTGCGTGAGCT